>Ga0123356_10008330_pt1 | contig 10312 bp, 11 predicted proteins | sample TergutEmb28metaG_2_FD_92546 | JGI IMG/M metagenome (GOLD analysis project Ga0123356, IMG submission 92546) | Embiratermes neotenicus P3 segment gut microbial communities from Petit-Saut dam, French Guiana - Emb289 P3 | ecosystem: Host-associated > Arthropoda: Insects > Digestive system > Gut ... | reverse complement strand
GCGCGCCGTGCTCTTTCAGCCAGCGGTCCGCGTCGAACGAGAAGTACTGCTTGCTCCAGAGCATGCCCGCGAGCGCCTGGCGCATCACCAGCGCCTCGTCCGGACTCAGCGCGGGCGGGGTGATCGACTGATAAAACTCGTCGGCTTCACGGATTCTCAGGGCGAACATCTCGTCGAACACGCTCCTCGAAAGCTTTGGTTGTCGTGGAACTATGCGAGGTTGGACAGCACGTTGACGACGAAACCGATGATGGCGGCTACGAAGAAAAATGAATAGATCGCGTGCATCAGGGTCAGCCGCCGTATCGCCTGGCCGCTAATAGACACATCAGATGTCTGAAAGCACATCGCGATCGTGAAGGAGTAGTACATAAAGTCCCAAAGATCCGGTGTCGCTTGACCGGGGAAGGCCAGACCCGGGTCATCGTGCACACTGCTCTGGGCGCTGGCGTTGCGGTAATAGATCCGCATGTATTGAATGGCAAAGGTCATTTGCGCAGCGATCCAGCCGAACAGCAGCGCCACCAGTGATCCGGCCAGATGGGCCATCCTGAGCCAGCCCGCTTGGTGCATTTGGCTATGAAGCATCACCGCAATCGCGCCAATGCCAAGTAGTGTGGCCAACACGGAAGCGATCAATCCTGTGTGTCGTATTGGTGCCCTCCGTTCTGCCATAGCGGCGCACTGTTCCTTCGTCGCGCTGGACATCAGCACATAAGTGAGCGCTACAAAGCTGACAAGGAACATGTCGAGGCCGAAGATGATCCGCGTCTGGCGGGGCAGAGCCGCGGTGGCCAACGCAGCACTAGCACCCACGACGGTCGATACGACCAGGCGGCCAACTTGTCGCAACGGCCAGGGAACAGGCTTTGAGACTGGAACTGTCGACTCATTCATTGTCTTCACAACATCGCCGACTTTGTCGTATCTCATTGCGTGAATTCGTCCGAAGTGTCGACGACGACGGTGGGACTGGTCAGGGAACTCGGCCTCTCAGGGCGACGCGGTCTGTCTCCACATCTGCAAGATGTAACCAATCGCTCTGCGTCCCGAGTGCGTTGCAGGCGTTATGTTTCTCCAGCCGGTTTTCATCGCTACGCGGCCGTTGCAGCGTGACAGTTCTTAGATCCACCGCATATGGCACTTAGGTTTTACAGAGACGATCGCTGCGACCGAGCTATGCTCTGCCGCCGGCTCTGACAGTCCCCAGCGAGTCACGACCTAACAGCTGGTAGCGTCTCTGGGCTCGACCAAAGTAAAGGAAAAGCGTCATGCGTCGAACGTACATGCTCGCAATCATCGCCGCAGTGGTCGTTGCTTGCGGCACAAGTGCCGCGCATGCAGCGGACAACCCGGACATTGACGCCAAAGCGATGGCGGCTTTGCAGAGAATGGCCACGTACCTGCGCGGCCTTGGTGCCTTCCGGGTGCAGGCGGTAACTACCGATGAGGATGTGCTCGACGATGGACAAAAGATCCAGTATTCGGAGTCGGTGGATATTCTCGCCAGTACGCCGGGTCATTTGCGTGCCGAGGTCTTGAGCGACCGCAGAGAAAGGATTCTCTACTACGACGGTAAGACACTGAGCGTGTTCGCGCCACGTGCCGGCTACTACGCGAGCATTGCTGCCCCACCGACGATCGCCCAGCTGGCCAAGGCACTCGACAACGAATACGACCTTTCGGTTCCGCTCGAGGATCTGTTTCTCTGGGGTAGCGCGGGATGGAACTCAGGCGCCATCGAGAGCGTGATGGACGTCGGCCCAAGTCAGGTGAACGGCACGACCTGCGAGCAGTACGCCCTGCGCCAGAAGGATATCGACTGGCAGATATGGGTGCAGCTCGGGGCCTTCCCGCTGCCGCGCAGGATCGTCATCAGTAGTCGGACCGATCCCGAGCGGCCGCAGCATACGGCTGTTTACACCTGGGATCTCGCGCCATCCTTCAACGAAGCGGCGTTCGCGTTCAATCCGCCGCCCTGGGCTCATCGTGTGCCGCTTGCCAGGTCGGCGTTCGCAGCCAGCCCAGCTGCCAACAACCCTGCGAGCGCGACGCAATAGGAGTTTAGCCATGGTCCGCTACAGAGCCTGGTTTGTAGTCACGCTCGCCGCCATCCTCGTCGGCGAAGCGGCCGTACCGGCCTTCGCCAGGGGTGGCGGGGGAGTCCGAGCCCAGTCCCGATCATCCATCGGAGGTGGTGGAAATCGCGGTGGCAATTTCAATCGCACTACCAACGTCAACCGCAATGAAAACATCAACCGCAACACCAACGTCAACGTCAATCGCCACGTCGATGTGAACGTCAACAACAACTACTATCATGGAGGTTATTACGGCGGCGGGTGCTGCTATCACCCGGTTGCAACTGCAGCCGCCGTGACGGCGACGGCTGTGGTGACGGCGGCAGTGGTTGGCTCAATTGTGAACTCGCTCCCGCCCTCCTGCTCGACGGTGATCGTCAACGGTCTCGCGTACCAGCAGTGCGGTAGCACGTGGTATCAACCTCAGCTAAGTGGCTCGACCACGACCTACGTGGTAGTCAACGCGCCGCGGTGACCGCCGCAGTAGGCCACGCTGTCTAAGGTCCGGAAAGTGGAGGCTCGAACATGAAAATCAAATCGTTGGCATCACTCGCAACGACAGCAACCATCGCGATCGTCGCAGCTCTGGTCGGCACAGTTGCGCTGGCGCTCGACAAGGCCGGGATGGACTCGGAGGTGGCGGGCACACTGCAGCAGTTTTACAGACTCGTCCCCGACCGAAATCAGTCTCTCGCGCAGAATGCTGCAGCGGTCTTGGTATTCCCGGACATTACCAAGGCCGGCATTGGCTTAGGCGGTGAGCACGGAGACGGAGCCCTTCAGGAGAACGGAAAGTCCGTCGGCTACTATTCGATCTCGGGAGCCTCCGTCGGACTCACGCTCGGGGTAGCCCACCACAGCGAGGTTATCCTGTTCCAGACGCCGGAGGCTCGCGACAAGTTCGTCAAGGGAAGCGACTGGTCGGTGGGGGCGGATACCTCGGTCGCCGTAGTGAAAAAGAGCGCCGGTGGAACTTACGATAGCGAGACGCTCAAGAAGCCCGTTCTCGTGTTCGTGTTTGGCGAAACGGGTCTGATGGGCGATGCCTCCCTGCACGGAGCAAAGATCAGCAAGATCAAACAGTAGGTCAGAGTGCCGGGGGGCTCCTGAGGCCCGCGCGCTCAAGGCCACCTACATTTCCTGGACGTCCCTCATCGGAAACTTGGTCAGGTCAAGGGTGAAGTGAGGCGTTCATGTCTGGGCAGAGACTTGTGTCTTGGCTGAGACTTGTCCATCTCAAGTGGCTCGCCCCGGTGAGTCTCGTCGGGGTGCTGCTGGCGGCTAACGCCGTTGCGCGCGCAGATTCCCCGGCCGTGGACTTGCTCCAGGACCGCATCGTTGTGGATCTCGGCACCTTCGTGGTCGGCTCGAACCTGAACGGTAACCTGAGAGGCACCGCCAACACGAACAATCAGAACGTCAATTTCGATAGGGAGTTCGGCACCGATGCCAACCAGACGCGCTGGCGCGTCGATCTGTTATGGCGAATCACGCAGCAACAGCGCGTGCGATTAATGTACTTCGACAACGATATCTCGCGGACGCGAAGCATAGATCAGAATCTCGCGTGGGGTGACTACACCTTCCTGGCGGGCGGGCAGGTGACCGCGGAGCAAAGGTTCCGGGTTTACGAACTGAGCTATGAGTATGCGTTTCTCCGCCGGGACGACTACGAGATCGTGGCTTCCGGCGGCATACACTTCTCCGATCTGACGTTGAAGCTGTCCGGCAATGCTTCACTCACCGTCGACACTCCTACGGGGCCTGTCGAGCAGGCTGCAACCTTCGCGACCAAGCAGAGTTCCGTGCCGGCACCGTTGCCGGTCGTCGGCATCCGCGGAGACTGGGCGGTTTCAGACCACGTATACCTCGAGGCCTCCGGGCAGGTGTTCAAGCTCAGCTATCGGGGTATCGACGGCAACTGGTCCGACCTGCGGGCCGGAGCGGCCTGGATGTTCAACCATCACTTCGGCGTGGGCATCGGCTATGACCGGTTCGCCACGCACGTGGACGTGAGTAAGGGAAGCTTCGACGGGCGGCTCAACTTCGGCTATCAGGGCGTGCTGATCTATGTGAAGGGTGGCTTCTAGTCGTCTGGCGCCCCCGTTGCTGCTGGGTCCGCTTACTGGATGACAGGTCCAAAAGAATAGGACAGGGACGCCGTGATCCCGTAGTCAGTTGTCGCGGCGCCCGGCGACGGAGGACGACTGTCGTAATTGCCGTACTGGGTGGCCTTCAGCGCGAAGCGCTCAGTCAACTTGTAGGTCAGGGTGATGTTGAGCGTACCGCGAAGGCGCGGCGACTCGGTGATGCTCGGATAGATCAGCAGTGAGGAGTCGAGCCTGATCTTCGGATAGGTGAATTTGTAGATACGCCACTCGCCGCCCAGCACCCCTTCAAGGCTGCTGTGCGTACCCGCACCTTCCGAGCCGCGCTCCTCGTTGTGAACCACGCCAACGATGCCCGTTACCGAGGATTTGTAAGTCTCGATGAGCCGCCGTCCGAGAGCGGCGCCGGCCACGAAGCGCGCGTCGACTCCCAGGCTGCGGTCGCGCTGCAGGGTGCCGAGGAGTCCCCAGAAGTTAGGACTCGGCCGGAGAAAAAAAGCGTTCGCTTGGACCTGTTCCTGCTCGGTCGTGGCTCCGGAGGAGTCCCGGCTCAGAATGGCGCTCGTCTGGAGCGACGCCTGCACGTTGGTGCCATTGTAGTTCGCACTGAACCCCAGGTTGCCCTGCGTGATGTCGCTTGCCTTGGTGAACGCATAGCCGGCCGACACATCGCCGTCAACTCGTCTCCAGAAGCTCTCCTCGAACGGCACCAGGCTCGCCACCTGAGACATGGGGATGCTGACCGCCGTCGGCCCGCTGCCGACGATGAGATTCTCACCGTCGGCGCTGGTGCGGATAGGCCCCGCGTAGTGTTGGCCGCCGAAGCGCACCACCCGGAATTGATAGCGTGTCTCGATGGTGCGAACTGACGGCCACTCGATGGAGACGCTGCCGCTGTGCTGCGAGTCGAGCTGCAGGAAGCCGTACTGCGCGGAGATGATTCGCCCTGTGATGCGATCGCCGTTGCGCAATGTGATCGCGTCGGTCTTGGCGCGCGTCTCCCCATCTGCGGCAGAGCACAATACCAGCGCCCCGAGGAGCAGCGCGAGCGCGGACAACTTGTGAGTACTCTGTTCCACACCGAAGTTCGCAGCTTTGATGAGCCCGCCCGCTCTTGCCGCCCATGGGTCCCGCAATCACTGCACTCGCATGACGCAGCGAAAGCCGATGTGGCTCATCGAGGTGTCGATCGGCTGCGCGTGCCGCGCGGCCGGTCGGTAACGGCGGCAGTAGTTGGGGGCACAGAGATGCGAGCCGCCCTTGACCACTTTGCGCGGGATGCGGAGCTGGAGCTGGCATTGGTCGTAACTGCCTTCCTCCGTCGCCCCAAGCGGGTTCTCCGCGGGACAGCACGGACTGGCCGCGCTGAGCTCATGCTGCGCCGAGTACCAATCCATGGTCCACTCCCACACGTTGCCGATCGTGTCGTGTAGGCCATAGCCGTTGGGCGGGAACGCGGTTACCGGCGAGGTGCGTGCGTAACCGTCAGCGCACGTGTTCTCAGATGGGAACTCCCCCTGCCAGGTGTTGGCCATGTGACGCCCGCCGGGTGTGAATTCATCGCCCCAGGCAAATTCGGCGCGATCGAGGCCTCCACGTGCTGCGAACTCCCATTCAGCCTCGGTCGGCAGCTCCTTGCCCGCCCAGCGCGCATAGGCCTCGGCATCGCGGTAGGCGATGTGCACCACCGGATGCTCGTCGAGACCGGCGAGCGAGCTCGCCTGTCCATAGGGGCGGCGCCAGCAAGCGCCGAACTTGAACTGCCACCACTGGCTCCAGTCGCGCAGGTCCACCGGCCGTTGTGGTGGCGTGAAGACCAGCGAGCCCGCTTTCAGCATGTGGGGTAATGCACCCGGATAATCTTTCGGATCCGGGGCGATCTGGGCGAAGGTCACGTAACCGGTCGCCTCGGTGAAGCGACGGAACTCGCGATTGGTGATGGGCGTCCGGTCCATCCAGAAGCCGTCCACGCGCACGCGGTGCACCGGCTGCTCCTCCGGGTAGTGATGATCCGAACCCATGCAGAATACGCCACCGGGCACCCACACCATCTGCGGATGCGGTTGTTCCGTGTTGGGCCCTCGGCCAGCCGTGTTCGACTGCGGGACCACCCTTGCAACGTCGCTCATGATAGTTACCGAGACGCTTCTCTTCGGATCGAGTACTTGGTCACTGTGCAGGCCTACCGCGCAGGCGCCGCATCGGCGTTCAAAACCCATCCACGGTCGGGGTACTTGCAAACGGTGTACGTGGCATCGCTATGCTGGCCTTGCGCGTTGTTCGTCAGGCGCAGCCGCTTACAGGTGGCTCCGTCGGACGCAGTGAATTGTCCGCGTACCTGTGCAACGCCCGAAGCGCCGGTTTTTTCGTTGGACCACGCCTCCTTTGCGTCCGCACCGGGGACATCCAGAACCTTGAGCGCGTTCTGGCGCATCAGCTGCATGTCATCCGCCGTGAAGTACGAAATTGGTGACTGCCCGAGGAAACTCAGATTGCCAGCGGACGCTGTAAAGGTGGCTATACAGCTCACGGAAAATGCGAAAGCAGCAAGGCCACACGCTCGAGTCTTCATGAAGCGCTCCTGCGGCAGTTACCCGGATCCATTCTGCCCGCGCGGATCATGCTGCCCGCGGCTCGCGGCGGGGACGCGTGCGGCCCATCAGGTATCCGGCGCCAAACGGCAGACCCAGCACTATCGTGGTGAGCGCGATGAGCAGCAGCAGTGCCTCGCGTGTCAGCCGCCGTACCTGCTCGCCCGAGGTCTTGACCAGCTGATCCGCGACCCTCGCGGCGTCCTGTGCGAGCGCCTGGCGCTGCGCATCCACGGCTGCCACTACCGCGACCCGCTCGGCCTGCAGATTGGTGAACAGCGCCGCGCGCTCCGTGTGCAGCGTCGCCGCGGTCGCGGTCGACGCCGCATCGAGCTGCTCGAGCACTTCGCGGACACTCCGCGTGACCTCGTCTTCCGCGCCCTGCACCAGCTCCGGCGCGGACTCTGCTACAGCGGTGAGCCGTGCGAGGCGCTCGTCGAGCTTCTCCAGCTCCGCCTGAAGGTCGCCGCGCGAATAACCGGACTGCAGCAACGCCAGTTGCGTCGTGCGCAGGGCCTGCACGGGGGCCGTGTCGCCGTAGAGTTGCACTCGCTGCGCGGCGTCCGTCAGGGCTTCCGGAATCGTGCCCAGTGAATCAACCAGCCTGGTGCCGCCCCTTTCCCGGCTCCACAGCTCGACGACAGAGGGCCGGTCGAACGACAGATCCCGCAGAGGATAGTCACGGGCGTACCCCGTGACGAACGCCTGGTACTGTTCGAAGTCGCCCGCGGTCATGAGGCGTTTGGCCACCCGCTCGGTGCCATCGGCGAAATTGTCGGAAATCTCGCGCACGGTTGCTTGATGCGTTCGGAAGAGTGCCCCGCCGGGCGCCCCTGCGGCCACGAAGGCTCGCATCTGTACTGCCAGAGCCCAGCTATCCAACAGGCTCATCATCGGCGCGATCTGAGTTGCCGCGCGGCGGCTTGCTGACACAGCCGAGATCTCCCAGCGCAGGCCGTTCTCGAACACCGCCCGATCCTGCTCGGTCATGACGATGTTCTGCGCGCAGCGCTCGACCGCCGTCACGAACTGCGCAGTCTGCTCGCGGGTGAGAATGCGCGCGTTGAGATCCCGGGTGGACAGGGGCTTCTCCGGGCTCTTTACCGAGATCAGCGAGCAGCCCGCCATGGCGATCAGCAACGCGGCACAGCCGAGGATGTGCGCCGCGGAAGCGGGTCGGGGAACCGACCCGGATAGTGGTGCTTCACCCAATGATTTGCCCGGCTGAGGCGCGACCCGCTGAATCCGCGCGCGCACCAGGGCAATGTGATTTCTCAGGTCATATAGAAAATGTGCAAACGCGGATGGCACCTGCAGATGGTTCGCTCGCTCCTCGAGCCGCTGAAGTTGCGCGGATAGCTCCTCGGCAGTGAGGCCGCTGCGGGCTTCCAGCTCGGCCTCGATGAACTTGAGCTCGCCGTAGAGCCGAAAGATCCGCCGCCGCATGCTCCAGCCGTAGATCGCAGGAGCGCTGCGCAGCAAAGGGTACGCAACGCCGATCACCGGGATCAGCAAGATCAGGAGCCTGCTGGCGAGGACAGCCAGGCCGTACGGCAGGTAGCGCTGCAGGAGCGGGGGGCCGGATTTATAGAACTGCCGCGCGTCCCTGGAGATCGGCAGGTCGACCGACTCCGGTGCGGGGAACTGGCCCGCTTTACGAAAGAGCCCCACCTTGGAATGGATCTCCGTCGCGGCCTCCAGTAACAGATACTTGATAGCGGGGTGCAGATCCTTGCGCACGATCAAGCTTGCTTCCGGCGCAACGAGATTCACGTCACTGGAAGGTCGGTTCGTCGCGAGGTTGCCTACGCCCATGGGCAACACCAGCCTGGTCAGATATGGATACGGCGACGTAGGCGTCGCCACGTGGAGCGCTTACCAGGTTGACATCGGACGAGGCCAGCAGACGGCGCACCACAGACGTGTCCCACGTTGACACCATCGCTGCCCCGTCAATTTCGCCGCGCAGCAGCGCGTTCGCTGCCTGAACGGCAGCAAACGGCAGCAGCTGCACCCGGTTTTCCTCAATGCCATTCAGTGCGAGAAATGTCTTTGCCAATATCAGAGTGCCACTACCTTCCGGTCCGATGGCGAACCGCTTGCCGCGAAAGTCTTCGGGTCGCCCCGAGTCGTCGCGGCGAACAAACAACCAGAACGGCTCATAGAAAAGCGTTCCGAGCGACTCAAGCTCGGGCGACTGTGCTGCGCTCGTGAGCCCGCCTTGCGCGAAGGCCACACTCACCCCCGATCGGGGATCATTCAGGCGCCTGAGGTTATCGACGGGTCCTGAAGAGGGGAGGAGCCGCAGCTGCACGCCTGAACGTTTGAGAACTGCCTGGTACTTCTGAGCGAAGAGCTCATAGTCGCTCCCCTGAGTCCCGGTACTCATGACGATGGCCTTGGGCGGAAGCGGGCCGAGCCACACCACGGTTGCAACGAGCGCGGCCAGAAGCGCGCCGCCGACAATCCCGTACAACCACAAAACGGGACGGGCGAACCAAGCGATTTTTTCGGGCGTCGCCAAGTTGGTCTTGGGGTCCAAATCGCCGGAGTGAGGGGCAGCGTTCGATTCTGTGTCAACAGCGCCACAACGACAGACCACGACATCACGGCGTCCCTGTCGTACCGTCTTGGACCTGTCGTCCAGCGAGCCTTACTTGACCGTGTAGCCCTTGCCCTCCATGCACGCGGAGAACGCCTTGTTGTAGGTCGCCTTCTGCTGCGCGACCGCTGCCTGTGCCTGCTGGTTGGCCGCGGCCTGCTGCTGCTGTTGTTGCGCCGCGGCCTCCTTTCTTGCCTGACGCCTGGCGGCGCCGCCCGCGAGGACCCCGGTCGTAGCGCCGATTGCGGCACCCTTGCCAGCGTCGCCGGCTATTGCACCGATCGCGGCACCGGCAGCAGCCCCGCCCGCGGCTCCCTTCACACGCTGGCCGCCCCCCGTGTTGGCGCTTTGCTGCTGCGATGGCTGCGAGGCCGGCGGTTTGATGTCCATCGGATCAATGCCGGTCTGCGACCTGGCCCAGCCGTAACAGGTCCCCTCATCTGTCGATTGCTGCTGCGCGGTCTGGTTCTTCGCCGGAAAGACGTACACGCCAAGGCTCGAAGACAGCGAGCCCGCAGTGGTCGGAGCCGGCGTGGATGCCGGTGGGGGTTGTTGAGCGATCACCGGGAGACTGGCAAGCAGCAGGCTGATGAGCCCGAACGGGGCGCGCGGAAACAGCTGAGATTGCATAGAGCCTCCTCGGAAGTATGCAACGTATTTGGGGACTGGTCTGGCAGGTCCGCCACTCATTGACTTCACCGGCTTCACAACAGGAATGAGCTGAGCTTCTTGGCAACTTGATCGAACGGCACGACCAGAAGCCAGACAGGCACAAATGGCAGCAATGTCGCAACGATCAGGAGCCCGACGCTTTTGCTTTCAAGTGGGAGGATCCGCATGGCTCGGGCGTTCGCGGCGAGCGAATTCGCGACGTTCGTTCCTGTGAGTTCCGACACGTCGAGGGATCCTCGGTCCGTGCGCTCCGTGCGC
>Ga0123356_10008329_pt1 | contig 10313 bp, 9 predicted proteins | sample TergutEmb28metaG_2_FD_92546 | JGI IMG/M metagenome (GOLD analysis project Ga0123356, IMG submission 92546) | Embiratermes neotenicus P3 segment gut microbial communities from Petit-Saut dam, French Guiana - Emb289 P3 | ecosystem: Host-associated > Arthropoda: Insects > Digestive system > Gut ... | reverse complement strand
TTCAAGGCGTGGCCTGTCCCAGCTCGCGCACCTGGAGCCCCTTACGCAACACGCGAGGACCGCTCAGCCGAGCTCATCCGTGAGGCGGTGGCGCCCTCGCTCGTACAGCGCCGCGGCCCCAACACGTCGCGGCATCAGCCCGAGGTGCCAGCGGCTCGCGGGCCCGCAAGCACGCGGCGGGATGGATCGGACAGCTGCCACTGCCTGGGGCAGCGAGGCCGTTGGTCAGCACAGCCGTAGTGCGACTGGCACGCGCGGGTGACTGCTGCGCCTGGCCGCCATGTGAGGGCCGCCACGTGAGGGCCGCCAGGGGAGTTCAGGCGTGCAGCCCGTCCAGACATGCTGTGCGAGCTGAAGCGTGTGCCCGCGCCACTCGCGCCAGCACAGGTGCGGGCACACATCTTGCTTACTAAGAGTCTATGCCGGCGTCCACATTGGCTTTGGAAGGTGTCCCGTCGTGATCCGGAAACGGGGCGCCGTAGGGCCTTGGTCTCCCAAGGATCGCCGCCCCGGTGGGGTTGGTCTTGCGCCCGAGTGCATCTGGTCTCGGTGCGCCCACGTAGAGCTCAGGGAACGTCGCTGTCGTCAGCATCCGAGGAGGCCGGCCCTGTCACGGGCGGTGGCCTTGAGGAACCGCGCCGCCGGACGGGATGAGGCCAGGCAGTCGATGACTGGCCGGTGCGAGCTGTACGCATCGCTGCGGCGCTTCGAGGGGAGCGCGCGCGTCCTGGCGCATCGCGAGCACCTCGAGCGGTGCGGTGAACGAACCATCGCGGGTTGCATGATCGAGTGAGAGAGTTGTCAGTATGCACGGCAGCCGCTACAGTTCGGCAGAATGCATCGGTTGATGCGTGCGGCATGCCCCCGGCATCCGCGGGACCCGGTGACGCGCGCTTTCAGCCAGGGAGGAGGCGCCGAGGACCGAGCGCCAAGCGGGGGAGCGCCCAAGGAAGGGTCCGCATGCTGCGATTTTTTTCGAGCCTTTCAGGGGGAGATAGAAAACTCGCGCGGGCGGGTCAGCCCGAGAGCGGGGTATCGCGCGTTGTTTAGTACAGAGGCCTTGAGCAAGCAGGCGGAACGTGGTCGCACCCGGTAACTTGCGGGTAATGAGAAAGACGGCTACTTTCCAAAGCTTAGCTTCATCAAGGCCGGCCCTAGCCGACACCAGCAACTGACCTCAACTCATGACTGCCTACGTACAAGATAGCCAGCTGCTCACCCGTCGCGGGGTGGTGCTCGTCGCCATCATCGCCCTGCATGTCCTCATCGTTTGGGCGCTCGCCGCCGGGCTTGCGCACCGGATGATCGAGGCGATCGCTCCCCCCATCCAGGCGGATGTGGTGCAGGAACAGGTCAAGAAGGACGAGCCGCCGCCGCCCCCGCCGCCGCAGATGGAGCATCCGCCGGTGGAAGTGCCGCCGCCGGACGTCGCGATCGAGCTGCCCGCGGAGCCTACAAATAACGCCATCCAGGATGTGACGGACAAGCATATCGTCGCCCCGCCTCCGCCTCCGCCGCCGCCGAAGCCAGTGGTGAAGACGCCCGCAGGTCCCGGCAAAGGGTTCCCGAACACCGATGACTTTTATCCACCCGCCTCGCAGCGACTCGGCGAGTCAGGCGGCGTGAACGTGCGCGCTTGCGTCTCGGCCGCCGGCAAGCTGACGGCTGACCCGACGATCGACAAGAGCTCGGGTAGCTCGCGCCTGGATGATGGCGCGCTGCGGCTCGCGAAGGCCGGCTCCGGGAAGTACAAGGCGGCCACGGAGGACGGCAAGCCCGTTGACTCCTGCTTCGTGTTCCGCGTCACGTTCGTGCTCAAGTAACCCATTGCTGGACTATTCAAGGCGCCGTTCCGCCTCTGGCCTTCTTTCGCATTCGAGGAAACTATGGAAATTCAAGCCCGCACCGGCCGCAAGGCCCTCGTCAACCTGCTGCTGCCCAGCGCCGTGATCGTGGCTGGCCTCATCACGCCGGCCTTCGCCCAGGAGGCGGCGCCCGCCGCGAACCCGTATGGCTTCACCGGGATGTTGAGAACGGCCGACATTGTCACGTACACGGTGCTCTTTGCGCTCGGGTCCATGTCGCTGTCTTCGTGGTTCGTGCTGCTCACCAAGCTCTGGGACCAGAGAAAGCTCAAGCAGTCCGCGCGCCAGGTCGAGAAGCAGTTCTGGAACGCGCCCTCGATCAAGGACGGCGTCGAGCGCCTGAAGCGGGGGGATGACTTCCGCAACATCGCCGAGGATGGGCTGCGGGCCGCCTCGCACCACGACGGTCGCCTGACGGACCGGATCGACCTGCACGAGTGGATCACCATCTCCCTGCAGCGTGCGGTGGACCAGGTGTCCAGCAAGCTGCAGTCTGGCCTGGGCCTGCTCGCAACCGTCGGCTCGACCGCGCCCTTCGTCGGCCTGTTCGGCACGGTGTGGGGCATCCTGCAGGCGCTGCTGAATATCGCCGGCAGCGGCCAGCCGAGCATCGACAAGGTGGCCGGCCCCGTGGGTGAGGCGCTGATCATGACCGCGCTCGGTCTGTTCGTCGCCGTGCCGGCGGTCATGGGCTACAACTGGCTGCTCGGCCGTAACAAGGTGCTGACCGATGCGCTGCGCAACTTCACGAGCGACCTGCATGCCTACCTCGTGAGCGGTGCCCGGGTCGGCTCCAACGAGATGGGCGGTGCGCGCCCGGCCGTCGCGCCAGCGGCTCCGGTCCGCAGGTGAGAGCGGATCAAGGCTGAGCGTGCAGTGCAAAGTGCCGACGTGAGGAGTGATCGATCATGGCTATGAGCATCGGGCCGTCCAACCAGGAAGAGCCGGCCGCCATTGCGGCCATCAACACGACGCCGCTGGTGGACGTCATGCTGGTGCTGCTCATCATCTTCCTGATCACCATCCGGGTGATCACCAACACCGTGAACGTGAATCTGCCCAAGGCGGTCAACATCCCGACGCAGACCAAGCCGGAGAACATCACGATCGCGGTGGACAAGAACGGCACGATCTACTGGAACAACAAGCCGACGGACCGCAAGGAGCTGCTCGAGCTGGTGAAGCAGGCCGCGGTGGTGAAGCCCCAGCCCGAGGTTCACATCCGTGCCGACCGGGACACGCGCTTCGAGGCGGTAGGCAGGGTCATGTATGCCATCCAGCGCGGCGGGATCGTCAAGGTCGGCTTCCTCACGGAGCCCGATCGCGCGCTCGCCACCGGGCGCTGAGCTGCACGCAGTGGGCTTGAGAGAGTTGCAAACGTTTGAGCTGCGCTCGCGGGCACGTGCTGCCCGCGCGCTGCTGTGGAGATCACGACAATGGCGATGAGTGTGGGTCCGAGCTCGGGTTCCGGCATCATGTGCGACATCAACACGACGCCGTTGATCGACGTCATGCTGGTGCTGCTGGTCACCTTGATCGTGACCTTGCCGGTCATGACCCACGCGGTGAAGCTGGACATGCCGCAGAACCACCAGCCGCCGCCGGACAATGTGCGGCCGGAGGTCATCGATCTTGAGATCGACTTCGATGGCACGGTGGTGTGGAATGGCAACACGGTCGCGGGCGGCCTGCCGCAGCTCGAGAGCTACTTCCAGACCGAGGCGGCCAAGCAGCCGCAGCCGGAGATCCACCTGCGGCCCGACCGGCGCGTGAAGTATGACTACGTGGCGAAGGTGCTGGCGGCGGCGCAGCGCAACCACATGAGAAGGATCGGCTTCACGACCACCGGGGAATACGGCGACTGAGCCATCTTCCGAAAGCAGCGAGGCAAAACCACATCATGAAGGTCAGATCCAGTTGCTGGACGGCGCTCCTGGCGAGCGCTGCGGTCGCAGGCGCCCTGGGGATGGCGGCAGGGGCGGCAGGGGCCGCGAGCGCAGCCTCGTCATCCTCGGCTGCCCCGAAGAACTTCCCGAGCAAAGAGCTGACGAAACCGCTGTCGGCGGCACAGGACGACCTGGCGCAGAAGAAGTACGACGAGGCGCTGACGCAGCTCCAGCAGGCGGATGCCTTCGCGAAGAAGACGCCCTACGACCAGCATCTCATCAACCACTTCTACGCCTACGCCTACCTGGGCACCAAGGACATGGACCAGGCCTTGAAGCACTTCGAGGCGCAGGTGGACGACGGATTCTCCGAGGGCGAGGACAAGCAGCGCCTGCTGGTGCTCATCGCCAAAGTCGCCTACCAGGCCAAGAACTTCGACAAGGCGATCGATTACGGCAGCCGGGCCATCACCAGCGGCGCGGCCGATCCGGAGCTCGGGACCCTGGTGGGCCAGGCCTATTACCTGAAGGGCGACTGGAAGGGCACTCAGAAGTTCGAGCATGACCTGGTCGAGGGAGAGATCAACAAGGGTGCGACCCCCGAGTCCCTGCAGCTACAGCTCTGGCACGACGCCTGCTACAAGGCCAATGACCAGAGCTGCCAGGTTGAGGCGCTCAAGAAGCTGGTGGCCTACTACCCCAAGCCCGAGTACTGGGAGGAGCTGCTCAGCGTGCTGGCCAGCAACCCCGCCCAGAACGACCGCTCCGAGCTGCAGCTGTACCGCTTGATGCTCGAGGTCAATGTACTTAAGCGCGCCAACGAGTACTCCGACATGGCGCGCCTGGCGAGGAGCCAGGGCTCCCCGGGTGAGGCCCAGCAGGTCCTGGAGAAGGGCTTTGCCAATAACGTGTTCACGGACGCGGCCCAGAAGGAGAGCAACCAGAAGGCGCTGGACTCGGCCAAGAAGGTGGCCGCCGGCGACGTCGCCTCGCTTCCCGCCCTCGAGAAGGAGGCGGCCACCGCCTCGACCGGCAGCAAGAGCGTGGCCGCGGGCTACGCGTATCTGGGCTACCAGCAGTATGACAAGGCGGCGGACCTACTCTCCAAGGGCCTCGCCAAGGGTGGGCTGTCTCCCCAGGACGAGGCCGGAGCACGGCTGCTCCTGGGGATCGCGCAGCTCAGGGGCGGCAAGAAGGACGATGCGGTGCAGACCTTTCAGGCAGTCAAGGGCGACCCGCTGCTCGAGCAGATCGCCGGGCTGTGGGCGGTGCATGCCAAGCGGCCGGCGGCGGCCACGAGCAGCTGATAGTCCAGGCAGCGCGGTGGGTTCGGGAACACGAGCGGTGTGGGGCGGACGGTGCAGGCAGTACTTAACATCATGAAATTCAGATCCAGTTGGTTGACGGCGTTCCTGGTTGGCGCGTGTCTGGCAGGCGCCGTGGGCTTGATCCCTGCGCAGAGCGCCGTGGCGCAGGAGAAGCTGACCCCGAGCCGGGAAGCGGCCAAGCAGCTGAAGGCAGCCCAGGAGGCCTACAAAGCGCACAAGTACCAGGACGCGCTGGCGAAGCTGAAGGAGGCGGACGCCGTCAAGAAGACGCCGATTGATCAGCACCTGATCAATGAGCTGAGCGCGGCGGTCTACGTTGCGCTGAAGGACTACAACCAGGCGGTCAAGTACTTCGAGGCGCAGCTCAATGAGGGCTCGGTGAAGGAGTCGGACCAGCAGCAGCTCGTCAAGTACATCGCCAAGCTGAGCTACCAGACGCAGAACTACGACAAGGCCTTAGAGTTCGGCAACCGCGCCATCAAGGGCGGCTTTGCCGACGCCGCGATCAGGACGATCGTCGCGCAATCGTACTACCAGAAGGGCGACTGGAAGGGCACAAAGAGATTCATGGACGAGGAGATCGCGGCCCAGGTCAAGAAGGGGGAGACCCCGAAGGCCGAGTCGCTGCAGATGCTGCAGTCGGCCTGCGAGAAGCTCGAGGACAGCGATTGCCAGACGCGCGCGATCGAGGCGATGGTGCAGTTCTACCCGAAGCCGGAGTACTGGGAGAACCTGCTCTACGGGCTCACCAAGAGCTCCCAGGTGAACGACCAGACCCAGCTGCAGCTCTACCGGCTGATGCTCGAGGTCAACGTCCTGAAGCGCCCCCAGGAATACACGGAGATGGCGCAGCTGGCGCTCGAGCAGGGCTCCCCCGGTGAGGCGCAGCACATCATCGAGAAGGGCTTCGAGAACAAGATATTCGCCGATCAGCGCCAGCAGGACAAGAATCACCGCTTGCTCGAGGCGGCCAAGAAGGCGGTGGCCACCGACCTGCCGTCTCTGCCCAAGCGCGAGCAGGCGGCCGAGGCAGCCGCGACCGGCGAGGAGGCCGTCAGCGTCGGCAATGCCTATCTGGGCTACCAGCAATACGACAAGGCAATCGCGTTTCTCTCCAAGGGGATCGCCAAGGGTGGGCTGAAGGACCCGCACGCGGCCCAGATGCTGCTGGGCGTCGCGTACCTGCGGGGCGGTCACCGGGACGAGGCAATCAAGGCCTTCCGTCAGGTCAAGGGCGACCCGATGGTTGTGCGCATCGCCAACCTGTGGGCACTGCACGCCAAGCAGCCGGACGCCGTGGCACATCGCTGAAGCCTGGGCAAAGCCGCTGCGCGGCAGGCGCGGGCGGGTTAGCATAGGCCCCCTTCGTGGGGCTCTATGGGTGAAGGGGAGAGGCGACATGGCGATCACGGTGGGCGAGCGCATGCCTGCGGGCACGCTGAAGACGATGACCAAAGAGGGTCCGAAGGACCTCTCGACCGCGGACCTGTTCACAGGCAAGAAGGTCGTGCTGTTCGCCGTTCCCGGCGCCTTCACCCCGACCTGCGACGCGAAGCACCTGCCGGGCTTCGTGCAGCTTGCTGATCAGATCCACGCCAAGGGCGTGGACACGCTCGCCTGCCTGTCGGTGAACGATGTGTTTGTCATGAGTGCCTGGGGCAAGCACTCGAGCGTCGCGGACAAGGTGCTGATGCTCGCCGACGGCAACGGGGACTACACCCGCGCCTTGGGGCTCGAGATGGACGCGAGCAAGTACGGGATGGGCATGCGCAGCAAGCGCTTCGCTCTCATCGTGCAGGACGGGGTGGTGAAGCACGCGGACGTCGAGGCGCCCGGGGAGCTCAAGGTCTCCTCCGCGGAGCACGTGCTCTCGCAGCTCTAGAGGCGCCGCGGCTGCGGCTTTAGTGTTCGATGAGAGTTCGCGGCTCGCCATGCACGACGCCGGCGATCGCAACCAGCGCATCCTCTTCACCCTCCGGCACGGCGAGCTGCCCGTGCCGGAGGATTTCACTGCCGACGTCACGCCGGTTCCCACGCCCGGTCCCGGTCAGTTCCTGGCCCGCACAATCTACCTCTCGCTCGACCCTCGTGATGGCGGGTTGCCGCCGTGCAGCGCGGCGGCTGCCGGCCGCCCGAATGCAGGCGAGGTGATCGCCGGGGACACGGTGGCGCAGGTGGTGCAATCGCGCCATCCTGACTATCGACCCGGGGAGTACGTGCTGGCACCGACCGGCTGGCAGCAGTTCGCGCTCTCCTCCGGGCAGGGCGTGCGCCGCCTTGACCCGGCTGCAGCCCCCGTCTCCACAGCTCTCGGGGCGCTCGGGAGGGCCGGGCTCACGGGCTACGTGGCCCTCGTCTATCTGGGCGAGCCCCGGCCGGGCCAGACCGTGCTGGTGACGGGCGCGGCCGGCGCCGTTGGCAGCACCGCGGGCCAGGTTGCGCGCCTGACCGGCGCCCGTGCGGTGGGTATCGAAGGCTCGAGCGAGAAGTGCGCGTACGCCGTGGCAGAGCTCGGCTACACGGCATGCCTTGAGTACGGGAGCGGCGACTTCGCCGCGCGCCTGAAGCGAGCATGCCCAGATGGCGTGGATGTCTACATCGATGAGGGGGGCGGGGAGCTCCTCGGGATCGTCGCGGCTCACCTGCGCGTGTGTGCGCGAGTGGTCCTGTGCGGGATCGGCGAGGCCTATCGTGACAATCAGCAGCCCTTGGGCGCGGTGCTGCGCTCGCTGGTCGCCGCGCGCGCCACGGTGCGGGGCCTGGTGGTGCAGGATCATCTGCATCATCTGCCGGAGCTGATCAGCGTCGTGGGCAGCTGGATTCGCAGCGGCGTGTTTCGCTACAAGGAGGATATCGCCGAGGGCCTGGCCAGCGCTCCCGCGGGCTTCTGCAGGCTGGTGCGCGGGGAGACCTTCGGCAAGGCGCTCGTGCGCGTGGCACCGGAACATCTGTAGCGAAGCGCGAGCGGAGATCCTCAAAGCGTCAGCTGCGTGAAGGCTTCCTCGGTCGTCACACAGACTTGCCCCGGGGTGCTGCGCGAAGCTGCGAGCCCACCTGTGGGTCTCTTGGGCTCACCGTCCCCAACGGCGGCTTCAGTCCTCATGCGATGCTCTGCAGACCTAAGGGTGTCGCTGCTCACACCTCCTGCCCCGCAGCGCGGTGACCGTCGCACCTTGAGCTCTGCTCATCGCAAGGCGAGTTGCAGGGTGTGGGTTGCTTGTTGTCTGCTCACGCCGCGGCCTCTCGGAAGCGCTCGCGAGCAGACGGCTTGCGTGCAGGCGCCACTCACTGGAGCTCAGGTCCATGCGCAGACTCTTGAGACTGCTTGGGATTGCCTTGCTCATCGTCGCAGTGTGCCTGACAGGGCTCGGGATTGCCCTGCGTCACAGCTCTGCGTGCGGGACCGCGCCCGCCCTGCCAGGCGGGATGCAGCCGATGAAGGCGGTGGTCCATCGCTGCTATGGGGCCCCCGGGGTACTCAAGCTGGAGGACATCGAGAAGCCGAACATCTCCGGCGACAGTGTCCTCGTCAGGGTTCGTGCGGTGTCCCTCAACCCCCATGACTGGCACGTCATGCGCGGCCAGCCATACTTCCTGCGCCTGCTCACGGGCTTAGGTGCGCCCCGGGATGTGCATGCCGTCGCGTCTGACTTCGCAGGCACCGTGGAGGCCGCGGGCAAGGACGTGAAGCGCCTGAAGGTGGGGGACGAGGTCCTCGGCTACGCGCCCGACGCCCTGGCCCAGTACGTCACGGTGCGCGAGAGCGGTCCGATCGTGGCGAAGCCCGCTGCGTTGAGCTTCGAGCAGGCCGCGGCCCTGCCGGTCGCCGGCATCACCGCGCTGCAGGCCCTGCGGGACCTGGGGCACATCCGTCCCGGCGAGAAGGTGCTGATCAACGGCGCCTCGGGGGGCGTGGGCGTCTTTGCGGTGCAGCTCGCGAAATCATTCGGCGCGGAGGTGACCGGAGTGTGCAGCACCCGGAACCTGGAGATGGTTCGCGCGCTCGGCGCGGACCACGTCATCGACTACACCAAGGAGGATTTCACGCAAGGCACGGGGCGTTACGAGCTCATCCTGGATGTGGCGGGGAATCGCTCCATCACCGAGTACCGGCGTGTCCTCGAGCCGCAGGGCGTCGTGGCGCTCATCGGCGTCAACCGGGGAAACTGGCTCGGGCCGTTCGAAGGTCCTCTTGAAGCGACGATGCTGGAGCCCTTCGTGAAGCAGAAGTTCTTATCGATGTTCGCACAGCCCAACCGGGAAGACCTGGTCAAGCTGGCAGAGCTCACCCAGTCCGGGAAGCTCAAGGCGGTCATCGACCGGCATTACACGCTCGGGGAGGCCGCGCAGGCGATGGGCTACCTGGAGGCAGGACATGCCCGGGGGAAGGTCGTGATCGATGTTGACTGAGCCTTGCGCCCGGCGAGGGCAGCGCTGAGTGGCCGGACAGTGAGCAGTCCGTGGCCGGCCTGGCTTTCCAAATAACGTGCCCGCGCCAGCGTAGCCGCCTTGGCGCACCAATCCGACTGCCAGGCTTGCTCAAGCTTGGGCGGCCCCGCTGCAGGACAAGCGCGCGCGGCGCGCGAGCTCGGGACTGCCGTTGGCCTGCATGGGCTGCGCAGGTCGAGCTACGGCGCTGAGTCCAGGAAAATCGTGGCCGTCATGTAGTCGGGATACGCGCCCTGGCTGGCAGCTTCCTGCGGGCTGAAGAGCGCCGAGTGTGACCCTGCGGTCGCGAGTATCGCGAACTCGGCACGGGCCGAATAGTTGCCCTTGCCGAAGAAATCCCACAGCTGGCCCGCATCCGTGAAGCCGCTGCCGACAAGCGGAACTGTTGGTGCCGTGGCGTCGAGATCATCGAAAGTGACCGCAATCAGAATGCCATTCGCGTTCGAGCTGGTCATCGTCGCCGTCAGCGCGTCAGTCCTGGGCGCGATGGCGGCCTGGAAGCTGAGCGCGTGCCCGTCGAGCGCGCTGCTGGCAACCCCTGCCACTTCGAAAGCGACGAGCGCCGCGTAATCCTCGGTGGTCTCGGGCACCGGGCTCATGTTGATGGTGTACGTGCCGGCAGGCACATTCGCTGCGTACCAGTGTCCAAGTGATTGCGAGCCTTGTATTCCGGTAGGCAGACCGGTCTTGTCATCGTAGCGATTCAGCAGCTGATAGGTGTTGACGCCATCCGTGACCTGCATGGACGGATAGGCGCTGTAGAAGTTCGGCCAGGTTCCTACCAC
>Ga0123356_10008328_pt1 | contig 10314 bp, 11 predicted proteins | sample TergutEmb28metaG_2_FD_92546 | JGI IMG/M metagenome (GOLD analysis project Ga0123356, IMG submission 92546) | Embiratermes neotenicus P3 segment gut microbial communities from Petit-Saut dam, French Guiana - Emb289 P3 | ecosystem: Host-associated > Arthropoda: Insects > Digestive system > Gut ... | reverse complement strand
GGGCTGCAAAACTCGGCTTCCTTTCCTCCGGTCCGCGGGCGCGGCGCGGCAGCCGGTGGCCCTGTGCGACGGCGGAGGCTTCTGCGTCCCCGCGCGTTCCACGTCAACCATTATAGCGACGGGGCAGCCCAGCAACAGAGGGGGGTCAAACATGGCGAAAATTTGGCACCCAAGCTGGTCATGCCAACACGTCTTTGGTGTTTGCGCCGCGCTCGGTTCCGTGGCCGCGAGCCGGCTTCGCCGCGCCAAACAGGGCGGGGCGGCGGCGCGGCGATGGTGTGCGTCGGTCGCGATATCCCTCATTCGATCGGCGATTTGCGGCCATTCCATCTGAGCGATGGCGGTTTTTGTTGTTCTGGCTTCCCTTTCCGGACCCGCTCGCGGCAACATAGGACCATGTCGCGACGCGTCCTGGAGATCACCCCGGATCTCGTGCTGCGGGCCTATCGCCATGGACTGTTCCCCATGGCAGAGACGCGGCACGGCGATCGCTTGTTCTGGCTCGATCCCGAACGCCGCGGCATTTTACCGCTCGACCGGTTCCACCTGCCGCGACGGCTGGCGCGCACCGTGCTCGCGGGCTTGTTCCAGGTGGAGGCAGACCGCGATTTCCGCGCGACCATCGCTGGCTGTGCCGCGGTCGGGCCAGGCCGTGACGACACCTGGATCAACGCACAGGTCGAGCGCCTGTTTGGCGAATTGTTCCGCCGCGGTCATGCGCATTCGGTTGAATGCCGGCAGGATGGCGTGCTGGTGGGCGGGCTCTACGGCGTGGCGATGGGTGGTGTGTTCTTCGGCGAAAGCATGTTCTCGTTCGCGCGTGACGCGTCGAAGGTGGCGCTGGTGCACCTCGTCGCGCGGTTGCGGCTGGGCGGGTTCACGCTCCTCGATACGCAGTTCGTCACCGCGCATCTGGCGCAGTTTGGTGCGGTGGAAATTCCGCGCGAGACCTATCACCGACGGTTGGCGGCAGCGCTGGAGTTGCCGGGGCGATGGCTGCCCGAGCTGGAGCCGGGCGTGGTGGAGGCCGAACTCCGCAAGCTGTCGGCATCAAAATGAACGCGTGACGTCGCGCCTGTTGCGTTGACCCGAATTGGCGTGCGTCGCATGGCCGACCGGATGGCTCCAGCTTGCGGCCGCGGCGGCAAATCCGACCATGGGTGCAGGCGCGGGGAGGTTTTCCGTCTCCTCGCGAACGGCGGCATCCCCGGCCTGCCCCTCGCACGAGGCGAGGGGCAGGCCGACGTCACAGCAACTGGCCGCCGTCCACCGCGATCGTCTGGCCCGTCACCCATCCGGCGTAGGGCGAGGCGAGGAACAAAACGACGTTTGCCACTTCCTCGGGATGCCCCAACCGGCCGAACGGGATCGAGTTCAGCACGGCGTTGTAGAGCCGGGGGTTGTCCGACTTACGCCGGTCCCACACGCCACCGGGAAACTCGATCGAGCCAGGGGCGACGCAGTTCACGCGAATGCCGTCCTTTGCATACATTGCGGCCTGCGTGCCGGTGTAATGGATGCATGCCGCCTTAATCGCACCATAGGGCGGCTGCCGTGCCGCTGTGTGCATCGCGGCGATCGATGACGTGTTGACCACGCTGCCTTTGCTCTCCCTGAGGAACGGCAATGCTGCCTGCGTCGCGTACACGATCGCCAGCATGTCTATCTGCAGACTGCTCACCCAGCCTTTCTCGTCATCGCTGGAACCAAACGCAGAGGCGTTGTTCACCAGGAGATCGATCCCGCCCAGCGCCGTCGCCGCGGCAGCGATATAGCGCCGGATTGCCGCTTCATCGGCAACATCCACCGATGCCGCGTGCGCCGTATGTCCGAACGCGGCGATCTCTTTTTTCGTCTGCTCCAACGTCTCGGCCCCGCGTGCACAAATCGACACGCTGCCGCCGTTCTGTGAAAAGCCCAACGCGACGGCGCGGCCTATGCCGCGGCTGCCCCCGCAAATCACGGCGCGCTTGCCCGTGAAGTCGATGTTCATGCGTCTTCTCCCATGTGCGGGGCGCAGTTTTGACCATCCGTGCAGGCGGCGCTATCGCTCCTTGACCTTCCAGCGCTGGTAATCCTCATCTCACGCGCGTGACCACCGGGGGACGTGCCGCCATGTCAGCCGACGCCACAACCACACGCCTCGCCGTCCGCGGCATGACCTGCATGGGCTGCGTGAATGCGGTTACTCGCGTGCTGTCACGCGTTGCCGGCGCGGCCAAAGTCAGGGTCGACCTGGAGTCCGGCCGGGCGGAGGTCGACGGCAGCGCCGCTCCTGACGCTCTCGCCGCCGCCCTCCGCAAGGCCGGCTACGAGGCGGAGCTGTTGCGGGCGTAGGCACGCCATGGACGCACAGCTCATCACGGTCGAGGACCGCGTCCGCCTGCCCGTCGGGGGCATGACCTGCGCCAGCTGCGTCGGTCGTGTGGAAAACGCACTGCACCGGCTGCCCGGCGTCACGGCCGCGGTGAACCTCGCGCAGGAGCGGGCCGATATCCGCTTCGATCCGCGGCAGGTCACGCCACAACAGCTGATACAGGCGGTAACCGATGCCGGTTACGAGATTCGTGCCGAGCAACGGGATCTGGCGATCCACGGCATGACCTGCGCCAGCTGTGTCAAACGCGTCGAGCAGGCACTGCGCGGCGTGCCCGGAGTACGCCGCGCCGAGGTCAACCTTGCCACAGAACGTGCGACCGTCGAGGGAACCAGCGGCCTTTTGCGCCCCTCCTTGCTGATCGACGCGGTGCGCGATGCGGGCTACGGCGCAGAGCTGCTCACCGGCGATGCCGATCAACAACGGGCGGCGGAGGCGGCGGATCAGGCGCGGCTGCGCCGCCAACTCTGGCAGTTGGTCGCTGCGATCACCCTGTCGGTGCCGCTGATGCTGCCGATGTTCGGCGTGCCGCTGCCGGGCTGGTTAGCATTGGTTCTCGCCACGCCCGTGCAGTTCGTCTTCGGTGCGCGCTTTTACGCGGCGGCCTGGAGGGCGGTGCGCGCCGGCACCGGCAACATGGATCTGCTGGTCTCATTGGGGACATCGGCCGCCTACGGCTATAGCGCCGTTCTGGTCGCGATCGGCCGGCCACACACTTATTTCGATGCCGCCGCGGTGGTGATAACGCTTGTGTTGCTCGGCCGGTGGCTCGAGGCGGGTGCCCGTCGCGCCACCGGCTCGGCAATCCGCGCGCTTCTCGCGCTCCGCCCCGATACGGCACGCGTCGAGCGCCCTGACGGCAGCACGATGGAAATCTCCGTTGCCGCCGTCTCGACCGGGGATATCGTCGTGGTCCGCCCCGGCGAGCGCATTCCCGCCGACGGCCGCATCCTCTCGGGCGAGAGCCAAGCCGATGAAAGCATGCTGACCGGCGAGAGCCTCCCGGTGAACAAGCATGCAGGTGATCCGGTGACCGGTGGTGCGGTGAACGGTTCCGGCCTGCTGCGAGTCGAAGTCATCGCGGTCGGCGCGGACTCGACTTTGGCACGCATCATCGCCCTGGTCGAAAGCGCGCAGTCGCGCAAGGCGCCGATCCAGCGCCTGGTGGATCGCGTCGCGACGGTGTTCGTGCCGGTGGTACTGGTCTCTGCGCTCAGTGCATTTCTGGGTTGGTGGCTGTTGGGCGCCGACGTCACGGCGGGTCTGCTCGCGGCCGTTGCGGTCCTGGTGATCGCCTGCCCGTGCGCACTCGGGCTGGCGACGCCGACCGCGCTGATGGCCGGCACCGGCGCCGCCGCCCGCGCCGGCATCCTGATCCGCGATGCCGAGACCCTCGAAGCGGCGCAGCGCATCGACATCGTTGTCTTCGACAAGACCGGCACATTGACCGAGGGCAGACCGGCGGTGACGGACCTCCTCCCGGCCGCAGCCGACGAAGTCACCCTGCTGACACTCGCTGCGGCCGCACAGACCGGTAGCGAACATCCGCTGGCCCGCGCCGTCCTTGCGCGCGCCCAGGGGATCAAATTGCCCTTGCTGAGCGATTTCCGGAGCGTCCCGGGCCTCGGGCTTACGGCGAGCCTTGACGGGCGTCGCATCGTGCTCGGCAATCGCGCGCTCATGGCGATGTACCAGGTGTCGGTCACGAACGACGCCGCTGCAGCGACGCTGGAAGCACAGGGTCGCTCTGTCATGTTCCTTGCGGATGTGGCACCGCCGGTCCTGCTGGGCGCCATTGCGGTGATGGACGCGCCACGCGCGACGGCCGCCGCCGCCGTCCGGCGCCTGCATGGCATGGGCATCGCAACCGTTCTCCTAACTGGCGACAACCGCCACGCCGCCGAAACGATCGCCGCCGGCATTGGCATCAGCGACGTGCGCGCCGAAGTGCTGCCCGACGACAAGGCTGCGGTTGTCGCGGCGCTGCAAAAGAACGGCCGCTCCGTCGCCATGATCGGCGACGGCGTGAACGATGCGCCGGCGCTGGCGGAGGCCGACGTCGGCATCGCCATGGGCAACGGCACGGACGTCGCGATCAAGGCCGCCGGTATAACGCTGATGCGGCCGGACCCGCTGCTTGTCGCCGATTCCATCGCGATCAGCCGCGCCAGCCATCGAAAAATCCGGCAGAACCTGTTCTGGGCGTTCGCTTACAACGTGGTGGGTATCCTGCTTGCCGGCTTCGGGCTGCTGAACCCCATGATCGCCGGCGGCGCCATGGCGATGTCCTCGGTCAGCGTGGTGTCAAACGCACTGCTCTTGCGCCGGTGGCGTGGAGGAAGTTCAGCATGATGACGATCGGCGAGGCCGCGCGACAGGCCGCCGTGCCCGCGAAGACGATCCGCTATTACGAAACGATTGGCCTCGTCTCCACTGCGGCGCGCGGCGCCAATCGCTATCGCAGCTACACCGACGCCGATGTTGCGATGCTGCGCTTCATCGGTCGTGCCAGGCGGCTCGGTTTCACGATCGCGGATTTGAAGCAGCTCGTGGCGCTGTACCGCGATCGCAGCCGTGCGAGTGCCGATGTGAAAGCGATTGCGCTGCATCACATCGAACGCATTGATCGCAAGCTGGAGGGACTGCGCACCGTGCGCGCGGCGCTCTCCGAGTTGGCCGATCGCTGCCACGGCGACGAAAGGCCGGACTGCCCGATCCTGGATGGGCTGGCCGGCACCAGCGGCGAGCGGTTGGGCGAACGCGCGTGCCCGCACGACGGCGGCGATCACCCGCGAGGCGATCTGGGAGGCAGCAGATGAGCTGGACAGTGCCTGACGATCGACCTGGTGTCCGTCGCTCACCAGGCGGGACATCAAGGCCAGTCGGGGCCTTGTCGGGCGGGTCTTTGATATCGATATTGATAGAGATGGTTGGAACGGGGAAACCTGGGCATGACGACCCAACAGCTTCTCATTCGCCTGCCGGACGCGCTGGCGCGGCGGTTGAAACGTCGGGTTCGGCCGCGGGCCCGCAGCGCCTTTATCCAGCGGCTCCTGGAGCAGGCACTGCCAGCTGATGAAGGCGAGGACGACCCGCTCTATCAGGCGGCCCTGGCCGTGGAGCACGATGAGCGGCTGGCGGCCGAAATGACCGAATGGGATGCGACGATCGACGACGGCCTCGAACCGGAGGCCGGCGCCGCGCCGCCTGCGTGAACCGACCGCCGGTAGCGCCGGTTGCTGTCCGGCGGGCAGAGGTGTGGTGGGTGAACCTTGATCCGACGCGCGGCAGCGAGATCCGCAGGGCCCGGCCGGCGGTGGTGTTGACGGCGGATGGGCTGAACCGCGCACGACGCACCGTCGTAGTCGTGCCGCTCTCAACGGGACCGGCGCCGCGCCCGCCAATCGTGGTCGCCACCCCCTCAGCGGGGGCGGACAGCGTCGCCGTGTGCGATCAAGTGCGTGCCATCGACAAGAGCCGGCTGATCCGCTGCGACGGCCGATTGGCACCGGGGGACCTGCAGGCGATCGAGGCGGGCGTGCGCGCGATCCTGGAGCTATAGGTGCCAACCAACGACGCGCCGCACGGCGGCGTTCACGTTCCGCGTGCAGCACGGCCGCATGTTCATCCGGCCCGTGAGCGCCCGGTACCTCACCGAAAGGAGGTGGTCTGCTGCACCACTCCCCGTCGCCACGGATCGGCCCTGGGCCGACCACCGGCCGGCGAGAACACGAGGCCGGCTCGCCATTCTTGCGACCCGCCCGCCCGCTTGTTCCGTAACGACCGACCGGAAGCCTGCGACAAGCTGCTCACAGACGGCTCCTCCGCCCGTGCGCACAACTTGTACGGTGGCCTCGTGGTAGGGTGGCGTGGCGGCCACGCCGCATCGGAACGCGGCATGATGGCGGCGCACGGGACCGCGCCCGCGTCGTGAGCTTCATCCCAGCGACACCGGGCGAGATGCACGCCGCGCAGAGCCTCGCAGGCCTGACCATGGCGTTGTGGATTTTCGTCGGCCTCGCGCCGGGGCTCAAAGCCTATGCCACGCGTATCCGGGTCGGCGTTCTGATCTTCTACCTGCTCGGCTTTGCCGGTTTTGTGGTCTACGCGCTGGTACGATGACGCGCTCCTGGGAGACCGCACCATCGATGCCACTCACAACCGCCGCCACACCGAGGTTCCGAGAGCGGGCAGCCGTCGCGTGTGTCCCGGCTTTGGCCGTACTGATCGCAGGCGAACCATTCGCTCGGAATGCGGGTCGGCGGTGCTGAGAGGTGGCTAGTTTGCGATCTTCGTGGGTGGCTGTAGTCCGTGCGATGCCGGGTGCTCGGCGCCACCCCGTCGGCGGCGCAGCATGACAACCGACGCGGCTGCGGCAACCAGCACCAACACGGCCGCGGCCAGAACGAACAAGGCGGTGCTTTCGCCCATCTCGATAAAGCCCATCTTGCGCAGCGCATGCGCGGTCCCGCGCACCATATCGCGGAGATCCACGAACATTATTGCCAGTTCGAAGGAGATCATGAACGCCACCGCGTAGAAGATGTCGGGCCGCCGCTGCTCCCACCTGGACATGCGCGCCATGACGTTGTCCATGAACGCTTCCCGGCGCGCCAGCAACCGTTCCAGGGACCAAACCACAGCCGGGCCAAGCACCGCGCCGACGACGAGATCCGACGGGTAGTGGATGCCGACGTAAAGCCGGATCAGGCACATCCAGAGCGTCGAATAGACCATCGCAGCAATACCGAGCGGCCGCTTGATCCGGTACAAACCATATGAAAGAGCCAACCAAAAGGTGGCGGTATCACTTGGAAATGCGCTCCAGTGCTCAAGATTCACCTCAAATGGAATCGATGGCGCATGATAGCCAATGTTGGGCGCATACATGGGCCGCACTCGAAACGGTAACGTATCGGCAAGCGCCCGGTCCAGCGCGAGGGCAAGAACCGTGCCGACGAACGTGATGAGAATGATGCGGCGGTTGGCCTGACGGCGATTTTGGTCTGGCGTAAACCAGAACCACCAGTAGGCCGCGAGGTAGAGACCACCCTTGAAAAAGAAATTAGACTCCTCGTAGGCAGCGATCCGGTCGAGAATCGAGTTACCACAGAAGCCGTTGACCGCGTGCAGGACTGCCAAGTCGAGATTCATTCTTATTCTCATGGCGCCGGAAAAGAAGTGTAATAGACTCGTCACCTAGGAAGGCACAAGGTCAATAGGCCATGAATATTCTGTTAGCCCCAAGGGGTCCCCGCCCTGGCCAGGGCATGATCCGCCCTGGGCATGACAGGCACTTCTGTTAAGCTGCCACATGAGCCAGCCGGCGCTGCCGCCGGGCCGGGCAAAACCTGTCGAGGCGACCCATGGACTTTGACCTGAGCGAGGAACAACGCCTGCTGAAGGACAGCGTCGACCGGCTGGTCGCCGATCATTACGCCTTCGAACAACGTAAAAAGTACATGGCCGAAACGACCGGCTGGAGCCAGTCGGTATGGAACCAATACGCGGAGCTCGGTTTGCTCGGACTGCCGTTCGAGGAACAGCTCGGCGGCTTCGGTGGCGGCGGGGTTGAAACCCTCATCGTGATGGAAGCCTTCGGCCGCGGCCTCGTGCTGGAACCCTATTTTGCCACGGTCGTCCTGGGCGGCGGATTGCTGCGCCGTGCCGGCAACGACGCGCTGCGCACGGCTCTCGTGCCGCAGATCACCGCCGGCAAGCTGAAACTCGCGTTCGCGCATGTCGAGCGTCAGTCGCGCTACAATCTGGCCGACGTCGCGACGAGCGCGCGCAAGGACGGAGATGGCTACGTGCTCGACGGTGCGAAGAGCGTCGTTGTGCACGGCGATTGCGCCGAGAAGCTGCTGCTCACCGCGCGCGTTTCCGGCAGCCGGCAGGACCGTAACGGAATTGGCCTCTTTGTGGTCGATAGCGACGCGGCTGGCCTCACCCGACGCGGCTATCCGACGCAGGACGGCCTGCGCGCCGCCGAACTGACACTCAACGGCGTGCGTGTCAGCCGCGACGCCGTGCTAAGCGAGAATGCACTACCGGCCGTCGAACATGTGGTGGATGAAGCAATTGCGGCACTCTGCGCCGAGGCGGTCGGCTGCATGCAGGTGATGCACGAGACCACGCTGGAATATCTGAAAACGCGCCAGCAGTTCGGCAGGCCGATCGGGTCGTTCCAGGTACTGCAACATCGTTCCGTCGACATGCTGGTGGCGCTGGAGCAGGCACGCAGCATGGCGATGTATGCTGCGGTCATGGCCGACGAGACAGATGCGGTGGAACGCCGCCGCGCGCTGGCGGCAGCGAAGGCGCAGATCGGCCGCTCCGGCAAGCATATTGGGCAGGAGGCGATCCAGCTTCACGGTGGCATCGGTATGACGATGGAGTACAAGGTCGGTCACTACTTCAAGCGTATGACCATGATCGATATGATGTTCGGCAGTGCTGACGAGCATCTGCAGACGCTGGCAAAGCTAGGCGGCTTGTTCGGCGAAACCAAGGCGGCGTGACGGTCGGTAAACTCTGATCCGCGTCCCGCCACGCCGCATCACCGACAGACAACCATCATCGGCTCGTCCGACAATCTCGCTGAGGTCGGGTGGCCGTCAACAGGCGACATGGACGCGCCGCAGACGATAAACGATCTTCGCAAAGGCTGAGGATGCCGTCGGCGCGCAGTGCGCTGAAATCGACAGCCTCAGCCGCGGCGCGACGCGCTGGGCGTTGAACCGCTTCGTGGCCCGACCAGGCTGCGCGGAGAAGGTTTCGCCGCCGCCCTGCCCCGGTGCTAACCTCCTCGTGCCGCACAGGATTGGGGGAACGAACGAATGATCAACAAGATCGTCCGGGACATGGCCGAGGCCATGGCAGGCATCAAGGACGGCTCCACCGTGCTGATCGGCGGCTTCGGCGCCGTAGGACAGCCGAACGCGCTGATCGACGGACTGATTGAACAGGGCGCCAAGGACCTGACGGTCGCCGCCAACAACGCCGGTGTCGGCCATGTCGGATTGGCGCGACTGATGGAGCTCGGCCGTGTGCGAAAGATCATCTGTTCCTTCCCGCGTTCCTCCGATCCTGTCGTGTTCGAATCACTCTATCGCGCCGGCAAGATCGAACTGGAAATCGTGCCGCAGGGCACGCTGGCCGAGCGCATGCGTGCCGCCGGCGCCGGCGTGCCGGCGTTCTTCACCGCAACCGGTGTCGGCACGCGCATGGCGGTCGGCAAGGAACACCGCGAAATCGATGGCCGTACCTACATTCTTGAGCAATCGCTGCCGGGCGACGTAGCGCTGGTAGAAGCCTGGGAGGCCGACCGCTGGGGCAATCTGACGTTCCGTGAGTCGGGCCGCAACTTCAATCCGGTGATGGCGATGGCGGCGAAGCTCACCGTCGTGCAGACGCAGCTTGTGCGCGAGCTGGGCGAGATCAATGCCGATCACGTCGTCACACCGGGCATCTTCGTCGATCGCGTGTTGCACGTGCCGTACGGCGACCCGAGCGGCTTTTGAGGGCCCATGTCAGCGCGCGCAGTGCCGCAACGCGGCGAGATTTCGCGAGAGGGCGCGCAAACGCGCGCGCATCGTCCCCCCGGACATGTGTTTGAGACGCCGCGCCGCGCAACAACGATCGAACTGCACCTCACGCTGGAATGACGTCGGTTGCGGTCATCGGTGCCGGCATCGGCGGACTTACCGCAGCGCTGGCACTACGGCAGGCCGGCTGCGACGTGCATGTCTACGAGCAGGCGCCGAAACTCACCGAAGTCGGCGGCGGCATCAACATGGGACCGAATGCGGTGCGCGTGCTGCAGCGGCTTGGCGTCGGCCCGGCGCTTGACCACGTCGGGGTGCGGCCGACGTTCACCTGGCAACGCCGCTGGCAGGATGGACGCACGTTGCAACAGGCACCGCTGAACCCGCTCT
>Ga0123356_10008327_pt1 | contig 10314 bp, 8 predicted proteins | sample TergutEmb28metaG_2_FD_92546 | JGI IMG/M metagenome (GOLD analysis project Ga0123356, IMG submission 92546) | Embiratermes neotenicus P3 segment gut microbial communities from Petit-Saut dam, French Guiana - Emb289 P3 | ecosystem: Host-associated > Arthropoda: Insects > Digestive system > Gut ... | reverse complement strand
TCATGCCCGCTCTGCTGCAAATACAAACTACAATGCAGGGGCAGCAAGGGTAAGTGCAGCAATTCCGATGGGTATAGTCTTTACTCCCAGCAACCTCACTGCAACGGCTAACGTAGGCGCAGGTGTAAACGGTCGCGTTCCGATTAACGTATGGAACACTTCTACTACCGCCAAGACCATAACCTTGCGAGGTACTGCGGGCACATCAAATGCAACTGACCCAGCCCTATTTAATTCTGCAGGCACACGTATCGCATACCAAAATTTCAGTAGTTGGAACTTTACCTACACCATCACTCTTGGCGCAGGAGCGTCATGGAGTGGATTGGTAGGAACAGGAGGAGATGTAGCAAGAAGCTATACGGTAACCGCAACCTTTTCATGATAGCTACGGAGCTTGCTTGATTGGATGAAAAAGACCATCTAATCAGCTAGACAAGACAGGGCAAGACAGAGCACAGCTAATAAGCCCTCTCTTGCAGCAATAGGCTGAGGCGGAGCAGCTAACCGCGCCTCAGCCTAAGGAGCAAACTCTTATACTTCTATGAGCTCTCTACTTCTTATCGCCAGAAGAGCTGATCTTGTCCTTGAAGAGCTTGAACACCAAAACAGCCAGTACTGCGCCAGCCAGTGGTGCCAGTATGAATATCCAAAGGTCACCCAGTGCGTCTCCGCCTGCAAAGAGCGCCGGACCTATGCTCCTGGCAGGGTTGACGGAGGTGCCGGTCAGCGGAATGCCAACGATGTGCACAAAAGTAAGCGTGAGGCCAATAACGATGCCAGCCACGCCTGCCTTTGAAGAATCAGCAGTTACTCCAAGTATCGTAAGCACAAAAATGAAGGTGAGCACTACCTCTATGAGAATAGCGCCGCCAGCTCCTCCCGCTCCAGCAGCAAGATTGGAACCATAGCCTCCCGTGAGGTCAACTCCAGCTCCGCCGGCAAGTGCAACCATGGCTACCAACAAGGCGGCTCCGGCAACTGCACCGATAATCTGCGAAACAACATACCCAGCAAAGTCTTTAACATCGATACGCTTGTCGAGAAGCGCTGCTAAAGAAACCGCTGGGTTGATATGACACCCGGACACCTTGCCAATGACATGTGCCATGGCTACGATTGACAGACCAAAGGCCAAGGCCACTGCCAAGTGTCCACCCGGAGCATCAGCCCCTAAAAACACTGCGCTTCCACAGCCCATGAACACGAGTACGCCTGTGCCGATAAGCTCCGCCAGGTACTTCTTGATACTGCTTGACATGTAAATCCTCTCACTCGTTATGATAAAGCGTGATAGAGCATAAAGATCAGACAGAGCCCTGTGCAACCACCCATGTCTTCCCTTGACTGCCCTTATTCCAAAAATGATGCACGACATACAACAAAACCGGTCTCGCCGTAATTTGTTACTCTGGCCTTTACGCCACAGTCTATCCAGCACATACTGGTCAAGCCCCAAGTTAAAACGCAGGAACCAGCAGGTAGCCAGCCCAATAGCAGCCGTTTGCATCAATGACACATTATAGCGATGTACCATGAAACTTTTCAATCACACGACTTCACTGCTCGCACTCTGTCCGTCATTGCGGCCTCAGAGCCGCAATCCTACCAACATGAATTATTGATTCCGGGTCAAGCCCACAATGACGATGTATAGACTGAGCTCTAACCACACGGTTACTGATCAGACCCAATTAGTCATTGCGGGCTTGACCCGCAATCTGAGACGCATTTTGGTTAGATTGCGGCTCGGAGGCCGCAATGACGGACTACAGTCTGACCAGTAACCACCACACGGTTACTGATCAGACCCAATTAGTCATTGCGGGCTTGACCCGCAATCTGAGACGCATTTTGGTTAGATTGCGGCTCGGAGGCCGCAATGACGGACTACAGTCTGACTGGTAACACCACACGACCCGCAACGACTTTTTGCCCTTTTTGCGTTTGCATAATTGAGACTGCTCTGCTAGCATTTCTATCAGAAAAATTGTTATTGGGGCGGATATGGCGCAGAGTCTATCGGCAAGGGGTGCTCCTAGCGAGCATGAGTCTTTGACCAGGAGTGTCAAAAGACCTGCGGGGATTACATAAAAGGGGACTGAGTTTTACGTTGCACGACGAGGTAGTACATTGAAGGGATTGGGTATGGGTTGTTATTGGGCTATATCGAAACGATTGAAAAGTAACGTGAGAGGTGCTCACGGCATTGATAAAAACTGTAAGGCAAGCTTTACCAAAAGATAGACATTTCGCATACAGGTAAGTCAGGGAGCTACCTCTGTCTTACCCTGCATCCCACAACGCCCGAGGGGATAATCCCGTCCCCTCGGGCACCTAATTAAACCGCCAGGGCCAGCACTCAGATCCAGGAATGCAATAACAGAACTCTGCTCTTTAGAGCGAACAAAGCAAATGTATCGTAACACTAATTGCCTAGTTGGTAACACAATTAGCTCCGTCCACCTAGCAGCAATTGCCGCTTGCCCATATAACCGCAATACCACTAGAAAAATACTGCCAAACGAGGATTATGAGCAGATAAGCACAACGTCATCAGTATTGTTGACCTTGCTCAAATAGGCATGGGCAGAGCACTGGCGATGCTCAAACTTTGAGCGCAGTGCTGCACTATGCAAGAAATCGATTTAGAAGACAGGATGTTGTTGTCAGCCTAAGAAGTTTTGGGCACACAAGGAGGTGTACGTATGACAACGAAGGAGATCTGTAGTACCAGCTTTGATGAGCTGCTGGAACAGCGTGGCATTAAAAGGCGCGACTTCCTCAAGCTCTGTGCAGGTATTGCGGCAACACTGGGGCTTTCTCAAACTATGATACCGAGAATAGCCCATGCATTGGAAGAAAGCGTCATAGGAGCAACAAGTGGCAATCTCAAGCCCGCACTTTGGTTGGAGCTATCATCTTGCAGCGGATGCACTGAGTCATTTGCGCAATCTGATTCTCCAAACATTGCTACGGTGATTCTGGAGCTGCTTTCACTCAACTATTCAGAGGCTTTATGCGCTGGCGCAGGCTGGTCTTTGGAGTTGGCCAAGGAGCAGACCATTGATGCAGGAGGCTACCTGCTCATCATCGAAGGCTCGCTCATGGAAGGCTGGGACGGTAACGCCCTCGTCATAGCCGAAGAAAAGGGCACTGAGATTGTAGAGCACGCCGCTTCGCATGCCGATGCCATCATCTGCGTTGGCAGCTGTTCGGTGGACGGCGGATGGCAGTCTGCCTATCCTAACCCCTCTGGTGCCATTGGCATTCCGCTCTATCTCAATAACGCCAAGGCAGCGGGTCGCTTGGATTATGATCTTCCCCCCATTGTCAATTTGCCTCACTGTCCCGCCAACCCAGAGCATGTGGCTGCAGTGGTGGTGGAATATCTCTTGCTCAAGAGGTTTCCCGAGCTCACCAATGAAAACAAGCCCGCAATGATGTTTAGTCAAACCATTCATGATAACTGCCCTCGCCGTGGACACTTCGAAAACGGTGAGTTTGTCTACGAATTTGGTACCGAGGCAGAGGTCAAGAGATTTTGTCTTTATCCCGTTGGCTGCAAAGGCCCCGAGACCAAGTCCAATTGCCCCGTTGTGCGTTGGAACCGCCGCAATGGCTGGTGTATCGACAGCGGTGCCCCTTGCATTGGCTGCGCTACAACCAACCCACGTCGCCCGGGCTTTAACTGGGTCGATATGAACGCACCCTTCCGCAGCCACTTGAGAAATGTGGCTATAGGCGACTTTAACATTCCTCCTGCCTTCATCGCTTACGGTGTAGCGGGTGCCCTCGTGCTTGGCCTGGTAATTCATGGATTTGGCATGAAGGCATCTGGTCGCCTCAAGGGCGGTGCTCCCTACGAACGCGAGCGCAAGTGGGACACCAACCATCCCGAGCGTGCCATAGGCCCTGCAAAGGCTGCCGAAAAGGCTGCCGAAAAGGCTGCCGCTGCCAAGGATAAGGACGATGCCAAGAGCAAGGACAAAAATAAGTCCAAGAAGGGCGATTCTAGCAAAAAAGGAGGTGGCAAATAATGTCCAAAGTAGTTGCAACCAACGTACAACCCGAGCTGGAAGAAAATAATGACGGCTTGGAGCAGGATGGGGCAGCAGGCGCGGCAGTAGCTGCTACCGAAGTACCCATCGAGCCCATCAGCGCAGAGATTAAGCCACAAGAGCCACAAGGGAGCAAGCTGCCCACGCCAAGTGGACAAGCGCTTATCGACCCTGTCAGCCGCATCGAAGGCCATCTGCGAATAGACATGGAAGTCAAAGACGGCGTGGTGGCCGATGCCTGGGTTTCTGCCACGTTGTTCCGTGGCATGGAGTTGATACTCGAGGGTCGCGAACCTACCGATGCCGCCTATATTACGCAGCGCATCTGTGGTGTATGTCCAGTGAGTCATGCCCACGCTGCCAGCATGGCCGCAGAAGATGCGCTTGACATTAAGATTCCCAATGGCGCGCGTCTCATTCGCAATATCATAGAGGGCTCGCAGTTCTTGCACTCGCACATCCTCTGGTTTTACAACCTTGCGGGTCTTGATTATGTCAACCCTCTTAACGCTCTTAAGGCCAATCCTAAAAAAGCGCTGCAAGTGGCTCTTGATGCGGGCACCAGTATCTCTGATTTTGGAGCAGTACAAAAGAGACTCGAAGCCTTTGCAGAAAACGGCCAGCTCTCCATCTTCAGTGGACACTGGTTTGATGGAAAAGATGAGGCCTACAAGCTCACTCCCGAACTTGATCTCATCTGCACGACTCACTACCTTGAGGCCTTGGAGATGCAGGCGGTTGCCTCAGAAATCAGCAGCATCGTAGGCGGCAAGATGCCCCATGTCATGAGCGCTATTCCTGGAGGTTCCACTTGGATGCCAACGGCACAAAACCTTGACGACATTCTCTTCCGCGCCATTCGCTTGCGCGACTGGATCAAGGCCACCATGATTCCCGACACCTACGCCATTGCTCCCTTCTATCTGGATGTGGCTGGATACGGTGCGGGCCCTGGTCGCTACATTGCCTGGGGAGTCTTTAATCGTGAGGATCTTGATCCTGCCAACCGCTATCTGCCAGCAGGTGTCTGGGGCTTTGATGAGAGTCTTGCTGCACCAGACGAGGACGCCATCACCGAAGAAACGGTGCGAGCCTTCTACAAAGACAGCGGCGAGCCAGTCAATCCACGCCAAGGAATTACCGATCCCGAGTTTCCCGATGATGCGTATTCCAGGGACGGACGTTATTCCTGGAGCAAGGCACCGCGCTACAACGGCAAGCCTTATGAGGCAGGCGGTCTTTCGCGTCTTTTGGTTGCCTATAACAGTGGCAACGACTTTGTTACGGAAAAGATTGATGATCTGCTTGACTATCTTTCCAGTGCCGCTGGCACGAAGCTTGGCCCAGAAGCTCTTAACTCGACGCTTGGGCGCACTGCAGCAAGAAACATCGAGACCTGGTATATAGCCGAGTGTTTGATCGAATGGATTGGCGAGCTTATTGAAGCCATCAGCGAGGGTGGTATCGAGACCTTTGCCAAGGCCACCAAGTCCTCAGGCGAGGGCACCGGTATGTGGGAGGCTCCCCGCGGGGCGCTCTACCATCACGAAAAGGTCACGGGCAACAAGATCGACGCCTATCAAATCATTATTCCTTCTACCTGGAACGCCTCGCCGCGCAGTGCAGACGGCGCACGCGGGCCCATGGAAGAGGCGCTTGTCGGCGTTCCCGTTGCCGACCTGGAAAAGCCCATCCATGCTCTGAGGACGGTGCATAGCTTTGATCCCTGCATTGCCTGTGCGGTGCACATCACCGAGCCCGCCACCGGCAAGACCTTTTCTACTGTCACGAGTCCTTGGGGGGTGAAGTAACATGGCACATCTCGCACATTATAAAGAAGCACATCCAGTTCCCTTTGTAATTACTCACTGGATCAATCTCATAGCTATGATTTTGCTCGTCTTTACGGGTTTCTACATTCACTTCCCCTTCTTTGAAGGCTGGATGGGAGTGGCTCGAGGCGTACATGTCTTTTGCGGATTTACGCTGTTCCTCAATTGCCTGCTGCGCATAATCCTGGCCTTTGTTGTCAAGTCTGCTGCACATGCTGGCTGCCGAAAAGTCGAGCCCGACTACAAGTCATTCCTGCCGCAGCGAGACAATCGTCATCAGTTTGGCGCTTGGATCAAGTACTACCTGTTTGTTAAGAAAGAGCATCCGCTGGGCGCAAAGTTTGGCGTGCTGCAAAAGATTTCGTACCTGATAGTACCGTTGCTCATCACCATCGTCTTCATTACGGGTCTTTGTCTTTGGGGAGTAACCTACGAGCTGGCACCTTTTGCCGCGCTCAACGAGCTGGTTGGTGGACTCATGATCATGCGCATCATCCACTACTACCTCATGTGGGTGTTTATACTCTTTACCTTTGTGCATGTGTACCTCGCCACCATCGGTGGCCTGGGGCCAGCCAAGCTCATGTTTCTCCACAAGGAGAGCGGCGGTCTGGTTTATGATCCCGAGTGCTGCAACATCGTAGGCGAAGACTGCATGGATGAAGAGGACAAAAAGAGCAAGAAAGACTGAGCCTGTTTGATTATGCCTTGAGTATGCTATCATTATGCAAGGCACTGTGTGTTCTTGTAACGACGGCACACGAGTGCTAGTAAGAGGCGCCTGCCCACACAGGCGCCTCTATTAGTATCGTTTCTGGTCACACACCTGCCGTCTGAGCGCATCGCCAAGCAAACCTCACTGTCGTCTGCGCGTTGCGAAGCAGTCCCCACTGTCGTCCTGCGCGTTCGAGCACAGCTCGACCCCACTGTCGTCCTGCGCGTTCGAGCACAGCTCGACCCCACTGTCGTCCTGCGCGTTCGAGCGCAGCTCGACCCCACTGTCGTCCTGCGCGTTCGAGCGCAGCTCGACCCCACTGTCGTCCTGCGCGTTCGAGCGCAGCTCGAATGTTGCAGGAGCTACTACAGGCCTGCCAATAATGCAGCTAGGCCCTGCAACATTCGCTCTTCGAGCGAACGCGACAGGAGGGTATAGGCTACCGTCTGGCGAGCAGTACCAAGAGTATTGCGGCAGAGTCAAAAGAGAACGAAGGAAGAAGCAGAAAAATATGAAAAATAAGATACTCATACTCTGCATAGGTAACATTCTTCTCATGGACGAAGGGGTAGGGTCGCGTGTGGCCAAAGAGTTGCTCCAAAACCATGAGCTGCCAAAGGGAGTGCAGGTACTTGACCGCGGCTGCATGGGAATGGCTCTCCTAAGCGATTTTAAAGACGCCAGCAAGGTGCTGGTGGTAGACGCAGTGGACAACACCGGATATGAGCCGGGCACGGTAGTCACCTTTAAGCCCGAAGACATTGCACCGTACCAGGCTTTTCATGGAGCGCATGATACCCGTCTGGTAGATGTCTTGCAGGCTCTGGCACTCATGGGATACCAGCCAGAGGTAGACTGTTTAGGTGTGCAGGTATTGAATATGTCACCCCAAGACTTCCACATAGGCCTCACGCCTCCCGTTGAGGCTGCCGTGGACGTGCTGGTACAATCCTGCCTAGACTATATAGAAGCAAAACTGGCAGAATAACGAATACAGATAATCTGAGCAAGGAGTGTAGGGTAATGATTAATACCAAAAATCCCGTTGTAGCAGTAGCCGGTGCCACCGGAGCCGTAGGCCTGGAGATGCTCAAGGTCATGGAGCAGCGTGGCTTTCCAGCCTCAGAGGTTCGGGCGCTCGCCTCTGCTCGTAGCGTGGGGCGCAGGCTCACCTATGCAGGCGCTGGTGCCACAGGTACCGATAGCGCTAAAGACGGCTACGTAGAAGTAGCAGAACTCACATCTGAGGCATTTGAAGGAGTAGACATAGCGCTTTTTGCCGCAGGAGGGGATAGATCCATGGAGTTTAGGCAGGCAGTCGCCAGCGCTGGTGCGGTGATGGTCGATAACTCCAGTGCCTTTCGCATGGACAAAGACGTGCCGCTGGTGGTTCCAGAAATCAACCCAGAAGACATCTCCTGGCATCAAGGCGTCATTGCCAATCCCAACTGCTCAACCATACAGTTAACCGTGGTGCTTGCCGCCCTGGCCAAGCTGGCACCACTCAAGCGTGTGGTGTGTTCTACCTATCAGGCTGCCAGCGGCGCTGGTGCTGCTGCCATGGACGAACTCTACAACCAGGCTCAACAGTTCCTCAATGACGAGCCCTTGACGATTGATAAGTTTGCTCACCAACTGGCCTTTAACTGCATACCACAAATCGACATTTTCTTAGAAGATGGCTCCACCAAAGAAGAGTGGAAGATGGTGGTCGAGACCCAAAAGATTCTCCACAACCCCAATTTGAATCTTGCCATAAGCTGTGTGAGGGTGCCGGTGCTCAGGTGTCACTCCGAAAGCGTCAATGTGGAGTTTGAGCAAGCCGTCTCGGTAGAAGAGGCGCGTACTGCCTTGGAAAACGCAGCCGGCATCATGCTCACCGATGATCCCTCTCAAAAGGAGTACCCCATGCCCGGTCTGCTCTCAGGTACCGACGATGTTTACATAGGTCGCCTGCGTAAAGATTCGTCGGTTGCCCACGGTCTGGCATTTTGGTGCGTGGCCGACCAACTCCGCAAGGGAGCCGCCTTAAACGCCGTGCAAATAGCCGAGTTGCTCTTATAGCCGAGCTTCTCATAACAAAATGAAGCAACAGTTCTTGGAAAAGCCCAAGTCATATTACTGCACAGCTGGTCTGATGGCCTTTGTGGTGGTGCCAATTGTTTTGAGTGTTGTATCTTTTGCGCCCGTCTTGGGTCTCAACTTTCTTGGCCCTTACGGCATGTTTATCAGCCCCATTCTAGTGCTTGCTCTTTGCTGGGCAATCTATGCAACTCAGGCTCAGTTTCCTCAAAAGGCTTCGGAGACCTATTTCCCTATAGCCTTGGCGCACTGCTACTATTTGCTCGTCTGGGTGCTTTTGTATGGGCTTTCAGGATACTTTTTGGAGGGCTCTCCCTTTCATCCCCTGTTAGTAGTGCTCACCCTTCCGTATGCTGCCCTGCACCTTTTTATGGCCTTTCTTGGCACGGGAAGCATAATCCTTCCCCTGGTTATAGGTTTAAGCGCAGTGCTCGCAACGTTTTCAATCATGGTTGTACGAGCCTTGCGCAAGCATAAGGTAACGGTCGATAAAAAGGTGTGGCTCTACGTATTGGTGTTTGCACTGCTTGCTGCTGTTGCGGTCTTTCAGCTGGCGGATCGAAGCAGGATTTTTATCTCCCCTGATTATCAAGTCGAGCGCGTCAACGATGAAGTGAGTTTTTATGACTACCGTCCCTTTACCCCAGACAACCTGCTCGAGCGGCTTGATGAGCCAGCCACCATAAGTATTAGTGGCAACTACCCCATACTCGATGGCGCCACAGCGGCCTATCCCGTTTATGCGGCAATAGCTCAGGAGCTCTACGAGGGGCTGAGCGACAGAACCGTTATAGACTATGTGGGCTGCACTAAAACCGACGTAGCCTATGAGCGCCTCATCAATGGAGAGATTGACGTGTTCTTTGGCGCGCAGCCTTCGGCTGAGCAGGTGGCAATGGCTGAGGAAAGAGGCCTTGAGTTTGCCCTGACTCCTATTGCCAGAGAAGCCTTTGTCTTCTTTGTTAACAGCAACAATCCTGTTGACAATCTCACCTTGGAGCAGATCCAAGACATCTATCAAAGGAAGATCACCAACTGGCAACCACTCGGCGGCAATGATGAAGCCATTATGGCTTTTCAGCGACCGGTCAATTCAGGCAGCCAAACGATCATGCTCGCCAAGGTAATGGGAGATAAAGTCATGGCCGCCCCGCTACAAGAAGAGAGCGCTCAGGGCATGGGCGGTATCATGAAGGAAGTAGCCACCTACCGCAACTATTCTTCTGCCATTGGCTACTCGTTTCGCTTCTACGCCACCGGCATGAATCCCAATGAAAATCTTAAGCTGCTTGCCATAGAAGGCATAGAGCCCAGCAAAGAAAGCATCAGAAACGGCACCTACCCCTTTACAGTGGAAGTGTATGCAGTAACGGTGGGCGCTCAGAGTGAGAACACTAAAAAGCTGCTTGAGTGGACACTTTCCGAGCAGGGCCAAGGCTTCATAGAAAAATGTGGCTACGTAAGACTGTAGCAATTGGCAGGGTTTCTTCTTTTGCGCGGTCGTAGTATGCGATAACTCTCTATTCACTAGTCAGACTGTAGTCCGTCATTGCGGCCTCCGAGCCGCAATCTAACCAAAATGCGTCTCAGATTGCGGGTCAAGCCCGCAATGACGAATTGGGTC
>Ga0123356_10008326_pt1 | contig 10314 bp, 8 predicted proteins | sample TergutEmb28metaG_2_FD_92546 | JGI IMG/M metagenome (GOLD analysis project Ga0123356, IMG submission 92546) | Embiratermes neotenicus P3 segment gut microbial communities from Petit-Saut dam, French Guiana - Emb289 P3 | ecosystem: Host-associated > Arthropoda: Insects > Digestive system > Gut ... | reverse complement strand
CGCGGATCGCTCGCCTTCCAGGTGCTGGCCTTTGCGCTGGCGCTGTGGGGCGTGCTGATGGGCGTGGGGCAATTGCAGAACCCGACGATCGAAGCTTTCGGCAACGCCACCCGCCTGTTCGGCCCGGTGCCGCAGATGCTGCTGGGCATTGCCATGGTGATGGTCCTGTTCGAGAACCAGCGCAACGCGGTGCAGGAGAACACCCTGGCCCTTTCCACTCTGGGAGTCGATCCGCGGCGGCTGCTGTTTGCCGAAGACCTGGTGCCGAACATGCAGGCGGCCCTCGAGCGGCTGATTAGTGCGTTGCCTGCACGCCGCGCCGCCATCGTCATCAGCGAGCGCTGGCGCGGTCTGCTGCCTTCGGTCCAGCAGGGATTCTCCGCCGAGTTCCTCGACGCGCTCGAGCGCAGCGGCGCCGGAGACTATCTCTCGGAACTGGCCTATCGGCGCAGCGGAATCTTCACCGCGCACCACCTGGGCGAGATGACCGAACCCCTGCCCGTGGTGGCTTCGGTCGGAATCTTCGCCAGGTTCAAGCAGATCCTGACCGAAGCCGGGGTTCAGCATCTGACCGCAGTGAACCTGCAGACACGTGAACACAACTTCGGGGTGATGCTGTTCCCGCACGCCGAACGCCAGGCATTCGGTTCTTCCGGCCCGCGGCTGATGGTCGGCCTGGCGCTGCAGCTGGGGCTGACGCTCGAGAACTACGTTGTCACCCACGATGCCCACCGGCGCACCAAAGAGTACGAACTGCTGACCGAGATCGGCAAAGCCATCAGCTCGCGTCTCGATCAGGACGAAATTCTCCGCACCATCCAGATCGAGCTCGGGCAGATCTTCGACACCAGCCACTTCTACATCGCCTTTCAGGAAGCCGACGAGATTCGCTTTGAACTGGAAGTCCGCGACAATCGCGTGCTGCCCAAGCGGACCCGGGAACTGCGGAATGCCTTTACCGAATACGTGATCCGCAATGGCGAGCCCCTGCTGATCCGCTCCGATCTGGAGTCGATGCGCAATCGGCTGGGCATCAGCCACGTTCCGGAACGGCCCGCCAAGTGCCTGATCGCCGCGCCCATCTTCCTGGGCCACAAGGCGTCGGGAATCATGGTCGCGATGAATCCCGGGCGGGAATTTGTGTTCGAACAGCGCGACCTCGACGTTCTGGTGACGGCTGCGGGACAGGTCTCGGTCGCGGTGGAGAACGCGCGCTTGTTCGCGGACGAGCAGCGCCGCTCGCGGCAACTGGCATTCCTCAACAATATTTCGCGCACGGCGATCTCCAGCGATGACCCCGTGCACATGCTGGGACAGATTGCCGACGAGATTCACAAGAACTTCAGCTTCGATCACATCGGCATCGGGTTGCTCGATTACGGCACGAAGGAAATCGAGATCAAAGCCGAAGCGGGCGCCACCGCACACGCCACCGGCAAACGAATTCCACTGGGGACCGGCATTGTCGGCCGCGTCGCCCGGACCGGCGAGCGGGCGCTGGTGCTGAATGCCATGCCCGGCAATCTCACCGGCATCCTTTCGGACTCGCGCGCCGTGCTGTGCATCCCGATCACCTACGGCGAATCGCTGCTGGGAGTGCTCAACGTGGAGAGCCGCGCGGACAATGCGTTCTCGCCGCAGGATGTGCTGATTCTGAATACGCTCGCCGACCTGCTGGCCACGGCCCTGCACAATGCGTTCGTCTTCCAGAAGCTGCAGCAGCAATCCATCACCGACGGCCTGACCGGAATCAAGACGCGGCGCTTCGTCTGGGAAGCGCTGTCGGCGGAGTGGAAGCGCGCGTCGCGTTCGGGACGTCCGTTCTCGGTGGTGCTGATCGACCTCGACAAATTCAAAGCGGTCAACGACACCATGGGACACTTCGAGGGCGACCTGGTGCTGGCCCGCGTGGGACGGTTGCTGGAGCAGAAGTCGCGGCAGTCGAACGTCGTGGCGCGCTATGGCGGCGACGAGTTCATCGTGCTCATGCCCGAAACCGGCGCCGAACAGGCGCAGGTGCTGGCGGAACGCCTGCGGCAGTGGCTGGCGGCCGACCCGATGCTGGCCGAACACCACATCACGGGCAGCTTCGGGGTGGCCAGTTTCCCCACCCACGGATTCTCGATCGAGGATCTCATTCGCGTCGCCGACGCCGGCATGTACGTTTCCAAGCGATCCGGAGGGAACCTGGTCTCGACCGCGCAGGAGTTCGTCGAGGGGCAGGGCTTCGCCCGGCAGCGGCAGCAGATTTCGGCGTTTATCGAGGGATTTCTGCAGCGGCAGCATAACGGGCCGGAGCATCTGGATGAGCTGACGTCGATGCTGCAGAAGCTGTGCGGCGGCGATCTGGGGTGCAACGTTGCCTTGCTCAAGGAAGCGATCGAGTCGCTCAGCCGGGCGGGGGAGTCGCGCGAGTTGCAGACTTCGGGCCACGGAGATCTGGTGGCGCGCTATACCGAAATCGTCGCGCGGGCGTTGGGCTTGTCGCCCGAGGAGACTTCCGACCTGGTGTATGCGGCACGCGTGCACGATGTGGGAAAGATCTTCGTTGCCGAGCACATTCTCAACAAGCCGGGTCCGCTGAGCGACGAGGACTTCTTCCAGCTTCGAATGCATGCGCATGTGGGCGCGGAGATCATTGGCGTCATTCCGCACTCGACCATGATGCGCGAGGCGGTCGCGCATCATCACCAGCGGTTTGACGGGTCGGGCTATCCCGACGGATTGCGCGGGGAGCAGATTCCGCTCTGGGCGCGCATTATCGCGCTCACCGACGCTTACGCCAACATGGTGACCGAGCAGTCGTTCTCGGCAGCACGCACTCCCGATCAGGCGCTCGACGAACTCGCCAAGATGAGCGGCACGCGCTTCGACGGGATGCTGGTGCGGCTCCTCATGCGCGGCTTGAGGGCCGAGCGGACAACCTCCTCTTCATCGAGCGCTGGATTCTGAACCGGCGCCCGGGGAAGCGCCATCTTGCGCGAAAACTCCCATTGGGCTGAGGCCCATTCCTGCCGGCGCGACAGCTCCCGAAGTCAGAATCGGGACCGTTCAGGGAGTGGTGGGGCGCGGGTTTCCTGTTTCCGAAGGGCCCGATACACTAGTCAGCTATGTCGATACCTCTTTCTCTTTCCGGTAAAGTGGCTTTGATTTCTGGCGGGTCGCGGGGGATTGGCGCGGCCACAGTGCGGATGTTCAGGGCGGCGGGGGCGAAAGTGGCGTTCAGTTATCGTCGCACGCGGGCCCAGGCGGCAGCGCTGGCCGAGGATTGCGGCGCCGACTGTTATCCGGTCGAGGCCGATCTGAATACACCCGAAGCAGGGCGCGAACTGGTGGCGGCGACCGTCCGGCAGTTCGGACGGCTTGATATTGTTGTGGCCAACCACGGCGTGTGGCCGGTGAAGGACGTGGGCGTGGATGAGATGACGGACCAACAGTGGGAGACAACTTTGTCGATCAATCTCGACGGGGTGTTTGGGCTGGCGAAATACGCGGTGGGACAAATGAAGTCGCAGCCGCGACGGGGCGGGGCCGCGGGCCACATCGTGCTGATCAGTTCCACCAGCGGCCAGCGCGGGGAGGCGTATCACTCGGACTATTCGGCCACCAAGGGAGCCCTGATCAGTTTGACCAAGAGTCTGGCGAGCGAACTGGCTTCAGCGGGGATTTATGTGAACTGCGTGGCGCCGGGGTGGGTCGACACCGACATGAGCGCGGACGCCCTGGAAGATCCGAAGACCGGCAAGGAGATCCTGCGCACCATTCCGCTCGGACGGGTGGGCAAGCCGGCGGAAATTGCAGCGCCGGTGCTGTTCTTGTGTACCGAGTATGCCGGGTTTATTACCGGGGAAGTGCTCAACGTCAACGGGGGTGCGGTGCTGGCGGGATAAGGCGGAGGAAGATAAATGTCGCGCCCGGCTTGCTTTCCGGGCGCTTTTGGCATCCAAGGCTGTAGGAGTTAATGCTGCTACAGGCGGAAAGTCCGCGAGAAAAGCTACAATTCTGATTGCATTCGTCCACTCCCTTAAGCGGAATGAAAGAGTTTTTACTGATCCTGGGTTTGGTGTGCGCGGCCTCGCCCCACGCATGGGGTGCTCCGCAGGCCACTTCGCCGCAGCCACCGCCGGTGGCCGCGAAGCCGGCTGCCCCGCCGGAGCCGATTACACTGGACAAGACTGCGCAGGAAAACGCCAATAAAGCCCGGGCTCTGATCGAGCAAGGGATCAAGGCTCTGGGCGGACAGACTTATCTCACGATTCGCGACCTCGAACAGCAGGGAAGGACTTACGGCTTCCATGCGGGGCGTCCGACCGGCGGCGGCGGGCCATTCTGGAGCTTCAGCGAATTCCCCGACAGGGAGCGCGTCGAGCTCACCAAGGAACGCGATATCGCGGAAGTCTTCGTCGGGAACAGGGGATACGAGATTACCTACAAAGGCCCGCGCCAGGTGGAGAACAAGGATCTCGAGGACTATCTCCGGCGGCGGCGCTTTGCGCTCGATGTCGTGCTGCGGACTTGGGTGAACGATCCGAGCGTGTTGCTGCTCTACGACGGGGATGCGATTGCCGCGCAGCATCCGGCGATCCGGGTGACGCTGACCAATGCCCAGAATGAGAGTGTCTCGGTTTTCTTCGATATCGACACGCATCTGCCCATCAAGAAGTCGTTTGAGTGGCGCGATCCGGTCGACCGGCAGAAGAACCTGGAAGAGGAAGTCTACGACAACTACAAGCCGGTGTCGGGGATTATGGCGCCTTACAGCGTGACTCGATTTTTTAACGGGGACATGTCGAACCAGCGGTTCCTGAATTCGGTGACGATCAATCAGGGGCTGGATCCGGCGATGTTTGATCCCAAGTCGGGATATAACCCGAACAAAGTGAAGCCTGCCAAAAAGAAGTAGCGCCCCTCGGGGTCCGGGCGGGGGCGCTCGAGACACCCGGCGGCCCGCCCGCACCACCGGATTCCCGCACACTGTCGCACACTCTTGACCGCCACCTTCGCCGGGACGGAATTTGTTCTTGACAAAAGTGTCTTCTAAACACTAATATGGTGTCACTAAGACACTGTAAAAGGAGGACGGCGATGGTCAAGTTCATGAAGGTGCCACCCACAACTTACGTGCTCCAGTACAAACACGGCAAGATCAAGCGGGAAGGGGCCGGATTGTCTTTCTTTTACTGGGCGCCGACGTCGACGATCGTGGCAGTTCCGCTGGCGAGCGCGGACGTTCCCTTTGCTTTCACCGAGACGACGGCGGATTTTCAGGCCGTCATCCTCCAGGGACAACTCACGTACCGTATCGCCGATCCCAGGCGTCTGGCGTCGCTGCTGGATTTCACCATCGACAAGAGGAGCGCGCCGTACTTTGACGATCACTCTCTGGATCGGCAGAAATTGCCCGAGCGTCTGGTGCACACGCTGCAGTCCCTGACTCGCTCCGTGGCGCAACGCCTCCCGCTGAAGGATGTGCTCGTAAGTTCGGAGCTGATCGTGGTCGAGGCGCTGGGAAAGCTGCGGGAGTCGGAAGCGGTTTCGAGCATGGGCGTGGAGATTCTGGCGCTGTCGATCCTGGACATCAAGCCCACCCCGGAGATGTCGCGAGCGCTCGAGGCCGAGGCGCGGGAACAGTTGCAGGGCCGAGCCGACGAAGCCATTTACGCACGGCGCAACGCGGCCGTGGAAAACGAACGGATGATCAAGGAAAGCGAACTCAACACCGAAATCGCAGTCGAACAGAAGAAGCGCCAGATCCGGGAAACGCAACTGGCAGCCGAGATCGCGGCGGAGCAGAAGAAAAGGGAGATTCGGGAGACGCAGATGGCGTCGGAGATCTCGGTCGAACAGCAGCGTCTCGAACTGGTCGCCCGTCGCGTGGAAAACGATCGCCGGGAAGCGGATGTGCGCGCTTATGCGCTCACCGAGATCCTGAAACCTCTGCGCGATCTCGACTGGAAGGCGCTGATGATGCTGGGCGGCAGGGGCGCCGATGCGAAGGCGATGGTCGCCATGGCATTTCAGGAGATGGCGGAGAACGCGCAGAAGATCGGGGAGTTGAATGTATCTCCGGATCTGCTGAGGTCGTTGATCTCGAGCGTCCCGGGGAAGTAGGTGGTGCCGGAAGGGAGCGCGGTTTCGCGCCGCGCCCCTCGAGAAACGGTGAACGCCATGTACAAGAAGCTCATCGTCGTGACGCGCAGGACTCGTCTCGAGGAGCTGGCAGCGCGGTTCAATACCAGGTCGCAGGCGAAGTTTTACATCGAACACGCCGGCGGGGACTTCGCCGACTACGAGCAGGAGGACGATGCCTACCGCCGCTCGCTCGACGTGCTGCGGCGGGCGCTGGAGTTCGAAGTGCCGCAGCAACTTGTGGATCGCACGCTGGTTCCGACCTTTCAGTTTCAGAAGGAGGATTTGATCTTTACGCTCGGCCAGGACGGGCTGGTGGCAAATACCGCCAAGTATGTGGGGAGCCAGCCCATCATTGGGGTGAATCCCGAGCCCGTGCGCTTTGACGGAATTCTGCTGCCCTTTGCTCCCGGAGATGTGCGCCAGGCGGCTGAGCGCGTGATGGCGGGCAAGGCCGTGATCCGCGAGGTCACGCTGGCCGAGGTCAGGCTCAACGATTCCCAGCGGCTGCTGGCGTTCAACGACCTTTTTGTTGGAGCACGGAGTCACGTTTCGGCCCTGTATCGAATTGCCTGCGGCGAGAAACGGGAGACTCAGTCCTCCAGCGGAGTGCTGGTTTCGACCGGGGCGGGGTCGACGGGGTGGATTTCGTCGGTGTTCAACATGACGGCGGGAGTGGCGCGTTTCTGCGGCGGAACACCGGGCACGCCGGTCCGGCTGCGGTGGGAAGATCGAAACTTGCTTTACCTGGTGCGCGAACCGTTCCTGAGCCGGCATTCGCAGGCTTCGATGGTGGCGGGGATGTTGCGCGAAGGGCAGGAGCTGACGCTCGAGTCGCTGATGCCTTCAGGCGGCGTGATCTTCAGCGATGGCATGGAGTCGGATTTTCTCAACTTCGACTCCGGGGCAACGGCGCGGATTCACGCGTCGGCCGAGCGGGCGCATTTGGTCATGAAAGCGGCGCACTGAGGTAGGATTCCGGAGATGAAAGTCGCCGTCGACATCGTGATCTTCACCATTCAGCGAGCCGAGCTGCGGGTATTGCTGGTGAAGCGGGGCATCGAGCCGTTTGCCGGGCAGTTTGCGATTCCGGGCGGGTTTGTGCTGGAAGACGAGAGTCTTGATCAGGCGGCACTTCGCGAACTGCAGGAAGAAACCGGAGTCGGCGACGTTTACCTCGAGCAGCTGTATTCGTTCGGCGACCCGGGGCGCGATCCGCGGGGACGGGTGATCAGCGTGGCCTACTTTGCCCTGATCGCCGCCGACCACTCGGCGCTGTCCGCGGGTTCCGATGCGGCCGAGGCCAGCTGGTGGCCGGTCGACAAGCTGCCCGAGCTTGCATTTGACCATCGCCAGATTCTGAGCTACTCGCTCGAACGGCTGCGCAACAAGCTGGACTACACCACGGTTGGGTTCCAGCTGCTGCCGAAACGGTTTTCTCTGACCGAGCTGCAGGAAGTGTACGAGGCGATCCTCGACAAGCGGCTCGACAAGCGCAATTTCCGGCGGAAGATCGGGCTGCTGAAAATTTTGCGGCCCACCCGCGAATACCGGCACGGCGGGCGGCGTCCGGCGCGGCTGTTTGAATTCGTGGCGGCCAACTTCGAGAAACTGAAGGACAAGGGCATCCTGTTTCCCTTCTAGATTCCCTCGCTTCCCCAAAGCCTCGACGAGCCGGCACGTAAATTTACGTCAAGTCTTTTATAATTATACAGTTAGGCAAGCCCGGCGGCTTCCGCCGATCCCCGTCGGATTGGGCCGAGCAGCCACGGACTGTGGCTGTTTTGCCACAGACAGATTCCAGGACGGAAGCATTACTCTATATGGATTAGCCATATCCTCATAGTTGTTCTTTGACCCACGAGCAAACAATTCGTGCTGCCGTGGAGTGCAGTGGTGTCGGGCTGCACAGCGGCGCGGAAGTCTCCATGCGCATCCTGCCGGCACCGTCGGCTACGGGGATCGTGTTCCGGCGCACCGATCTGGACGGGTTCGAGATCGAGGCGGTAGGCCGGAACGTCGCGCGTGTCAGCTACGCCACCAGCCTGATGAAGAAAGGCGTGCTCATTTCCACCACCGAGCACGTGCTCTCGGCGTTTATCGGTCTGGGGATCGACAACGCGATCGTCGAGCTCGACAACCTGGAGCTGCCCATTCTCGATGGCAGCGCGCTGCCGTTTGTCGACATGATCCGCAAGGTGGGCATTCGCAAGCAGCGGCGGGCGCGTAAGTATCTGAAGATTTGCCGCGAAGTGGAGATGCGCGAGGGAAACAAATTCATTGCCGTCTACCCTTCCGGCAGTTATTCGGTTTCCTACGCAATTAATTTCCCGCACCCTCTCATCGGCAAAGAAACCTTCCAGGTGGAGCTGACCAACGGCAGTTACCTGCAGCATATCGCGCCGGCGCGGACGTTTGGCTCGCGCGAGGACGAGCAGGCCATGCGGAATATGGGATTGATCCGCGGCGCATCGCAGCAGAACTGCATCGTGCTCACGCGGGACGGGATCGAGAACGGGCCGCTGCGGTTCCCCGACGAATTTGTCCGGCACAAGATTCTCGACCTGGTCGGCGACCTGGCGCTGCTGGGAAAGCAGGTTCTGGGAAAAGTGGTCGCCGACCGCGCCGGTCATGCCATGCATACGGCGCTGGTATCGCGCATTCTGCGCGACAAGACGCTCTGGGACGAAGTCACTCTGCCGGAAGAACAGAACGATCCCGCAATTTCCTACAGCGCACACGCCTCGGCCGGATCGTCGCTGTAACTCCCCGATCGAAGTTCCTGCCGGCGCGTGAAACTCTCAATCTGGAATCTCGAACGAACTGCCGTGTCAGTCGGCCGGTTCGCAGGGGGCTTCGGCGGAATCGTGCATCTCGGGCGGGAGCTGCCGCCGCAGGCGGTCGAGCTCGGCGCGAGTTCTTGCAATCATGGACGCGACGAAATTGCGGGCAGACTCCTGACGCTCCCGGGAGAGGTCTTTCACGCGCAGGTTGAGCAGGGGCATGTCTTGTTCGAAATAGCGGAGCGTGCGCTGTACCCGGGCAATGCGGAACTCGTTGGTCATGGCGTGAACTACTCCCGGTCTGCTAGAGTGCCATCGGCGCCGGGGAAGCGAAAGTCTCAAGGAAGGTTCCCCCCTGCCGGCGTATGGCCGGGACGCTGGAGGCAAGCAAATGCCGCGGATTGGTCGAAGGACTCCGACGCGGAGGCGATGTCTGGTGCAGGGGAATTCTTCTTGCATGCGATTGTCGAGCCAAGGGAATGGACCCTCGGTTGGCGGCTCGACGGCTCGGACCAACCACAAGAATCGACGGATCCTTCGCGGGCAAGGGTGACTGCTCGGGATAACGAGCCGGCGCCTTCGGCCGTCAGGGTCAAGGTTAGCGGTACCCGGACACGGACTTCATGGACACGATCGTCTACTTGTCGCTGGGATCAAACCTGGGCGACCGCGAGGAGCATTTGCGCGACGCCCTTCGACGGGTGTTACAGTGCGGACGGGTGACGGCGGTGTCTTCCTTCTACGAGACCGAGCCGGTCGAATTTACTGAGCAGGCGTGGTTTCTGAATTGCGCCCTCGGGCTTCAGACCTCGCTTGAGGCGGAGCAGCTGATGCACGAGTTGCTTGCCATCGAGAAGGAGATGGGGCGGGAACGCGTCCGGAAGAAAGGGCCGCGGGTGATTGACATTGACATTCTGCTGTATGGGGATTCGGTGGTAAATACCGCGGAGGTAACCATTCCGCATCCGGCCATGGCTTCGCGGCGCTTTGTGCTGGAGCCGCTGGCGGAGATTGCGGCCGGGGCGCGGCATCCGCTGCTCGACCGGACGGTGCGGGAACTGCTCGATGGTCTGCCTGCGGGGCAGGTGGTGAGGAAGCTCTCCCCAAGCTCGCTCTGAATTTGCGCGGGGCGAGGAATCGGCTGTCGCTGGCTTCTCCGGTGACGACGGCGTCACTGGATTGCTCGCCTGCGCCGGCGCGGCCAAGGTGGGAGTGGCAGAGCCCGTCAGCGTGCCCCGCTTAGGATCCGCTTTGCTGCGGTCAGGGAATGATGATGCGGTTTCCGGCTCCTGGCGGGGTGACAAGCGCCGATTCCTTCTCCGGGAACTGAGCGAGGAGAAATTCCACGAAGCCGCGGGCTTTGGGACGGCCTGAGGTGCGGCCATGGACTCCGCGCAGGTGG
>Ga0123356_10008325_pt1 | contig 10315 bp, 8 predicted proteins | sample TergutEmb28metaG_2_FD_92546 | JGI IMG/M metagenome (GOLD analysis project Ga0123356, IMG submission 92546) | Embiratermes neotenicus P3 segment gut microbial communities from Petit-Saut dam, French Guiana - Emb289 P3 | ecosystem: Host-associated > Arthropoda: Insects > Digestive system > Gut ... | reverse complement strand
GGGCTCGGCGGGCTGGTGGTGCCGTTCACCGAGGAGATCCACGAGGTCGACGATCTGCTCACGCTCACCGGCCTGCGCCTGTTGCACCAGCTGAACTCCTGACGCAACACATATCGTTGCGCTACAGTGGGGCGGTGGCTGTGAGCACCGCCGAGAAGGTCACCGCGCTGAGTGGCGATTTCCGCTCGCAACGGCGGCTTGCGCAGCTGCTGGGGGTGAGTCCCGCTCAGGTCACCCGCTGGCGGCGGGGTCAGGGGATCGACGAGCTCAACGCCCAGCGCGTCGATCTGCTGGAGCTCGTGATGTCGAGCCTGCTCCGCCTCTACCCGCCCGACACCGCTCAGCTGTGGTTGGAAGGCCTGAACCCCCACCTCGGGGGCCGTCGCCCGATCGACCTCATCCGGGCCGGGCGCGCGCGCGAGCTGCTCGACGCGATCGCCCAGGAGCGCGCCGCCTCCTTCGCGTGATCCTCTGGCGGGTGCTGCCGTGGCGCGCGGCGTCCCGGCCCACCGAGCCCGGTGGCCCCCTGTGGTTCGCGCGCGAGCTGCAGGGCGCCGGACGCCACGACAATCCCCATCTCTACGGCTGTCTCTACGTCGGCGAGAGTCCGGTATCGCCCGTCGCCGAGGCGCTGGCCCCGTTCCGCGGCGCCGGCGCGCTCGACGAGGGGATGCTCGTGCGCTCCCGGACGCCCCTCGCGCTGGCCGAGCTGTCGCTCTCGAGCCACGCGCGCGTGCTCGATCTCGACGATCCCCGCGTGCTGCTCGACGTCCAGCTGCGTCCCTCGCAGGTCGCCACCCACAGGCGCGCGGTCACGCGGGCCCACGCCGCCGCGCTGTTCGCGCGCCATCCCGCGCCCGCGGCGCTGCGCTGGTGGTCCACACTCGAGTCCAGCCTCGCCAACCTCACCCTCTTCGACCGCGCCCACCCGGCGCTGGCAGTCGTCGAGGTGAACCCGCTGACCCCCGCCCACCCGGCCGTGCGCGCCGCCGCCGAGTTGCTCGGCCTCGATGGTTGAGCGCAGCGGCCTCCGGACCCAGCCGAGCGACACCTGTCTGAGGGGCCGTTGGGGGATTCAAAATGAGGATTCGTTCCGCGCGGAACCAATCCGTAAAACAAAGAACGACACGGACGCTGCTCGAGCGGCACCGCCGGCGCGGGCCCCGGCCCATTCTGCGGGACTGCCGTTATTTTCTGAGTGGTAGTGGCAACGAAAGCAAAAACCGAATCCACGGAGCACTCGCGACTGTCTGAAGCGGGTCGTCGCGATGAACGGTCTCCCCCAGCAGCTGGGTCGTCGCGGCTCGAGGCCCCCCCCGCGCTCGCGCTCACCGACCCCTGGGCGCTGGGGCCGCTGCGCGTGCCCAACCGTGTGATGCTCGCGCCCCTCGCCGGCATCGGCAACTGGTTCATCCGCCTGCAGGCCAAGCGCCACGGCGCCGGGATGGCGGTGTCGGAGATGGTCTCCAGCCACGCGATCCATCACCACAACGAGCGCACGCTGGTCGAGATGCTGCACATCGACCCGCGCGAGCGCGATCCCGGCGCGCCCGCGCCCGGCGGGCCGGTGGCCATTCAGCTGTTCGGCGCCGACCCCGCGGTGATGCGCTCCGCCGCCGCGCGCGTCGCCGCCGCCGGCGCCGACGCGATCGACCTCAACATGGGCTGTCCCGTGCCCAAGGTGTGCAAGACCGGCGCCGGCGCCGCGCTGCTCTCCGATCCCGCGCGCGCCGTCGCGGTCGCGCGCGCCGCCGCCGAGGGCAGCGGCCTGCCGGTCACCGCCAAGCTGCGCTGCGGACAGCGGCCCGGTGAGCGCTCCGGCGTGGCCCTCGCGCTCCGGCTGGCTCAGGACGCCGGGGTGGCCGCGATCGCATTTCACCCCCGCTCCGCCGCGGTCCACCACAGGGGGGTGCCCGACTACGCGCTCGCCGCGCAGCTCGTGCAGCAGCTCGACGTGCCGGTGATCCTCACCGGCGGCCTGCACGACCGCGACGCGGTGCTCCGCGCCTTCCACGCCACCGGCGTGACCGCGGTGATGCTCGCGCGCGGCGCGCTCGGCAACCCGTGGCTGTTCCGCGCGCTCCTCCGCGGCTCCGGCTCCGGCCCCGGCTCCGGCTCCGGCTCCGGCTCAGGCTCCGGCCCCGGCTACGGCCCCGGCCTGGGGCCCGGCCTCGACCGGCCGCCCACTCTCGAGGAGGTGGTGGGGGAGCTCGACTGGACGATCGCGCGCGCCGTCGAGCACCTGGGCGCCGAGCGCGCCACGCGCTGGCTGCGCAAGATCTATCCGTGGTACGTGGCGCACCTGCGTGCCGAGCGCGCCGCGCGCACGCAGCTGCAGCAGGCGTTGCAGAGGGCGCCCTCGCTGGCGCACGTCCACGCGCTCCTCCACGGCGATCCCGCACGGCGCGCGATCGCCGCCTGAGCCGGCCGGCGGGCGTTGGGGGCCGCGCTATACTGCTCCGCTCGCCGGGCCCCAGTGTGCCCAAACACCCCGCCCTCATGGCGGGGTTTTGTTCGCCTTGGGCCCCTCTACCAGTGATCCGGAGCGGCACGTGCAGAAGGATGTAATCCTCACTCCCGAAGGCCTCGAGAAGCTCAGAGAGGAGCTGGAGCTGCTCTCCACCGACCGCCGGCGCGAGGTGGCCGAACGGATCAAGGAAGCGCGCGAATTCGGCGACATCTCCGAGAACGCCGAGTACGACGACGCCAAGAACGAGCAGGCCATGCTCGAGAGTCGCATCGCGCAACTGCAGGAGAAGCTGCGCATGGCCACGGTGATCGAGACCAAAGACCTCTCCACCGACGTCGTGCAGATCGGCTCGGTCGTGCACGTCAAGGACGAGAAGACCGGCAAGTCGGTCAAGTACACGATCGTCGGCTCCGCCGAGGCGCGCCCGCAGGAAAACAAGCTCTCCAACGAGTCGCCTGTGGGCCGCGCGCTGCTGGGGCGCCGGCGCAACGAGACCGTCGCGGTCAAGGTGCCCCGCGGGCCCGCGCGCAAGCTCAAGATCACCAAGATCGACGTCGGTCTCAACTGACACGGGCCTGGATGGCCCGCCACGGTGACGGCCGTAGCGCGCGGAGCCGTCTCCTCGTACTCATGACGCGGAGCACCACACGGCGCAGAGGCCGGATGCCGGTCACACTCCCGACATGAGCGGGCCCGAGCGCCGAGATCCCGACCACGAGGGCCCTGGCGACGAGGGCCCCGGCGACGAGAGCCCTGGCGACGAGAGCCCCGGAGACGACGGCCCTGGAGGGCTGCCCGAGCTGATCGCCGCGCGTCGCGCCAAGGCGCAGCGCCTGCGCGAGTCCGGCGAGGAGATCTCTCCCCACTCCTTCCCCGGCGTGCAGCCGATCGCCGAGATCCGCGCCGCCTACGAGCATCTGCGCACCGGCGAGGAGACCGAGGATGCGCACCGCGTGGCCGGGCGGCTCGCCGCGCGCCGCGGCGCCGGGCGCGCGGCGTTCCTCGACCTGGTGGACCGCACCGGCAAGATCCAGTTGCACGCGCGCGCCGACGTGCTCGGCGCCGACGCGTTCGCGCGGCTCACCTCGCTCGACCTCGGCGACCTGCTGGGCGTCGACGGCGCGGTGCTCCGCTCCCGCCACGGCGAGCTCACGTTGCGCGTCGATCGCTTCCAGATCCTCGCCAAGGCGCTGCGCCCGCCGCCCGACAAGCACGCGGGGCTCGCCGACGTGGAGACCCGCCACCGCCGGCGCGAGCTCGACCTGATCGCCAACCCCGAGGTGCGCGAGCTCTTTGCCGCGCGCGCCCGCGTGGTGGCCGCCGTGCGCGCTCACCTCGACGCGCAGGGGTTCGTCGAGGTCGAGACCCCGATCCTGCAGCCGCTGTACGGCGGCGCGCTGGCGCGGCCCTTCACCACGCGCCACCACGCGCTGGAGCGCGAGCTGTACCTGCGCATCGCGCCCGAGCTGTACCTCAAGCGCCTGATCGTGGGCGGCATGGAGCGCGTGTACGAGCTGGGCAAGGATTTCCGCAACGAGGGCGTCTCCACCAAGCACAACCCCGAGTTCACGATGGTCGAGTGGTATGAGGCCTACGCCGACTACCGCGACCAGGCGACCCGCCTGGAAGAGGTGGTGCGCGCCGCCGCGCGCGCCACCTCCTACGACGGCTCGCCGGACCTGGAGCGCGCCTGGCGGCGGGTGAGCTTCGTCGAGGCGATCCAGCACGCCACCGGCGTCGACATCATGGCCCATCGCGACGTGCCCTCCCTGGAGCGCGCGCTGCGCGAGCGGGGCGTCGAGGCGCAGGGCCGCCACGACACCTGGCCCCAGCTCGCCGACGATCTGCTCTCCAAATTCGTCGAGCCCACCCTCACGGCGCCGACATTCGTGTTCGACTACCCGCTGGAGCTGTCGCCCTTCGCGCGCGCGCACCGCTCCACGCCGGGCCTCGCCGAGCGGTGGGAGGCGTTTTTGGGTGGTATGGAGATCGCCAACGCGTTCTCCGAGCTGACCGACCCCGACGAGCAGCGCGCGCGCTTCGACGCGCAGCGGCGCCTGGCCGCGCAGGGCGACCGCGAGACCCAGCCCCACGACGAGCTCTTCCTGGAGGCGCTCGAGTACGGGATGCCCCCCACCGGCGGCGTCGGGCTCGGCATCGACCGCCTCGTGATGGCCCTCACCGGGCGCTCCTCGATCCGCGAGGTGGTGCTCTTCCCGGCGATGCGCCACTGAATCGGCACACCCGCTCGGGGGGGCCGCTCGGGGGGCCGGTACCCCGAGTCGCGGGGTGGGCTGTTGGTAGACTGGCTGCCAGCGTTGAGGGTCGCCCCGGACGGCGCCCAGGACGCCATCCCCCCGAGGGGCCGCGCCGTCGCAGGAGGTAGCAGCCGATGTTCGAGCGATTCACAGAACGGGCCCGCCAGGTGGTCGTTCTCGCGCAGGAGGAGGCGCGAACGCTCAAGCACAACTACATAGGCACCGAGCACATCCTCCTCGGCCTGCTGCGCGAGGAGGAGGGCCTCGCGGCGAGGGTGCTGGAGAGCCTCGACATCACCGTCGAGCGCGTGCGCGCGCAGGTGATCCGCATCGTGGGCTCCGGCGAGGAGGTCACCTCCGGGCAGATCCCGTTCACGCCGCGCGCCAAGAAGGTGCTGGAGCTGGCGCTGCGCGAGGCGTTGTCCCTCGGCCACAACTACATCGGCACCGAGCACATCCTGCTGGGGCTGGTGCGCGAGAACGAGGGCGTGGCCGCGCGCATCCTGCTCGACTTCGACGCCGACTCCGAGAAGATCCGCAACGAGGTGATCCGCATGCTGTCGGGTCCCGGCGGGCGCCGCCAGGCAGGTGCCGGCGCGGGTGCCGGCGCGGGGCCGGGCGAGGGCAAGAAGTCCTCCAAGCTGCTCGACCAGTTCGGGCGCAACCTCACCAAGCTGGCCGCCGAAGGCAAGCTCGACCCGGTGGTCGGCCGCGAGACCGAGATCGAGCGGATCATGCAGATCCTCTCGCGCCGCACCAAGAACAACCCCGTGCTGATCGGCGAGCCCGGCGTGGGCAAGACCGCGGTGGTCGAGGGGCTGGCGCAGCGCATCAACAACGCCGACGTGCCGGAGCTGCTCAAGAACAAGCAGATCTACACGCTCGACCTCGCCGCGCTGGTGGCCGGCTCCAAGTACCGCGGCGAGTTCGAGGAGCGCCTGAAGAAGGTGATGAAGGAGATCACCCAGCGCGGCGACATCATCCTGTTCATCGACGAGCTGCACAACCTCGTGGGCGCCGGCGCCGCGGAGGGCGCGATCGACGCCGCCTCGATCCTCAAGCCCGCGCTCGCGCGCGGCGAGCTGCAGACGATCGGCGCCACCACGCTGGACGAGTACCGCAAGTACCTCGAGCGCGACTCCGCGCTGGAGCGCCGCTTCCAGCAGATCCGCGTGGAGGAGCCCACGATCGAGCAGACCGTGGAGATCCTCGAGGGGCTGCGCGACCGCTACGAGGCCCACCACAAGGTGCAGATCACCGACGAGGCGCTGCAGGCGGCCGGCGAACTGGCCTACCGCTACATCTCCGACCGCTTCCTGCCCGACAAGGCGATCGACCTGATCGACGAGGCCGCCTCGCGCATGCGCATCAAGTCGATGACCTCGCCGCCCGCCAACCGCGAGCTGGAGGAGGAAATCGAGGCCACCCGCCGCGAAAAGGAGGCCGCGATCGACGCGCAGGAGTTCGAGAAGGCCGCCGCGCTGCGCGACAACGAGCGCAAGCTCACCCACCGCAAGCGCGAGCTGGAGGAAGAGTGGGAGTCCGGCGAGAGCGGCGAGCGGCCCGCGATCGGCGAGGAGGAGATCGCCGACATCGTCTCGATGTGGACCGGCATCCCCGTGTTCAAGCTCACCGAGGCCGAGACCCAGAAGCTGATGCGCATGGAGGACGAGCTGCACAAGCGCGTCATCGGCCAGCACCCCGCGATCGAGGTGATCTCCAAGGCGATCCGCCGCTCGCGCGCGGGGCTGAAGGACCCCAAGCGCCCCACCGGCTCGTTCATCTTCCTCGGCCCCTCCGGCGTGGGCAAGACCGAGCTCGCGCGCACGCTCGCCGAGTTCCTCTTCGGCGACGACGACGCGATGGTGCGCATCGACATGTCCGAGTACATGGAGAAGCACGCGGTGTCGCGCCTGGTGGGCTCACCGCCCGGCTACATCGGCTACGACGAGGGCGGCCAGCTGACCGAGGCGGTGCGCCGCAAGCCCTACTGCGTGCTGCTGCTGGACGAGATCGAGAAGGCCCACCCCGACGTGTTCAACATCCTGCTGCAGATCCTCGAGGACGGCCGCCTCACCGACGCGCAGGGCCGCACGGTGGACTTCCGCCACGCGATCGTGATCATGACCTCGAATATCGGCGCGGCCGAGATCGCGCGCAACACGCCGCTCGGCTTCGCGGTGTCCGACGACGAGACCGGGATCACCTACGAGGACATGAAGAACCGCATCATGGGCGAGCTGAAGAAGGTCTTCCGCCCGGAGTTCCTCAACCGCATCGACGACGTGATCGTCTTCCACAAGCTCGCGCGCGAGGAGATCAAGCAGATCGTGGAGCTGTTGCTGCTGCGCATCCGCGAGTCGATGGCCGAGCGCGAGCTGCAACTCGAGCTCTCCGACCCCGCCAAGGAGATGCTGGTGTCAAAGGGCTGGGACCCCTCGATGGGCGCGCGCCCCCTGCGCCGCGCGATCCAGCGCTACATCGAGGACCCCCTGGCCGACTTCGTGCTGCGCGAGAAGCTCACCCCCGGCGCCACCGTGGTGGTCGACCCCGGTCCCGAGGGCCAGGAGGGCGAGGTGAAACTGTCGGTGGTCAAGCCCCGCAAGAAGACGCCCGTCGGCGTGGGCGCCGAGGGCGCCGCCTCCGATGCGGACGCGGACGCGGACGGCGAGGGCCTGCCGGGCGGCGAGGGCCTGCCGGGCGGCGAGGAGGAGCTCGCCTCCGACCACAGCGGGCCCCACTCCGGGCCCGACGAGGATCACCCCGAGCACGACTCGCCCTCCTCGCCGGAGCGCTGAGCCCCGCCAGGCGCCGCGCGCGATCAGCTCCGGCGGGGCGGGGCGGGGCCGGCCGAGCAGCGTCCGTTGCGTTTTTTGTTTTGAGGATTGGTTCCGCGCGGAACGAATCCTCTTTTTGAATCCCCCAACGGCGCCTCGGACAAGCGTGTTCGAGGCCGCGCCAGCCGGGGAGGCTAAGGGCCTCCCGCGCGCGCCCATTCGCAGAGCTCCGGGAGGCCGATCGCGTCGATCGACTCTCCGAGACGGTATCGCTCCTCGCCTGGATAGATGACGTAGGCGCGCTCGGGCCGCAGGTCCGCCAGCGAGGCGCGAAGCCCGCGTTCCACCGTGGGGGAGAGGCTGCGCTTGATCTCCACCACCCACCTGCGTCCCGAGTGCCAGTCGAGCACGAGGAGCAGGAAGCGGCCGGCCGCCCGCCCCTCACGCCGGCCCTGGTCGATCGTTCCACGCAGCGCTTCCAACAGCCCCGGAGCGCGATGGATCTCGTCCAGGATCACCAGCTCGTCGACGTGGTCGGCAAAGTAGAGCGCCGGCTCCGCCAGACGCGCCCTGTCGCTCTCCGCCTCGAGGTCCAGGTAGACCGACGGGCGACTCTCGGCGATCGCCAGCGCGAGCGCGGTCTTACCCGACTGCCTCGGCCCGACCAGGGCCACAGCCGGGAAGTGCTCCAACAGCGAGGCCACCTCCGATTCGACACGCCTTGCGATCATCTCGTGCAATCCTGAAGTGTAGATATAGATTTGCATGAGCACGACTGTGCTGCGCCGCTCGGAACCGGCTCACTTCCCGTTGGACCCGCGGGATCGGGTGCGTGGACCCCGGCCCTCGCGGGCGAGGTTGCTCGGGGTTCGGCCGTTGCGTGTTTTGTTTTGAGGATTGGTTCCGCGCGGAAGGAATCCTCTTTTCGAATCCCCCAACAGCTCCTCGGACAGGTGTGTTCGAGGCGGCGCGTCCAGATCCCACACCTGCCGACACCGCGCGTGCCGGGAGCGGCGCCCTGGCGCGCCTCGCCGAGTGAGCCGTCGGGGGCCGCCCGTAGGGTGGGCGGCATGGCTCGCGCCCGCGTGCTCCACCGATGCGCCCAGTGTGGGTATGAGTCGATGCAGTGGCATGGGCAGTGCCAGGGGTGCGGGGCGTGGAACACGCTCGAGCAGGTGGCCGATACGCGCCAGCAGGGGACCGGCGGCCGCGCCGGCGCCGGCTTCGGCGAGCCGCCCACGCCGCGGCCGCTGGCGGAGGTGGGCACCGCGCCGCTGCAACGGCTGCGCACGGAGATCGGCGAGCTCGACCGCGTGCTCGGCGGCGGGCTGGTGCCGGGCTCGCTGGTGCTGCTGGGCGGCTCGCCGGGGATCGGCAAGTCCACGCTCACCACGATGGCGCTCGGCAACCTGGCCGGCGCCGGACGGCGGGTGCTGTATGTCTCCGGTGAGGAGTCGCCCGAGCAGGTGAGGTTGCGCGCCGAGCGCCTGGGGCCCGCCGCGCTGGGGGTGCCGATCGTGGCCGAGACGGAGCTGGAGCTGGTGCTGGGCGCGCTCGAGCGCGCCGCCGTGGAGGTGTGCGTGATCGACTCGGTGCAGACGCTGCGCGCCGGCGAGCTCCCCGGCGCCGGCGGCTCGGTGGCCCACGTGCGCGAGGCCACCGCGCGGATCATGGCGCTGGCCAAGGAGCGCGCGATCGCCACCGTGCTGGTGGGCCACGTGACCAAGGACGGCGCGCTCGCCGGGCCGCGCGCGCTCGAGCACCTCGTCGACTGTGTGCTCCAGTTCGAGGGCGAGCGCGAGCGGCCCTACCGCGAGCTGCGCGCGCTCAAGAACCGCTTCGGCTCCACCAACGAGGCGGGCATCTTCGAGATGCGCCAGGGCGGGCTGGTGGAGGTGCTGGACGCGTCCGCGCGCTTCGTGGCCGAGGCCACCCGCGCGCCCGGCAGCGTGGTGCTGGCCGCGATGGAGGGCTCGCGCCCGCTGCTCGTCGAGGTGCAGGCGCTGGTGGCGCCCTCCGAGCTCGAGCAGCCGCGCCGCGTGGTGTCGGGCCTCGATCGCAACCGCCTGGCGCTGGTGCTGGCGATCCTCGCGCGCCACGGCGGCGTGGGCACCGGCGGCGCCGACGTGTTCGTCAACGTGGTCGGCGGGGTGCGTGTGGATGAGCCCGGCACCGATCTGGCGCTGGCGCTGGCGGTGGCCTCCGCCAGCCGGGGCGCGCCCCTTCGCCACACGCCCCGCGCGTGCTTTGGCGAGCTCGGGCTCACGGGCGAGCTGCGCTGGGTGGGCCACCCTGAGCGGCGGCTCGCCGAGGCCGCGCGCCACGGCCTGCGCGAGGTGATCGCGCCCCCCGGCAGCGGCGCCACGGCGCGCGAGGCCGCCAAACAGTCCAGGCGCGCCTGGTTCCCCGAAATAGGCGGCCCGGCCATCCTCCCCGACGTCGCCCAGCTAGCCACAGACGCGGCCTGTGCCGTTGTGCTCGAGGCAGACGCGACGACACCACTGTCCGCCCGGGCACTGCCGCAGCATGGCGAGATCATCCTGGTAGTCGGCCCGGAAGGTGGCATCAGCCCAGCCGAACGAGAGCAGCTACGCGCCGCCGGCGCGGTAGAGGCCCGCCTGGGGCCGACGGTCCTGCGCACATCGACGGCCGGCGCGGCAGCTGCAGCCGTCCTGCTCACCCGCATAGGCCGCTGGTAGCGGTTGGTCGCCGAGGGTGTTACGTGCAACGCCTGCTACTGACGGCCTCGTAGTGATCGGTGGTTGCGCGCCGCGCGCCTAGGGCGCGACGAGACGGCATGACCGACATGG
>Ga0123356_10008324_pt1 | contig 10318 bp, 13 predicted proteins | sample TergutEmb28metaG_2_FD_92546 | JGI IMG/M metagenome (GOLD analysis project Ga0123356, IMG submission 92546) | Embiratermes neotenicus P3 segment gut microbial communities from Petit-Saut dam, French Guiana - Emb289 P3 | ecosystem: Host-associated > Arthropoda: Insects > Digestive system > Gut ... | reverse complement strand
TTTAACCGACAGTTCGCCGCCGGTGATAAAATCCTCCGGCGTTAAACCTTCCGGGAATGTGCCGGGGTTATAAATTTCGATGCGATTGCTGTATATACTTACGGTATTATTCTGCGATGACTTATAGTCCCTGTGGCAAAATGAATTAACAATAGCTTCGCGTACGGCGTCCATGGGAATTTCCGGTATTTCTTTGCGCTGAATAGAACCGTCCAGCACCACACGCCAGCGGATATAATTTTTGATATATTTTTCAGCGATGTTAATCAATGCGGTAACGCTGTCACTTTTTCTTTGGATGTCATTAAATGTAAGACGCTCCGTTCCGGCAAATATCGCCATTTGCACTTCCAGAAGCGGCCAGCCCACAAAAAGAGCATTTGCGGCGTTTTTCAACTTCCCTTCGCTTATCACATCAAGACGGCGCAGAACTTCTTCTTTGGAAGTGTATTTGAAATCAATACGCCCCGCCTGATTTGCTCTGTCCAAATACTCTTTCAAAACGCTTTCGCTTATATCTCCGGCGGTGTTATTTGAAATGGCACTGTCCCACAAATCAAGGTTTGCGTTTTTCTTGAGAATGAACGCCTCCAATTCGGCGGAGGGCATCTGCTTGTCCTCATCGGCGACACGGATGTATGCACGTCCGTACGCAAAATAGGGTGCATCATCTCCGCTAAATGTCACGTGAATACAGGGTTTGTCATCAAAATAGACAACATTTATATTCGGAAATATTTTAGGTTCAAGGTGATTCGATAAAGCCTGACTTATGTCACGCATAGTGGCGTCACCGATTTGTTGACCGAACACCTCTCCGTCATTGCGGACACCAAAATATAATTCCCCGCCGCCGTGCTTGTTGAGAATGGCGGCGATAGAAATCACGCTTTCCTTAAGTTCGGCGGTGGTTTTTTTGAATTCAAGTGTTTCGTTCTCTTTTCCAATTTTCATTATATTAAAGCCTCCTCATTCCAAAATATCCGCCGCTTTCCCGCTGTCGATCCATTTGTCGACTTCGGAAATGCGAAATTTATACCTTTTGCCAACTCTTTTATAAGGGATGGCATCTTTTTTTACCCAAATATATACGGTGTCCTTACTTACGCTTAGGTGCTTTGCAATATCCTCAAGATTTACCCAGCCTTCGGTTTGTTCAGTCATTAACAGTTCCTCCTTCGGCATTTTGTGCGGCAGTGGGTGTGCCGATTATATCGACACCCGCCGCTGTCAGTTCTCCTATTAAATCCGCGTTTTTGATTGCCCAGTGTGTACGCGTGGCTTCTCCGTACCCGCCAAACCCTGTACGCAAATCAAGTTCGCGGTACAACCCGCCGATTTCTTCTAACGGAATCTTAAGGTGCTTTTGATAATAAATCCGAAATTCGCTGTTAGTCCGTTTAATATCCGTAACAACGAAAGCCTGATGCTGTGTTTCATGAAATACCGCTGGAGGTCATGCGGCATAACAATGAGGTGGCCCGCCTACTGGAATCCCCAAGCAATGATAAGGAAGTAGTACGGGCGGCATTCCTATCGCTGGCCGCTGAAAAGTACCGGCGCATAGGCAGTCAGAGTACGGTGTCCCTGATGTTGAGAGCGGAGTTTGAACAACAGACTCCGCTCTTTGATTTTTCAGCAGATTTATTAAAGCACACAGTAAATATGGTGATTTTCGATACAACCGGTAATCCCGGCCTACTGCTGAAAAACAATCAACGGATATGGAAGGGGTCTGATCATGCAGACAGCGACTGCGACGCCGCCTAAAAGGGTTCACTACATCCCCGCCAAGCCGGAGTTAACCTCCGCAGCCATGGTGAAGCGGACACTCCGGGTGGCGGCCTATTGCCGGGTTTCCACAAAAAAGGATGAACAGCACCTCAGCTATGAGGCCCAGCAAACTGTCTATACCGACAGAATCATGAGCAACCCTGAATGGCAGATGGTCGGAATATATGCAGATAAAGGCATAACTGGCACGATTGCTGCCAAACGGCCCGGTTTCATGAAGCTGATGAAGGATTGTACCGCAGGGAAAATTGATATAGTGCTTACTAAATCCATGCAGCGGTTCGCCCGCAACACCCTCGACAGCGTCGAATACTGGCGCAAGCTAAAGAGCATGGGAGTCGGAATCATTTTCGAAACACAAGGGCTTGATACCAGAAAAATGACCGACGAGATGATGTATACGTTTTTTGCCAGCATCGCACAGAATGAGAGTGAGACCATCAGCACCAATGTACGCTGGGGTAACCAACGATCATTCGAAAAAGGTAAAGTCCGATTCGCATATAAAGTTTTTCTTGGGTATCAGCGCGGAGCAGACGGCAAGCCGGAAATAGTACAGGAAGAAGCGGCAATAATTCAAAGAATATATTCAGAATTCCTCTCCGGCTTCAGCACGCAGGACATCGCCGCACGATTGACGGCAAATGGGGTACTAACAGCCAAGGGCTGGATACATGGTCATCGGCGGGTGTGAGAAACATTCTGCGCAACGAAAAATACAGCGGCGATGCTATCTTGGGCAAGACATATGTCGAAGATTGTCTTACTCATGAAGTACGGATAAACAAAGGTGAGCGGCCCATGTATTATGTGGAAAACAGCCACCCTGCCATTATAGACCGCGGGATATGGAATCTGGTTCAAGAGGAGCTGACACGGCGCAGCGCCAAACGGAAGGTCAAGCATGTTGGCACAACGACCCAGCAGGGCAAATATTCCAGCAAGTTTGCCCTGACGGATTTGCTGATCTGTGGAGAATGCGGTACCCCCTATTCGCCGATGTACATGGAGCAAAAACGGTCAGAAGAAAATAGTGTGGCGGTGTATCAGCCGGCTCGATTATGGTAGGAAATACTGTAAAAACTCACCTACAATAGTGGAAAGCGTTCTGCACGACGCCATTCTCACGGCCATCGGAGAGCTTATTCAAACAAGTCCCGCCGCACTCGATATTTTGAAACAGCACATAGGAATTGGGCTGGCCATCACTGCCAGCGTGAAGGCTAACAGCGATGACCCCTACGCGATACAGGCCCGGATCGGCGAAATCACAAGAACAATCACAGAGCTGGTCGAACTGGAGTCCAAACCCGGCAACCACGGCATGTACGCCGATCAGTTCGAATCACTCTTCGCCGAAAAGAAAAAACTGAAAGAAAAGCTGGATGGAATAAAGGCAGCTGGCAATCATGAATCAGCCGAACATGCGCAGCTGGACAGGATCTTCGCGATTATCGATGGGCTCCGTAACCGTCCACTGGATTGGGATGAGCAGATCATCAGGCAGATGATCGAATGCATCAAGGTGGTCAGCAAAACACGGCTGACAATCCGGTTCCGCCTTGGTATAGAAATGAATGCAGCCATAGAAATATAGCGGTGGCGACAACACAGGAACGGGGCAAAATGGTGCCGGGGGTGGACGCAGATGGTTAATTTGCACTGAGACGTCCATTCTGCTATAATGAAAAAGCGTTGAAATGCAACGTAAAGTCGCTGGAATCTTTTTTGCTAAAGGATTCCAGAATTCCGGCGTTCTCTGCGGAGAACGCTTATCTTGCAAGCTCGCCGCGGAATTCGCAGGGGAACCTTGTGGAGGATAAACCGTTATGAAAAAACTCAGCGCAATATTGCTTGCTGCCACACTGGCCTGCGCCATTTTGCCCGGCCTGTCCGCCGCCGCCCCGCGCCAAACGGGTGACGTCAACGGCGACGGCACCGTGAACATCGACGATATATTGCTGGTGCGGGACCATATCTTTGGTGCCGAAAGGCACGGATCTCTCAAACCGATTTCCCACTCCGACTGTAATTCTTGGCGCATTATTGTGGTATAATAGGCAGTAAACCTATAATTTCGGGGGGTAACATTCATTGGATATTTTAAATAAAGTGCGAGCTATGCTTGCGGAACAGCTGGCTATTGACCCAGGCACGATCACTTCCGAATCCAGCCTGCGCGGCGACTTGAAAGCAGATTCGCTGGACGTGGTGCAGCTTATCATGTGCGTGGAAGAGGCCTATAACATCGAGGTTGAGGACGAAGCCGTGGGCCGCATAGCCACCGTGGGCGATATTGTGGAGTATATCACGGATAAAGCCGCCGGGTAACCCATATTGACTGATGAGGAACGGCTGGATTCGTTACAGCGGGCTGTGGGGTATACGTTCCGCAAGCCCTCTTTGGCGTTGGACGCGCTGACCCATAGCTCTTGGCGCGGGGAACACCCCGGGGCCACGGACAACCAGCGGCTGGAGTTTTTGGGGGACGCTGTGCTGCAACTGGTTTGCGCGGCCTATTTGTATGCCCGGGACAGCAGCGGCGAGGGTGTGTTGACGCGCTTGCGGTCCGCGCTGGTGTGCCAGGTAGCTCTGGCTCAATATGCCGAAGAACTGGGCCTGCGGGAACTGATGCGGGTGGGCGGCTCCACCGAGGAATTGACCGAGGGGCAGCTTTCCGATACCTATGAAGCTGTGCTGGCGGCGGTGTATTTAGATGGCGGCATATGCGCGGCCACCAAGTTTGCCACGGCGTCCATCGATGCGCATATCGAGGAAGCTGCGGGGCGCATTATTGATGAAAAAAGCGCGTTGCAGGAGTACTTGGCGGGCAAGCGAATGCCGGCGCCGGTATATCAGTGTGGCTACGCAGAAGGCCCCTCACATAAGCCCACCTATGAAGCGGCTGTCTACATAGGAAACAGAGTAATGGGCATTGGCCGTGGCGCCAGCAAAAAGGCCGCGGAAAAGGCTGCGGCGGGCGCTGCCCTCAAGGCAACAGCACTTACTTTACAGAATGGAGAGTAAGGTTATGAATTACACTCACAAACAAGCCCTTACCGACACCATCAACGGCCGCGCCGCCCAATACCTGCCATTTGCCCCGCGCCTAGATATCTGGTACCGGGCCAATAAGCTGCGCGGCACACTGCCGCCGGAGTACAAAAACCATGGGCTCCTTGATATTATCGATGATCTGGATGTGGGCTATAATACCATGATTCCGGATTATCTGGATATGGCAGAGCAGGACGACTATATTAATCGGGGAACCGGATTCTATTTTTCCAACACATCCAATTGCTATAAAGTCAAATTTCATAACGTTGGTATCAGCCATCAGGAAACCGGCGGCAATTTGCGCGTTAAATACAAAACACCCTTTGGCGAATTGGAAACCCACACAATACACGATGACGAAATGAAATGCCAAGGCATTACTATATGCTCGAAAAAAGATTTTCTAATAAAATCAAATGCTGATTTCCCGGCGGCGGAATTTCTGTTGGAAAATGCCGAGGTTATCCCCCAATACAGCCGATTGGAAGCCTTTGCGCAACGTGTTGGCAACCGGGGCATTACCACGGCCATAGGCCTGATGCGGGAGTCCCCGGCCCGTTTGCTGCAAATGGAGCTGATGTCATATGAGCAAATGACCTATGATCTGCTTGATTACCCAGAGGAAATGCAAAGGCTTATGGGTGTAATAGGGATATTTTTGGATAAATGCATGGCCGTGGCTGCGGGTTCCTGCGCACAGGTGATCACGGCGGGCGCGCATTTTGATAAAATGCTTTCCCCCCCGCCGTTTTTCCGGGAATACATGCTGCCTTGGCTGCAAAAGCACCAACAAATCCTCCATCGCTACGGCAAACTCATGGCCTGCCATACCGACAGCGATAACGAGGGGCTGTTGCCAATATATTTGGAATCAGGCATGGACATTGCCGATTCCGTATGCACAAAACCGTTAACCGGCCAAAGCTATGAGGACATCCGGGGTGTGTTAAAACAGAGCATCACACTTTACGGCTTGATACCTTCAATAGCAACGCTGCCCGATTCCATGGGCGAATATGAGTTTGAAAGATTTTTGGATGAACTGTTAACAAAAATCCAACAGGACGGCGCCCGGCGTATAATACTGGCAATTGCCGACACTACACCGCCGGGCGCGGACATAAACAGAATCAGAAAAATCGCAAAGCTGTCAAGGCAAATTAAGCCTCGTTAAAATGGCACAGAGAATAATTGCGTGGCATACAGCCAGTCCTGCCCATGGAAAGCCTCGCCAAAACCAGTGCCCAAATGTGTAAAATCATCATCAAGCATATTTTCGCGGTGAGCCGCGCTGTTTATCCATTGGTCATTAAGCTTTATACTAGGGTCGGCAGGCGCAAATCCATAAAAACAAGCAACATTCTCCCCGCCTGCCCAATAACGGTATCCGGCATCATCCATCCTGTCAAAGGGATCTTTACCTTGGGCATTGATATGGCTTAGATTATTGCGATTGGCCATATCTTGGCTGTGGGCTCGGGCCATGTCGCGCAGTTGGGCGTCCCACACAAAGGGAGTTTTCCCGTGTTGAGCCCGGAAAGCGTTGCACAGTTCGAAAATCAGGGCTTCAATGGCGTCTTTATTACGTGGGTTGGGTACCGGCCGATCTTTTTTTTCTATGGCAGCGGCATATTTTTTGTTGGAATCATTTTTGTCCGAGTACCATTCCGGTTCCTGTGGGAACGTCTTGTTGGCCAAGCCCGTGCCCATGTAGAACAAACAGTCGCTGATGCCGTTATTGCAGCGCACCATATAAAAATCCGTATATTTTGCGTTGCGATAAATCAACCACTTCAGGCTGGAGCTGGCGTCGATAATGCGCGTTGGAGTCCCGGCCACGGCCTCGACCTGTGCTTGGGTTAAGCCCAGGTCTAATTGCTTTGGCACCGGCGGCGTAGTTGTGCCGGAGGATGTAGGAACAGGCGTAGCCGACGCAACCGGCGGCGTAGCGGTTTGTGTGTTGCCCTCGCCACCGAAGATGATGGAAAGGACAACCAGCATATCCTCAATATTTACCGTGCCGTCGCCGTTAACGTCGCAAGCCGCCTTTTGTTCAGCCGTAAGCGCCGCGCCGAAGATGCAGTCCCTTATCATCAGAATGTCGTTAAGATCGACCGCACTGTCGCCGTTTACGTCGCCGAGCTTGCGATCTGCGGCCCCTAATGGCATAAAGACCGCCGAGAGCATGGCCGCAACGGCCAATAGAGCAAATAGTTTTTTCATAATAGTTAAAACTCCCCCCACATATTATATCATAAAATTAATAATATGCTATAATATGGCTTGGAAAGGAATGGTGAAAATGCGTTACGCAACCGCCGCCGTGCTGATAGCCGCCATACTGGCCTTGGTTATTTGGGGCCTACCTTGGTTTTTTGCCGCGCTTTCGCTGATTATTTGCTTGGTTGCAGCGTGGGAAATGTGTGCTGCGTTGAAAAATGCCGGGTATCCGCCTGTAATGCCACTGGCAATATCGGCAGTACCCATTGTCTTTTTGTTGTTGTTTTTAGGGCAGGCGCTGTGGGCAGCTGTGGCTGTTGCGGCAATGCTGTTGGCCTTGCTGTGCATGCGGGTTTTTCAACCTGACATGCCATTGCACCGTTTAGTTTCCACGGTTTTTGTGTGGGCCTACCCCAGCCTGCCCGTGTGGGGGTTGGCGCTATTGGGCTTTGCCCAGCCGGTAAAATCCGCACAGGCATTGATTATATTGGCCATAGGTGCTTCGGCGTTTGCGGACAGCATTGCCATGTTTGGGGGGATGCTGTTCGGCAAGCATAAGCTATGCCCCCGCGTAAGCCCCAAGAAAACTGTGGAAGGCCTTGCTTTTCAGATTTTTGGCGGTGTTTTTGGAGCGCTTGCCTGTTATTTTGTCTTCCGGCAATGGTTTCCGGGTACTTTTTTTGACAACGCCTTATGGTGGCAGATAATAACTATAGGTTTACTGGTGGCCGGGGTAACCACCCTTGGCGACCTCTGTGCTTCCTCCATTAAAAGAGCGTGCAAAATTAAGGACTTCGGCCATTTGCTGCCCGGCCATGGCGGCATGCTGGACCGAGTGGACGGCATTATGTGGGCTGCTTGCGCTGTATGGTTCTATGCAAAACTTGTTGGATGGATTGCGTGATGGGTGAATACAATAGAAAAGTAGCCGTGATAGGTTCCACAGGCTCCATCGGCAAACAGGCCCTGCAGGTGCTGGCAGGACTAAAAGACCGTTTCGCTGTAGCCGCTCTGGCGGCAGGCTCCAATGAGGCGCTGTTAAATGAACAGGCCGCATTGTTTGGAGTGAAAACCACCGCCCTTGCACACCGCGATGGCCCCGGAGCTCTGTGTGATATGGCCGCCCACCCCGGCATAGACGACGTGCTGATAGCGGTTTCCGGTGCGGCGGGGCTTGCGGTAAGCATGGCGGCGGCGCGGGCGGGCAAGCGCATATTGCTGGCCAACAAAGAAACGCTGGTGTGCGCCGGCCCGTTATTCCTGGCCGAAGCCGCGAAAAACGGCGCAACGGTGCTGCCCATCGACAGCGAGCACTCCGCCATCTACCAGTGCCTGGCCGGGGCGGGGCAAAACAAGCCGCAAAAGCTGATTTTGACATGCAGCGGCGGGCCCTTCCGAGGCTGGTCGCGGGAGCGGCTGGCAAGCGTGACCTTCGCGGACACACAAAACCACCCCACATGGAACATGGGCTGGAAAATTACGCTGGATTCCGCCACGCTGTTCAACAAAGGCTTGGAATTATTGGAGGCAGTGGCGTTGTTCGGGGTGGAGCAAGCCCAGGTGGAGGTTGTGGTGCACCCCCAAAGCGTGATACACTCTGCTGTGGAGTTTGCGGACGGCTCCGTCATCGCGCAGCTGGGCTGGCCCGATATGCGCCTGCCAATACAGTACGCGCTGACATACCCCGTGCGCACGGAATGCACAGCATTGCAGCCCTTTTCACTGCTGGAAGCCGGGCCCTTAACCTTTGAAAAGCCTGACGAAACAGCTTTCCCCTGCCTGGCATTGGGCCGGGAGGCCGCCAATATCGGCGGTGTGGCGGGCGCGGTGTACAACGCGGCGGGCGAGGCCACGGCAGAATTGTTCCGGCAGGGGCGGATAGGCTTTTTGCAAATTGCAGAGTTGGTTGAAAAGGCGTTATCTCACACTCCAAAATGCGAATTGACCTTGGAAAACATAATTCAAGCCGATCAGGAAACAAGGGAAAAACTTGGATTCCGCCGGCGGGCGGAATGACGAATGGAGGTTCACAATGATCTGGGGTATTATAGTCGGCATTATCATGCTGCTGATGGTCATCATTTCCCACGAGCTGGGGCATTTTTTCGCGGGCAAGGCGCTGGGTTTCCGGGTGCTGGAGTTCGCCATCGGCTTCGGCCCAAAATTATGGTCACGGCAAAAGGGGGAAACCCTTTATTCCGTGCGTGCTTTCCCCATAGGTGGCTTTTGCAAGTTCGACGGTGAGGATCAGGAGGCCCAGGATGCCGCCGCTTTTAATAACCGCCCAAAATGGCGCCGGGCCGTGGTGCTGGCGGCGGGGGGGATCGGGAATGTTGTTGCGGCTTATTTGGCTGTGGTGGTGCTGTTCTTTGCATGGGGCGTGCCGGGGCCTCCCCGTCCGTATGTTGACGAAGTTGTGCCAGGCAGTTCAGCTGAACAGATCGGATTACTGCCCGGAGATCTGATAACCCAATGGAACGGGCAAAGTGTGGAATATGGTTATGAACTGGCCCTGCCGGACACGCTTACGGAAGGCGACACTGTGGACTTAACCGTACAGCGCGGCAATGAAACGCTATCGTTCAGCCCGGTATTAAAGCTAAGCGACGACGGCAGGCCCCTCATCGGAATAACACGTTCCGACAATCCCTCCTACGAACGTGTAGGGTTTTTCTCAACCTTTAACTATGCGGGCAAGCAAGTTTTTCTTGGGGTGAGGCTGGTTGTTGAGGCGTTGGGAGACATCGTGTTCAAAGGCGATGTGGAACATGTTGGCGGAGTAGTAATGATCGTCAACGAAGTCAACACAGCGGCACGGGAATTCGGTGCCCCCATGGTGCTGCTAATCTGCGCAATGATCTCTGTTAATCTGGGCATAATGAACATCCTGCCCCTGCCCGCGCTGGACGGTGGGCGTATACTGCTGCTGGCCGTGGAAGCCATTCGCAGAAAGCCCCTCAAGCGCGAGGTGGAGGGCATGATCCACGCCGTGGGCCTAGCAGCGTTTTGCGTGCTGGCGGTGATCATGGTTTTTTATGATATAATTCGATTATAATACTACCGTTCAGGCCGAAAAAATGCGTCTCAGCCGGATATTTTTAATCCGGCTGTTTTGTTAGCTATACTGTGTACAACCAGCTGCGAGGCAAACCCGCATGCAGCTTTTATATATACCGAGGGGGCGGTATTTACCGCTCTCTCACCCCTTTTGAAAGGAGGAGGCACCCGTGGAACTATACAGGTC
>Ga0123356_10008323_pt1 | contig 10320 bp, 2 predicted proteins | sample TergutEmb28metaG_2_FD_92546 | JGI IMG/M metagenome (GOLD analysis project Ga0123356, IMG submission 92546) | Embiratermes neotenicus P3 segment gut microbial communities from Petit-Saut dam, French Guiana - Emb289 P3 | ecosystem: Host-associated > Arthropoda: Insects > Digestive system > Gut ... | reverse complement strand
CCGGCGAAAGGAAAAACATCATGTCAACACCACAACAAACAACAACAGCAGTACAAGACGTAGCGCTAAGAATCCGCGAACTACGCGAAGTAAGCGGCTATTCAAAAAAACAAATGGCGGAAAAACTCGGCATACCGGTAGAAACCTACAACAGATACGAAGCTGGAGCAGAAGACCTTCCATTCTCATTCATACATAACTCCGCCCTGCTGTTCGGTGTTGAGCTCACCGACCTGCTCGAAGGAATGAGTGCCCACCTGACCACGTACGCCGTAACGCGCCGTGGACAGGGACGCATCACATCCAAAGAGTTGAACATAGAAGTCCGTGACCTCGCACCTCGCTTCAGAAACAAGATAGCTGAACCATACTGGGTCACATACACATACTCACACGAACAGCAAAATCAACCTATCCCGCTCGTATCCCACAGCGGACAGGAATTCAACGTAATATACAGCGGACAATTAAAAGTGCAAATTGGCGACCATACAGAAACACTCTCAGAAGGCGACAGCATCTTCTATAACAGTACCACCCCCCACGGTATGATAGCCGTAGGCGGGCAGGACTGCATATTCTGCGCAATAGTCATCCCCGGCGAAGACGAGGTTATGCCGTTACAACCAACCATCGCACCGACTCCTGCAAAAGCCCCGGCAACTGTACCGGCAGAAACCCCCGCAAAACCCTACGTCTTTGAGCCCTTCTGCTACCCCGTCGAAAACGAACAAGGACACCTGCAATCCATATCGTTTAATAATCAGGACGAGTTCAACTTTGCATTCGACGTCGTGGACACCATAGCTGAAAAAGCACCGGACAAACTCGCAGTACTCCACGTTGACCGCGACAAAGTAACAAGACGCTTCACCTTTGCGGACATAGCAAAACAATCCTCCAGAGCCGCAAACTACTTTGAAAGCCTCGGTATAAAGCGCGGTGACCGTGTCATGCTGGTACTAAAGCGCAACCACCAGTTCTGGCCGATAATTACAGCGCTTCATAAAATTGGAGCAATAGCCATCCCCGCAACAGACCAACTGCTCGAGAAAGACTTCGAATACCGCTTCGAAGCAGCCGGAATAACAGCCATAATCTGCACAGGGCAAAGCAATGCATCCGCTGAAGCCGATAACGCCATAGCCAACAACCCTGCAGTAACGACAAAAATCATGATAAACGGCGAGCGCGATGGCTGGCTCAACTACGATAAAGAACACGAAAGATTCCGCAGCACATACCCTCGTGAGGAAGACTCACCAAGCGGTGAAGATCTTATGCTCATGTACTTCACCTCAGGCACAACAGGCTATCCGAAAATCGCCGCCCACACATACACATACGCACTCGGACACTTTATCACGGCAAAGTACTGGCACAACGTCGACCCTGACGGTGTCCACTATACGATCTCCGACACAGGCTGGGGCAAATCTGTATGGGGAATGCTCTACGGACAATGGCTCTGCGAAGCCGCAATCTTCTGCTACGACTTTGACCGCTTTGACCCGCTCGAAATACTCCCGATGTTTGCTGAGTTTGGAATAACAACATTCTGTGCACCACCGACGATGTACCGCTTCCTCATCCGCGAAGACATTTCGAAGTACGACCTAACAACGATAAAGCACCTAACCACAGCAGGTGAAGCGCTTAACCCCGAAGTGTTTAACCTCTTCCAAAAAGCAACAGGACTGTCCATAATGGAAGGCTTCGGACAAACAGAAACCACCCTGATGATTGCAAACCTCGTAGGAGCAAAACCCAAAATGGGCTCAATGGGCAAACCAAGTCCGCTCTACGACATAGCCCTGATGGACTCCGAAGGCAATAAGATAGGACCCGGTGAAGTCGGAGAAATAACGATACTCACAGACGAAGAAAACCCCTGCGGACTCTTCAACGGCTACTACAGAGGCGAAGAACAGACTACAGCCGCATGGTACAACGGCGCATATCACACAGGAGACACAGCGTGGCAGGACGAAGAAGGCTACTTGTATTTCGTCGGACGTGTTGACGACCTGATAAAATCCTCCGGATACCGCATAGGACCGTTTGAAATCGAAAGTGTCATCATGGAACTCCCCTACGTCCTTGAATGCGCAGTATCCCCCGAACCTGACGAAATCCGCGGACAAGTCGTCAAAGCAAGTATAGTCCTGGTAAAAGACAAAGAGCCCTCTGAAGAACTCAAAAAAGAAATCCAAGACTACGTAAAATCCCACACAGCACCATACAAATACCCTCGCATAGTAGTCTTCCGCGACAGCCTCCCAAAAACCATCAGCGGAAAAATAAAACGGAATCAACTGTAATTGTGATCCCCAAAATCGGTCTCGGGGACAGGGCTTGCTCAGTCCCCATTTACTTTCGTTCACCCGGGGACACACCTCGGGACAGTGCTTTATTAAGCCCTGTCCCTTTTTGCTTTTATTTTGCCCTTTTTTGGTTTATTCTTGTAAATAATATTGCATAAAAAACACAACATATGGTATTATGAACAAGTTATGAACAGCACAATACGTCTGGGGACTGTCAGCCCTGTCCCCACAGACAAAAAGAAAGCAGGAGACATCAAAATGAGTATTCAAAAAAGCATCAAAAAAACAATGGCTCTCGTACTTGTAGTAGTAATGATGATTAGCATCATGCCCCTGACAGGCGCATCCGAACTCGAAACCACCCCTGTCGAAATCGAAACCGACGTAAGCCCTCCTGCAGACCCCCCGGAAGATAATATAGATAACGAAACCCCCAACGATAACCCCGATACCGAAGATAGTACTGCCCCTGAAGACGAACATCCTGAAAACGTTCTTCCTGAAATAGACCTGAACACAGAGCTAACCGAAGACCCTGACGACATAACAGCCTCATTCACCGACCCGAACTTCCTTGCTGTAGTCAGATTGCTTGCAGACAAACCAACTGACCCGATCCTAAAAAGTGATGTTGATTATATCACAAATTTAAATGTCTTTAATAAAAACATCACAAGCCTGGCAGGCATCGAGCATTTCACAGCACTGAGGGCGCTTTTTGCCGGGAACAACAAACTGACCACACTGGACGTGAGTAATAATACAGCTCTGCAAGAACTTGATGCCCCCGAAAACCAACTGACATCACTGGATGTTGGTAATAACACTGCACTGTCGACGCTTAGTGTCTGGAGAAACCAACTTGCCACACTGGATGTGAGTAACAATATAAACTTAATATCTCTTACAGTCTCCGAAAACAAACTGACTACAATTGATGTAGATAATAACACTGCACTGATTTATCTTACTGTCTGGGGCAACCAACTGACATCACTGGATGTTGGTAATAACACTGCGCTGACTTATCTTAGTGTCTCCGGAAACAAACTGACCACACTGGACGTTGATAGTAACACTGCACTGACAACGCTTTATGCCTCCGATAACCAACTGACCTCACTTAACGTGAGCAATAACACAGCATTGATAGACCTTAGTGTCCGCGACAACAAACTGGCTAACTTTGATGTGAGCAAGAACACGGCATTGATAGATCTTATTATCGGCAGAAATCAACTGACTACACTGAATGTAAGCGCTAACACATCGCTGGAGCGACTTTATGCCTACGAAAACCAACTGACTACATTTGATGTGAGCAACAATGCTGCATTGCTTAATCTTGATGTTAGCCATAACCAACTGACCACACTGGATATCAGCAATAAGCCTAACTTAGAGAATGTCTATGCCCACTCGAACTATCTGACAAGTATCAATATTACCAATACACCTAAACTGGAGTATCTCAATGTCCAACAAAATAATATGAATAGCGAAAGCGATGTCATCGGTCTTGCCGAAGCATGGGCAAACAGTTTAAAGGAGTTCTTATTCCGGCCTCAAAGGGGGGACGACTACATCAGTGGACCTCCTACAGTCACGTTCGAAAACTGGGACGGAACCGTACTTGCAACATTTCAAGTTGAACGTGGCAGTTCTGTCACCCCGCCTGCAAATCCAAGCAGAACAGGTTGGAAATTTACCCGCTGGGCAGCATACAATCCAATGGATTGGTGGGAGACATACGCTGATATGAAAAACATATGGGAAGATGTTACATTCGTAGCTCAGTTTAGTCCAAACACTGACCGAAATATAAGAAACGCAGAAATTCCCGACGCTAACCTCAGATGGGCAATAAGACACAGCCTTGGCATTCGTAATGATAAAGCTATAAGGCTAAGCGATATTTCGAAATTAGTAAGACTCGATACTCCCTGGAATAATATCTCCGATCTTACCGGTATCAACCTGGCTACATCGTTGCGTATACTCGAATGTAGCAACAACAATCTGAGTACACTAGATTTGAGTAGCAATCCGGCAATAAAGACGGTGCGTATCGGCGGAAATCGTTTAAGTTCAATAAATTTGCAAAACAATATAAATTTGACTAGTCTTGACGCCGGCTTCAACCGCCTTAATAGCATTGATTTAGCAGGTGCTCCAAAACTCCGGTGGCTTTATCTCAACAATAATAATCTGACAGAGCTGAATGTTCAGCATAACAGAGATCTCTTTCTACTCCATGTTCACAGAAACTTTATGCCGAATGAAGATGCTATCACCGGACTAAAAGAGTTAACAGATCTTGACAACTACAGATTCGATCCCCAGAATGAAGCATTTACGGGGACGGACGGCCCTATAACGATACCCGACCATAACTTCCGCAGAGCTATAGAAACGTTTTTGGGCAAGACACCCGGGGCGGAGATTCTAAAAAGCGAAGTTTACAGCATCGGTTTCCTGAATATTCCAAACAGACATATCGAAAGCCTTGCCGGGCTGGAATATTTTCAATTACTGGAAGTTCTTTACTGTTATGGCAATGATCTGACATCGATCGATTTGAGTCAAAACCCATTGCTAACTAGACTGGATAGCAGCGCGAATCAGTTAACCGCGCTTGATGTAAGCAGCAATCCGTTATTGACAAATCTTAATTCTTCAAACAACTATATCACCAGTTTAGACTTGAGCTCTAATACAAACATAGATTCCATTCAAATGGGCGTAAATCGCTTGACAACACTGGATGTGAGCAGTATCACGGAGCTATACTATCTCGGAGTTGAGGATAACAGACTGACCAGTTTGGATATAAGTGCCAATACGAAACTGCAGAGTTTATATGCCGGCTTGAACCAACTGACCGCACTTGATGTGAGCAATAACACAGTGCTGCAGGAGCTTTATGTTAATGAGAACAGATTAACTACGCTAAACTTGAGCAATAATACAGCACTAAGAAGTCTCTACATCAACAACAACCAGTTGACCACACTGGATTTGAGTAATAACACATTGTTGGTAGAACTTTTCGCTCATTCAAACAACTTAACCACACTGGATTTGAGTAACAATTTGCGTCTGTGGGGTCTTAATATCAGAAACAACCAGTTGACCACACTGGATGTAAGAAACAATAGGAATCTAGGGGCTCTTCTTGCTTCAAACAATGAAATAACATCTGTTATTCTAAGTTCCCAAGCATATTATTGGACCATCGATTTACGCCAAAACCGTATGGCAAACAAAAACGCAATAATCGGTAGAAGTGACATCCGCTGGGATTCAAAGAGCGGTGGCTGGACCCCATTCCTGTTCAGCCCGCAGAAAACAACAGTCACTCACGGTATATCTTTAAACCTGGGCGGAACACATAATTTCGATTCCGCAGCATTTGGTTATACAAATCAAACGCCATTGTCTGTAAGAGTCACAAGCACAGGTAATTCACCATCAGGTGAAATAACAATAGCGCTCAGCGGAACAAATGCTGACAGTTTTACTCTATCAACAATGAGCCTTCCGAGTATTGCAGCGGGCAGTAGTCATTTCTTCACTGTTGTACCCAAAACTGAACTCCCCATAGGTACATATACTGCAATTGTGACTGTAGGTGGTGAACTTGCAGCGTCCAGGTCGTTTGTTGTGCGCTTTGCGGTAACTAAACTTACAGGCCCGGCTGCACCTTCAGCACCAACCACGGCTGGCATCACGTTATCAAGCGTGACTCTTAATGTGCTGCCGGATCTTGAATATGCAATGAGCTTAACAGGCAGAACGCCGGGCACAGGTTGGAAGGATAGTGGAACGTTTAACGAGCTGGCACAAAACACGACATATTTCTTCTTCGCAAGAGTCAAGGAGACGGATACCCATTTTGCGTCCGTAGCAAGTGCTCCGCTCTCTGTAACGACAAAAGCGCTCCCTGTCAGTATAAGTATTACTCCGGTATACTCGAGAGCAACAGTCGGGCAGACTATCGATCTGGAGTTGAAACTGCCGCAGGATGTAGAGCCTGACAGCATTTCATGGAACGTAGACAGCGATGCATTTACAGTTGTGGGTGGTAGTCTTACTACCGATGAAATAAAACTTACTGTGATAGCACCTAATGTCGGAAGACAAGCAGTATCTGTTGCCGCGACTTTTGGCAGCGCGGTGTACAGAGCACAAGCCCAGGTCGATGTCGTGGAAGAAACACCAACTACCCGTACGGCAAAGCTTGCTGATAACACAGTCGAAATAAATCGGGCTAAAAAGGCAGAGTCTCGATATGTAGAAGTGCCGATCGTGCTCAACTATACTCCGGCAGACAGTATAGTTAAGCTATACAGTAATTACGACACTAACCGGGTCGAGATAACCGACGTGACAGCAGAGCTAAACGGTGACGGCACAGCTATAGTTCTTAATACAACAAGAAACACCAACGTAAAACTTAATAGCGTTACAGCGGTCATCGGCAATGATGTAAAGGTCCGAGCAGATGGAACACTCAACATATCGGTTATAGAGAGGTTCCCGCAAAAACTTACTGTAAGAGCCGACCAGCTTGATCTGTTCTATATGAATGATACAGGAGTAATATTGGTAGACTCTGACGGTGAAGAGTATGAGGCAACAAAAATAGCACTCAGAGGCAACTCTGCGATAGGTAAGATATCAGCTGATGAGAAACGAGTCGAACTACGGGATGATAATATCCGCAACCGCACAGGCAACATCCCCGTCAGAGTGACAGTTGACCCCGGTGACTACACCACCCTGAAACGTAACGACAACCGAAATATTCATGATATAAGCATAAAGGTAGTAAACAATACACCAAGCCTCAGACTTTCAGCATCGACAGTAACACTGCTCGATGACAAATCAGGAAGCCATATAAGCTTCACAGACGCAGCAACGATACGTCTGCTCACACGCAATGTAAGGATCCCGTTTGAAAGTTTTTATGAGATCGAAAAAATCGAATCAGTCCGAAGAACAGGGTCAGCGGGGCGAAATGACATACTCGTGAACGTAAATTATACAAGCGGAGACGGCTTTGGAGAGGTATCCATCAGCCCCAGAGACGGCGAAACAGCAAGGGCAGGCAGGACTAATCTTAGGATATATTTTAAGTATTCTGATAAAACAGTTGACTTACCACTGACAGTAAGGGTGTTCAACCCAAGAAACCTAAATCCGTCACCGTCATCAAGGACAGTAACGGTAAATGCTAGCCACGCTCCCGGCACGGAGATCGTCACACTGCCGATAAACCTCAACGCAGCCGATCTTGTAATCCCCGACTGGCAAATAGTAAGTGTGGGCGGCAAAGCAGGCAGCATTGCAGGATCTGATTTGGACAGTCATATAGACTTCAAAGTCGATGGCAATAACATGATTACCTTTAGTGTATTACTCGGAGCCGATCTCAACGGCTTACTAAACGGTGCTACAAGTCGCTCGATCCAAGTTCGTATAGGCTCGAACGAGCTAAATAGTATGAGCGGCAAGCAAAGGACAGTTGCCGTGACCCTGCGGATAGTAAGTGCAGATGCTTCATTTACAATCTCCCAAAGAGGCAGAATAGACATAGCTAACCCTGAGTCTGCAATAGATGCAACAATAAAGCTTCAAAATACATCAGAAAGGATCTTGGGAGTTACCCTCATGGAGAGGACAGACGCTGCCGGCAATCAAATCATACCGACTGAAATAAGTAAGCTCTTTGATGCCGTACATATACCCGGAGAAAACACATTCAAAATCATAGCAATAGGTAATATAGCACCACGTGTCAGGTATAGCCTTGCTATAGAAGTTGAGCTTGAAAGTGGGAAACTCACGTCATGGAATGTGGCAGTAGGAACTGGCAAGATCACCCACAAACCCAACCTCAACATCACACCGGTGCAGACGACAAGCAAAGCATGGCGGTCAGCGGATAACGTCACCTTACGAGCAGCAATGCCGCACACAGGCGACGACATACAACTGAATCTGACAACACCGGCAAACGTCAAGCTTGGTCATGTCAACATCCAGCAGGCGAGTTTGGCTAACCTCTATTTCATAAAAGAAAACGGGACTCCAATCCCGGATGCATTAATTATCGAACAAAACGGAGCAAGCAGTTGGACAATAAGCTTTAGGGACGGCGAAGTACCATGGGGCACAACAAACAAAGCCGGTAAGGAGACCCCGCTCAAGAGCAACTACAACATCAGACTGGAACTCTGGGCTGAGGGCACATACGTACTCGACGACGACGGCAACCCAACCGCACTAGGAAGCGGCAAGGCAGCATCAAGACCAACACTCGTAACTGTAAAAGTAAACATCCGCCCGTAAGGGAAACCACCATAAAGCCCGCAACCATAAAAACGGTCGTGGGCTTCGCACTTTTTTAAATCAACCTAACACATCTCATATGAGGTGCTCCGACCGCCTTCGGCTGAGCGTTTTAATATACCCTTACCGATCAAATCATATATATCTCGTAACGCCGTATCATGTGAGCATTTGCAGAGTTTTGCCCATTTGGCAGTTGTTAACTTCCCTTCAAAACCATCAATCAACCTGTTCAACACAGAAACCTGCCTTTTGTTTAGAGATGTACTACGCAAATGCTCGAAAAATACAGCTTTGTGTTTTGCTTTTTCCAGCTTCACCTCGCTCGCTTCAACAGCTCTAGTAAGACAGCCGATAAACCAGACAATCCAGCGTTCGATTTGCCCGTCATACCCCTGAGCAGTTTCAAGCTCGTTATAGTAGGCAGTTCTTTCCTTGAGAAACTGCGAAGAAAGACTATAGTACCGCTTTGAGCTACCATCAGCGCGGGCGAGCAAAAGATCAGCTATAGCCCGCCCTATCCTTCCATTGCCATCGTCAAATGGATGAATAGACTCAAACCAAAGATGTGCTATCCCTGCCTTAACATAGGGGTCGGACTCCTCTTCACCTTCCAACCACTCAAGGAACCTTTTCATCTCATCCGGCACACGATCTGGCTCAGGAGCTGTATAATGCACTCTTTCTCTACCTATAGCTCCTGAAACTATTGACATTTCATTACTACGATAAGAACCAACCGTAATACTGCGGATACCACTCCGCCCTGTCGGAAATAAGGCTGCATGCCATCCAAATAACCTTTCATCAGTTATTTTTTCAGAGTACTGTTGCGTTGCATTAAGGACCATTTCAACAACACCATCTGTATAATGATTCGCCGGAGTATCTGAAATACCCGCTGTTTCGATACCAAGCCTCTTTGCGACTGATGACCTGACACTGGATCTATTAAGAGTTTCACCCTCAATTTCAGACGAGTCTACAACCTCGTCTGAAACAGCACTTAGAACAAGATCATTTTGAACATCAAATCCAAGAGCGTCAAGCTTTCCATGAAGCCGTCCATATACATGATAAAATTGAATAAGCGGGTTAAGCAATACACTTGCATCGTATTTCATCTCCGTCCAACCGGCTCTTTCGTGTATGTACTTACTCATACTAATAACCATACCTTTCAAAATGCGTAGATTAACCCCTCAATCAACGCACACTATGCGTAGAATATATTCCTATTCTACGCTATTTTTGCGTAGAATGCAAGGGTATTTTACCTATTAATACATACAGTGCTAAACGAAAGCCATCACAAAGCCCACAACACCACAACTGTCGTTAAATGAAGAAAATGATGAATTTTGTGTATAATTTGTGAACGAAATGTTGAAAATTTCTGAACACTTCTGTATAATTGAAAGATGTGAAACTATAAGAAGCAAACTGTTTTCTAATTATATTTCTATTGTCTGGCTTCACTGTAGGATAGTGTTATTTCTCTCAAAGGATGGTATTATCATGAAAAAAGTATTAAAACAACTGCTGGCATTCATATTGATTTTTGCACTGGCACTAGGTAGTGTTCCTTTTGCATATGCTGAGAGTGAGGAGTGGGGCATTGATGAAGGTTCAGATG
>Ga0123356_10008322_pt1 | contig 10321 bp, 8 predicted proteins | sample TergutEmb28metaG_2_FD_92546 | JGI IMG/M metagenome (GOLD analysis project Ga0123356, IMG submission 92546) | Embiratermes neotenicus P3 segment gut microbial communities from Petit-Saut dam, French Guiana - Emb289 P3 | ecosystem: Host-associated > Arthropoda: Insects > Digestive system > Gut ... | reverse complement strand
TCTTCCGGTATACCTGCTTCGACTTTACCGACAAGATCAGCACCAACGTCTGCAGCTTTTGTGAAGATTCCTCCGCCAACGCGTGCAAACATAGCCATTGATGCTATACCCATTCCGAAAGTGACCATAGTTTGAGCGATATCTCCGTCACCTACTTTAAACACAAACTTGAGAAGTATGAACCATGTTGTAATATCAAGAAGTCCAAGCCCATTGACAATAAACCCCATAACAGAGCCCGATGAAAAAGCTACACGTAGTGCTTTATTAAGACCGGTATTGGCTGCGTTTGCTGTGCGAACGTTTGCGTAAGTAGCGATTCTCATACCGATAAATCCTGAAATACCTGTAAACAGACCACCTGTTAAAAAAGCGTATGGCGTAAACGGGTTTACAAGACGAAACATCGATAACACGAAGAGCAGCAGAAACATGATCCCAAAAAATATCGCTACTGTTGTGTATTGACGTTTCATGTATGCGTTTGCGCCTTCACGTATTGCGGCTGAGATCTTTACCATTGTTTCGCTGCCTTCCGGATAAGCCATGACCTTCCGGATCTGGATAAAGGCAAATATCAAGCCTGCCGCAGCTCCTATATATCCCAACCAGAATAGGTTTTCTATAGCCATCTTCTTTTCCTCCTATGATATGGAATATGCAAATTTGCAAAAAATTCACCGTTTACCATTTTACCACTATATTTCCAAATAGCAATAGTAAATATTCAGTGTTTGTGATATGATTATGCATATATTTAAAAGACTTTAAATACTAATATGCAAATATGATCAAGGGAGATGACAAAGTATGAAAAGAGAAGGTTTTGCGTTTACTAAATGGCTTCCTGTTTTTATTATCGCCATCATTTTAATGCTTATCTACAAAACTATAGATAACATAGATCAAATCACTTCGGCGATCGGTCATTTTCTTGTTGTTATCTCTCCTTTGCTTTATGGGATTTTATTTACATACTTTTTAATGATCCCTCATCGTGCAGTTGAGAAGCTGCTTTTAAAATCAAAAGCGGAGTTTATCTCAAAACGTGCCCGCGGTTTTGCAACGATTATAGTCTTTTTTGTGCTGCTTCTCATTCTGGCATTGATCATTAGTTTTGTTCTCCCGATAATATCTGAAAATGTCGTATCTCTTGCCAACAGCATTCCCGGTTATATCAACGATATTTTAGATTACTTTGACAATCTGCCGGAAGATTCCATTTGGATAAACCTTGACATTGCCGAAACTATTAAAACCTACTCTGCCGATCTGCTGCAGACTATTATGCACAGTGATGGTATCGGGCAGGTAGCTCAAGGGATCATGGGAGCTGTTACCGGACTTTTCAGCGTGATCATGGGTTTGGTCATTTCTCTTTATATCCTCCTTGACAGGGAACGGATAGCCAATTTCTTCAAGCGTTTGAACAGAGCTGTCTTTAAGCGTGAAGACAGGGTAAACAGAGTTGTTAAGTACCTGACTCAAATCAACAAGGTATTGTTTACATTTATTGCCAGTAAAGGATTGGACAGTATCATCAACTTCGTGGTTGCTTCCACGATATTGTTCATTTTCGGAGTTCCGTATGCATTACTTCTGGGTTTGATCGCCGGTGTGTTCAACTTTATTCCCTATATCGGTTCAATAATCTCTGCATTCGTTATAAGCATCATTGCATTGATAACTTGCGATTTAAGTACAGCTCTGTACGTTATGGTAGCTTTACTGATATTCCATCAATTGGATGGTAATTATATTGAACCGAGGATCATGAAATCCTCACTCAAAATAAGCCCGATCCTCGTGATCATAGCAGTTGTGATCGGCGGAGCATATATGAACATCGTCGGAATGTTCCTTGCAGTTCCGGTAACCGTTATTATAAAACAGATCCTGTATGAATATATCGATCATACAGAATCTGTAAAGAAAAACAGTTCAGAAATCATAGACATAGAAATCGGGAGTACAGATGCGGCGGTAAATGATATAAAAGAAGCCGTTAAGGATCTGGATATAGAGATCGATGGGGAGACTTAGTACCGGATCGAGCGAAACAGAGCACTTACCACTCCGGCCATGGAAGGTCGTTTACATTATCGATCGTCACCATCTCCATTGGAATGATATTGATCGCTGCTACACTGCCTCCGTCCAGGATCGTTCTGGCATTTTGCAACGATTGTCTGACCATGTCTGAAAAATTCGGTCCTACAGTTAGAGCTTGAAAACCGTCTTTGACCTGCTGATAACCGACACTGCTGCCACCCATACCAATAACAAAGATGTCAGATCTGCCGGCTGCCCGTGTTGCTTCGATGACTGCTCTTGCTCCGTCATCCCAGTGACACCATACGATATCTATCGCATCACCGTGTCTTGAGAGGAAATCATCCATGATCGTTCGTGCTTCGCGAGGTTCCCAGCCTCCGGGGCAATTTTGTGTTTCAAGCATCAGGATATTATATGACAATCCCGCAATGAATCCCTCATGAAGCTTGATTTGCAGATCGTCTCCTGCCCGGCCGCCTACTTCAACTGCATTTGCTCCGTCGGGGAATTTCTGTGATATAAACTGCCCGGCTTGCATGGCACCTTCAAATTCATTTGAGCCGCAGAAAAAATGTCTTATATGCTGATGTGCAGGCGGGAGATCTGTTGAGAACATGCCAATAATGATCCCTGCTTCATTTGCGCGGGTCAGTGCCGGGACAACTGCTTCGGCATCGACTGGATTTATAAAGATCACATCGTATCTTCCGGCAATCGCCTGCTCGATGCCTTCCAGTTCATCTGCTGTTTCATTACTGAAGATGTGGGTCATTTCTATATTGAAGTCACCCGTCAATCTTTGAAACTCTTGCAGGGAAAATCCATGCGGTGTGTTTGATGATGAATTCGTGATGAATATTGCTTTTGCAGGTTCAGAGGGATTATTTGCTGTTTGATCACGATCAGCACACGCTGTTATAAGAACAACCGAAAATGCTGCTGCAAGCAGAAGTGTTATTAAACGCTTTTTCATCTTATTCTCCATCCGGTTTTATTATTAACAGGTTTTCTGTTGATTACTACATTTATCTCATAGTTTTTTCATCGTACAACAATATGTAGTCTTTTTCAAGTAATAATTACTTTCTTTTTTACTTACATTTTGATATACTTACATACTAGTGACGAGAATGGAGATGTGCCCGCAGTGGATGGTTTTGTCTCAAGACTTCAAAGATATTCCACAAAGGACGGACCGGGTGTCCGGACTACGGTGTTCGCTATCGGCTGTCCTATGGAGTGCTTGTGGTGCTCAAATCCGGAGCTTATAGGAGACGCTACAAAATTCCTTTACCATCCGCGCAGATGCGTCGGGTGCGGCGCTTGTGTAGCACAATCAGGCGGTTCGATCCGTATGACAGATGAAGGTATAGACATCGACAGGGAAACGGCAAATCTTGAAGAATGCTCTGTTGTGTGTTACTATGACGCATATGAACGTGTTGGCGGTATCGTCTCTGTAGATGATCTCGTTGCCGGACTTTTGCGTGACAAGGTGTTTTATGACCAGTCCGGAGGTGGTGTCACTTTTTCCGGAGGCGACCCATGTATGCAAGCAGAATTTTTTCACAAAGTCGCTACGCGTCTCAAGGATTCGGAAGTTCATGTCGCACTGGAAACCGCCGGATACTTCCCCTGGGAGAAGCTTGCCCCGTTAGTTGCGGCAGTCGATCTTGTTTTATATGACATAAAGACTTTAAACAGGACATTACATAAGCGTTATACAGGTGTAGATAACCAGCTGATTTTGGAAAACGCACTAAGGATCGCTGATATGGGCAAGAGTATGACCGTTCGGATGATCCTCATTCCCGGGATCAATGACAGTGAGGATGAGATCGTCGGACGATTAAAATTTGTAAAAAACCTCGGGCGTCATGTTAAAGTCGATTTGATCAAATATCATAAGCTCGGAGCTGGTAAGTACGCAAGCCTGGGAATGATCGAGATGATGGAAGGTACGCCGGAATGTTCGGATGATCTGGCGGAATACGCCGCAAACATAGCAAGAAATATGGGCATTGCCGTATCTATCGGTGGATAGAAGGCTATCGGTGGATAGAAGGCTATAATAACCTGTGTCACAATATTTGAAAGGAATAAGCCTTGTAGATGAGTAGATTTTTCCAGCTGTGCGGGATTTTAATACTTGCGTTAGTGATTTTCTCTATCAGCACTATGACCTTTCCGGGCTCTATGCAAGGAGCAGATCCGCCGAGAGTCGAGCCAACTCCGACACCTCCGCCGGTCATCTCAATCGATGAAAGACCATATCATGCAGTCATCCAATATGGTACATCAGAGGTCATAAAGCATAACAGCGGGCCATTATACACATACATACGTTACCCGCAGGGAGGTAATCCCACAGATGAGTTTATTTCAAATTGGGCTCGTAATCTGTACTTTGATATCAACCAGGAATTTCTGCTGGTTCGTGAGACTGAGTCCGGTGCAATAGGTGAGATCAATGTGCATTTTGATTCATATCTCATTGACAACAGGTATGTCGGGATATTACAGGAAGGGGAGTACTCCCTGACCCTCGACCCGTCAATAGTTCCGGAAGAGATACTGAAGATCTTCAATTTGGATTTATCAAACAACAGTTTCCTTGAGTCAACACAAATCCTTGATTATTCAAAGTCAGACAGCATTATAGAGCTGCTGCGCAACAGAACGATCCTCGAGTACCCGGATACAGAGAGGCATCTTGGATTTGTTGATATGAGCTGGCTCAAAAATGTAGTGATCGGAAATCAGGGTATCCTTGTAGTGTTGGATAAAAGCAGCAATCTTCTGCCGGATATGTTTGATACACTCATAGTTACACTGCCATATGAAAACTTAAGTGACGAGTTATTGATAAGAAGAGAACCTCCTCTTGAAGTCGCTCCTACCCCGCGACCCACTCCGGGTCAGGAGGATACGACTGATCCCTCTGAAGACGATCCTGATGATTCCGAACCCTCGGTACCTCCGCAAACAGGAAGAATCGACCCTTCAAGACCAATTATCGCACTTACATTTGACGACGGTCCCGGTCATTATACAGATCAGTTTCTTGATTTATTTGAGAAGTATGGAATACGGGCCACATTTTGTGTGATCGGAAATCTTGTGAATACTCAGGAAGACGCATTAGCTCGTGCTGTCAGTCTGGGAAATGAAGTCATCGGGCATTCATGGGATCATAAAAACCTTGCCAAACTCACAGAAGATGCTGCCGGAAAACAAATCACAGATACATACAACGTGATTTTTGACGTGACAGGAACAGAGCTTAAACTATTCAGACCTCCTTACGGCGCAGTAAACGACTCATTGAGAGATATTTCAAAGGAACTGGGATTTTCAATGATCTATTGGACAGTTGATCCGGAGGATTGGGACACTCATGACTCTGACGCAGTATTCCACGCAGTAATGAACAGAGTATCCAATGGATCGATAATACTCAGCCACGAGATATATAAATCAACTCTTGTTGCGTACCAAAGACTTATACCGGAGCTTCTCTCACATGGATACCAGTTCGTTACCGTAACAGAGCTGCTTAATATGCATTACAATTTTGATGTGTTTGAACCCGGCGAGGTTTACCCGATGATCAGATGATTCCATGCGGATCATGTATTAGATCCCAAAAAAGGCGAACCTTTAACGGCTCGCCTTTTTTTTATTTATTTTAGCAAGTATCGCCTATTCCAGTTCTAACTCTTCTTTCCAGTTCGCTGATATTGGAAAATCATCTATAATGGTTCCCCAGATTTGTATTGTAAGGTTTCGATCTACGAGCTTGGTATTTATACGAAGCGGGAAGTCAGTATTGTTTACAAACTTAAAATCTACGGCATTCCAAACAACAGTTGCATCCCAGCCTCTGGGAAGATAAGGTACCGATCTGCTATGCCCGCGCTGCTCTGTTACCAGAAGCTCTGACGGTTTGATAGCAGCATAAAGTGTTGATGATGTTTGGCATACTCCTCCGCCTATAGTCGGAATAGACTCGCCTCCTGCTAATGCCGGTGCTGAAGTGTAACCGCGATCTGCTGATCGTCTGCCAACCACTTCGTTATACGAAAATTCTTCACCCGGCTGCAGGATCATCCTGTGTATCGCCTCTGAAGATATCCTTACATTATTTATTCTGTTAGCTGTCCCGTGTACAAATGTAGTTCTTTCACCTATCAGGTCACGAAACAGCATACTGTTTAGAAGCTCCTGCGAGTATTCGGGATGTGTAAATACGAGCGGGATCGTAGCTGACCTTCCGGTTTCCGTGCTTCTTATAAGCCATGCAGCTTCGATCGGATCAAAATCAACTCCGATTTTACATTCTGTTGCCGCGATCGTTTCCCGGTCATATTCGGATGTTACCATTTGCACAAAAATACTATCGCGTATCTGAAGTATCTCAGATCCAAAATTCCTTGCTTCCGGCAGTGTATAGATCATTTCAACGGGCTCTCCGCTTTTAAGGGACTCAAATAATCCGGAATATGCACGCTCAAACACCTCTGCGGCATCTGCTCTGACATGTCCGAAGCCTCTGGTGAAAACTATCCTGTCTTCGTATATCACCGGTCTTGCTGTGTCCAGCACTTCATTATATATTTGTATAAAATCGTTTACTATTGCGTTTAGCTTTACTTGATCCAATGTGATGATGATCTCATGATCAGTCTCTTCAGCGTCCAGATGCCGCAGATAAGTTGCGAAGTCATTGACTAAACCGCGTCCTCGTCCTATCGAGTATGCAAGATAAATCATCTCATTAGCGTTATGCTTCATATCTACGTCATTCGCATCTATGAAAAGTACCGAGTCATCAGGGAATGTGAATTTTACACTTACATTTGCGAAGCTTTCATCATAATCTGCAATTCCTATCGTATAGGCTGCTTCCTCGCGAGTCATTCCGGACACATCGATACCCGCAATTTTTACATGCGGGTAGATTTGGTCGGCATTATGCAGTTCTGTTGCAAAGTAATATATCATTGCGGCGGAAATCAGCAGCGGCGTTATCAACACTGCTATGATTTTTATTGCCGTTGGAATACGTTGCTTCTTAGTTGGCATTTGCTTGAAACCCCTTGGAATACCTAGAATCTTGACATTAGCGTTTTGATAGTATAACACATATCTTTTTTGTTCTCAAGGGATTTTATTGATAAGCTTCTTTGACAATTCAAGTGGCTGGACAGGTATTCCGTTTTCCAGGACTCGCATGTTTCCTCCGGAGATTTCGTCGATCAGCATTATTTTTCCGGTTTTGTCTTTTCCGAATTCCAGCTTTATATCGCAGAGCTCCATGTTTTTTGCGGCTATATCATTTTTAATCACTTCGCATATTTCTTGTGTTAGTGTTTTCAGTTCTGTATATTCACCGGGTTTCAGAATTTCTATTGCCACAAGGGAATCTTCGGTTATCAACGGGTCCTCACGGGCGTCATCTTTTAATGTCATTTCAACAACAGCTTTAAGCGGTGTTCCTTCATCTATATAATCTCCGTATCTGCGGATGAAGCTTCCGAGTGCTTTATAGCGGCAGATGACTTCCAGTCCTTTGCCGAATCTGATCGCAGGCCTTACTGTCATGCGGTTTTCTTCAGCTGATATAAAATGAGTGGGATATCCTTTTTCTTCGATCATCTCAAAATAATAAACGGACATAACAAGCCCTGCAATGCCCGCACCTTCGACTGTTAATCCGACCGTATTAGCTCCGGGGTCAAACACACCGTTTGCACCGGTCATGTCATCTTTGAAGACAAATTGATAGTTGCCGTCATCAAGTTGATAGATATCTTTCGTTTTTCCGGTGGCGATCTTTTTCATAGAACCTCCCAATTTACAGCGTCATCATAACGCTCCGATATCAGTCCTGTATGTGTTTCCCTTAAATTTTATTTCTTTAATATCTTTATATGCAATGTCACGGGCTTCATCGAAATTTTTTCCCTTTGCCGTTACCGCCAGTACCCGTCCGCCGTTTGTTATCGTTTTTCCGTTTTTTACAGTTGTACCGGCATGGAAGACGATACTTTCTGTCTCAGGCAGCTCGATTTCATATCCTGTTTGATATGATCCCGGGTAGCCTTCCGATGCCATGATGACACTTATAGCTTTTTTGTCACTCCATTGCAACTGACACTCAGACAATCTTTTTTCATTGACCGCCTTTATGACCTCGATCAAATCTGTTTCAAGGCGGGGAAGAAGGACCTCTGTTTCGGGATCCCCGAAGCGTGCGTTATACTCGAGAACCTTTGGCCCGTCAGGAGTCAGCACCAATCCTATGTATATTACTCCGCGGTAGTCAAAACCTTCGCTTTTTATACCTTTTAATGTTTTTTGTACAATATCATCAGCAAGTCCCGGTGTATAGAACGGAGAAGGTGATATACAGCCCATCCCACCGGTATTATCTCCCTTGTCATTGTCCAGAGCACGTTTGTAGTCGCTTGCCGTTTCCATCGGAAGTATCGTTTCTCCGTCGGTAAAGCACAGAAGTGAAACTTCTCTTCCTGTCAAAAATTCTTCTATGACTACTCTGCTGCCGGCTTTTCCAAATATTTCCGTTTCCAGTATATCCCTTAATGCTTTTTCAGCTTCACTTTTATCATTACAGATTATTACCCCTTTACCTGCTGCGAGACCGTCCGCTTTGATGACAAGAGGATATTTACGAAGCTCGATCAGCTTTAATCCGTCCACCATGGTAGATATCGATTCATAACGTGCTGTGGGTATGTTATATTTTTGCATGAACTGTTTGGCATATACCTTGCTGCCTTCCAGTTGTGCTGCAATGGCACACGGACCGAACACATCAAGACCCCGCTTGTTGAATTCGTCAGCTACACCCAGCGTCAACGGCAATTCAGGACCTACCACAGTCATGTCGATCTTGTTTGCTTCGGCAAAATCGGCAAGCTTGTTGATTTCATCAACAGCGATATCTACATTTACCCCAAGCTCGATCGTACCTCCGTTACCGGGTGCAAAGAAAAGCTCAACCTCCGGGTTTTGTTTTAATTTCCAGCCTATTGCGTGCTCTCGACCACCGCTTCCGATTACAAGAATTCTCATGATCCTCCATTGTCCGTTTCGGTCAATGACGATCCCAATCTCATCAGACCATATGCAAACTCACGGACACCTTCCTTATCTTGTTCATTGATTATTGTTACAGGATTTTTCACCAGTTCATTGATTTTATTCACTGCCAATGCTTTTACAGCACAAACAAGAGTTTTATGTTCAACTCCAAGCACTCTTTTTTGCAAGTCTTCTGCAGTATCGCCTTCTAAAACCGGCACTACGCTTCTCACAAGAACGTCTCCGGTGTCATACTCGCGATCGGCTAAGTGTGCTGTCGCACCTGTGTATTTGACCCCTGCGGTCAATACCGCTTGGTGCACTCTGATCCCGTAGAAGCCTTTTCCTCCAAACATTGGTAGTAATGCCGGGTGAATGTTGACTATTTTGCTGTTGTATTTTTTTATTACATCAGACGGGATCATTGAAAGGTATCCGGCAAGAACGATACCGTCGATTTTATGTTCTTCAAGTATCTTTGATATCCTTGCCGGGTCATTTCTGTCTATTACCATATTTAATATGCCGTGTTTTTCTGCGCGTTCAAGTCCGTATACACCATCGCGGCTTGAAATGACCAACTCTACTTTTGCGTCAGGGATAGTGCCGTCAGATACAGCGTCTATCACTGCCTGCAGATTTGATCCCGAACCTGATATGAATATCGCTAGCTTAAACAATGGCAATATCCTTCTCTCCTTCTTTGCGGTCTTCGACAACACCTATTTTATATGCTTGTTCCCCGGTGTCTTTAATTGTTGCTATGACTGCATCAGCATCTGCGGTGTCAACACAGAGGGTAAATCCTATACCCATATTAAATGTTGAATACATTTCGATATCATCGACATTACCCCATTTTTGTAAGAGTTTGAATATCGCCGGTACGGGGGCATTATCTTTTGATAATTTCATTTTCAGGTCATCTTTTGCAAACATACGCGGAATGTTTTCAACCCAGCCGCCGCCTGTTATGTTTGCCATGCCTTTAATTATATGCTTTTCTGTCAGTGTTTCCACCATTTTTGCATATAGTTTTGTCGGTGTCAGCAGGACTTTTCCTATTTGTGTGTTTAGCTCGTCAATGTGCTTGTCATATGTTATGCCGTTTAACTCCAGGAGTTTTCGGACTAATGTAAAACCGTTGCTGTGAATGCCG
>Ga0123356_10008321_pt1 | contig 10321 bp, 9 predicted proteins | sample TergutEmb28metaG_2_FD_92546 | JGI IMG/M metagenome (GOLD analysis project Ga0123356, IMG submission 92546) | Embiratermes neotenicus P3 segment gut microbial communities from Petit-Saut dam, French Guiana - Emb289 P3 | ecosystem: Host-associated > Arthropoda: Insects > Digestive system > Gut ... | reverse complement strand
ATATCTATAAGCTGGCTTAATTTTGGCGAGACTGAGCCGCATGAAGTGACAATACGCAACTACATGAATCCTGACGGCAGCCTTAAGACAATAGATGAGATAGATAATGAAGGTGATATTGACAATCCGATTTTCCGGACAAGGTTCCCGAATGCCAAGTTAAGCATGAGAAACGGAGCAGTAAGGCTGGAGTTGTGTGTGGAACTCGAAAATATGCCGCGAAAGGTTGAAGTATTTGTTGTGTTCCTGCCTACCATTGCAGTTAGAAACGTAACGGATGGTTATGTCGGTGGTCAGGTCAGGGTCGAGTGCCCTCAAAGCGGAGGTAATCTGAATAATGTTTCTGACGGTCTGCCGGACCTGGACGGCAAAAGACCCTATGTCGGAACCACAAAGGTCTATGGACTGCCTGACCCCGGGTACAAGGCTGACTGGGACTATATAGTATTTCGAAACCTAAACGACCTTGACGGGGAGTATGAGATTGCCGAGCTTGATGAGGATGGGTATTTTACAATCCACCTGAGTACATGGATTGCCGGAGCTCCGGATACAGTTATTAAAAACGGAAGAGTAACAGAGGGTAGTATCGTAGTAGAAATACTTCACCATCTGCCTGTTCCGCTTCAAATCGATCTGCGCTTTATTCCCGATGATCCGGCAGGTGAGATGCCAAAAACCGGAGTTATTTCCATAATCGAGATGCTGTCAATCGGTCTGTTGCTGTCAGTCGCCGCAACCCTCACCGTAGCCATCATCATCCGCCGCCAATCCCGAAAATTACAGGGTACAGGGGTACGGTTCTAGGTACAGGGGGACGGTTCTAGGTACAGGGGGACGGTTCTACTGTCCCTCTTTACACTATACTTTATACCGCAAACAGGCAACTCACTGTGTATTACTTGCTCGCAGAGGACTCCCGTATCTCTGATCTCGCAAGTAGCACACAGTGAGTTGCTTGTTTGCTAAAAAGAGGGACAGTAGAACCGTCCCCCTGTACCTAGAACCGTCCCCCTGTACCCTGTACCCCTGTACCCTATAAGACGGCGTAAAGGGCTGCTTTGTAGCCCTCGAAGCCTTCGCCTGCAATTGTTTTAATGCAGGCTTCCGATGTATATGAAACCTTTCTGTAATCCTCACGTTTGCTTATATCTGAAAGATGCACCTCTATCGCAGGCAATCCCACTGCCTTCAAAGCATCGGGAATAGCAATGCTTGTGTGCGTGTAGGCTGCGGGGTTTATGATGATTGCGTCAAAGTTACCAAGCGACTGCTGTATTTCATCAACAATTGCACCCTCGCAGTTGGACTGGAAGCATTTCACCTCGACACCAAGCTCGGCAGCTGCGTTTTCGATAAAACTAACCAGGTCACTATAGCTTTTGCTGCCATATATCTCCGGCTCTCTTATACCCAGCATGTTTAAGTTCGGGCCGTTAATAACAAGGACCTTTTTCATGAATACATTCCCTCCCAGTATTGGAGGATCGCGTCTGTGGTTTCCGGGACTCCGCGGACCTTCATGGTGAAATCCGCCCACGCGGAATAAAGCGGCAGCCGCTCTGCTGCAAGCTTTTCGACACCATCCTTTTTAGAAAGCGGCCTGCCTGATGTTTCAAGCTCACTAATGTCTCTGTTTAGGTATATGATAGTTCCGTTTTGCCTCAGGATATCCCTGTTTTCCTCTCGCTTAACAACCCCGCCTCCGGTTGCTATTACAAGACCGCTGCGCTTGCAAATTGCTTCAAGCGCTTCGTTTTCAAGCTTCCTGAAGGCATCTTCACCGTCTTTTTCAATAATGTCAGAGATAGGTTTCCCTGCCGTTTTTTCGACCCGGGCATCTGTATCGGCAAACTCTCTTCCCATCCTCTCCGAGAGTGCAGCACCGATTTCAGTCTTGCCGCATCCGGGCATACCGATAAGAACAATGTTTCTTGTATCGCACTCAATTTTTGTGATTATTTCATCGATTTTAGCATTATGGATAGACGAGCCTAAAAAGAGCTCAGCTGACCTTTTTGCTTGAGCCACCAGCATAGGAAGTCCGCTAACACTTGGGATTCCGTATTTTTCAGCGTCAAAAAGAAGTTTTGTATGTGGAGGATTATAAATCAGGTCAATAATCATTTGGCAGTTGGTGAATTTTGATAAATCACTGAGCGGCGACTCGCCGTTGTTCGGAAACATACCGACAGGGGTTGTATTTATTATGGTCGTAGCATCATAATGCTTGCTGATATTGTCGTAATTGTCAGGTCCTGTCCTTGAGATTACTACCATTTGCTTCATTCCCAGGTCATTTAAAACAGTTTGGACACATTGTGATGACCCGCCACTGCCTAAAATGAGTATTTTATCGTTTGTAGAGAGTAAAACGAGCGAACACAAGACCGGCAGACGGTTTTCCTGACCGCCCGTCCTGATTTTTGACAGTAAATACATAAAACCGAAGCTGTCAGTGGTGTCGCCATGCAATGAGCCGTCGTAATTTCTGATTATGGTATTGACACTGCCGGCGGCACGGGCATCCATTGATAGAGAGCTGCAGTACTCGATGACAGCCTGCTTATAAGGGATTGCGACGTTTAAGCCGTCAAAGTCGCCGTTTTTCAGAAAACTTTCCAAATCCTCCGGTTTTGTTTCGAAGAGTTTGTACTCGTAGTCACCAAGCTCGGCATGAATCCTCGGCGAATAACTGTGTGTCAGGTGCTCGCCCAATACTCCAAATTTCTGCATTACACTTCCTCCCGGATTTTTGATTTTAGGTACAGGGGTAGGTACAGGGGTACCTACCCCTGTACCTATTTTTGAATGGCGCGGCTGAGCTCAAAGAGCTGCTTGTAGAGTGCGGTTATTGCATCCTTGTGGTCGTCACTAACCTTGTGCGACAGTTTGTCTAAAATTTCACGCTCGCGCAAAGGGTCGTGGACGGGAACGCCATTTTCCCGTTTATACTCCGCAACCTTTGCCGATATGTCCATCCGCTCACTCAGTAAGCGGAACATTTCGTCGTCAATTTTGTCTATTTCGGCTCGAAGCTGTTTTAAATCCATGCTTTACTCTCCTTCAGGACATAAGCAGCAAGTCGTATATCGCCACTGCGGCAGCGGCTTCAATGCAAGGGACAGCGCGCGGGGCAATGCAAGGGTCGTGGCGGCCTTGTATACTAAGCTTTGCTGGCTCCAAACGCGAAAGGCTGACACTGTCCTGCTCTTTTGCTATTGACGGGGTCGGTTTAATTGCGACGCGAAACACTATAGGCATTGCAGAGCTTATTCCGCCCAGGATTCCTCCGTGGTTATTTGTTCTTGTTTGGATTTCCCCGTCTTTTACGATAAAAGCATCGTTGTTTTCGGAGCCTTTTAGTGCTGCAGCGGCAAAGCCGTTGCCAAACTCGATTCCTTTTATAGCAGGGATTCCAAAAATTATACTTGAAATATGGTTTTCTATTCCGTCAAACATCGGCTCTCCGATTCCCGCAGGCACCCCGGTAATAGTGCACTCGATGACTCCGCCGAGCGAATCACCATGCTGCCTCGCTTGCTCTATAGCCTCGAGCATTTGAGCGGTTAATCCTTGACCTGTCACGTTGCCTACTTGCGTTATGCACGCAGCGATTTGGATATTTCGCGCCGCCAAGAGCTGCAGGCATATCCCGCCGGCAATACAAAGCGGTGCTGTCATCCTTCCGGAAAATGCTCCGCCTCCGCTTGCTTCAAAGCTCTCTCCATATTTTACATATGCTGTGTAATCGGCATGGGAGGGTCTTGGGACGTCGCGGATGTTGTCGTAATCCGATGGTTTTATGTCCATGTTGCGGATTATTACTTTTAGTGGTTTGTCTGTGGTTTTGCCGTTTTCCAGGCCTTCGATGAAATCGGGCTCGTCGGGCTCTCTGCGCGAGGTTGTGTGCTGCCCCTGCCCCGGTGCGCGCCGCTGCAAAAAGGCTATAAGCTCTTTTGTATCAATGGCAAATCCTTGTGGCAAGCCGTCGATTATCACACCTATTTCAGGAGCATGCGACGCTCCGAATATCGTTATTTTGATGTTTTTCCCAAATGTGTTTTGCATGAATAACCCTTTTATTTTATATCATTCGTCAGCAGTTTATCCAATCGCCGCCTAAAGACCTAAAGTCTTCAAAGAAGCCGGGGTAAGATTTTCTGACGGCATTTGCTCCTTTTATTATAACAGAACTCGCGCAAACAGTCGACAATATTGCTGCTGTCATTGCTATGCGGTGGTCTCCGTGAGCATCAACCAAACCACCCGTGAGGGTGGCGGTGCCGCCGCTCTGTGCCTGTTTTCCGTTTATTATAAGGCCGTCTTGTGTTTCCTTTATGTCTGCTCCGAGGTTTGTCAGCATTTGTGTCACTGTTTTCAGGCGGTCACTTTCTTTCATCCGAAGGCGCTGTGCATTTCTGATTACCGTTTGCCCCTGTGCTACTGATGCCACAGCTGCGAGAACGGGCACAAGGTCGGGTGTGTCCATGGCATTAACTTCGATGCCTTGGAGCTTGCCGGGGGTTACTGTTACGGAGCCCTCGCAATTTGGCGAGCTCCCGCCACTCGGCGAGTTCGCCTCATAAACTATACCTGCGCCAAAGCTCTCTAAATATCCGCAAATCGCTTTGTCGCCTTGTTTTGAGTTTAAGTCAAGTCCTGTGCAGGTGATACCGTTGCCTCCAAAATTTTGACCGATTGCACCTGCCGAGAGCCAAAATGCAGCATTTGACCAGTCGCCGCCGACCTGTAGTTTTTTTGACGGGTGAGTATTTTGGCTGCCGGGGATGCGAAACACACCAGGTTCGTCTTCGTAGACCTGTGTGCCGAATTTTTTCATTGTCTCTAAGGTCATCTCTACATACGGGCGCGATTCCAATGTGCCTGTGACTTTGATCTGACTTTCGTTTTCGAGAAGCGGCAAAGCAAGCAGTAGGCCGCTGATATATTGCGATGAGATGTTGCCCGCAAGGGTAAAAAGTCCGCTTTGAAGCTGACCACTACAGCTAAGTGTTGAAACGCCTTGCTCCGAAGTACCTTGCTCCGAAGTACCTTGCTCCGCGAGCATGTGTTTCGTAAGCATATAGCCATGTTCAACCATTTGGTCGTAAAGTGCGCTCAGGGGGCGCGCCGGGAGCCGTCCGCTCATGTGAAACTCGGCATTTATACCGAGCGCTCCGCATACGGGGAGCATAAAGCGAAGTGTTGCTCCGCTCTCGCCGCAGTCGAGGCTGTAGGTTTTGCTTTTGAGCGTAGCCTCTTTGAGTGCCGCTTTGTTTATGGGGGTGATGTAGTAGCCGTCGGCTGTTTTTTGCGTTTCGGCTCCGAGTGCGGTTATGCAGCGTATGGTCGCTTCAATGTCCTCGGACATCGAAGCGCAGCTGATAAATGACTCGCTGCCTGCCAAAGCGGCGCAAATCAAAAGCCTGTGTGCTTCGGATTTTGATGCGATTGCTTTTATCGTGCCGCTCCGGATCGGTTTTGTGATTTTAATGTTCATGTTTACTTTCTAACCTCACAATGTTTAAACACAATTTACATTGCTCGATTTACAGACCCATAAAAATAATACTTTCGAGTTCGTTTATCGGGATTTCCTTTAAATTACAGCTTCCGATTCTCTCGGGCAAAACCATTGTTATGCACTCTCCGCTTCGCTTTTTGTCGGAAAAGCATGCTGCGGCGAGCTCTTTTGCACTATATAACGTCTCATCCGGCAAGACAGACATGCCGGTTGGCAAACCGTTTGCTTCAAGCATTTCTACCAGTCTGTCCAGGCAATTGTTGTCACAAAGTCCCATTTCTATGGCTATGCGGGTTTCGATTACCATGCCGATTGCGACAGCTTGTCCGTGTGAAACCTTGTAGCTACTGAGCTTTTCTATGGCATGTCCGATGGTGTGCCCGAAATTGAGCAGCTTTCGTACGTTTTGCTCGTACTCGTCTTGTATGACAATGTCCCGTTTGATCTCGATGCAGTTTTCTATCATGTCGACCGGGTCTTTAGCGACCGGGTCTTTAGCGACCGGGTCTTTTTTCAAAATCAACTCGTAAAGATTTCCCCGCTTATCTATCATAGCGCATTTTATGACCTCAGCCATGCCGTCTGCAAAAACCTCCGGCGGCAGTGTCGCAAGCAGTGAAACGTCACACAAAACCATATCCGGCTGATAAAACGTGCCGAGCAGGTTTTTTCCGGCACTGAGGTTTAAACCGGTTTTGCCTCCGACAGAAGAGTCAACTGCTGCCAGTAAGGTCGTAGGAATCTGTACAAAGCGGGTACCACGCATATAGCTTGCTGCTGCAAAGCCTGCCAAATCGCCTGTCACACCCCCGCCGAGAGCGACAACAACATCGCTTCGACTGAGATTTTCGGCTGCGAGAAACTCAACAAGTGAGACAAATACTTCTGTGTTTTTGGAGGTTTCGCCGTGAGCGAATTCGTAAACAACCACATGATAACCGGCTTTTTCGAGGCTGATTTTTAAGCGCTCTCCGTATAGGTTAAAAACGTTGTTATCAGAAACGATGGCTGCTATTTTGCCGCCGATTGATTTTTGAATCATTGCTCCGGTGTTGTCAAAAAAGCCGTCGCCCACTGTTATGTCGTAGGTTTTTGAAGCTTTGACCCTGATTGTTTTCACTCTGTGTCCACCTCTGCTTTCAAGCGGCTGCCTTCTTCAAGCAGGCTTCTGAGTTTTGTTATGTCTTTTGCCGCCAGCGCGTTTCTGTACTCTGAGACGGAGTCTATAAAGCCGTCAAGCTCTCCTATGAGATAGTCGCTGTTATCCATAAAAAGCTCGCTCCACATGTCGGCATTAAGTCTTGCCACGCGTGTCAGGTCCTTGTAGCTGCCTGCCGAGAAGCCTTTGTGTCCGAGGGCTGTCGGGCTTTTAATGTAAGCATTGGAAACTACATGAGCCATCTGTGAGCTGAAGGCTATCATTTCGTCGTGTTTTTTTGCTGTTGTCACGGTGTGGTGTCCGAAACCGAGCGGTTCCAGCGCTTCTTCAAGCCTGCCGAATAAAGCGGGGTCGTCGTAAACGGGGGGGACGAGTATCATGTACGCACCTTGAAAAAGGTCTGCACGGCTGTTTTTGAAGCCTGCCTTGTGGCTGCCTGCCATGGGGTGACCGCCAACGAAAACAAAACCGAATTTTTCAGCAAGTGGAAAGCACTCGCTGCAAACTGTCTGTTTGACACCGCAACAGTCGAGGACGAGGGTGTTTTTGGCGATTATTGGTGCGTTTTTTTTGAGCCAGGCGACTGCGTCGCCGGGGTTGAGCGCAATGAAGATGGTGTCGCAGGTTTTTAGGGTGGCATCGGTGAGTGCTCCGGTTATTGCGCCCGAGACTTCGGCAAAGCCGAGAATGGCTTCGTCCGTGTCAAAGCCGTAAATAGTATGCGCAGTCTCGCCCGGAGATGTCCCGTCGCTTGCGAAAGCCTTCGCGCTTGCGAAAGCCTTCGCGCTTGCGAAAGCCTTCGCGATAGAGCCTCCTATTAGTCCTAGTCCTACGATTCCAACAGTCATATCAAAAATCCTTATGGTACCGGGGTGGTACAGGGGGACGGTTCTACTGTCCCGTTTTTAAAGTGCATTACGTTGGTACAGGGGGACGGTTCCAATGCCTCGCAAGCGAGGCGACAACTGTCCCGTTTTTAAAGTGCATTACGGATGCGGTATATTTTTTTGACGGTTTCGGCGAAATCCTCCGGTGTCAGCGATTGCGCACCGTCACATTTTGCATTGGCAGGGTCGTTATGAACCTCTATCATAAGTCCGTGAGCTCCCGCCGCAACTGCCGCCAGAGACATCGGCTCGACAAGGCGAGCCATTCCCGATGCGTGGCTGGGGTCGACTATTACAGGCAGATGTGTCAGTTCCTTGAGAACCGGTACTGCCGAGAGGTCGAGAGTATTTCGTGTGTACGTTTCGAATGTGCGGATGCCTCTCTCACAGAGGATGACATTATGATTGCCACCTGCCATGATATATTCCGCACTCATAAGAAGCTCCTGCAGAGTATTTGCAAGTCCGCGTTTGAGAAGCACCGGGGTTTTTATCATACCAAGCTCTTTAAGCAGCTCGAAATTTTGCATGTTTCGTGCTCCTACCTGAATAATGTCCACATTTTCAAAGAGTGGAAGGTGGCTTACATTCATGATTTCTGTTACTATCGGCATGCCTGTTTGCTTTTTTGCTTTCAACAGAAGCTCTAAGCCATCCGAGCGCATCCCTTGAAAGTCATATGGTGATGTGCGCGGTTTAAACGCACCGCCCCGTAGGATTGTTGCGCCTGCGGCTTTTACACTTTTGGCAATATCGAGTATCTGCTCAGGGGACTCGACAGAGCAGGGACCTGCGATTATATGAAAGTTCGGACCGCCGATTTTTACCGGTGACATGGGGACAGTGCTTAAGTCTTGTCCCTGTGTCATGCTCGCGCAAACACCGACAACTGTATCATCAGGGTGAAACTTACGGTTGGCAGCTTTGAAAGGCTCGCTGATACGTTTGACCGAGTCAACCATTTCAAGACCTTCGAGAAGGTCGGTGTCTACCTTACTGACGTCGCCTATAAGCCCGAGTATAGTGTAAAACTCACCTTTTGACAGGTTGACCGTGAGCCCGCGGTCTTCCAGCCATTTGGTGAGTTTGTCAATTTGCTCCTGCGAGGCATTTGGTTTTAGTACAGCAATCATGGTTACTGCTCCTTTGGGTTTGTTTTATTCGAGTTTGTAATTATAAAATCATTATACATTATTGAATTAAACAAGACAAGGGGACAGTAGAACCGTCCCCCTGTAACCCCCCCAGTAGAACCGTCCCCCTGTACCCCCCTGAAATGACCGCAAACTTATAAGCTGCATCTATATCCGGATCTTGCTGAGTTATTTTATATCTTTTATATCGCCCAGACAGGGACAATCATGGTTCCTTTGTCGAGTGCTGACAGTTCTTTTCTCGTGCATATTACGGCTCCGACGCCTCTTGGTATGCTCGCTTTATCCAGAACCTTGAACGCACTTGCGAGTTCAGGCGACGGGGAAGCAGTTTTTTTAACTTCTATAGGGTGGAGCTCTCCGTTGCTTTCCAGTATTATATCTATTTCTTTACTATCGACATCACGGTAATAGTGAGCATAGTATTCAAGTCCGTTGTTTGTATAAGTTTTGAGTATTTCTGATACCACATAGTTTTCTAAAATTGAACCATTAATTGCTCCGTTCATCAGTATTTCGGGTGATGAGTATTTTGTCAAATGCGCCACTAAACCCGTGTCGAAAAAATACAGCTTCGGAGTTTTTTTAATAGTACGGTTCAACAGATTATTGGAAAACGGACGTAAATAAAAGATAATTCCCGATTTTTCCATATAAGAGAGCCACATTTTTGCTGTTTCATCAGAAATACCAACATCTGTTGCGATGGCATGAATATTAAGCATTTCTCCTGCACGGCAGGCGGCAGCACGTACAAAATCATGGAATAGATATTCATCTTTTAAATCGACCATTTCCTTGATATCACGGTCAATATAAGAGTCGATGTAACTGCTGTAAAAAACATCGCGGTTTGAATGCTTTTCGCTGATATGCGCAGGCAGCGAACCGTTCCATATACGTTTGAATTGTCCAAGTACATCTGTGCGGTTACTAAGCGCCACACGTTTTTGTAAAGCATCTAAGTTCAGAACAAATGGCAGACACTCACCGCTACCATAAATTTCGTGTTGTGAAAGTCCCGACATACGAAGAATAGCAACACGTCCGGCAAGAGATTCACCTGCTAATTTCATTAACTGATACATTTGCGAACCTGTCATCAAATAGCTTCCCGGTGATGCTCCGTTATCAATTTCCATTTTTATATACGGGAACAGTTCTGGAGCGTATTGTACTTCATCTATAATTACCGGTGCCGGATTGAGTGACAAAAATAACTCGGGATCAGTTTGCGCAAGCTTGCGGTTCTCTTTATTGTCAAGAGAAACAAAATGCTTTCCCTCTCCCAGTAGTTTTCTGAGCGTAGTTGTCTTGCCGACTTGTCGCGGTCCGGTTATGATGACTGCCGAATAGCTTTCTGAAATCTCTAACACCAACCGGTCGATGTCTCTTTTTATATATTTCATACAAAACTCCTCATTTCGGGTAAAATCAAGTACAACCTTATTATACTCGATTTCGGAGAAAAGTCAAAGCATTTATCTATTCACCACTTAGTGCCGGCTCAATGGTTTTCTTTTTATTCTATAGTAAGCAGTTCATAAGACGTACTTCGTCCACCCTCTGCAGAACGTGCAAGAATTCCTTTTTT
>Ga0123356_10008320_pt1 | contig 10321 bp, 8 predicted proteins | sample TergutEmb28metaG_2_FD_92546 | JGI IMG/M metagenome (GOLD analysis project Ga0123356, IMG submission 92546) | Embiratermes neotenicus P3 segment gut microbial communities from Petit-Saut dam, French Guiana - Emb289 P3 | ecosystem: Host-associated > Arthropoda: Insects > Digestive system > Gut ... | reverse complement strand
TGACTATTGTGCGTCAGAGCGATATCCTTGCGATAGTAGTTTAGGAGGTAATTTGTAAATGGCGAAGCAAATCATTTATGGCGAGGAAGCTCGCAGAGCTTTGGAAAAAGGAGTCAACCAACTCTCTGACACCTTAAGGCTGACAATCGGCCCCAAGGGCAGAAATGTGGTTCTTGATAAGAAATACGGCTCCCCGCTGATTACAAACGACGGAGCTACAATTGCAAAGGAAATCGAACTCTCAGACCCGTTTGAAAACATGGGTGCGCAGCTTGTTAAGGAAGTTGCGACAAAAACAAACGACGTAGCAGGCGATGGCACAACTACCGCAACAATGCTTGCACAGGTCATGATTCACGAAGGTATTAAAAATGTAGCCGCAGGTGCAAATCCGATGGTTATGAAAAAGGGTATCGAAAAGGCTGTTAAGATTGCCGTAGATGCCATCAAAGCAAATTCAAACCCTGTTTCCGGCTCTGAAGATATCGCAAGAGTCGGAGCTGTCTCTTCCGGTGACGAGAATATCGGCACACTTATAGCGGAAGCAATGGACAAGGTCTCGCGCGACGGCGTTATCACCGTTGAGGAATCAAAAACAGCGGAAACATACTCTGAAGTCGTTGAGGGTATGCAATTTGACCGTGGTTATATAACACCATACATGGTCACAGACGCTGAAAAAATGGAAGCGATTATCGATGACCCGCATATCCTTATCACAGACAAGAAAATATCCAACATCCAGGAAATACTTCCGGTCCTCGAGGCAGTTGTGCAAGCGGGTAAAAAGCTTGTTATAATAGCCGAGGATGTCGAAGGTGAAGCTCTTGCTACAATAATCCTCAACAAGATTCGCGGTACATTCATCTGTTTGTGCGTCAAGGCTCCCGGCTTTGGCGACAGGCGCAAGGAAATGCTCCGTGACATAGCAGCTCTCACAGGCGGCGAAGTAATTTCCAGCGAGCTCGGTATGGAACTGAAGGAAGCTACTATTGAAATGCTGGGTAAGGCACGTCAGGTCAAGGCATCCAAGGACAATACAATCATTGTTGAAGGTGCCGGTGATACTGAAGACATAAAAGCCCGGATTAGCCAAATCAATACGGAAATTGAAATAACCACTTCCGATTACGACAAAGAGAAGCTTCAGGAACGCCTGGCTAAGCTTTCCGGCGGAGTAGCGGTTATCAAGGTTGGCGCGGCTACAGAGACAGAAATGAAAGAGAAGAAGCTCCGTCTTGAGGATGCGTTAAACGCAACCCGTGCGGCTGTCGAAGAAGGCATCGTCGCCGGCGGCGGAACGATTTATGCTCTTGCGTCGGAAGCTGTTGACAAGATGCTCGACGGTGCATCAGGCGACGAAAAGACAGGCATGGCGCTGATAGCGAAAGCGCTTGAATGCCCGGTTGTGCAAATTGCAACAAACGCCGGAGTTGAAGGTGCTGTAGTCCTTGATAAAATCAAGAACGCAAGCGACCCGGCATTTGGCTTTGATGCAGCCAAGCAGGAATACTGCGATATGATTAAATCAGGCATAGTAGATCCGACAAAGGTTTGCCGCTCCGCTTTGGAAAATGCCGCATCGGTAGCAGGAATGGTACTCACGACCGAGTCACTGGTCTCCGACATCCCGGAACCACCGGCTCCAATGCCGTCAGGACCACCCGACATGGGCGGAATGTATTAAATCGGTATAACTAAACAAACAAAAAAACACAAAACGCTATCCCGGCGTTTTGTGTTTTTTCAACATAGACTTCTACTCAAACCCGCTGTTCTTTGGAGGTGTCATTAAAACCTTGGATGCAAATTTCCAATGCAGGCACTCGGCTAAAATCATATATCTTATGGATTTTCGCGGATCTTCCGGTATGAATTGATAAAACTCGCCGCCATAATAAAACATATATGCATAGTCATGGTCATACGACATAGCCGGGACAGTATCGACCGGGAAAAAACGATCGACTTTTTCACCGTAGATTTCACCGTTGAAATGCCAACCCTTTGAATCTATCCGCATAGTGCCTGAACCGCTGTCAACCACACCGCCTCCGGGTTTTTGTGATGGAGAACGAACCTTAACGCTCTCAACGATAGGCTCCATATCCTCGCTGACGGTCTTCATAACATTACGGACTTGATCCCGGTACCACAGGGATATCTCCTCTTCAGCAATACTGCCGGGAGCCGGGGTAAGCTTAGCCTCGCGGCTTAAAGTGGCCTCATTGCCGCAGGCTGTGCATCGAATTGTATTACCCTCTGAAGTCATTGTAAACTCCTTATTGCATTTAGGGCAATAAAACAATATCAAATGCAGCCCTTCCGCAAGCCGCTTTGAGCCGCAGGTAGCAAAAGGCTTTTTAGCTGGAGATACGCCTTCGTCACCGCTTAATCTTGCGTCGATAGCTGCGTTCATTTCATCAATTGATAACGTTTCTGTATCCTCCCCGGAAAAGAGGTTACTGAAAGTAATACGGATTCGGCCAAACCGGAATCCTTTGCGCCAGTGCGGCATGCAGATTTCCATACCCTCAAGGTAACAACTTATTACAGGCACGCCGAACTTCTTTATCATTTTACCTGTTGTTTTGTGTATGCCGACGTACGCCTGACTGCTGGAGCATCGCCCCTCCGGAAATAAAAGGACTCCATCGCCCCGGTTAAGAGCAGTTTTTATTCCCATAACAGACCGGGCATCAGGGTCGAACATATTCTTTGGAATAACACCCATAAAATGAAGCAGCTTGTCCAGAGGACTCGATAAGAACCATTTATGCGCTCCGACAGCATTGAGGCGATGCGGGTATATTGAGAGCATCACAAATAAGAAATCAAGCATAGTATTATGATTTGCCAGCACGATATATGCACCCTTGGGTACCTTTAGGTTTTTACGGTCAACTTCGAGCTTGAAGCATATTTTATACAACGGATAGACGAAAATATAAGTCAGGAAATATAGTACAGCATTGGGGCGCTTTACTCTGGTAATGCGCTTTCCCTTATTGTTCCGTTTAGATTTAACAGGCTTCTTTTGTTTATCGGGATGTTTTAATTTACTGGGTTTATTATCTTTCATAGGATGTAAACTTCACTCTTTCTATAATTTTGTGCAGATTGCATTCGTTTACTAAGGATAGGATTTTATTCGCCGCAAAAACCGCTGTCTTTTCTGGGCGTCATCTGGACTGGTGATGCAAATTTCCAATAAGCGCATTCGCCAATCACCGAGTATTTAACACATGTCCGCGGGTTCTCCGGCGCGAACATATAAAAAGTACCATGTGCATAAATCTGGAAAACATCGTTCGGATCAATGGGTAAAGCCGGAACAGTATCGATAGGGAAAAACAAGCTTACATCTTCGCCTTTTAGCTCTCCGTTATAGTGCCAGCCCTTCGGGTCAAGTGAAATTGTGCCGGTGCCATATTTTTGCATACCACCGCCCGGTGTGTCAGAAGGTAAACGGACATCAACACGGACGCTCACAGGCTCCATATCCTCATGCAGCTTCCGGGATTCATAACGGGCCTGCTCCTTATACCACTCATGTATCGTTTCCGGTATGTTGCTGCCATGCGTGGGATTCAGCTTCATTTCACGATCCAGCTCCGCTGAATTATCGCAAGCAGTGCAGCGTATAATGCAGCCTTTTGTCTCTGTCGTAAACTCCTGTTCGCACCTGGGACACCAATAAAGGATATAATGCAGCCCCTCGGCGAGCCGCTTTTTTCCAAATGTGCGATAAGGTTTTTGCGGCGGTAATTCATCGTCTCTGCCCAGCCGCCTGTCGATAGCGTTGTTTATCTCGTCTATTGATAGTGCTTCCAATTCATCGCTCATGAATAAATTTGAGATTGTGATACGCACCCGGCCGGTTCTAAGACCCTCGCGCCAGAATGGCATGCATTTGTACGCACCATCAATAGAAGTGCTGATAACAGGCACTCCCAGCTTTTTTATAAGCTTGCCGGTAGATTTATGCATACCCGCAAATTCGCCGTCGCATGCACACCGCCCCTCCGGGAACAGCAGCACCCTGTCGCCGCGCTTGAGTACGCTTTTAATACCGATGATTGACCGTACATCCGGGTCAAACAGATTCTTGGGGATGCAGCCCATCATGGGGAGCAGCTTGTTGAGCGGCTTATAAAGAAAAAACTTCTGGGCTGTTACCGCATTGACCCTTCTCGGATAAAGCGAAAGCATGACTATCAGGAAATCCACAAAAGATGAATGATTTGAAACTACAATAAAGGGTTCGTTGGGAGGGATATAACCCTTGCGGTCAACCTTTAGGCGAAACAGCAGCTTTAACACAGGATAGATAAATATATAAACAACAAAGTACATAACTGCATTGGGTTTTCTTATTTTCATACAACTATTCCTTTTAAGAGGGGTGGCTCCCTCCTAATGAAAATATTCCTTTTACAAAGATGCAAGCACAGCGGCTTTTTCTTCTTCGTCTTCGCTCTCCAGTGCCGCTAAAACCTGAGCGTGTCTCTCCTTGTTTAGGCGGTAACGAGTGCAAATATAGCATCCGAAGGTCATAAACACAAGCGGAGCAAACGCCATCAGCAAAACGATTGCCATTTGAGCACTGTATGGCTGTTCAACAACCTTTTCCGCCGCGCTTATATCCTGCTCCTTGAATCCCGCTAAACCGATAACACCCATCACAACAGCCAGACCGATAGCCTGCGCGATTTTATTGACGAAATTGGCAATACCGGAAAAAGCTCCGGCGACACGTGTGCCAAACTGCAGGTGACCGACATCAACCACATCCCCGAAGATTGCATGAGGAATAAGGCCGGGACCGCTTATGCCGAACCCCATTACAGCAGCCAGCACATAAAGGTAAACAGGGCTTGTATCAGGCGGTAAAAGCAGGAGGACGGGTGCGCTGACAATCCAAATAGCAGAGCCGAGAATGTAAACCGCAGTTTTGCTGACTTTCTTAATAAGTATCATATAAACCGGTAGTGCGACAATCTGCATACTGAACATAATAGCAGCCCCAAGCATCCCGACGAGACTCTCCTCGCCGTTGGCGGTTGCCTCGGCACAAAAATAGAAATCTACATAAAAGAAAAACAAAGCACTCATGATTGCCATAGTCATTTGGCAGCATAAAAACAACCATAAATACTGACGGAAAGACCTGACCTTGAATGGTCTGAAAAAGTCCTTTACGATGAAGGGTTCTGTCTTCTTCGGTGCCGGGATGCCTTCTTTCGCAAAAAGCCCTGTTATCCCCACGCAAATCATAAAAAACACACCGAAAGTCAGGCTCATGACAATATATCCGTCATTCCCATCAAATGCGCTTACAATAATTCCGGGAACCGCAACGCAGACAATCGATGCAAAAATGGAAAACCCGAGCCGCACCGATGTTAATCTCGCACGCTCGTGATAATCATCTGTCATTTCGCTTGAGAGCGAGAAATACGGAATCATTACTGTTGTCTGAACAGCAGTGAAGAAAATATATGATATCAGGACAGTCCAAAACCGTATTGTATCGTCCGGATTTGTGTACGGGTAGAATGCAAGGCAGAGCGACAATACAATTAGCGGTGCGGAAATAAGCAATCCTCCCCGGCGTGTACCGAACCTCACGCGCATCTTATCGGAGAAAAAACCCATGAAAGGGTCGGTAACAGCATCAAAAATTCCGACTGCCATCATAATAAAACCCGCTGTCCGTGCAGGCAGCCCCACAGCCAATGCCACATAACCGGGATAAAGGAAGTTGGTGATATTAAATGAACCGCCGCCGAAAATATCACCGGAAGCAAATGCAAGTATTCTACCCATAGAAAGTTTCTTGGTTTTCTCCATAATTCACCCGTCTTTAATTCATTATTACGGTACAGTCTATCACTATATCAGCATGAAAACAAGGTAGAATGCCAAACAGAGCTGACCGGCAAAATATATTGTTCTGTTTAACGCGAGATAAACAAATATACTGCTTGAGTAAGCCCAAATACCCAGAAACAGGTCTGAAGCAAAGAAGAAAAGTCCGCCTAAAGCCGCCATTAAAGTAAAGGCGGAAGGCGCGGCAATAAACAAGGAAATAGCCTTTGCCGCCATAAAAACCAGAAAAACAGAATATATGGTAAGCTGGACCCTTTCCTTTCCGATTTCCCACTTACCTTTTATCTGGAAGGCAAGGAGTATGGCAATAAATACAGCAAAAATAACAAATTCATACAATGTTACCGGGAAAACAAGATAAAATGAGATTAGCAGGCAAACGTGCATTGCCCCGAAGAAGAAGATGCCGAACCGGTATCTCAACAGGTCTGATTTGATATATTGCAGGAAATAATCCGCCGGGACGGCAAATACCAGTCCAAGCGCAAAGATATAAAAAATAAAGTTATCCAGCAGAATCGCCGCGTAAACGCAGCAACCTGCAGCAAAAGCCGACAGAATAACCTTTAAAATTGTGGCAGGCCAAAATTTCTCGCGTTTCTCGAGCAAACAATAACAGGTTAAAAGTGCGGCATATACAATAACAATCAAAACAACAGCAATCTGGGACACAAGCATACTCCTTTTACATTAATTATAGCATGGCCTGCGGCGCGGCATTTGTTTAGAAAGCGCTGAAAGTATATTGATTGCGCCCGTTCTTCTTGGATTTGTACAGCATATTATCCGCAATATTTATTATGTATTCGACTGACATATTTTGCTCCACTTTTCCGGTTGTGACCCCAAGTGATATTGTAACGCAACTTGAGGCTGTGTTTTTCTCATGTGGTATTTCCAGCTTGATTACGTTTTCAATAATCTTATCCGCAATAGCCCGCGCACCGTTCTCGTCAGTGTTCGGAAGTACGACAACAAACTCTTCTCCGCCGTAACGGGCTACAAAGTCATCGGGCCTGAGTACACTTTCCGAAAGCGCAACGGCAACATTTGTCAGACATTCATCTCCTGCACTATGACCGTAGGTGTCGTTATATTGCTTAAAGCAGTCAATATCTATCATCATTAAACTCAGCATACCACCGGATCTTGCCAGGGACTTAACAACACGGTCTATCGATTCATCAAAATAAAGCCTGTTATGTATGCTTGTAAGTCCGTCAAGATAAGCTCTTTCTTTATCCGTCTCAAGATGGAAAATTTTCCTCTCCAGCTTCACCTTTTCGCGCATATCTCTGGTGTAACCGATTACGACATCGTCATTGCCAAGCTCTACCCGGACAAGCGTAACCTCCGCCGGCATGAGAGAACTGTCGCCGGGGACAAGATGCACCCAGTCAAACTCACAATAACCCTCATCAAACGCCCTTTTTACAAGATTTACCATTTTCGTGTCCGAACGTTCCCCGTCAGGTTGATGCTCCGGTGAGCAGCATGTTAAAAATCTGCTGAGGTATTCGTATTTATCCTCAAACCCGTAAAGCTTCACACCGGCCATATTGCAATCAACGGTGTTCAGATTTTTGTCCCATATCTGGGCGCACAGCGGTGAGGAGTCCAGCATAAGCATCAACCGCTTATTGACCTCGTCCATTTCCATGATTAATTTGTTGCGCTGTATCGCGCTTGCCATCATAAGGCTGATCGGCTGCAGGATTGAAATTTCGTCTCCGGAAAAATCACGTTCCTTTGTGCATATATCAATGTTGAAAAACCCCCACAACTGTTCATCGACAAACATTGGGATTATAGCGATGGATTTGACTTTAAGAACACCTAAAAACTCCCGGTAACCCCTCGGCATCTTGGAAACCAGGCCGCTTACTATTTCGCCGCTCATATGCCTGTCGTTCCACTCCAGGTTTGGAAAATCACGCGATTGAATCAGCTCGCCGGGCAAAGGAGGCATTTTCTTAGCGGCATCGCTGTGCCAGGTATACTCACGCTCAAGCATTACATCGTCATTGATGATATGGCATCGCCAGATGTGAGTCCGGTCAGCGCACAGAGAACTGCCTATGAGTCCAAGCCCTGCTAAAATAGCAGGCTTAATGTCCTCATGTTCATTGTAATCAAGCAACGATGCGGCTGCTTGATTGACAGCTTGCAGCAGCTTATCACGCTCGTTTATATCCTTCATCATTTTTTTCATTTGCTGGTTTATAATGTCTGATACATAAATAGCCACAAGTATACAAAACATAAGAACGATTCCGGTTATCAACACCTCGCTCAGGACGAAATCCTGTAAATCTCCGGCTTCAATGGTAAAAAGAAAAATTGCGGATGCAAGCACAGCTACGCCGCAAAAAACTATCAGCACTATCATAGCGATAAGGATTTTTTTTCTTATACTTATATTTTTAAACATAATCATTTCCTTTTGCTGAAAGCAAATTGTAATTGGGTTGTATCTGGATTTTCACAATAACTCATTATAGTAAAAATGCATCTGAAACGCAACAAATTCCATAAAATAAATACCGGCATTATATCAAAGATATGATACCGGCGGAAGACAGCTTGATTTAATTATATAAAAAGTCGTATAATACTAATATCGCACAATCGAAAGGAAAACGCTCTTCGTATGAAGCTGTTTAGCAACCGGGGTTCCCGGAGAACTGTAAAGAAACCTGTATATAAGAAAATAATTGCCGTATGCCTGCTTATAATCACCTTGTCAGCGGCGGGTTTTTTTGGCTTGGTTTACTTGAGAGGTACGGCGGAACCGCCTGATGATATACCCGAACCCGTCGGCAACACGCCTGAGCCGGTTGCGACGCATGATGTACACGAGGTCCCCCCGGTGGAAACCCCGCCGCCTGAAGATAACATCCGGGAAATTATAGTTGAAACAGTTGACATATCTGTTCCGAAGGGTGAAAAGGTCGCACCCGGGGACTTTGTCGCGGATGCAGATATTATTGACGAATTTACAATTGCCTCCATTACCTTTGTAACGGAGCCTGATACATATGCAATTGGCGAGAAGATGGTGGAAATCCTCGTTGAGGACGAGTTCGGCAATAACGGGGTTTTTGAGGCTATGCTCATAGTGCTGCCAAATGATATACCTCCGGTAATTGAAGGTATCCGCACTATCGAATCAATGCGGGGCAATGCAATAATATATCGCCAAGGAATAAGTGCTCATGACGCTTTCGGCAGGCAGCTTGATTTTGAGGTGGACAGCAGCGAAGTCGATCAAAACAAGTTGGGCAGATATACAATCGTTTACCGGACAGAGGATATTTACGGTCTTGTCACCGAGGAGGAGGCAATAGTACTTATAGTTGATATAGATACTGAGTGGGTGAACGGGCGTATTGATGAAATCTTTGCAGAGATTTTTACTGACGATATGACACAGGTAGAACAGGCGCAGGCGATTTTTACGTGGATTAAAGGTTATTTATCATTCGTAGCAAGAGCTGCTGCGCCCCAGTCGGCGTACGAGGGAGCTTATCGGGGTCTGCAGGACAGGAGGGGCGGCTGCACTATATACTCTTCTCTTTCATATGTGATGCTGACCCGGGCGGAAATACCTACCTTGCGAATTGAGCGGGTTCCCGAGGCGCCATCCAGGCATCGCTGGAATCTGATTAATCCCGATGGTTTGGGTTGGCATCATTTTGATGCATTTCCGATACTGCTCGGCGGCGTCAGGAACGAACTATATATGTTTACCGCCCAGCATGCGGAAAACTTTACACGCCGGATGCAAGCCGTCGGCAGTGTGAGGATGTATTATGTCTATGACCCGGAATTATATCCGGAGATTGTGTACGAATGTATAGATTGCACAACACTTTGTTAAAAACCCGGACACAATGGCATACCTCTTTGAATCATTCAAGCGCAACAACGCATATCATATCCCGAAAATATCACTTGTGGAATATCTCGGAAAATAGAATAGATTATTAAAACCAAAAACTCTCACCGATGGCGAGAGTTTTTTTATATATTACTTATCTTTATAATGATTACCACATTGAATTATTGTAAGTTCATCTTTTTCAAACTTATATACAATTCGGTTCGCATCATCGATATGACGACTCCAGAAACCTTGTAAATCTCCCACAAGCGGTTCTGGTTTTCCAAGTCCCTTAAATGGGTCGCGGAGCATATCTTTAATAAGTTTGTTAATTTTCTTTAGAGTCTTTTTGTCTTCTGTCTGCCATGCAACATATTCGTCCCATGCTTTTACGTGCCAGCTAAGCTTCATACTATACCTCTATTAAGTCATGAGCCACCAAGTTGGCATTGCCGGCTTCTAAGTCAGATATTCTACGTTTGAGTTCAGCAATGTTTTCCGGGCTGTAGAATGGATCTACAGAAACTTCAAAAGGTATTCTTTTTT
>Ga0123356_10008319_pt1 | contig 10322 bp, 7 predicted proteins | sample TergutEmb28metaG_2_FD_92546 | JGI IMG/M metagenome (GOLD analysis project Ga0123356, IMG submission 92546) | Embiratermes neotenicus P3 segment gut microbial communities from Petit-Saut dam, French Guiana - Emb289 P3 | ecosystem: Host-associated > Arthropoda: Insects > Digestive system > Gut ... | reverse complement strand
GATATGCGGGAGATTGCACTTAAGTGGAGGGAAGCCCTTAGAGTAGAAGCTGTTTTCTCAAATGAAGAATCAATATACGAAAGACTCCAAACTGCAGGATGCACCAAGCAAAAAGCTACTATGCGTTTGTGGCTGACATCCGATGACTATATATCGCCTGACTCAAAGGAAGATATTATTTTTATTGCTAGAGCAATGGAGGATTCTGTTTTACTGGAAACAGTTGACAAGGTTTATGAGGCAGGAAGAGTAGTGAAAAGTGCACATATCAGAGCCGGACATTATCTTGCAGAAAAGCTTAGGGCAACCTTGTCAGCATCTTTGACATTTATGGAACGTTTTGATGGATATAATGTATGGGAACCAATTGATATACAGGTTGAAGGTATCGGGAATGTAAGGATTCTCAAAGTCATCGACGTTGGGGAAAAGGTTCTTGTTGATGCAGCAAATACAAACAGACTTATTGATACGAACAGAGTAATTGTATAAGGAGGCTAAACGTATGGCACGTATGATTCCTTCAGTGATATCTCCAGAGGTTAAAAGCACTGCTGAGCGAAGAGTGTTTGATTGGTTTAAGTGTTGCAAAGGAACAGAAAATTGGATAGTGCTTCATTCTCTCGGGATTGCCAACCACAGTAGAGTAATTTATGGAGAAATCGATTTTTTTGTATTGGCACCCGGTCTGGGTCTTTTTGCATTGGAAGTAAAAGGTGGACGTGTAAGCCGAAAAGAAGGTGTATGGGAATTTACCAATAAGTATAATAAAACAGAACGAAAAAATCGCGGACCATTTGATCAAGCGTGGGAGGGTGTATATAGTATAGTTCGTGAAATTAAGTCTAAATTGGATGGAAAGAATAGACATCTAAACAGACTTTTCTTTGGGATTGGTGTTATGTTCCCTGATATAGAATACAAGGTAAGTGGAAGTGATGAGCTTCAATGGCAGGTTTTTGATATAAATGACGGTAGTGATGTGTATAGCTTCATTAAACGGCTAAGTTCAGGAGCATCTGAACAGTATGTAGAAAAGCTAAAACACCCTGTCCCAAAAGAGGGATATATGAATGTTGATGATGTAAACAATATAGCAAGCTTGCTGCGAGGGGATTTTGACAGAGCTGTTGCATTAAGTGTGATAATAAATACAGCGGAAGTGGATATGATTTCTCTCACAAAGGAACAATATGGATGTATAGATCAATTGGAGGATAATCCACGTTGTCTTATACGAGGTGGAGCCGGTACAGGGAAAACACTTATCGCTGCCGAGGAAGTAACAAGATCTGTAGCAAATAAGCAAAAAGTTGCACTTTTTTGTTACAACAATACTTTGGGGCGCTGGCTTAGCAATTGTTTTTCAAATCCAGAGCTTCGTCCGCAATATGTCGGGACATTTCATAAGTTTCTGACAGACACGCTTTCAAAGAACGGCATCAGTTACACTATTCCGCAGGACGACAATTCTCAACAGTTGTTTTATCAGGAAACATTGCCAAATCTTGCATTGGACATACTGAGGAATACGCTGGACAAATTTGATTTGCTTATTATCGATGAAGCTCAAGATTTGATTAGTATGAAGTATCTCGATGTTTTGGATGCAACTGTTATTGGTGGGTTGACAAGAGGAAGATGGAGGATGTTTGGTGATTTTTCAAGGCAAGCAATTTATTCGGGAACGCTGAGTTCAGAGGATATGCTTGCGATGTTGAATAAAAGAACATCCTATAGCAATTTTAAGTTGACAATTAATTGCCGAAATACTAAGCCAATAGGTGAAGAAATCTGCACAGTATCAGGCTATGAGCCGCCAAATGATATATGGATGAAAGTTGATGGGCCACCGGTTAACTATGTAACATTTTCTAACGCTGACGAAGGATGCGAGCAGCTTCAACAGATAATAGAGGATTTAATAGGAAGCGGTATTTCATCGAAGAAAATAACAATTCTTTCACCAGTTAAGCGTGAAAGTTCTATTATTGGAAAGATAGAAAAAGTGAAAATTGCAAACTACAAAGCAGAAGGGAATGAAACAATTAACTTCAGCACGATTCACAGCTTCAAAGGTCTTGAAAACACAATCATAATTATCACAGACATTACTAATTTCAGTGATACACAGCTTATGTATGTTGCATTTAGCAGGGCTGTTGCGGGATTATATGTATTAACGAGTAAAGAAGCTGCAATGGATTACCTCTCTCTAAAGTCAAGGAGGTTTATTAAATGAACGACACAAGAAGGAGCCAGATATTTGAAATAATAAAAAAGGAGTTCATTGGCCCTGACCCGTTAGATATTCAGGATAGACTCCAGAGTGACGGTGAGGAAATTCTCACCGGCGACCCTCCCCACATTCGGTACATTGCAGGAATACTATACCCCCAGGCGTCAGAAAACTCAACAGCGGATATAACAGAAGACGATGTGCCTGTTGAAGAGCAGGATGTTGATGAGCTGGAAAAGGATAGCGTGAGCGATCTTGGGGGAAAGGGAATTGAGTACCTTGAAGATGCTGAAGAGCTAATAAACTTATCTAACTCATATAAACCATCAGCCTTCAGTATAACTGTGGCTGTTATTAATGGAGACAAAGTATATCCAAGTGTGAATGTGGGCATTTACTCAACTCTAACTGCAACAGATCCATCAACGGATAAGAAGGTTGTGAAATACCTGCGCAAACAGTTGACATGGAATAACGAGGGTAGATTTGTTCATTTACCGGATAAAGGGATTTTAAAAGTACCTTTAGTAGTTGATGGATTTGATACAAAACTGAAGTTCGATGTATCACACAGAAAAGAGTATAGTGAGAATAAATTTACAATTTATACTTTTACACTTGAAAACACAAACACTTCTGAAGGAGGTGCAGTGAATTTTGAGGATTGTTTTTTCCAAGTAGGGTTTTCGATTACATCTGAGTCAGGATTTCATGAGTTGCCAGACGGGGAAAGAGTTACACGCGATGATGATTACGATTCAAATAACCTTTTATACAGAAATGTTAGAAGCTATGCAATAGGTCATGGGTGCTCAGCAAGTTGGGATTCAAGGGAGGATAGCATATGTATGATTCAAACTGAGATATTTCCCAGTTACGAGGTGAAACCAATAGTACCGTCGACTATTATAGGCGTTTCACTTGAAATGTTCAAAATGTCTGACTTTGGGAGTATAACAGATGCTATCAAGGAGTTGTATCTGCTATGTGAAAAATATCATGTGTGGATAGAAGGGCTTAAGAGCCAGCTTGATGATATTGATGATATAATTTCAGCAAATCGCCACATTGCATGTTGTGAAGAATGCTTATCAAGAATTAGAGAAGGCGTTGATCTGTTAGCTGCTGATTCAAAAATTCAAAAAGCCTTCCAGATGATGAATAGAGCGATGCTTTTACAGCAACTGCATTATGGAATGCCACTTCAATCGTGGCATGACGACGGTAATGGTGGGGTGGTGCTGAGTGATCCTATTGCTCTACCAGACATATCAGATACAAAAACGTGGCAAGGGAACCCAAAAAGATATGGAAGATGGAGACCTTTTCAGCTTGCTTTCATTTTAATGAATCTGAAGTCAATGTCTGATCGATCCAGCTCTTCTCGAGGAATTGTAGATTTAATCTGGTTTCCGACGGGAGGTGGAAAAACAGAGGCATACTTGGGGCTCTCTGCGTTCACTATTTTTATAAGACGCTTGAATAATAAGAATGATACTGGAACAGCAATTCTTATGAGATATACCCTTAGATTGCTTACTGCTCAGCAATATGAAAGGGCATCTGCAATGATTTGTGCATGTGAAATCATTCGAAGAGAAAAAGAGGAAATCCTCGGTGACTCTAGGATTTCCATTGGTCTTTGGGTAGGAGGTGATACAACACCTAATACCATGCAAAAAGCAGTAAGTGCATATGATAAGCTGTACAATGGGCAGGGTAGTGAGAATAAGTTTGTGATGCTTAAATGCCCATGGTGTGGTGCTGAAATGGGAGTTGTAGAGCGAAAAAACAATCTGCGTGCGACTCCGGGATACAGAAAAATAGGGGGGAGGAAAAAGCAATTTGTCTTTCAATGCAGCAATACTGTTTGTGATTTTGCGAAAGATGATTTTCGACTTCCTCTATCTGTAGTTGATGAGGAGATTTATGAAAACCCTCCAACGCTCTTATTGGGAACCGTCGACAAGTTTGCGATGCTGCCATACCGCCCGGAGGCTAGGGGTATATTTGGAATTGATGAAAACGGGAATAGAGAGACTGCACCTGACCTAATCATTCAAGATGAGTTGCATTTAATTTCAGGACCTCTAGGTTCAATGGTTGGTCATTATGAAACATTGATACACGAACTCTGTACTAATCACTCGGGAGGTCATATTAGTTATCCAAAAATCATATCCTCGACAGCAACTATAAGCAGGGCGAAAGAACAATGCCATGCACTTTATGCTTGCGGAAAAGATAATGTCAAGCTATTTCCTCCATCAGGCTTGACAGCCGGTAATTCTTTCTTTGCTGAAGAAGGAACTAATCTTACAGGAAGGCAGTATGTTGGAATACTTGCTTCAGGATCAACCTCAAATGCAACAACAACAATAAGGTTATATGCTGCACTTCTTTATGCTGCAAAGGCTATTGATGTTAATCTGGAGGATGAACGTGATCCTTATTGGACTAATATAGGGTACTTTAACAGCATTAGGGAGTTGGGTCAAACTGCTACTTGGATTGGTCAGGACATTGGTGAGTATCTTCATATCATATACTTGCGGAGACGTGAAGATCAAAAGGACGGGTATAAAGAGAAGCGGCGGTATATATACAGAGATTTGGAATTGACGAGCCGGGAGAGTAGTTACAAAATACCAAAAAGCTTGCAGAAGTTGGGAATAATGTATCCGTCTAATAATCCTCGACCAATTGATATTTGTCTTGCGACGAACATGATATCTGTCGGTGTAGATGTTCCTAGACTTGGTTTGATGTGTGTTTCAGGTCAACCAAAAACGACATCAGAGTACATTCAAGCAACAAGCCGAGTGGGTCGCTCGGTTGATGCACCTGGATTGGTTTTTACGATTTACAATCCAGGCCGACCACGCGACAAATCACATTATGAACATTTTCAAACATATCATTCGCGTTTGTATTGTCATGTTGAACCCACCAGCGTAACACCTTTTTCGCCTCCACTTAGAGAACGTGCATTACATGCATTAGTGATTGGTTTACTTAGGATTTTTAATGATTTACATTATAACTCTGACCCGCCTAAGTTGCCTTCCATTGAAGATATTGCGAGAGTTAAGGATGTAATCAGCAGTAGGATTGATTTAATTGAGCCAGAGGAAGTAAGTGCTACACTAAATCACATAGATGAGATTATTGATTACTGGAAAACATGGACACCTGCTAAATATCAGGATTTTACCGGAGGAAGTGATGTGCCCTTAATGTTTCAAGCAGGCACTTTAAGAAATGCGGTTTGGGGGAACAGAGGTTTTGCTACCCCAACATCAATGAGAAGTGTTGACGCTTCATGTGAAGCATATGTACTGGATAATCGCTATTTTGAGGAGGAGTAAAAATGGCTTTTCAGCACAAACCAATGAGAAGAAGTCAACTGTTGGGACCGTGGGGTGTGGGAGCAATTGTTCCATTTCCTGATGATGAGTCGCTTATGATTGCAGGATTGGATATGTGGCGATACAATCATCCCGATGGTTTCCGTATTAAAGATGAACGATTGGAAAAACGCATAGGAGTAAAGGAGTTGAGGTGGCCTCCAGATTTTCGTGAATATAGTGCGGATCCTGAGAACTCAAACTTGAGAATTCCGGCAGTAAGATTTCCGACTTGGCATTATTGTCCGTTTTGCGGGGTGATGCATAGAGCAGGTATATATTCTGCTCATCCATATTGTGATGCCTATCAATGGAACCATGGTCGTAAATGCTCACAAGGGAGCAGACGGAGAAGAAAACTGGTTCCTGAAAGATTTGTTGTTGTATGTCCAAATGGCCACATTGATGATTTCCCAATCGCTGAATGGATTCATGCTGGTCACAGTAATGGTTTCAATCCTGACACTTGTAGAATACGCAGGAGTACTGGTGGTACGTCTGCTGCATTAACTGGAGTTAGATATGAGTGCACATGTAAAGCAGGAAAGTCAATAGCTGCTGCAGTTCGCCCTGGAGCGTTAAGTAAAATCGGATTTAAGTGTCAAGGTGCATCTCCATGGCTTGGTATTACTTCAGAAGATGGAGTAGAGTGCGAATGCAAACCTGAGGATTTGAAGGTTGTACAACGTGGCGCAAGTAATGTATGGTTTGCAGATACAAAAAGCTCTATATACATCCCAACTGATCCAAGTGATACAAACCGCAGAGTGCTTGGTGCACTGGATGAGTTCTTCGACGCTATTAACTCATCAAGAATAAATGGAGAAATAAACAGAGATTTTATTAATATTCTTGCAAGCAGCAAAAATATTGACTCGCAGGTGCTATATGATGCTGTATTGCGTAGGATAGCAGGTACAGAGAGTCTTCCCGATGTTGACGAAAACACACCGGAAGACGAGTATAGGCTGGCCGAATACAAGATGTTAACAAAAAACAGTGGTGGTGAAACACTGGAATTTTTTAGTAAAAATAGAAAAATCACTGACTATGCACCTGAGATACGTAAGTATTTTAAAAGCATATCCCTTGTACCGAAATTACGTGAATCAAGAGCGTTTGTAGGGTTTTCTCGACTGGAACCTAACTATATGATGAGCTTAAGCGACAAGAAAAAAATGTTGAGACTAGGTGCTGGAAACTGGTTGCCTGCAATTGAAGTGTTTGGCGAAGGGATTTTTTTGGAGTTCAACGAATCAGCATTAGCAAAGTGGGCTGAAGCGGATGAAATCATTACCAGATGTTTACGACTTGATGCCACATATCAAGGATCTTTTTTATCTAAATCAATACCGGGGCATTTATCTTCCGAGTTTATTCTACTACACACCTTTACCCATTTGCTTATAAATCAATTAAGCTATGAGTGTGGATATGGAAGCTCCTCAATTCGTGAAAGACTTTACTGTGAGCGTTGTGTGGATTCACCGAAAATGAGAGGGGTGTTAATATACACAGCATCAGGTGATTCAGAAGGATCACTGGGTGGTCTGGTACGTCAGGGTGAACCTGGTAGACTTGAGAACACTATTATATCAACAATAGAAAATGCAAGGTGGTGTTCATCTGATCCAATATGTATTCAATCAGATGGTCAAGGTCCAGACTCGTGTAATTTATCAGCGTGTCATAATTGCGCCTTATTGCCTGAAACAAGTTGTGAGTTGGGCAACCGGCTTCTTGATAGAGCGTTAGTTGTCGGTACAGTAGATAATCCGGAGATTGGTTATTTTGATGATATAATATAGCAAGGAGGTAAACAGTGTATATAATCCTATCACAAAGAAAAGATAGTGTGACAAGTTACATGGATAAGTTGTTCTCTGTATATCACTTTCCAAAAAAATATAGAAATCAGATTTCTGTTGGGGATACTTTCATTTACTATCAAGGAGATAGGCATAAGAGGGAGAATCGCTATTACTACGGAACTGGTAAAATAGGTAGAGTATATAAAACCAGTGAAAATGATTACTATGCGGAACTTGTTGACTGCAACAGATTCAATGCAATAGTACCAATATATAAAGAGGGAGGATATATTGAGCAACTAGATTACGAGACAATAAGGAAGAGTCCCACACCACCTTGGCAAAGTTCAATCCGTCCACTATCTGAGGGAGCTTATAAACTAATACTATTAAAAGCAAATGGGTTAATTCCTGCTGTTGAATCTCATTTACAAATTGATCTTGAAAATGAGTTGAAAGCTGCAATGAAGAGTTATTATCGAGACGGAAATGAGTTGGCAATAAAAGTAATTATCCAAAAAGCAACACAGCTTGCAGCATTTCTTGGAATTAATACTGATATTATGCCAGATGTTGGTTCTGATGGATAATTTATCAAAAAAAGCTCGCAGTGAGAATATGTCAAGGATAAAAAGCAAGAACACCATGCCTGAAGAAATTGTTCGGAAATATATCTTTTCCAAAGGACTTAGATTCAGAAAAAATGACAGCCGATACCCAGGGAAGCCTGATATAGTTCTACCTAAATATCGAACTATCGTTTTTGTTAATGGTTGCTTTTGGCATTGCCACTCTGGATGTAAAGATTTTTCGATACCCAAATCGAATGTTGATTTTTGGGAGAAAAAGCTGATGGGTAATGTTAAGCGTGATAATGATAACTATAGAAGACTTAAATCTGAGGGATGGAACGTACTTATAATCTGGGAATGTGAGCTAAGTAAAGGTGAACGTGCAAAACGACTTGATAAACTCTATTATGATATTGTGTTAAGGGATACTCTCTTATAATCATTATCTGCCAATGATACCAGATAAAATGAACTGTTAACTACACAGTAGAAAAACCAATGTATTCATTTTGTGTTTTTCTGAAAGGGAATAAGGTGGAATTATGCCAAGTTATAGAAACATTGCTGAGGTAACAGATGGTTACACGTTTGAGTTTGTATCAAAAACTCCCGTGAAAGGTGCATTCCGGTGCATTTGTCATGGGAAGGAGGGGTACTCAGCATACGAAGTAAAGCGAGATGATGGTCAGATATATAAAGTTGGTAAAGATTGTCTCAAACATTGTGGATTGTCACTACAGTAAAAAATATACACTATGTAGAAGATAATGAGGTACTGTGAAAATACAGTTGCACAAGCCCTTTTACTGAAGCAACTTCTGATAATTAATATAATGAAGAGGGTGCCATATGCAATCAACTCACTATAAGAAACTCGTACGCGATAAAATCCCGGAAATAATAGAAGCATCCGGTAAAACCTGTTCTTGGGAAGTTTTGCTGGATGATGAGTATGTGAAAAAGCTCAATGAAAAACTGCTCGAAGAAGTAAATGAGTATATTGAAACCGGATCAATTGAGGAGTTAGCTGATATCAACGAAGTCATTAAGGCGATTTTAGAGCATAAAGGCATTAGCGAGGAAGAAGTTGAAGAACTAAGGTTAAAAAAGTTGGAAATCCGAGGAGGATTCAAAAAACGCATTGTATTAAAGAGAGTGGATGGGTAATGGAGATAATATGAGTAATTTGCGTTCAGTATCCGGTTCTATTGCTGAGGATTTATTCATTGATATATTCGCAGATACCTTTGGTGCCGAGAAGGCAGGGTATCTGTATTCGCAGTTTCATTTTTATGACATTTATCAAAACACTCGTTATGCAGACTTTGCTCTAGAAAGTGGTGCACGACGGGTTATCATCGAAATCGATGATGAAGCGACGCACAACAAGTCCATCGTCTCACATGATAAGTTCATTGACGATATGCTGAAGCAAAATAGTATGATCCATCTTGGCTGGGACGTGTTCCGATGGGCAGTGCGTCAGTTACAGACGCAACCTGAACTTGTTAAAGACGAGTTGCGAACTTTTCTGGGGCAATACCCATTGTTCAAGGAAATACAAGACTACTTACCATCGCAAAAGGGAAAAGCTTTAGACGGAACTAACCTGAAGCTTAAGCAACATCAGGAAGAAGCGCTGCGTTCGCTTGCGGATATGAGAGCAAGAAACGAAACCATAGCGTTACTGCATCATGCGACCGGGACAGGTAAGACAGTTACTGCTGTTTCCGACGCAAAAGCGGTTGGTAAACGCACCTTGTTTTTGGCTCACACTCATGAGCTAGTCCAGCAAGCTTATGAAGCATTCGGCAAACTGTGGAGCTCAGCAACACTCGGAAAGTACGTAGAGAATACTAAAAAAACAAGTACCCATGTTATATGCGGTAGCATACAGAGCGTTGCGATGAATCTTGATAAGTTTAACGCTGACGACTTTGGGTATTTGATTATAGACGAGAGCCATCATGCTGCAGCAGAGACATATCAACGTGTTTTGTCATTCTTTAAACCTGACTTCACCCTTGGTCTGACTGCTACACCTGAACGCACAGACGATAAGGACATTTTAGAGATATTTAAAAATACAGCACATAAACTGGATATCAAGACTGCAGTTGAGATGGGTGAGCTTGTGCCAATACGCTGTATACGAATACATACAAACATTGATCTTTCTAAAGTCAGGATCAACAGCATGCTATATAGATCAAATGAGCTTGAAAGCAAGGTGTTTGTACCGGAGCGTAATAAACTGATTGTAGATACATATATGGATTTTGTGCATGACAAG
>Ga0123356_10008318_pt1 | contig 10322 bp, 7 predicted proteins | sample TergutEmb28metaG_2_FD_92546 | JGI IMG/M metagenome (GOLD analysis project Ga0123356, IMG submission 92546) | Embiratermes neotenicus P3 segment gut microbial communities from Petit-Saut dam, French Guiana - Emb289 P3 | ecosystem: Host-associated > Arthropoda: Insects > Digestive system > Gut ... | reverse complement strand
TGCCTACGCCGACCTGATACAAGGTCGCACGGCGTGTCCGGGCGTCGAAGGTCGCGGCGACGAAATACCACATCTGGACCTGCAGTGGCACGTCGGCGGCCAGGTGCTCGACGGCCTCTTCGCCACGTCCGATTAAGAACTGCAGACACCCCTTCTCGTCGATGCCGATCCCGTAGCCACACCTTTCATCACTGTCCCATCGACCGATCACGCTTTGGCGCTTTCCGGACGCGGGCCAGGTTGGGTGGATGAAAGCGAACAGGGTAAAATTGCCTTCAAATGCCAGCCGGCGCGAGGGGTCGTCGACCTCGAGGAACGATCCCACCTGGGTGAACTGCTGTTCTACCTTCCACGTGCCATTCGCCTCGCACGGCACCTCCTCCTCGACGAAGCCGGGTCCGGCTGGATTTTCATCGCCGTGGATCAAGCGCACCAGCTGTGCCACAGCCGTATCCGTCCCCTCGGCACTGACGTGAAATTGGATGGCCTCCCCCGGCTTGACCGAGATCTTGTCCGTGTAGCCGAAAAGCCTGACCGGTTTCACCACCAACTCCCCTTGATTGCAGTCGTACAGATCATCTGCAACGCACGTCAGAGGCGATTGCAGTCGTGAGTTCGACTAAGACTCGAGGAGATCCTGAACGCGCCGCACGAAAACGCCGTGGCAGGCTTCATCGAGCGTCGGGTAGATCCTGTCCTCGACCACGCGCGGCGCCACCCCCCGTTGTCCGGACAAGGCGACGATGCGATAGGCCTCGAAACGCTCCACTGCCATCAGGGCGTACTTCTCGACCTGAGGGCGCGTGCGGAAATAGATCAACAGCCGTTCAAGCGCCTCGCTGTGCTGACCATTGAGAGAGTGCCGATGTTCCTCGATGATTTCCGGCGTAACCAGCGTCTTGAGGTGGTCACGGGTCATCTTGTCGTAGCGGCGTTGATAGACGAGGCTTTTGTCGTCGGTCTCGGTCGCCTCCTCGGGCAGCATCTCGCCGCCCTTCTCGGCCCGCGTCGACCGCCGTTCGCTTTTCTTCTTGTCGCGCCAGGCGCGGAACTGCGCCTTGATCCCAAACAGCCCGTTCCGCAGGAAGAGCACGACCAGCAGCATGATGAGGCCGATGATCATGAACCGTGCCGGCCCCCACGTGTTCAACACCTGATCAAAGAACACGACGATGAGCGTGCCGGCGACAGCGCCCTCTGCCCGTCCGATGCCGCCGATCACCAGCATGGCGAGGCCGAGCAGGACCGTGTCGAAGTTGAAGATCGAAAATGCAACGCCGCCGAAATTCGAAGTGTAGAATCCGCCGATGAAGCCCAGCCCCATCGACGAGATGATGAACACCCAGATGCGCGCCTGGCGAAAGTTCACCCCGGTCGCCTCGGCGAACGCCTCGCGCTTCTCGGGCGCCATGCGAAGGATCCGTCCGAGCCGGCGGCCGTTGACCAAGCGGTAGAGCAGCAACGCGAGCAGCATCAGGGCGAAGCAGGCGTAATACGCCAGCAGCAGCTGCGAGAATTGCGACCAGTCTTCCGGCACGTAGGTACCTGCTCCGTACAGGCCACCGTTGGCCGAGCCGAATTCCTTCGACGTCACGAAGTAGACCCGGCAGAGCTCATTCAGGCCGAGGGTAAGAAGCGCATAGTAGAAGCCGTCAAGCCGCGTCGCCGGCAACGCGATGATTGCGCCGAACAAAAGGCCCACCAACGCACCGACGGGCGGCAGCAGCCACCAGGGCAGGGCGAACTTGATCGCAAGGAGCGCCGACACGAACGCGGCCGTGCCCACCACCGCGTAACTTGCGAGCGAGAAGATCCCCGCAGTGCCCATGATGAGCATCCAGCACAGGCTGATCGCGGAATAGATGCCGAAGGTGGCTCCCGCCGTCAGCAGCGTATTCTGCAGATCGCCTGGCGTGAACAGCGGGGCGATTGCCAGTGCAAGAAGGCCCAAGAGCCACCAGATCGGCCGCTTGTCGACAATCGTCTTTTCGGCGCGCAACGTCTTCGGATTGTACTCCCCGCGCACGCGCAGCACCCTGCGGCGCGTCGGCCAGTAACGAAGGCGATTCCACGTCGTTCCGCCGTGGCCAGGCCATTTGTAATAATAGCGCAGGCGGCCAACCGGATTCATCTTTACCAGGGATTTGCGGGTCTTCTCCCAGGGTTCCTGGTGGCTTCGAAACGGAGCGGTCGGAAGCTCCTCAACGTCGCGCTTGCCGCCCCAGACAAAGAGCGGGTTTCGCCACTTGATGCCGTTATCCAGGGACATTGATCAGGCCTCCCTCGCCTTGTCGAGCAGCCCGGCGATGCCGCGCGGACGCACCAGGAGGATCATGATGATCACGGCAAACTGGGTGACGAGAACGTAGCGGCCGCCGATCGTTATGCCGGTCAATGCCTCATTAAGGCCGAGCAACACTGCCGCGATGACCGCACCGCGCACGCTGCCGAGCCCGCCGCACAGCGCAATGCTGACGCCCTTGATCATTGGCATCAGTCCGCCGAACGGCGAGATGTAATAGGTTTGGGAGAGCAGCACGGCCGCGAGGCCCGCCAATCCACCGGTGATGCCCATGACGTAGAAGGACGTCCGCCGCACGCCAATGCCAACGATCGAGGCCGCATGCGGGTTCATCATCATCGCGCGAATTTCGAGGCCGCGACGGCTGGACTGCATCCACCTGAGCACGACCGTCAGCATCAGGACGGACGTGACCACATTGCCGACCTTGTCAGCCGTGAGGACAACGCCCGGCAGGGACACCGACCAGCCGCCAAAGATCTCGGGCAGGCTCTTCGATCGCGGACCGAACCACCACAGCAAGGACTGCGTGCCGATCAGGTTGATTGCAAGCGTCGCAATCAGGCTGCGTATGGTGAAATTCGGCTTGTCGTGGATCGGTATGAACCCCAGCGCGCAGATCATCGTGCCCCCGAGCGCGCCGGAGAGGATGCCCGCCGCGAGGACCGCGGGCCCCCACGCCGAGACATGCTGAGCGAACAGCCAGGCACCGTAACCGGCAAACGCAAAGATGAAGCCGTAGGAGAGGTTGAGCATACCGAGGCTCGACCATGTGATCGAAATCCCGATCGCGAGCGTGCCGTAAATGCACGCCAGCACGATGGTGTTGCTGACGATGAACCAGATATCCACGTCTCACACCTTTCGATGAGCCTGCAACGCGAGAGCCGCCGCGGCCTCGCCTTTGAGTTTGCCGACATGCATGCCGATGACGCGATCGACCCGCCCCTCCAGCAGCGCGACGTTTTGCTCCGCGATGATCATGGCCGAATCTCCGAGCTTGACGTCCATCAGCGCGTTGATCACGCTCTTGCCAATCTTGGGCGCGAGCCCGAGCGATGGCTCGTCCACGAGGAAGAGCAATGCATCGGCCATCAGACCGCGGCCGATCGCGACCATGCGCCTTTCACCGCCCGACAACCGCCCGACGGGCACATTCTTAAGCTTCCGCAAGGGAGGAAAGATTTCCAGGATACGCAGCTTGCGGCGCGCGCGATCGCGCCAGGCCGCACCGGTATAGGCTCCCAGGTCGAGGTGTTCCTCGACGGTCAGGCCATGAAAGATCTCGTCGCCCTGCGGGATCAGTGCGAGTCCCGCGCGCACAATCTCGTGGGTATATCGCCCGGGTCCCTGGCTCCGCGTGCGGCCGACCTCCCTGCCATTCAACCTGATCGAGCCGCGCTGCCAGCCAGTCAGGCCGGCGATCGCGTAGAACAGGGTCGACTTGCCGTGACCGTTGAGGCCGACGATGCCGATGCGCTCGCCAGATTGGACCTTAAGATCGAGATCGTGGATGACCCGCAACGGTCCGTACCCGGCAGATAACCCTTCGACAACAAGAACCTCGCGCCGCGGCTGACGCGCCGGACTGCCGGGTCGCTCATGGTTCACGGCCATGTTCATGAAAGGGACTCCTCGTTGAAGTCCTCGAAATAAGCAGCGTGAACCCTGGGGTCCGCCATCACATCGTCCATCAGCCCCTTGCAGATGACCTCACCCGCATCCATGACCAGAATGCGGTCGGCGATCGTGCCGAGCAGTTCGATGCGGTGCTCGACGATCATGATGGCAATGTTCATTTCCTTGGCGAGAATGCGAAGCAGGGTATCAATCTCGTCGACCTCCGAATTGATGAGGCCGGCCGCAGGCTCATCCAGAAGCAGAAGCGAAGGTCTCCTCATGAGCAGACAGGCGAGCAGCAGCTTGCGCCGGTTGACTGTCTCGAGCTGCGCAGCCGGCGTGTCGTCACCGATTTTCAATCTGACGAGGTCGGCGCCATACTCCGCATCGAACCTTGTGAGGAACGGACGATAAGCCTGGCGGGCCGCCTTGAAGGTTTCGCCGACGGTCAGCTCGTCAGGAACCACGGGAGTCTGGAACGTGCGACCGATCCCGGCTCGCGACCGGGAATACAACGGCAGACCGGTAACGTCCTCGCCCTTGAACACGACGGTACCGGACTTCGGACGTATTCGTCCGGAGAGAATTTCGAACAGGCTGGTCTTGCCCGCTCCGTTGGGGCCAATGATTCCCAGTACTTCCCCTGCGTCGACGTGCAGATTGATGTCGCGCAGAATCTCCCTCCCACCAAGATCGAGCGAAATGTTGCTGCAGGAGAACAGGACGCCATTGTTGTCCTGTTCGGTTCTGGCGTTCGAGGCGCGTTGCCTGAGCATCAACTCCACCATGGCGCCGAGGTGAGCTTCGTCTGCGAGACCGCACCAGGATAGATGATCTTGTGCTCGCCACCCTGGATCTGCACGTAGAGCTGCGCGACGCCGTTCTCGAGTTTGCCAGCTTGCAGTTCGTCTCCACCATCATCGGGAAAGTGCACCGCCTCCTGGTAAGGGTTGCCCATGTCGACGTGGCCGCAAACGCCAGCTTGCGGATTTGCGCGGATCCAGTCGCACACCTCTTTGAACTTTCGAGGATCGCCGACCGCTTCCCAGGCCTTCTTGAGGTAGTAGGTCTGGTCATATGCGATGCCGGTATAGGCAAGGCCCGCGATGCCGGGGAAACGCTTCTTGTACTTCTGCCTGTAAGCGAGACCTTTCTCGTCGCCGTATATACCCATGGTCGTGGACCAGACGAAGCCATTGGCCGCCGACCCCGCGAGCTCGAGAAATTCAGGCTGTGATGGACCGTATTGCAGGTAGACGAGCGAGTCGCGCACCGGACTTGCCACAAACTGCTTGCAAAACGCGGCGTATTCCGCAGCGACCCAGTGGTCCACGAGGATGGCGGCGGCGTCAGTTTCCTGCATCTCGCGAATGACCGGGGCCCAGTCCTGCACCGGATACTGGATGTCGGTGATCCGGGCGACCTCAAACTTGCCTCGCTTTTTGATCGCCTCCTGGGCTGCGCGGGAAATGGTCTGACAGTAACCAACCTGCTCCTGGATGATGTGAACCTTGCGGTTCCTGGGTTTCCAGACGCCCCGCCTCTCCTCGTCCTCCAGCCACAGAGCATAGGTCCATCCGTAGTTCACCTCCGACGGGCAAAACTGGAAGATATGGTCGTACTTGTCGGGATTCGCCTTGACCGTGCTCGTCGCAACGCGTTGTGCATTGCCGTCGATATACGGACACTTGTACTTCACGGTGGCGTCCATCGCCGGCAGCGGCACCAGCGTGAACGCAAAGGAGATCGCGTCGACCTTGGCATCCACGCAGGCGGCAAGCGCCTGCTTGGAAGATTCCGGCGACAGGACATCCATGTCCGTCGTGAACAGTTTCAGTGGCCTGGAAAGGATTCCGCCTGCGGCATTGATCTCCTCCATCGCCAGCGTCGTGCCGTTCAGAAAGTCCTGGTGGTCGGCGACTCCGGCTGCGGCGGTCTGGCACGAGGGAATACCTATCACGATCGGCTGCGCCGCCATGGCCGCGCGCGCAACAAACGGCGTTGCGAGGACCGCGCCGATGCCGGCAGTCACAGATCGCCTGGTGAGCCTGATAACCATCTTAAATAACCTCCTGCAAGAAGGCGCACGGGCTCGGCATCGCGACCGGGACCGGGCCGGGATTTGCTGTTGGGCCTCGACGGAGCGACCATGCCGCCGTCGGATGATCATGGCGAGTGATCTGCAGCTGGTCCGGATGCTCCGGAGATGGCGAATGCAGCTCAAGCGCGTGGATGACAGCTTCGATCTCCGGCCGATTTTCAGCAATACGTCAGCCGACCGATTTTGCAGGACAAGTTCGGCGACCGGCGGGGCTGCGCTTGCGGACGCGAAGAGGCTCGGGACGATGATTAGCTACTCGGCAAGCCGACGCAATTTTCATCAACTGATGCCGCTGCCCGCAGCGATTATCGCGTGAGAGACATTCCTTTGACTCGACGCGCGGGCAGCCCTAACATGTCTTGGTAGCTTTCAGCTCGGTGCTGATGTCGAACGCAACCCTCGGGATCAGCAGAGCAAAGGGCCGCATGATGTGGCACCTTAGCGTTGGTTGAGGGAAGCTGATGCGAGGCTCGCGAGGCCCGTCTCGATTCCCACCAGGCCAACAAACCGGCGGCAGCCACCAAAAACAAGATTCGATCACGAACTCTCGGCAAGATGTTTCGCGAGGAGAAGCTCACCGTGAAATCTGCGGCGATCGAGTTGGCGGCGTCTGCGAGAGAGAGGCTGGACACGTCTCCAGCAAGCTTGAACAGTCAAATCATAGATCAAGCGACCCAGATAACCCGCCTCCTGCGCGATCTCGTGAGAAGCCAAGCAATTGCCCTGGTTGCAATGGATCCGGTATCCGGAACGCATCGCTCGCTGTTCGACGATGGATACACGGACAGAACGCTGTCCTACGTCGTGGATGGATTCGTCCGCACCTGCCCGGCCTACGCCATCGCGCGCGAAAAGGACACGCACTCCCTGCGCTGGCGAGACTACAAGCGCGACTGGAATCTCTATCTGCCGGACACAGTGACCGCCCAGCAATATCTTATGCCGGATGGATTCAGGGAAGGTTCGACGATGTGCCTGCGCCTCCCCGATGGGCGCTATATCGGAGCCATCCATATGAGCTGGTCCAAGGAAGTGCACGCCACAGATGACCGCCGTGAACTCACCGAACGTTTTCAGCCGATTCTATTGAACATCTGCGATCAGCTCAGGACACCACAGCTTCTGGCCGACGAACTGGCGCCGAACTCCTATGCGCTTGCTGTATCGCCAAATGGTTTTGCATTTCATCTGCCCAACCGCAGTCCAGGACCGCATCTCGGCGAAGGCGGAGATCTCCGTCGGTTGGTCTTGGAGAAGCTGAAGTCTTTGAAACTGCGCAGCTTCGTCTGGCCGGACGAGGCCGGCCGCTGCCACATGGTCACGATCACACCCTGCCGGGGAAATATCCTCCTGATCACCGAATACTGTACCCACTGGCCGTATAATCTGTCGCTCCGGGAGATTCAGATTCTACATCTCGTGACCAGCGGCGCCTCAAATCCCGACATTGCAGAGCAGCTCTTCGTTTCGCCCCGCACGGTCTCGACACACATCGAGCACATCCTCGCAAAGATGAATTGTGAGTCGCGCACGAGGCTCGCGGCGCTGGCGGTGTCGGAAGGACTTTTGCTGGCGGAGAGCCCTTCCCGAAGGTCCCGAAAGCTCGCAAGCCGTTGACCGATGCTGCCACCATATCGGCCGGATGGTCGCTCCCCGCGGGGACATCTTTCAAATAGCAGGACGAGCCCCGCGGTCATGCGGAGGGACCCAAGGCAGCGCACGCGACCCCAAAACGCATAGGCGAGGCCAAGGCCCCGACCCAAGCGGACGCAATGGCGAGCGGCTGGCTGGCGACACCGACCGGACAGGCTGAGACGTGAGTCCTCGCCAAAGCCAGCCGCTCGCTACTCAGCGGCGCGTGCATGGCAGCTTGCGGCATTCCTGTCCGGCGCGAGGTCGATGCCCGGATTGTGGTCGAAAAAGCCGCTGGGCATCAGCTTGAAGCCGGTGAAAATGCAGGGTTGAACAGGAAAGTCTTCGGGACGGACCTGATGGTGCAGGCCGAAAACGTGCCAGAGCACAATGTCGGTGTTCTCGATATTCCGGTTCTTCTTGACGAAATCGGATATGCCTCCCGTACCATCCGAATGGTTCATGTATTCCCCCGCCGGATAGCGCTCTTCAGCATCGAAAGCCGTGATCCAGAGCTGGTTTTTGATGAACGTCGACCGCCTGCCCGAGGGCGACTCCGGATGAATATACGGCGTCACGGGATGGCTGGGCTCAAGCTTGTAGCTCGTCGGCGTACCGACCCAGTTCTTGCGGTTTGGGTTGATAACTTTCCAGGCCCGATGCGTCGCCGGGTTCGCCTGGCGGCAGCCGCCCAGCTCCGTCTTCAGAACCGTCTCCTCCTCGTAGAAGCCGTTACCATAGGCATTGTCGGGCCCCCAGGGATCGGCCTGTGTGTTGAGCTCGACCACGCTGTTGTTGTCGCCATCGATATTCAAGTCCAGCCGTGCGCAGAAGATATGCTGGTGAATGTGCCCAAGGACGCCAGGAGCGACCTCCTTTCCATATTTGCCGGGTTGACCCGGATGGCAAGCGGCTGTGTTGATGATGCCTGTTGCCTTGAGCTCGAACTGGATCGAACCATCCGTGTGGAAGTACCAGAAGAGGCCATATTCGTAGTTAGCCACCGTCGCGATGCAGGAGACGACCAGTCTGCGGGCGCGTCGCGACTCGACATTATTGGAGCGGAAATCCCAATGCTTCCACAGCAGGCCGGCATCCTCCTCATGGATGCAGATGGCATTTTCGATTGTGACCACCTTGCCATCCATCGTGGCGAGGTGCGCGTCGAGATAGGCGATATTACCGAGGCAATCGCAGCCGAGCTTAAGCGAGTTGGCTAGCTTGCCGATCCCGTACTCGCCGATGTCGAAGACATTCTTCCGGAAATGCCCGTTATCAGTCGTGCCATAGGGCACGACCATTTCCACCAGCGACGCACGGTGCGCGATCGGCCGACCGTCATAGCTGATGTCGTGCAGGGTCAGACCCTCGCGGGAATTGAAGCCGACAAGCACCGACCAGCGATCCCATTCCAGCCGACGCCCATCAAGCCTGAACGAAACGCCCTCGGGCTGAACGATGTTGAGGGGCTTATAGGGAGTTCGCGGGTTCTTGATGAACTCAGCCTCATAGTTCACCTCCGCCTGTGGAATCGGGATGATTTCGTGATCGTCGACGCGGATGATCTCGTAGGACTTGATGTCGACCACGGCATTCAGTCCGCCAATCGGATGTGCATAGAGATTGTCGTTCTCCCGCAGACGCAGCCAGGCGAAGATGTGTGCAAGGTAGCGACCGTCTTCACCGGGAATACCGAAATTACCCGCTGACCACGGATCGATGCAGACAAGGGACATGTCTTCGATGCCGCGCCTCCTGCAGGCAGCGATGAACTGGGGATCTGCGCGCACGGCATCCTCGATCGCCGTGAACTGCTCTAGCTGGATCATCGGTTTGGCGGCTCGCAGGTACTGCGATGTGACCACCATCTCCTCCGCCAGCGAGACCGTCAGGCGCCAGATGCCGTCTTCCCTGACCTTGAAAAGATTGACCCGCGCTGCCCTCCTGATCGGATCTTCGCGCTTGTATTGACGCACGACCGATTTTTCAGGCTCGAGAAGCTCGATCGTCTCGAATAAAAAGTCGGCGCCGTACCGCGGATCGTCGCGAACGATCCGGATCACTGCTTGGATTTCGGCGGCTGTTAGCGGATCAAGAGGATTCTTGACGGTAGCCGCGTTGCTCTCCTGGGAACACGTGCAGGACGATGAGACTGTGACGGTATCCATAAGTTAGCTCCTTCAGGGACCGACCGGTCGCGGGAAGAGACGAGCACCGCCACAGAACGCGTCCGATCAACGAACTCCGAACAGCGAAATTGTGACCCGCGTCGATCCAAAGGTTCGAGTTCAGATTAGAGCTCAAGAATCTTTTCGCACCGGACGGACCGGTCCGCTCGCGGTCATGGAGGCAACCTTCCTCTACGGTCCGTCACAGGACAATACGTCAGTTGACCGATTCTGCGGATGCGGTCGCGATGCTAGGACGACCCCGATCGGCGCACGATCCGTCGCCGCAACGCAGTCCAGTGTCGAAGCACGGGTGGGGACAAATTTTCAACCGCTGCACACAATCATCGTCCGTTAATCCAATTGGATCGTCCAGACATGTGTCTCGCCCAGACTCGGCGTGTGCCGAAACCGCTGCAAGCAAATGTCTCGTGTGCTATGAGAAACCTCCAACCAATAACATGAGGGGGACCACGAGATGCGGGCGGCGATTTTTCGG
>Ga0123356_10008317_pt1 | contig 10324 bp, 8 predicted proteins | sample TergutEmb28metaG_2_FD_92546 | JGI IMG/M metagenome (GOLD analysis project Ga0123356, IMG submission 92546) | Embiratermes neotenicus P3 segment gut microbial communities from Petit-Saut dam, French Guiana - Emb289 P3 | ecosystem: Host-associated > Arthropoda: Insects > Digestive system > Gut ... | reverse complement strand
GCACAGAAAGAAATAGTTCGATTATTGGATGAACACGGACTGCTCATCCAATCCGAAACGATCATTCATTCTGTCGGAACACATGAACGATGCGGCAAACCTGTTGAAATAATCCCGTCTCGTCAATGGTATATTGATATTATGAATGAACGGGAAAGATTTTTAAAAGCGGCGGATGAAATCAATTGGTATCCCGCCAATATGAAAAACCGTTATATTGCATGGGTTGAAAATTTAAAATGGGATTGGTGCATTTCAAGGCAAAGATACTTCGGAGTACCGTTTCCTGTTTGGTATTGCAATGAATGTGATAAATCCGTTTTCGCTAAAGCGGAGCAATTGCCTGCGAATCCGCTTGAAACAGATTATATCGGTTCATGTGAATGCGGCTCTTCGGATTTTATTCCGGAAAGTGCGGTTTTTGATACATGGGCAACATCAAGCATTACACCGCAAATCAATGAACGCCTCGGATTAAAATTAACACCGATGAGTATGCGCACACATGCACATGAAATCATTCGAACATGGACTTTTTATACTATAGTCCGAAGTTTGTATCACACAGGTGATATCCCGTGGAAAGACTTAATGATATGCGGATTCATTCTTGCGAAAAAGGGAGAAAAGATAAGTAAATCCAAAAATAACAATCCTCTTGATCCCGAGCATTTGATTGTTACTCATTCTGCCGATGCTTTGCGATATTGGACAGCCGGTGCCCGTCTCGGAACCGATACGTATTTTTCAACGAATGAATTATCCGTCCCGAAACGTTTCATAACAAAATTATGGAATGCTTCTAAATTTTCCGTATCGCATTTACAAGATATTGATTTAACACAAGTTCCGCAACTCCTGCCTGTCGACAGATGGATCATCGAAAAAGTCAATGAAACGATAATCAGCGCTGCAAAACTGTTATACGAATATGAAACCGGTTCAGCAAGACACGAGATCGATAATCTGTTTTGGAAAGATTTTTGCGATAATTATATAGAAATCGTCAAAGAGCGTCTGTATAAGCCGGACATTCACGGCATTGATGAACGCAAGAGCGGACAATATGCTTTATATTATACGTTGTTTAATATATTAAAGTTATATGCGATCTATGTTCCGCACATTACAGAATATATTTATCAGGAATTCTTCCGAAGATACGAGCAGGAAGCGTCAATCCACCTGACAAAATGGGAAAAACCGACCGCCGTAAACTCTGATATAATCGAATTCGGCGATCGGTTAATAAATACTGTCTTTGAAATGCGAAAACAAAAGTCAGAACAAAACCTCTCTATGGCAACAGAAATTGACATACTTACGATCTGTGCCGAAAAACGTTTCATCGATTGGTTCAAACAAACAGAACCGGATATAAAAGCATGTTCAAGAGCGAATAAAATAGAATATAATATTGTTTGATCCGGATTTATTTATACACAGTTAACGATGTGACGGAAGCGGGGTTGTCGGTAATTATTTCGATTTTTTTTGTGAAGAAGTGGGGGAATCGGCAGATTGTTTTTCTTCCTACAGATTTGCCTTCGAAAACTGTTACAGGTTGGCCGTAGTCGTAAGGATGGCATTTAATATTAAAGTTTTTTATATATTCATTTGCATATAAATCCTCTGTCAGGACAACATGGCTGATGACTTGCGGTTCGTCAAATTCGCAAACGATTTTGTCATTTTCGATTGAAAAAGCGGTTGATACGGGAGAGGAAAATCTGCAGCGGATTTCTTCTCCGAATTCCAGTAATCGATTTGCATCCGCTTCGGGGAGGAGGCCGCGTCTGTCGGGACCGATGTTGATCAATAAGTTTGCTCCTCTGCCGATCGAATAATAATAAATGCCCATCAGTTCATCAAGTGTTTTAACTGTGTGTTCGTCATCGTCGCTGTAAAACCAGTTGCGAAGGCGCATTCGGAAATCGCATTCGACAGGAAGGAAGCGATCTCCCTGCAGGTTTTCGGGAACATCGGTGAACACCGAAAAGGACAGGCTGTTGACAATATTATCATTGGGACTGTGAGCATAGCCGGATTCATTTCCTACCCAGCGTGTATCCGGATCCCACATATTGAATATCAGAATTTCCGGTTGAAGTTTACGTATTTCTTTTGTTATACGATCGGTATCATATTTATGATCTTCGGAACCGCATCCGTCAAACCATAAATAATCTATTTCTCCGTAGCCGGTCAGCAGCTCCGTTATTTGATAAATAAAATAATCATCATATTCACGGGCACTTTTTTTATTCGATCCGAATTCGGCAGGGGAGTAATAAAGACCGACTTTAAGTTCGTGTTTGCGACAGGCATCAACAAATTCCCGAACCACATCACCTTTACCGTTTTTCCAAGGTGTTCCGGCAACAGAATAATTTGTATATGCAGAAGGCCAATTAGCAAAACCGTCATGATGCTTGGTTACCAAAACGGCATATCGGGCACCTGCGTCTTTTGAAGTTTTTATCCATTGGCAGCAATCAAGTTGCGTCGGATCAAAACCCGATAACGGCATTTCCTTCATGTCCCAATCTCTGTGACCTTCGTAAAATGTGCGGATCCCGAAATGGAAAAACAGTCCGAATTCCCATTCGAGAAATTCAATTTGTTTAGGTTTAATATTAACCGTCATTATAATTCTCCTTTGGTAAAATTACTTGCAAAATACATTCTATACGATGTTTTTTCGGATTTCCACCGTTATCTGTATTGCATTCATATTTTATATGATATAAAATGTGATGATGAAATGTGACAAATATTGAAAGGTGATCGATGATGGATAAGACTTATTTTAACGAGCTTTATGAAAAGTTGTGCGTGAAGATGAAAGCGGAATGTGAACGTGTGGGTGACAGAATTCCGTATATACCGACAGACGGTCGTTACATTGATGTGACTGTTGATAACGATGAAGGTATTTTTTGGTGGACAAACGGTTTCTGGCCGGGAATTTTATGGCAAATGTATAATGCCACGAAAGATGAAATATATCGCACGGCTGCTGTCGGTGTAGAGAAACGTTTTGATGAAGCCTTTGAAGGGTTTTTGGGTCTGCATCACGATGTCGGTTTCCAGTGGTTGCATACATCGGTCGCAAATTACAGACTTACAAAAGATAAAGATGCGTTTCGTCGCGGGATGCATGCGGCAAATATTCTTGCGGGGCGCTTCAATCCTGATGCGAAATATATCAGGGCATGGAATTTTGAAGGATCGACCGGCTATACCATCGTCGATACAATGATGAATCTTCCTTTATTACATTGGGCATACAGAGAAACAGGCGACCCCAGATTCATGCAGATCGCCAAGTATCATGCCGATACGTGCATGCGTGTTACTGTCAGACCTGACGGGTCATGCAATCACGTTGTCGATCTTGATCCGGCAACGGGTGATGTGGTGAAAGTTGTTGACGGACAGGGATACTCTCCCGAATCATCATGGACTCGCGGTAATTCATGGGCTCTATACGGTCTTGCTTTGAGTTATCGACATACGGGTGAAGAGCGTTATTTAAATACATCAAAAAGAATAGCACATTATTTTGCATCAAACCTTGCAATCAACGATTGGTTACCGTTGGTGGATTTTCGCGCCCCGGACGAACCTGTTCATTACGACTCAACGGCAGGTATGATCGCAGCTTGCGGAATGCTTGAAATAGCTGAACATGTACCCGAGCTTGAAAAAAGATTATACAGAGAATGTGCAATAAATACCATTACGGCTTGTGAAAAGAAGTTTTGTGACTGGAATCCCGAAACAGACGGGGTCATGAGCGGCGGGGCGGCGGCATATCATGACAGTTGGGGCGGAAAAAACAAAAATGTTCCCATTATTTACGGAGATTATTTCTTTACGGAAGCAATAATGCGACTTAACAATAAAGACTTTTTGATTTGGTAAAACAACGAATATTTATTAATGTACAAAATATATAATTATAATGGGGAGCTTATGAATAACAAAGAGATGGTCATGTCAGTCCTGAATTATGAATCCGATGCAAAAATGCCTGTCGTTCACTTCGGGTATTGGAATGAGACTGTTGATAAATGGGTCAAAGAAGGGCATATCAGCAAAGAAGAAAGTTGGGACGATATAGCCGATAAATTAGGGTTCGACTGCGGTTACGGAGACTGTTTCGGAGGAAACAGCGGTTTATTTCCTGCTTTTGAAGAAAAATTGATCAAAGAACTGCCTAACGGTTCACAACATGTTCTTAATCATGACGGCGTTATCGAACTCAGAAAACCCGGTGCGACATCAATACCTGCAGAGATCGAACATATTTTAACGGACAGAGAATCATGGGAGCGGGAATATTTACCGCGTCTTCAATTTTCCGAAGACAGAATCAATATTGATTTTATGAAAAGTTATGTTCTTAATCATAACGGTCCTTTGGGTATATTTTGCGGGAGTTATTACGGGGTCATTCGTAATTGGGTCGGCATTGTCGGTTTGAGTTATCTTGCAATTGATGATGAAGATTTATATGACGAAATCATAAAAACGGTGGGTGAGCTTGCGTATAAAGTCGCGGCGTTTGGATTAAAAACAGCTGATTCAATGGGTATTCGTTTTGATTATTGCCATTTTTGGGAAGATATTTGTTTTAATACCGGCCCGCTTATCAGCCCGAATACTTTTTATGAAAAAATCGGTCCGTATTATAAAAAGATAACTGATTTGGCAAAGGAATACGGAATAAAAATATTTTCACTTGATTGTGACGGATGTATCGATCTGCTGATCCCGACATGGATCGAAAACGGTGTAAATACGATGTTCCCGATCGAAGTCGGAACATGGGGTGCAAGTATTGCTCCCTGGCGTGAAAAATACGGTAAAGAACTGCGGGGAGTGGGCGGTATGGATAAACGTGTGTTTGCACACGGACGTGATGCTGTCGATGCGGAAATCGAACGTCTTAAACCTCTTGTCGATCTCGGCGGATTTATACCGTGTCCCGATCATCGCATTGCTCCGGACGCTGTATGGGATAATGTGCGTTACTATTGTGACAGAATGCGGGAGACATTTTAAGTAATATGGAATACTCAAGCGATATATTGAGATATGAAGAGCAAATAACTTTTAAGTTGCGTAAATTGTACAATGAATTCGGTTATTCACGGTACAGAATGAGCAAGTTTGAAGAATATGAGTTATATGCCGAAAATCGGTCGTTCCTGCCTTCCGGTGAAATACTTACGTTCACCGGTGTAGACGGAAGGCTTATGGCTCTGCGTCCGGATGTTACTCTTTCTATCGTAAAATCGGCAAAAGATGACGGTTGTCTTCAAAAACTCTATTATAATGAAAATGTTTACAGATCGGACGGCTCTGAATTCAAAGAACAAATGCAAGTCGGTTTGGAATGCATCGGAGCAATCGATGTTGACCTGACAGGTGAAGTGCTGTTGCTTGCAAAAAAAAGTCTTGAAATTATAAATGACCGTTCCCGACTCGATATTTCTCATATGGGTTATATAAACGGTTTGTTAAGCAGTGTTGAAATGACGTCGGCACAAAGGAATGAAATTGTTAAATGTATCTGCGTAAAAAATGTATCCGGTCTTACGGCTCTTTGTTCGGAGTACGGTTTGGCTGATGGCTTTAACGAAAATATAACAACATTATCGACATTATACGGGTCTTACCCGGATGTTGCTGATAAACTGCGGACTTTATGTGTTAATGATGAAATGAACATCGCACTTTCGGAACTTAACGATCTTCACGAAACTTTATGTGCTCTCGGAATAAATCGAGATGTGAATATTGATTTTACTATAATTAATGATATAACCTATTATAACGGGATCATTTTTCAAGGGTATATCGAAGGTGTTCCGGTCAAGGTTTTGTCGGGTGGACGTTATGATGAATTGATGCGAAAATTCGGAAAGCGGGTCGGTGCGGTCGGGTTTGCGGTTTATCTTGATGAAACGGAAAAACCGGGGACGGGTGAACCGGGAGCGGATGAGGGTTTGCTGAGTATTGCTTTGCCGAAGGGCAGGTTGGGAGAAAAAGCTTATGCTGCTTTCGAGGCGGCAGGTTACGGTTGTCCCGAAATCCTTGAGGAGAGCCGTAAACTGGTGTTTGAAAACCCTCAAACCGGGGTGCGATATTTTTGGGTGAAACCCTCTGATGTCGCAATATATGTTGAGCGCGGTATTGCCGATATCGGTGTTGCGGGTAAAGACATATTGCTTGAGTATTCGCCTGATGTATATGAACTGCTTGATCTTGGTATCGGAAAATGTAATATGAGTGTTTCGGCAGAAAAAGGTTTTAATCCCGGTGACGACGGAAAAACATTGCGTGTTGCTACAAAATTTCCGAATATTGCGCGAAACCATTACAGAAATCGCGGACGAGAGATCGATGTTATCGAGCTCAACGGTTCGATCGAGTTGGCTCCTTTACTGGGGTTGTCGGATGTTATCGTTGATATAGTGGAAACCGGGCAAACACTTTATGAAAATGACATGGAACCGATCGAAACCATTGTTGATATAAGTGCGCGATTGATTTCGAATAAAGCAAGTTATAAATTCAAACATAAAAAAACAGATGAATTATGTCGTTTGATATCACGAGGAGAAAAGCAAAAATGATTAAGATGGTCAAATCCGGGGAATTCAAAAAAAATCACATCGTTCGAAAAACGATCGGTAATTCGGATATAAATACAAGTGTTGCCGAGATAATTAAAGGTGTTGCAGAACGCGGTGATGAAGCTTTACGTGAATATACCAAGAAGTTTGACGGTTGCGAACCGGAGAGTTTTGAGTTAAATAAGGCAGATATTGATAAAGCTGTTGCCGGTGTTGAGCCGGAGTTCATAAAAGTTATGGAAAATGCCGCTTTGAATATTGAAGATTTTCATCGCAATCAGATTCGTAAGGGATTTGATCTGCCTCCGAAAAACGGAGTTATTTTGGGTCAAAAAATCACTCCGATAGAACGGGTCGGCATTTATATCCCGGGCGGAACCGCACCGTATCCGTCGTCGGTTTTGATGAACTGTATTCCCGCTAAGTTAGCGGGAGTAAGTGAAATAATAATTACTACGCCGCCTTCCGGTGATGATCGGGGTGCAAATGTCAACGGGGTTGATACGGGATTGCTGGCAGCCGCGAAAATAGCCGGGGTCGACAGGGTGTTTTCGATCGGCGGAGCTCAGGCTGTGGCGGCGCTTGCGTTCGGGACGGAGTCGGTTCCGCGTGTTGATAAAATAACCGGCCCGGGTAATGCATATGTGGCAGAAGCAAAACGTCAGGTGTTCGGAATCGTGGGGATTGAAAGTATTGCAGGCCCGAGTGATATACTTGTTATTGCCGATGAAAATGCCGATCCCGTTTTGATTGCGGCAGATATGCTTTCACAATGTGAACACGGACCGGATTCGCCTGCATTGCTGCTTACTGCGGATATCGAGTTGGCGCGAAAAGTCAGAGAGGAAATTGAAGAACAACTTTCTCATCTTCCGCGGAAGGATACAGTACGCAGAGCTGTTGATGAACACGGATTGATAATCATAACAAAATCAACGGACGAAGCGTTTGAAATATCAAATATCATTGCACCCGAACATTTGGAAATCATGCTTGATGAACCTTTCAATCATTTGGATAAAGTAAAAAACGCAGGATCGGTTTTCTTGGGGAAACACACTCCGGAGCCGCTCGGAGATTATTATGCCGGACCGAATCACACTTTGCCGACATCCGGAACGGCACGTTTCTCGAGTCCTTTATCGGTTGATGATTTTATAAAGAAAACATCATATACATATTACTCGGAAAATGCGCTCAACGATATAGGTGATGATGTGATACACTTTGCCGAAAAAGAAGGTTTCAAAGCGCATGCATTGACCGTTATAAAAAGAATAAAAAAAGGTAATCGGATATGAGCAGGTTTTTGGCAAATCGTTTTGTTTCATTTGATGCGTATGTCCCGGGTGAACAACCTTCGGGAACGGATTATATAAAACTCAATACGAATGAATCTCCGTATCCGCCGCCGAGTGTAATGGCGGATATTGTGAGCAGAGAAGTTGACAAGTTAAAATTATACCCGAGCACTGACGGAACCGATCTGATAAACAGACTTGCCGAATTTTATGATGTAAACGCGGAAAATGTAATAATAGGTAACGGTTCGGATGAATTACTGGCGTTTGCTTTTCTTGCATTTTTTGAAAACGGAATTATTTTTCCGGATATAACATACGGTTTTTATCCCGTATATGCAAAGTTGTATGATATTAATTATCGCGAAATCCCTTTGAATGAAGATTTTACCGTTAATATAAATGATTATGTAAATGTCGGAACAAATGTAATTCTGGCAAATCCGAATGCTCCGACCGGTATTTCGCTCGGTCTTGATGACGTTGAAAAAATCGTTAAAAGCAATCCGGATCATCTTGTTGTTATTGATGAAGCATATGTCGACTTCGGAGGAGTGTCTGCGATTCCGCTCACAATGCATTATGATAATTTGTTGATCATCCACACATATTCAAAATCACGTTCACTTGCAGGTGCAAGATTGGGGTTTGCTGTCGGGTCGGCGGGTATTATTGAAGATATGAATAAAATGAAGTATTCATTCAATCCGTACAATGTAAACAGACTTACGCAGATCATGGGTGTGACAGCATTGAATGAAGAAGCGTATTATGATGAAAAACGTAAGGAAATCATAAAAACACGTGAATACACAAAAGAGCGTTTGACCGGTATGGGATTCATCATGACGGATTCATGTGCAAATTTTTTATTCGGTAAAAATCCGAAAATAAGCGGACATGAATTATATTCAAAACTGAAGGATAAAGGTATATTGGTCAGACAATGGAACAAACCGAGGATATCTGATCATATAAGGATAACGACGGGTACGCCGGAGCAAACGGAAGCCTTGATAAAAGCAATAGAAGAAATATTATCATGACGATACCGAAAGGCGGGTTTTATGAGAAAAGGTGAAATCAACAGGACTACTACCGAAACGGAAATCAAATTATCTTTTAATCTTGACGGTACCGGGAATTATTCGGTCAATACCGGTATCGGATTTCTCGACCATATGCTGGAGTTGTTCACACGACACGGCAGATTTGATTTGGAAATAAACTGCAGGGGTGATATACATGTTGACAGCCATCACTCTGTTGAAGATATAGGTATATGTTTGGGTGATGCATTTTCAAAAGCCTTGGGTGATGCAAAGGGGATCTGCAGATACAGTGATGTGACATTACCCATGGATGAAGCTCTTGTGCTTTGTGCGGTCGATGTGTCCGGAAGAGGTCATTTGAATCTTGATATAACACTGCCGGATCGTTTGGTCGGCGCAATGGATGCAGAGCTGTTTGAAGAATTTATGCTTGCTTTTGTGAGAAAAGCGGGAGTTACCGTGCATATACGAATGCTTGACGGGAAGAACGCTCATCATATCCTTGAAGCTTGTTTTAAGGCATTTGCGCGTGCGCTTCGTGCAGCAGTAAAAAAAGATGATGAGTTCGGTGATGAAATACCGTCCACAAAAGGAGTTTTAATGTGATCATATATCCTGCGATCGATTTATATGAAGGTAAAGCAGTCCGATTAAAACGGGGCAATTATAATCAAATGACTGTTTACAGCGACGACCCGGTCTCTGTTGCATCGGGTTTTAAACAAGCCGGTGCGACTGCGTTGCATATTGTCGATCTTGAAGGCGCACGAGACGGAAAACCTTGCAATTTCGATGTAATCAAAAAAATAACCGCTGAGTCCGGTTTGTTTGTTCAGGTCGGAGGCGGCATCCGAACGGCGGAAACTGTAGAATTATATTTAAATGCAGGTGTAAAACGAACGATATTGGGAACTGCGGCAGTTTCGACATCGGGTTTTTTAAAGGAAGCGGTTAACAGATTCGGTGATGCGATAGCGGTCTCTGCAGATATCAAAGACGGTTTTATTGCCGTAAAAGGATGGACTGAAGTATCGGGATCCGATGCTCTTGATTTTTGTGATACGGTTGATAAACTCGGTGTAAAGACTTTGATTTGTACGGATATATCAAAAGACGGAATGCTGAGCGGAACGAACATGGAGCTTTATGAAGCTCTTCGCTTAAAATTAAATGCAGGGTTGATCGCATCGGGAGGGGTGACGTCTCTTCATGAAATAAAAACCCTGTCAAAAATGGGTATGGACGGAGCGATTTTGGGAAAAGCACTGTATACGGGTGATATTGATTTAGCGGAGGCTGTAAAAATATGCAAGTAAAAAAAATC
>Ga0123356_10008316_pt1 | contig 10324 bp, 11 predicted proteins | sample TergutEmb28metaG_2_FD_92546 | JGI IMG/M metagenome (GOLD analysis project Ga0123356, IMG submission 92546) | Embiratermes neotenicus P3 segment gut microbial communities from Petit-Saut dam, French Guiana - Emb289 P3 | ecosystem: Host-associated > Arthropoda: Insects > Digestive system > Gut ... | reverse complement strand
TGCAATGAGCTATGTCCACTGGCTGGCCCGCGCTACCGGGGTGCCCTATCGCCTGCCAAGCGAGGCCGAATGGGAATACGCCGCCCGTGCCGGCAGCATGACACGATACTGGTGGGGCAACGACGTCGAGACGGGCTATGCCGATTGCCATGGCTGCGGCTCGTTTCAGGAGAATGCAGGGCCAGTCAAGGTGGGCAGCTTTGCTGCCAACCGGTTCGGCCTATTCGACATGGGTGGCGACGTTGCGGAATGGGTAGCCGATTGCTGGCACGAGAATTATGCAGGCGCACCAGCAGATGGCACCGCATGGCAGTGCCAGAATGGCGGAGATCACGTACTGCGCGGCGGCTCATGGATGAGCACACCCAACATCGTACGCGCTTCGGACCGCGAACACTACGAGACCAGCGTCCGCTATCCGGGAAACGGCTTCCGAATCGCGCGATCCGAATAGGGGCGGGACAATGTGGACGAGGCGCCTGTTGGCGAGCAGCTTGATGAACTTGGCTGTGCTGCGGCCTGTTTGTAGATCAAGCGCAATTCGGCGCCCGGAAACATCGTTTCGGTGGCATTCAGCTCGTCACAGAGATGCCGGATTATCTCACCGCTGCCCGAGGCGCGGTAGCAGGTGGCCAGATTGGCCGTCCGGTGACCAAGACAACAGCTGCGATGACGAAGGCGGCGTTCCGACGATCATAGGCATCGGCAAGCACGCCGACGAACGTGCTAACCAGCATTTGCAGGAATTCAAGACGACCATCGACTAAGAAACGTTGGGGTGCAACGCCTATCCGGCGCGGTCGTCGCGCAATGTTCGCAACGCAAGACGGAGCAGCGTCGCACCGCCCGATCGCTCAAGCCCCAAGCGCCCGTCTACCGCCCATCCGGTCGTCGCGGCCCGCACCGCCGAAACGGCGTTGGGGCAACCGATGCTGGAATGCGCCCGTGCGGTGTGATTTCGCCCAGATCAATCCGGGGACCCTGTGTTGCCAGTGAGCGGGGACACCAAAGTGCCCGGCTTTCGGCTAGCGGATCGGGGGCGATGCGACTGGCGTTGCAAGAAGCCGCAGCTTCAGAGCGCGGGTCATTACTGCAAAGTTGCGCTTCGCGGCGTTCGGCCGGTGTTATCGCCGCTCCGCCCACACCGATCAGGCGGCAAATCCCGGCGGCGCGACGAAGCCACCGAAGGCCTGCTCGAGCAGCCCAGCAAAGGCGATGGTGGTGCGATCCTCTAGCAACGGCCCGTTGATAGCCACACCGATTGGAAGGCCCTTGGCATCGCGTTCGAGGGGCGCGACCGTTGCGGGCAAGCCAGCCACCGTCGCCATGCCCGGCCAGGCAAGCTGATCGAAATACGGCACCCGCACGCCATCGATGTCCGCCTCGCGAGCGTTAAAATCCGGGTTGTGATCGTGCGGAAAGGCTGGCGTGGAGAAGGCGGGTGTCAGTACCACGTCGAATTCGCGGAACAGGGCCCGCCATCGTCGACGCAGTCCGGTACGTGCTTCGTTGGCGTACAGCCACTCGCGATGGGTCAGCACGGCGCCCCGCAGGCGTTGCGCCGACAGGCTCTTCTCGCTTTCCGGCAGATTGGCTGCAGTTGCCTGCATGCCGGCGTAGTCTTCCGCAGCCAGCCGCGCCATCAGGATCGGCATCAGCAGCTGCAGATAGGTCCGATCAGCGAGCGCCAGATCGGGCAGCAGTTCGCTCGACCGCGCCACTTTTGTCCCGGCGGCTGCGAGCCGGCTGGCAACGCGGTCGAGCGCGGCGCGCACCGACTCCGCGGTCGGGATCAACGGATGCGTGTCGACCAGCAGAACCCGGTAGTCGCCGAGCGCGGTGTGTCGGGTGGGGGGCAGGCAGAGGTGGTAAGCACGTGCCTCTTCCTCATCCGGCCCCGCCAGAATGTCCAGGGCGAGATCCAGGTCCGCGGCGCTGCGCGCCAGCGGCCCGATGACCGCAAGATCGACTACGGCATGGGTGCCGGGAAACGTACTTCCCCTGGCCGGTAGCAGGCCCAAGCTCGGCTTGTGCCCGAATACACCGCAAAAGGCGGCGGGTACGCGGATCGAGCCGCCGATGTCCGAGCCCAGTTCGAGCGGCACATAGCCGGCCGCCAGTGCCGCCGCAGCGCCGCCGGAGGAGCCGCCAGGAGTGCACGCCGGGTCCCACGGATTGCGCGTAAAGCCGTAAATCTCGTTGGCGCTCTGCCAATCGCCGAGCGCGGTCGGCACATTGGTCTTGCCGATAATGATGGCGCCCGCCGCCTTGAGCCGGGCGGCAGCGGTGCCGTCCTCTGTCGGTCGCCAGTTGCGAAACGGCGGCAGGCCCCAGGTCGTCGGTAACCCGGCCAGGTCGTTGGACTCTTTCACCGTCATGCAGACGCCAAGCAGTGGCAGCCGCTCCCCGCGGGCTAGCGCCGTATCGGCGGCTCTTGCAGCCACCCGCGCGCGATCGAAGTCCCGCACGACTACGGCGTTGATCGCGCCGTCGCCCGCCTCGATACGGCCGATCGCTTGGTCCAACAGCTCAACCGCGGAAATATGCCGCTCTGCCAGCGCCTGTGCCGTCTCACGGGCGGTCCAATAGGCTGGGTTGCTGCCTGTTGATGCTGACATCTCGGCCCCCCTCTGCTTTTTCTGCGGGAACGGTAGCAACGGTCACGGCCGCGGGACCAGGGCAGGCCGCATTGATGCTAGTCACGTGTCCGACTGACAGTACTGATGGTGGTCTGTCGCGAAGCCGCCTCCGCCCATGAGGCCACGCGTGCACGCCAGCAGCGAGAATTTTGAACCATCGAACGAGCGGTTCACCGCCTTCGAACAACCGGCTGGGGTTAGTGCGTCCTCCTCACCTGCGACGAGTAGGTTGGGTCGACTAAGCGTGGACATGTATGCAGTGGCAGGCCGTAGAGGAACTCACGCGTTGCGCGCGACCACCCGCGCTATGATCGATCGAAGCCCAGCATCGCGTTTCGGCGTAGCTCCCGGGGTCTCGCCATCCTCTGCCTCAGCGGGGCTTGCCCGCATGCCCCAGGATTGCTCCGATCAATGCCAACGCTTCGCCACTAGACGTAGAAGTCGAGCCGAGCGTGTGTTACACTCTCGCCGGTTCGTGTGAGGGTAGCGCTCAGGATGCGCGTTAAGATTCCAGATCTACTCATCGCCGCGGCGCGCGCCTGGCTTAAGGTAACGCACAATAAAATCTGCCCGCACGGCCATGCGACGCGAGGAAACATCGTCTTCCTGCTCGAGGTAAAAGGAGCCTGATTTCGGTGGGCTTCGACTAAATACCGGCGTGCGCGCTCGAGCATGGCGTTTGCCCCGGGTGTCCGTGTCGGCCATGGTGCAGGGAGCGTGAACGGAAGGGGGACAAAATGGCAAGTGCGACTCGGCGCTCTGTGCTTCGCGGGTCTTTGGCGCTCACTGCGGCGGGCTCGCTTGCGCGACCTTTCATCGCTAACGCTGCGGCGAAAACCGCGATCGTCTGGTGGGTGCAAGGTTTCGCTGAAGAAGAAGACATTGCGTTCAAGAAGCTCGTCGCCGATTACCAAAAGGAAAGTGGCAACACGATCGACTTTACACTCGTCCCATTCGCGCCGCATCGCCAGAAAATCGTCGCGGCGATGACTAGCGGCGCCGTCCCAGACCTGTTTCCGAACAATCCGGTGGAAACCCTCGCGCTATATGCGTGGGACAATAAGCTCGTTGATGTCAGCGACGTTGTCGCGACGCAGAAATCGCAATACACCGAAACGGCGTTGCTCACCGCCTTCTGTTACAACAGCGCTGAGAAACGACGCAGCTATTATGCCGTACCCTATACCTGCGCAGTGCGGCCGAACCACGTCTGGCGGCCATTGGTCGAGAAGGCGGGTTACAAAATCGAAGATGCTCCGAAAACATGGGACGCGTACTACGACTTTTTCAAAGGGGTGCAAAAGAAATTGCATGCGCAAGGTGCGCGCCATGTCTACGGCATGGGATTCCAATTGAATACGACCGGCAACGATTCGAACGCGTTGTTCGACTACTTCCTGATTGCCTACGGAGGGAAAAACATCGTCACGACGGATGGAATGCTGCACGTTGACGATCCGCAAATTAAAGAAGCGGCGATCAAAGCAGTTACCTATCCGGCAACAGCCTACAAGGAAGGCTTTGTACCGACAGGGTCGATCAACTGGAATGACGCCGACGACAACAACGCCTTCCATGCGAAGCAGATCGTAATGGACCTCGACGGGACGATTTCGACCGAGGTCGCGATCATCAAGAACAGACAAGACTATGACGACATCCAAACGATGGGCCTGCCGGTCGGTAATGACGGCACGCCGGTGCCGAGCGAGTCGCTGCATACCGGCGGCCTCATTCCGCAGGGTGCCAAGAACGTCGAGGTCGCCAAGGATTTCCTCAAATTCTTGATCCAGCCGGAGGTGCTCAACGCGTATCTGAAGGCCGGGCTTGGCCGCAATATCCCGTGCATGCCGTCGATCGCCAAAAACGATTCATGGTGGCTGGCAGACCCGCACCGCGCTGCTTATACCAAGCAGGGACTGCTCGGCCCGACCGTGCCGAATTTCTGGGTTTTCAACCCCGCCTACGCCAGCGTCGAGAATACACATGTATGGCCGACGGCTTGGACCGACGTCATCAATGGTGGCCTGACGCCGCAAGCAGCGGTGGAAAAGGCGTTCAAGCGTGTCGAGGAGATTTTCGCGAAGTACCCAATCGAGCAAAGTTGACGATCTGTGTCGTTGCGCCGCTGATTCGTTCCAGCAGCTCTACGGAGAGCCGGAGCAGTCTCGGTCGGGCTTGGTTTCAGCGCGCTGCATCCGCCCTATTACCGCCGGTCGGCCAGAACCTCCTGTGACGCACAGTCCGCGAGGGTGAATGCGTCGAGACTTTCATAGAAGCGATCCCGCGCAGCCGCCAGCATGGCGCGCAGCCGACAGGCCGGTAACATCGGACAGGAACTGTCGTCCTCGCGAAAGCACTCGACCATGGGTTGGTCGGCTTCGAGCCGCCGCAACAGCGCGCCAAGCCGCACACTCTGTGGCGAGACGGCCAGCGCCACTCCGCCGCCGGTGCCCCGCGCGGTGCGCGTGATACCGAGTGCGGTGAGTTCCTGCACAATCTTGTGCAGATGGTCTCGAGACAGCCCACCGAGCGTGCGCGCCAGCCGATCGACGCTGATACGCGCGTCGTCCGGCGCCGAGGCCAGCAGCATCAGTACGCGCAGGGCATAGTCCGTCGAAGCCAGCAGGCGCATCGGATCCCTCAAATCGGTATTGACAGTACCAGAAATGGGCCCCAATGTAACTGGTATCTGGAATACCAGTTACCATTTGGCTCTGCACCTGAACATGGAGTCCCTGTGATGACCGAGGACGTAGGCAGCCAGGCGGGGTTCGCGACCCGCACCCTGGCGGACATCGCCGCAAGGCTGCCCGGCGCAACCGACATATTCCGCCGCCGCAAGCTGGATTTTTGCTGTGGCGGCCAGGTCCCATTAGAGCAGGCGGCGGGCGCGCGTGGCCTCGCCGTGGACGAACTCGAAGCCGAATTGGAGGCAGCTGCGGCCCGAGGCCTGCCAGTGGAACGTCCCGAAGGGACAGCCGCCCTCATCGACCTGATCGAGACCCGCTATCACGCCACGCACCGACGTGAACTGCCTGAGCTGATCCGGCTCGCCCGGCGCGTCGAGGTCGTCCACAAAGACCACGACGCGGTGCCGCGCGGGATCACCGCACTGCTGGAACGCGTGAGCGGAGAGCTGGAGGTCCATATGAAGAAGGAGGAGCTCATCCTGTTCCCGACGATGCGCCGCGGCGGGCATCCGATGATTGCGCAGCCGATCGCCGTGATGCTGGCAGAGCACGACGATCACGGTGTGCATCTGCGGGCACTGGAAGCGCTGACCGACGATTTTGTTGCGCCGGAAGATGCTTGCCCCAGCTGGCGCGCGCTCTACGTCGGAACAAAGAAGCTGGTTGACGACCTGATGGAGCACATCCACACCGAGAACAATATTCTGTTTCCGCGTTTCCTGGTGACGGCTGCAGGCGTGCGATGACCGATATCGCGTTGGCGCTGGCGGTGCATGTTGTCGCCGTGGTGCTTTGGATCGGTGGTGTCGGCGTCGTCGCCACTGTGTTGATGCCGGAGATTGGCCGTTCGCGTCCGCCGGACGAACGATTCGTCGCGTTCCATGCGCTGGAGAAGCGCTTCGCCCGTCAGTCGCGGATCACCACGCTGCTGGCGGGCGCAAGCGGCCTCTACATGACCTGGCGGCTGGACGCCTGGAGCTGGTTCGCCTCTGTGGCGACCTGGTGGATGCCGGCAATGGCACTCATCTGGCTGATCTTCACTCTGATGCTGTTCGCGGTTGAGCCGTTGTTCCTGGACCGCTGGTTGGCGCGCCGTGCCGCGTCGAAACCCGCCGCGACATTTCAATGGTTTCAGCGGCTGCACCATGTCCTGCTTGGACTGAGCCTCTTGACCATTGCGGGCGCGGTTGCCGGCCTCCACGGCGTGAACCTGTTCCGCTGGTGAGGACTATCGGAGTGCGGTTTGGCGGTCCGACGGGCAACACCGAAGTTGCCAACCACTGGCGGATGCATCCCAGCATTTCCTCGGCCTCACACCGCCGAAGACGTTGCAGATTTCCGACTGGTCGGCGCCAGCGCTTTCGTTGTGCCAGCTCAGCTACGCGGCCTCGATGCCGTCATAACGCACCGGCTCCGGGCCCGCGTATCACCCGTCATTCCGATTTTGCATAGTCGAGGCGGATCCCTTGCCCCTGAGGCGTGACGTGCCCGATGCGGCGCATTGTACATAGGACGACTGGACCGAAGCGGATGCAGCAAGACGGCTCCAGTATCTTCACAGATGCTGGCAGCTTCCATGCCACGGCTTCTTCAGCCTTCATCGGTTCGTCACGGAATATTGGCGCGTCTGCGGTGCAATGCCACGGATCCGTCCCCTCGATACAGTTGCAGAGGAACAGGCAGAAATTGCCACTTATGCTATAGTCAGCGTGACTGCCCGGTTCCACCCTATTGCCGTTGGCCGACGTGGCCTCAGCAATCAACTGACAGGGTTCCCGAGCAAAAGCTGCTGCGCGCCCCGCTTCCAGGAAAGCTCGAGCGTCGAGGTGTCCAAAGATCTCGATCAATGGTGCCACCAGGCGTCCAGCCGGTCTGGTGGCTGGCGCCGATGCCAGCACCATTGTCGCCATGAAAGTACTCGTAAAACAGCAAGCGGTCCCGCCAATAGGAGTCTCGTTGGAACTTCTCCGTGCCGCCGAAAACCGGCCGTCGACCGGCTTGATCGCGCAAAAAGATCCCTGTCAGTCTAGTGGCAATCTCGCGGGCAACCTGGAGGCAGAGGGCCAACCGCTCTTTCTTATAGAGGTATGCGCCCAGGTTGGCGTGAACGAACGGACGCTGCGCAACTACTGCTTAGAGTATCTTGGCATGAGTCCGCATCGATATCTCTGGCGCCGCCGGATGAACCAGGTGCGGCATGCCGTTAGTTTGGCTGACCCGGTGGAAGCAACTGTAACCACGATCGCCACCAACTATGGATTCTGGGAGCTTGGTCGATTTTCGGTCGCCTACAGAAAGCTATTCGGTGAATCGCCCTCGACCACGCTTCGTAAGTCACCCGAGCATGTGCAGTTTGCGGCGCGCTCTGGTGCCCGGTAGGGCCGATTGCCGATCATGCAGTAGTACGTTCCTGTCGCCGCAGCATACAGCCGACGGAACTTGGGTAAGCCATAATCTCGCCGCGCTCGACCGCTACGTATGTCCTATGACGAGGGTGCTCGGGCAAGGTGTTTGCAATACTTCGTACGGCCACAGCGTCCCTCACAAACCCGCTTTACTCCAACAGTAACGGTTCCTAGTAGGTGATGAACAAGTTTCCGGCACTCAGTGGCGAGAGCCCCTGCGGCCACCGATTCGCGACGATCGCTGCGTCCAACTTTTCACTCTCCATCATGGCAACGCCAGAAGCTAGCTTTGTGGATGGGCTCTTGCGCACCCGCTCGAATAGAGCGGGTGCGCTGCACCTCCTGTCGAGATCGTCGCGCAATGCGGGACGCATGTCGCGCATCACCACGAGTGATGGGCTAAACGCGCAGCGAGACGAGGGAGCGTCCGCTCGTCCACCGCACCGGGCAGGAGATCGCGCATGAGCCGCATGCTCAGACCCGATGGCCGCACAAGGAGACCACGCTCAGATGCGAGACGTGGTCGCTCTTTTCGACTTCGGCCGCGGAGGTCGCTCATAGCGCTGGCGGTGGCCACCGCCGTATTATAGCCTGTCCTTGCACCGCTTGGAATGTTCGCCGCAGCGCAGACGATGGGGCAGGGGACGCAGATAGGTTTTGGGGTGCATCCCGGATGGTTTCCTCGCGCGGACCCGTTATCGCACGGCGCCGTCCTTCTGCCCGGCCGGTTCGTTCCGTTCCGACCATCTGTTGACAGGTGCGTCGCCTTCTTTGGCCACGGCTTTATCGCATGTCTGTTTGCGGTCCCGACTGATCCAGCCTATCCGTGCCATTCATTCTCCAGACGCTACTATGACCGTTGCCATTGGCCCTCTTCTCACCCCGCGTGTCCCTAGCCGCCGGAAAGCTGGAAAATGGTGGACCGATTCCGTTCCCGCCTGTTTGGAACCTCGCCATCCGCTGATGACAGGTCCTGGGCAGGGCGCGTGACCCTGGTGACGGGGGGTAACTCGGGCATAGGCCGGGCATTCGTCGAAAGACTCGCAATGGCCAAAGCCAAGGTGATCGCATGCGGGCGTAACCAGGACACGTTGCAGGAGCTCCAACGGGAGCACCCGGAAGTTGAGGCTATTCCATGCAACATCGCCGAGCGAGCGGATGTGCTCGGACTTGCGGAATCTGTCCAGGCGCGTCACGGCAAGCTCGACACACTGGTCAATAATGCGGCGATTATGGAGAAGGTCGACCTGCTTGACGATAGTGTCAGCGATGACCGGATCGCGCATGAAATAGCGGTCAACCTGATTGGTACCATCCTGTTGACCCGCCGTTTCCTGCCGCTGCTACGTTCGAGCCATAGCCCCATGATCGTTATGATCACCTCCGGCTATGCGCTACTTCCCGCAACGCGTGCGCCAACATATTCGGCCAGCAAAGCCGGTCTTCATTCCTTTACTCTGGCACTGCGCCGGCAACTGAGTGGTGTGGGCATCCGCGTCATCGAAGTACTGCCGCCGTTGGTCGATACACCGGCGACGCGCGCGGTGCAGGGACCGAAAATGTCGGCTGACGCACTGGTCGACCGGGTGTTGCGGGACATCGATCGTGGTCGTGACGAGATACTCCCTGGGAATGTCGGCCTGTTGCCAATGATGATGCGATTGGCTCCCCAATACATCGCGCGCCGTGTTGCCGAATCCTGAACAGCCTTGCACTGTCACGTCGTCACGGCCGGCCCATCATTGAGTCGACACGCGGCTGCGGCTCGTTTCGGAACGAACCCCGTGCCCAAGGGGTTCGTGAAGTACCGACCCGATAGCAGCGCACGAATTACCTTCTGCAACCAAATAGGGCGCCGACCAATCACCGGCGCATCGGCGACGGCGCCGATGCCAACGATGTCGTGCTCACTTGTGCGTGGAGGGCAATCCGACCGTCGATTCGGGGTCGGAACCCCACATCCGCCTGAGCACCGAACGTCCTCGTCGGTGGTGCTCAAGAGCGGCGCCCGCATGTGCGGCCGCGGCCGTCACAAGAAGGACCGCAGCCCATCGATGGACCTGTCTGATGACCTCGAACCATTGGGCGTCAGGGGAAACGAGATGGGGGATGGGAATCAGCCCAAGGAAAAGAGTCGGCACGCGTGCCGGCGCAAGCGCCGCGGTGAGATAGCCGAGGGCAGGCACCGCGAGGAGGAGTACATAGAGCATCGCATGCATGCTCACCGCGGCGCGTCGCTGCCACTCGGCCAGGTGCGGGTCCCAGTCCGGACGCCTGACGCTGGCACGAATACTGAGGCGATAAAGGGCAAGCCCGAACACGGTGAGGCCAATTGTTTTATGGAGCTGATAGAGCGAAAATTTCAGCAGGAGCTCGCTAAGCGGCACGGCGACCATAAGCCATCCAAGCGGGAATGCCGCAAACACGAATCCAGCCGTCCACCAGTGAAGGCGCCGCAATCCCCGGCCCCATCCTGGTGGCTCATTCGGCATTGAATGCCTGAGGCAATTTGAGGCGGGCTTTGATGACGATATTCACATTGTCGGAGATGAACACTTTATCCGCTGTCATTCCGAATGCTGAGCGT
>Ga0123356_10008315_pt1 | contig 10326 bp, 9 predicted proteins | sample TergutEmb28metaG_2_FD_92546 | JGI IMG/M metagenome (GOLD analysis project Ga0123356, IMG submission 92546) | Embiratermes neotenicus P3 segment gut microbial communities from Petit-Saut dam, French Guiana - Emb289 P3 | ecosystem: Host-associated > Arthropoda: Insects > Digestive system > Gut ... | reverse complement strand
GAACATTTTAAGTGCTCTAACTGCTTATTGTTTCTTCCCCAAAAAACCCTCGCTTAACATCCAAAAAACCAACGATACACAATTGTTCTTAGCTGTCGCTTAAGCGAAACTCAGGTTATTTTAAGAAAACGTAATGTTTTTTTGTTGTATGTTTGCGAAGAGATAAAAATCAGAAGAATGGAATTACTCTTTACAGCTATAGCTCTATCCGTGTGTATTTTGCCGATATTTGTCTGCATGGGGCATCTTTGCTGCACCTGTCTGCTTTTTTGTAAAGAACTATCTCCTGTTCTGATTTTTTCTCTCAAACGAACATGGGGGCGCAGCTTCTATTGGCTGGGTAAAACAAACTTAAGCTAAATAGCTTTCTGCCATTATGTGCGTCTGTTGGCAGGAAGCGATGACAATAAGGCGCCCGCAGGGATAAGGTAAAAAAAGACTTACGGATTCCAAATTACCCAACCCTGCTCCCAGACGCCTAAGACACAGGAACGATCCTGCTTATATTCCAAAATTTGTAAGGAAGTAGCACAAAAGCGGCGCAAAGGTAATCTTTTTTTGCGTTGTACAAATGAATGGAGTTCAGATACCATTATTAAAAAAACGGGGCAAGACCTGCGAAGCCAATAGAGCAGGAAACAAAACGAGAGTCTGCATAAGGATGTGGACGTTAAACTTGATTAAAATGAAAACTTTTGATTTAAATACTTATGGAGTAGTGGAAATGTGTCATCAAGAAGTGATGGAAACTGATGGTGGCGTCATTGGTTTTATTTATGAATACATCACAGGAAGAAGTTTAGCCCAAGATTGTAGAGAAGTAGCTATATATTGTCTCAATGCAGTCATAGAGGGTTACGCAAATGGTTTGTATGATGGTATGCCGACTATTAAGCGGTAAATAGCGGGTGTTAATCCGGTAGAGGTTGCCTGTTACATTATGAATCTCCAATTTCAGTAACCTCTACCTTTTTTTCAACGCAAAATAAAAATACACTAAATCGCATAATTAATGGTAAAATCAAGAGTTTATAACATCTTATCTCAGATAAAAAAAAGCGCCAATTGGCTGGCAAAATCTAATATCTTCCTATACTCAATAGTTTTATCTATAGTTTATTTTACCATAAAAGGCTTAATATCTCTATTCCGAGAAATTCTTAAAATACCGGACATTGAGTTTCGAGAACGGTTGGTAAATGAAAATTTTGAGGTAACTGTTTACTTGCTTGTTGATGCATTGATCCTTGTTCCAATTATAGAAACATTGGTGTTTCAAACTTTAGTTTTTTCGATATTGAGAAGATTTAAAATAAAAAAATGGGTCATTGCATTGATTGCCGGAATAGCGTTTGGGGCGTTTCATAATTATTCTCTTTTTTATATGATCGGCACTGCCCCAATAGGTTTTATCTTTATGTATATGTATATTTTAAGAGCGGAAATAGATAATAAACCCCTTATATCGACGATTATCGCTCATGCAAGCATAAATTTAGTAGTAACAATAGCAGTGCTTGTTACGCATTTTTATAAATTTGGAACATGGTTTTAACCTCCCTTACGATACATCGTGTTACACTCCTACACCGACCACACCGTTGAACATCTATTCCACCGCAATACCACCCGTAGCCAAATCATCTACATCATTGTACTGTTGGCGTTGTTGGCGGCGGGGGTTGCGGCGTGTTTTGTTAAGGTGCCGATTACTGTGCAGGCGCGAGGTATTGTGAGACCGTTGACCGAAAGGACGGAGGTGAAGTCGGTGGTTTCGGAGAGGGTGATGACGGTGCATGTGCATGAGGGGCAGGTGGTGCAAAGGGGGGATACGCTGATTACTTTGAATGCGGGTAGGATAGATATTGGTATGGCTGAAATGGCGGCGGAGATAGAGAAACAGGAGGTTTTTATTTCTGATTTGGGGTTGCTGATATCGGGGAGAACGGGCACATTGCGTTCTACCGTTTATCGCGCTCAAGAATCAAGTTATCGCCGTCGTTTGTTTGAGTTGGAGACGCGCCTTTCTACTGCTCAAAAAGTGTATGAGCGGAGTAAGGCTTTGTATGAAAATCAGGTTATTGCATCTGCAGAGATGGAGAAAGAGGAGCAAATGTATAAGAGTATGGTGAGCGATGTGGAGCTTTTGGTGTCGGAGCAAAAAAGCAGGTGGGAAGATGAGTTAACTCGTTACAGAACGTCACTCAATGAGTTAAAAAGTCGCTACCAGCAATATGATAAAGAGCTTTTGAATTATACGCTTGTGGCTCCTGTTTCGGGAACTGTTGAGCAGTTTTCTGGTATTTATGTCGGAAATTTCATACTAAGCGGCAGTACGGTTGCTGTAATTAGTCCCGACGAATCGATTCTGATTGAATGTTATGTGCAGCCTAAGGATATTGCTTTTGTTAGGTTAAATGAGATGGCTCGCGTTCAAGTTGATGCTTTTCCTTATACCGAATGGGGTATGATAAAGGCTCAAGTTGTTTCTATTTCAGATGATTATCATGTGGTTGGTGATGTTCCCATGTTTAGGGTACGCTGTGTTCCCGAGCAAGGTGAGCTATATCTAAAGAACGGTTTTTCGGGAAAGATAAAAAAGGGAATGACTGCGTTGGTGCGTTTTCCTGTTACCGAACGAACACTGTATCAACTCCTCTTTGACAAGATGAACGACTGGTTAAATCCCACTTTAAATTAGATTTTTCCGCATAAAATGGCAAAAAAAGTCACCTATAAACAACACGACATTACCGATTGCGGGGCAGCCTGCCTTGCTTCGGTAGCAACACATTATGGGCTGCGTATGCCCATTGCGCGGATACGCCAAATGGCTTCTACCGACAAAAAAGGTACAAATGTTGCAGGCATGTTGGAAGCTGCCGGAAGATTGGGTTTTACTGCAAAAGGGGTAAAAGGCAAATTCGATAGCCTTTTTAAAATACCTTTGCCTGCTATTGCACACATTGTTGTGAAAGAACGATTGCAGCACTTTGTCGTGATTTACAAAGTAACTTCAAAATATGTTGTAGTCATGGACCCCGGTTCGGGTAAAATGGAGAACAAACTCCATGAAGAATTTGAAAAAGAGTGGACAGGCGTCCTCATACTGTTGATGCCCGATGAAAGTTTTAGGAAAGGGAAAGAGGATAAATCTAAGATGAGCCGATTTTGGGGGTTGATACGTCCCCACCAAAGCATCATGATTCAAGCGTTGTTTGGCGCTATTGTTACCAGCATCTTAGGGTTGTCCACATCGATATATGTACAAAAAATTGTAGACCATGTAATCCCAAACGGAAATCAAAACCTGCTTAACTTACTAAGCATTGTGATGGTTGTCATTTTATTGCTGAATATCTTTATTGGAAGCATGCGCAGCCTCTTTGCACTTAAAACGGGGCAAAAAATTGACGCTTCCCTCATTCTTGGTTATTACAAGCATTTAATGACTTTGCCCCAACAATTTTTTGACACCATGCGGGTGGGAGAAATTACATCGCGCATCAGCGATGCCACCAAAATACGCACATTCATCAACAACACAGCCATAGGGCTTTTGGTCAATGTATTAATCATCGCTGTTACCATGCTGTTGATGCTTGCCTATTCATGGAAGTTGTTTATCCTAGTTGTTAGTTCTATCATTTTATTTGCGTGCATCTATTGGATATACAATAAACTGAATAAAAAATATCTGCGCAAAGTGATGGAGCAAGGAGCCGATTTGGAGTCGCAATTGGTGGAGTCGCTTAACTCCATGGGCACGATTAAACGTTTTGGGCTGGAGGGGTCTGCCAACTACAAGACAGAGACGCGGTTTGTGAAGTTGCTATATACGGTTTTTAATACGGGAAGGTACAGCATTTTTACCGGTAATGCACTCTCTTTTGTTTCTGGTTTGGTGACCATTGCGGTATTGTGGTGGGGCGCAAGTTTGGTGATTGGGCAAATATTGACGCCCGGTGAACTGATGTCGTTTTATGCATTGGTGGGTTATATTATGGGACCTGTTATGAGTTTGGTCACATCCAATCAAAGCATTCAAGATGCGCTAATTGCTGCCGACCGTCTGTTTCAAATCATGGATTTGGAGCGGGAAGAAGTTGAAACTTCAAAAATAGAACTTACTCCCAAGATGATTGGGGATATCTGTTTCAAAAATGTGAGTTTTCGTTATGGTACACGGGTCAATGTATTTGAAGATTTATCGTTACATATAGAAAAGGGCAAAACGACCGCTATTGTGGGTGAAAGCGGATCGGGCAAAACAACTTTAATGTCGATTCTGCAAAATATCTATCCGCTGCTATCGGGCAAAGTCGAAATCGGGGGGTACGATATCAAGCACATTAGCGTTGACAGTCTGCGTAAAATAGTGAGTGTTGTTCCGCAAAAAATTGATCTGTTTGCAGGTAATATTATTGATAACATTGCGATTGGAGATCATGATCCTGATTTTCAAAAGATAGTTGATATCAGCAAAATGCTATCCATGAATGTTTTTATTGAGAAATTACCTCACAACTATCTTACTTATATTGGTGAAAACGGCGCCTCTCTATCTGGAGGCGAGAAGCAGCGTATTGCCATTGCCCGCGCCTTATACAAAAATCCAGAGATTCTGATTTTGGACGAAGCCACTTCGTCATTGGATTTTGCATCAGAGCAATATGTTCAGAATGCTATCAATCATTTAAAGGAAAAACAAAAAACCATTATCGTCATCGCCCACCGCTTAAGCACCATTCAAAACGCCGACAAAATTATCTGCTTGCATGAGGGTAAGGTTGTGGAAGAGGGAGATCATACATCACTTATAAAACAAAAAGGGTATTATTACACTCTGTTAGGACTCTAATTTTAGTTTCTTTCCTACCTTTGTATCCAATTTAGTACTGTTTGCAACAATATGCCCTTGGTCACCATTACCTCCGACTGGAACCTGCATGACTATTACACAGGTAGCCTTAAGGGGGCTATTCATGCCCGATGCGAGGGGGTTGAAGTTGTTGAAATTTCCAACCAAATCAGGAGCTTTGACGTGATGCAGTGTACATTTGTCCTCAGGCACGCCTTTGTTCACTTCCCCAAAGGAACGATCCATCTGTTGGCCGTTCAAAGTGAGCCCAAACCATTGGTACCTATGGTGATTGTCCAGGCTCAGGAGCACTATTTTGTTGGACTTAACGACGGTCGTTTTAGCCTCTTACTCGACGACCCTCCTGCCATGGCCTACGCCCTTCCCGCCCTTACAGAGCCTCACTCCTTTGCAGCGTTAAAACTCTTTACCAATGCGGTGGCGATGATTGTAGAGGGACAGATTGAGCCAGAAACCAAACTCTACCCCTTAGTGACCGAATCGGCCGGCCGACCCGTCTACAGCTCGTTCGAGATCATTGGCAGGGTCCTCTACATCGACTCCTACGGAAACGCAATCACCAACATCAACCGCGCCCTTTTCCTAAGGGTATCCCAGGGACGCCCATTTGAAATACTTGTCAACGGACCCTTTGCCAAACTGAGCCGCATGGCTGGGCGATACGACGACGCTGCCGCCGGCGAAATGCTCGCCCTCTTCAACAGCACAGGCTATCTAGAAATCGCGATCAATAAAGCCAACTTGGCCCAATTAGAAAACATCGATACACACTCAGAAATAAGAATCAAATTTTATGAACGAAAGAGACCGGGTACTAAAGACCTTTAGTCGCTTGTTAGAAGTCATGGATGAACTCCGCGCAAAGTGCCCGTGGGATCGGGAGCAAACGATAGAGAGCTTGCGCACCCTCACCATAGAAGAGACTTACGAATTAAGCGACTCTATCCTAAACCGCGACGACCAGGGCATCGCCAAAGAGCTTGGGGATTTGTTGTTACACATTGTGTTTTACGCCAAAATCGGCTCCGAGCAAAAAACCTTTACCTTAGAAGAGGTGATTCAAAAACTCTTAGATAAACTCATCTACCGCCACCCCCACGTCTTTGGAGAGACCCGGGTGCAAGACTCGGAACAAGTAGTGGAGAACTGGGAAAAACTAAAGATGTCAGAAAAAGACGGAAACAAAAGCGTCCTCTCCGGAGTCCCCTCCGGCCTCCCCGCACTCATCAAAGCATACCGCATCCAGGACAAAGCACGCGCCGTAGGCTTTGACTGGGAAGAACGCGCCCAGGTTTGGGACAAAGTAGAAGAAGAACTCACAGAATTCAAGTCAGAATTAGAAAAAGGCAGCCCCACCCGCATGGAAGAAGAGTTTGGCGACCTCCTCTTCTCCCTTGTCAACGCCGCCCGCCTCTACCACATCAACCCCGAAACCGCCCTCGAACTCACCAACAAAAAATTCACCCACCGCTTCAACTACCTCGAACAAGAAACCATCAAAAAAGGCCTGTCGTTAAAAGATATGAGTTTACAACAAATGAACGATATATGGGAACGCGCCAAACCGTAGGGGTGGGCCTTGCGCCCCCCCACAACCATACCCCCCCCCCTTGGCAATCCCGCACCGAATGGCTGCTTGGCCCCGAAGCCCTATCCCACCTCCAACAAAGCCGGGTACTAATAGCCGGCCTCGGCGGAGTCGGCGCCTACGCCGCCGAAATGCTTGCCCGCACCGGAGTCGGCCACCTCACCATCATCGACAGCGACCAAATCACCCCCACCAACCTTAACCGCCAACTCCTCGCCTTAAAGAGCACCATGGGCAAACCCAAAACAGAGGTCATGACCGCCCGCCTCCACGACATCAACCCCCAAATGACAATCACCCCCATCACCACCTACATCCACGAAGACACCGTCTCAGACATCCTCTCTTCCTCTCCCCCCGACCTCATCATCGACGCCATCGACACCCTCTCCCCCAAAATCGCCCTCATATCCGCCGCCATGCAACAGGGCATCCCCATCATCAGCTCCATGGGCGCCGGCGCCAAACGCGACGCCACCCTGGTACGCCTTGCAGATATCTCCAAATCATACAACTGCCCCTTAGCCTACATGCTACGTAAACGACTACGCAAATTGGGCATCAACAAAGGCTTCCAGGTCGTTTTCTCCATAGAACTCCCAGACCCCCAAGCCATCATCCCATGCGATGAGCGCAACAAAAAGTCACAGGTGGGCACCATCTCCTACCTCCCGGCAGTGTTTGGCTGCATCTGCGCACAGGCAGCAATCGACCACCTGCTTTTGACGATTTCTTAAAAATAGTTACCTTAGCACGCAAATCAGAAACCTTAAACCTTCTAAACCGATGGAAATTAAAATTATAGAAGTTGAAAACAAGCGGGATTTAAAACGCTTTGTCGATTTTCCCACCTCTCTGTACAAAGAGAACAAATACTTTGTGCCCGCATTGAGGATAGACGAAATCAAATCGTTGAGCAAAAGCCCATCCTTAGCCTACTGCTCCATGAAGTTGTGGTTAGCCTTTATAAACAACAAAATCGTGGGCCGGATTGCAGGAATTGTCAACCCCCGCGCCAACGAGCTCTTTCAGCAAAAACGGGTTCGCTTTGGCTGGTTTGATTTTATTGAAGACGTTGAGGTCGCCAAGGCTTTGCTGAGACAGGTAACAACGTGGGGACAATCTTTTGGAATGAATCAGATACACGGCCCATTGGGCTTTAACACATGGAGCAGGCAAGGGATGCTGGTATCGGGCTTTGAAGAGATCCCACCGGTCAACTGTCTCTACAATTTTCCCTACTATCCCCAAATCATGGAGCAACTTGGCTTTGAAAAAGAGGTCGATTGGGTACAGTACGAGATGGTCGCCTGTATGGATATCCCTCCCAAGGTAGAACGGATTAACAAGCTCATTATGGAAAAATATAACCTCAGAGTTTTTGACTTTAAGGACAAAAAACTGATGAAGCAGTTGACAGAAAAATTCTTTTCTACCTACAACGAGAGCTTTAAATCGGTACACAATTTTATTCCCCTCACCACAGAAGAGATCAACTCCGGCGCCGCCTCTTATATTAAAATGATTAACAAAGAGCTTGCATGTTTTGTGTTAGACCCCGATGACAACATTGTGGCCTTTGCCATCACTTTTCCCACCCTCTCCAAAGGGTTTCAAAAGGCCAAGGGACGGCTTTTTCCCTTTGGCTGGTACCATATTTTGAGGGCCTTTAGAAAATATGAGACAGTTGACCTGATGCTCAACGGAGCGCACCCAGATTGGCAAAAGAGGGGACTGTCGTCAATCTACCATTCATACCTAAACGAGGTATACATCAAAAGAAAGGTGAGGTATGCCATCTCAAACCCTCAGGTAGAGACCAACACCGCCACCAACGTTTGGAGCACTTATGAGCGGAGGGACTTCATGCGGCGTCGTTGTTATATTCAAGATATATAAATGTTTATAAAAATTGTGAAAAAAAAGACAAAAATTTTTCACCGACCATGCAGCTTTTTTGCCTATATTTGCATCTATTATAAAAATAAACAAAATTTATTAATCTTCTAAATTCAATCGCTATGCCAATCATTCAATTTATTTGGAACCTTCTTCAGCCCTTTATCGGCTTTATTTTGGATTTGTTGACCAAGTTGGGAATTAACCTCCCTTTCTAGTAAGACCAAATTTAAACAAAGAAGTAAAAGGTTGCCCGATGCATGATGGGCAGCCTTTTTTGTATTGTTATATCAGGGTAATGTTGTGATGGATTCATCATTTATGTCGGCAAAATTGAACATTTTTTCGGAAAAATAATAAAAATGGCACTATCTTTGCAGGATTGATAACAAATCCTTATTTTCAAAATATCTTAATAATCACATAATTTTCCATTTATGGCAAAAATTACATCTTTAGATGACCTGCTCAAGAAAAAGCCAAATCTTGAGTCCCAAACAGTCCAAATTAAGGTGGGCATGGCTACCTGCGGCATCGCTTCAGGCGCGCGCACCGTAATGAATACATTTTATGACGTTCTCGAACAGGAGAAAATTTCGGCAACCGTATCCCAAACAGGTTGTATGGGTTATTGCTATGCAGAACCCACCGTTGAGGTGATTGTCCCCGGCTCCAATCCCGTTGTTTTTGGTTTTGTAGACGAAAAGAAAGCAAGAGAGATTGTAAGCAAGTATATTAAAGAGGGAGAATCGGTTGAGGGCGTCGTTCCGGTGAATTACCACACCATTCACGACAATGTCAACGATCCTTCACAAAATCAAATCAGGATTGCCCTAAGAAATTGCGGCTTTATCAACCCTGAGAACATTGACGAATACATTGCCAAAGACGGCTACCTTGCCTTGGGTAAAGTGTTGACGGAGATGACGCCTCAGCAGGCCATCGACATCATGAAAAAGTCGGGCCTCAGGGGGCGCGGCGGCGGAGGTTTTTCCACAGGCCTCAAGTGGGAGTTTGCCTATAAAAATGAGGCAGACCAAAAGTACGTGGTTTGTAATGCAGACGAGGGCGACCCCGGCGCCTTTATGGATCGCTCCATTTTGGAGGGCGACCCCAACTCGGTGATTGAGGCCATGGCGATTTGCGGCTATTGCATCGGCGCATCCAAAGGCTTAGTGTACATCCGCGCAGAGTACCCGTTGGCCATTCAGCGTTTGCAAAATGCTTTGACTCAGGCTCGTGAATATGGGCTTTTGGGCAACAATATTTTGGGAACCGACTTTGGTTTTGATATAGAGCTGCGTTTTGGCGCAGGCGCTTTTGTGTGCGGCGAGGAGACCGCCCTGATTCACTCCATGGAGGGACATCGCGGAGAGCCTACCGTCAAACCACCCTTCCCCGCAGAGTCGGGCTATCTGGGTAAACCCACCAATGTGAATAACGTAGAGACATTTGCCAACGTTCCGGTTGTGTACCTCAAGGGCGCAGACTGGTTTGCAAGCATCGGCACCCAACGCTCCAAAGGAACCAAGGTATTTGCCTTGGCCGGTAAGGTCAACAATGTGGGCCTGATAGAAGTACCTATGGGGATTACACTCAGGGAGGTGATTTTTGGCATTGGCGGCGGAATTGTGAACAACAAAAAGTTTAAAGCGGTGCAAACGGGCGGACCTTCGGGCGGCTGTTTGACAGAAAAGCATTTGGATACACCTATCGACTTTGATAACCTTGTAGAGGCCGGCTCCATGATGGGCTCGGGAGGGATGATTGTAATGGACGAGGACGACTGTATGGTGTCTGTAGCCAAATTCTACCTCGACTTTACGGTAGAGGAGTCGTGCGGCAAGTGCGCCCCATGCCGGATTGGTAACAAACGTTTGTACGAGATGCTCAAAAAGATATGCGACGGTAAAGGCACAGAAGAGGATTTGGACCAGTTGCGCAACAGAAGTATTGT
>Ga0123356_10008314_pt1 | contig 10327 bp, 12 predicted proteins | sample TergutEmb28metaG_2_FD_92546 | JGI IMG/M metagenome (GOLD analysis project Ga0123356, IMG submission 92546) | Embiratermes neotenicus P3 segment gut microbial communities from Petit-Saut dam, French Guiana - Emb289 P3 | ecosystem: Host-associated > Arthropoda: Insects > Digestive system > Gut ... | reverse complement strand
CCGCGTCAAACTGCACAATGCGCAAAGTCAGATCCTCTATGAGTTGGATGAGGTTCTGCTTCGAGGGGGGGCGAGTGGGGCGTTGGATCGTGTTGGCAGGATATGCTCTGCGAGGTCCGCTGCGAGTGGGTTTGTGTTGGTTGTGTTCGATGGAATTGATTCGCGAACTCTTGCGGATGGTCTGCGAGGTGCTTTGGTTTGTGTGCCGAGGGATGCGCTCCCGAAAGTGGATGACGGCGAGTTTTATGTACATGACATCATGGGTGCGCAGGTTGTGCTTGTGGGCGGCGAGCCGATTGGTGAGGTCGTGGATTTCATCTCGTATCCATCAACCGATGTGTTGGTTGTCAAGGGCAGCGCGCGATACGAGATACCTATGGTTGACGACTTTGTGCGTGATGTTGATGCCAAAAACAGAGTTGTCATCGTCGATAACGTCGAAGACTTTCGGGTTGACTGACTGCTATGCGAGTTGACGTAGTCACGCTCTTTCCGGAGTTGTTCCAACCCTTTCTGAGTGTGTCGTTTGTTGGCAAGGCACTGGAGTTGGGGTTGCTCTCCGTAAGGTTTCGCTCTCCGAGAGAGTTTGGTCTGGGTGTTCATCGCAGTGTTGACGACACTCCGTATGGCGGCGGATCTGGCATGATTCTGCGAGTTGACTGTGTAGTTCAAGCGATGGAAGCCATGGACGCCGATGCGCCGTCGGGGGTGCTAGCGCATCGAGTGTTGCTATCGCCGCAGGGCGCTGTGTTTCGTCAGTCGGCGGCGCAGAGGCTATCTGGCTTGGAGGCGATAATGCTCGTGTGCGGTCGCTATGAGGGGTTCGACGATCGTGTGCGTGGGTATGTGAATGAGGAGCTGTCGCTTGGAGACTTTGTGTTGAGTGGGGGAGAGGTTGCGGCGATGGTGGTAATTGAGTCGGTGATAAGGTTGGTGCCTGGTGTCCTTGGAAACTATTCGTCGGTGTCGGAGGAATCCCACAGTCCTGGAAACGCTGGGCTGCTGGAGTATCCGCAGTACACAAGGCCGGCGGAGTTTAGGGGACAGTGCGTGGACCCGATGCTGATCAGTGGAAATCACGCAAAGATAGCGAAGTGGAGAAGGGAGCGTTCGGTGGAGCGAACGAGGGAGCGTCGTCCTGAACTGCTTGCGGCTTTAGGGCGTGATGGTGCGGAAAGGGTTTCGAAGAGTTGATCAGGGTTTCAGACCAACCAATGCGTCGATTGTGCTTGGCCTTGGTGCATTATCCAGTGTTGGATCGTGGCGGATCGGTGATCACGACTGCGATAACGAATCTTGATTTGCATGACATGGCGCGCAGCGCTCTTACCTATGGGTTGAGTGATATGTTTGTTGTTCACCCGGTGACTGCTCAGCGGCAGCTTGCGGAGAAGGTGAAGGATCATTGGGTGAATGGGTCGGGAAAGAGGCGAATACCGGATCGCGCGCCGCCTTTGGGGTTGTTGAGGGTGGTTGGGAGTTTGCAGGAAGCGTTTGATGCGTTTGGTGGGAGGGCGAGTGTGGAAGTGTGGACGACGAGTGCGCGTGGGGGGTGTGGGAATTCGAGTTCGTATGAGCAGGCTCGTGGGAGGTTGTGTGGGGATGGTTTGCCGGTGATGCTGTTGTTTGGGACTGGGTGGGGGTTGGATTCTGGTGTGATTGGGGATTCGGATGTGCTGTTGGCCCCGATTAGGTCGTCGGTGTGTACTGGGTTTAATCATTTGAGTGTTAGGGCGGCGTGTGCGATCATTTTGGATCGGTTGGTTGGTGATAGGTCCAGCGATGCTCGGGCCTTGTGATGTATCTGGCTACCGTTTCGCGCATGGAGATAGCTATGAGAGCTTGTTTAGTATTGGTTGTGGGTTTGATTGTGTTTGGGTTTGTTGGCGTTGCGCGGGCGGATGGAGATCAGGAGGGTTCGTCTGAGAGTATGCGAGGCAAGTTGGGGTTGGATGGTGCGTTTGTTGTGCCGTTGGGGAAATGGCGTGATGAAGCGCGGGTTGGGTATGGTGCGTTGGTGGCTGCCAGGGCGCATGCGGGTCGTGGGTTTGCGCTTACTGGGCGTGCTGGGTATGTTGCGCACTCATGGAAGGACTATAGGCTTCGAAGGTCGACGTCGGAGATTCCGGTGTTGTTTGGGGTGAAGTGGTATTTGGGGGAGTATGAGGGGTTTTATGTTGGTGGGGAGATTGGGGTTACGGTTCTTTCGCATAGGATGAAAACGCCGGATGATTTGCCGGGTTATGCGTCGAAGGTGTTGTCCAGAACGTCTTGGGGGATATCGGGGGTGTTTGGGGTTGGTGTTGAGTTTGCGAATGTTGATGTTCGTGGGCAGGTGTATTTTCCTACGATGGTTGCGGGAGAAGAGGGTGCTGATTCGTTTGTGGGGGTTATGTTGAATTTGGGGTATCGTTTTTTTGCATATTAGCCAAAATTCCCAGTTCGTGTAACTATGCGCTAATCTGCACACGGCGGCCCTGTGGGATTGCCGCTGAACCGTTCGCTCGCGGGGGTCGACCGCCGGAATCTGGTAGTTGCTCTGCGATCATACTGGATAGCTAGCTTGGATATTACCGATGGTGAGCACGACAATCCACAGGAAGCCAAACGGCGCAGCGTATCTCTATTCAGTTGAGAGCTACTGGGACAAAGAAAAGAAGGCTCCAAGAAACCGACAGAAGTGCATTGGGAGATTCGACGAAGCGACAGGTCAGGTCGTTCCAACCAAGATCGTCCCAGCCAAAAAAATGCATAATGTCCAGTCGGTTGATACTGCTCCAGGCTGGAACGGACAGGCGGATCAGAGTACAGGCACGAAAACCAAGGTCATTGGGCCCCACGCTTTGTTGACGAAGGTAGCGAACGACATTGGGCTCGCACAGACATTGAAGAAGAGCTTCCCCGAAACGCATAAGATCATTCTCAGTCTGGCATTCTTCATGGCTCACAGGGGCGGCGCGCTGTCCAGATGCGATACATGGAGCAACAGTCATTGTCACCCTCTGAACGAACCTATAGGGCCCCAATGTGTTAGTGAGCTGCTTAATCGGCTTACCGAGGATAGCAGGCAGCATTTCCTCTCGCACTGGCTGGGGCGGTTGTCCGAAACAGATCTCCTGTGTTATGACATCTCGTCGATATCCTCCTATGCGACTGCGAGCGACTTCGTTCGTAGGGGATACGACGGAGATAAGGAGGATCAATCCCAAATTGGCCTGGCAATGCTGTTCGGCCAAAGGAGCGGGCTGCCCGCGTTCTACAAAAGACTGCCTGGCACCATATCGGACATGAAGACGCTCCAAACCACGATGAAGACACTGGAGCTTCCGGGACAAACCAAGCTATCTGTCGTACTTGATAGCGGTCTCTACAGTGAGCAGAATGTAGAGGTCCTGCTGCGCAAGAAATTCCGATTCTTTATTTGCCTACCCAATGGGTGTCTCTGGGAACGAAGCATCGTTGATCAGTACAGAGGCGAGATCGCGTCTCCACTGCGATATGAGCAGGTGGAAGACACTGAAGTGCTTTGTTTTGCCCCGCATATTCACTACGTGAACCGCCGCCGCTGCTACGTTCATTTATACTACAATTCCACACGAGCAGCAGACGACTATGACGATTTTATCAAGAAGCTCATCTCATGCAAGGAGGAGCATGAAAGCGGGAACCGGAAGGACAGGAACAAGGATCTGTATGAGCCCTACCTCCACCTGCGAAAATCGGCAAAAGGCACTGTTTCGGTAAACTACAACGATGGTGAAATTGAAGCGTACAGAAACCGCTACGCGGGGTTCTTCTGCATCCTAACCAACGTTAGGGCGGATTCTGACGCGGTGCTTGATGTTTATCGACGAAAGGACGTAGTCGAGCATTGTTTCGACGATCTGCAAAATGCGCTCGACATGAAGCGTCTAGATATTCACTCGTCGAGTGCAATGGATGCGAGGGTGTTCATTCAATTCCTCGCGTTCGTATTGCTATGTAGGATTCGAACGGTGTCGCTGGAACACAATTCGCTGAAACACAAGACTCCTCGTGAAATTATCGAGACCATGGAGACAATCACGCATATATCGTGTTCAACAATAGCGACTCCGATTATCACCGAGGTGGGTCCGGTCCAGAGATATATTGCAGATGCGTTCGCCCTGGATCGCTGGACATAGTTACACTGTCACGAAAATCCGCAATTTCCTGCAACGCATCCCCTCCCCACCTCAAACACAGGCTGTTCAACCACAACACCCTCAACCGAACAACCCAACCCACCCCGCATCTCCATCAACGCGATGCGGGCCGACTTGCCACGACTCGGATGCACAAACCGAATCCGCGTCACTCGCAATCCCAGCCTCTCGACGAGTGTAAGAAAGTCGACAATTCCCGAAACCGGATAGCACATACAAGCCACATCCGCGGGCTGCGATAGCAACCGATTAGCAGCCACAAGGAATGGTTCAAAAGCCCCATGCTTGGCAGCGTCAACGCACGAATCCTTCGATGGTCGCCCGCTTCCTGGCGGCGTGTATGGTGGGTTCGCGACAACTAATCTGCTTGATTCAGAGTCAAGTGTATCGACTCGCTTCGCCCACGCCTCGACATCATCGCAAACCACCGTCGCACTGTCCCCCAGGCTGGCATGCAGCACGTTCTTCCAGGCAAGCGCTGCGAGCGCTGGTTGCTTCTCGACGAGCACCAACCGTTTTGTGCCGTCGATAACGTGAACAGCCAGCGCAACAGTACCAACGCCTGCTCCCAGATCAATGACGATTGCTTGTTCGCCGCATGCGTGGCCCGCGAAGTGGGCCGCGAATTGTGCGAGCAGGATGCTGTCGACGTTCGCGCGGTATCCATGTCCCGGCGCGGGTTGTTCCAGGATCAGGGTGCCGTTGAGAAATGCGTCGGTTGTTGTCGGTGGGCTCGAGGTCATTGCTTCGTTGGGTTTGTTCTATCGCCTCGTTGTATGGAGTGCTCGTGGAAGCCTTGGAACCTGAGTCGGCATTAGTCCGAGAAACCGCACTGGGGTTGGGATTCGATGCAGTTGGTATCGCGAGTGCCGACGAGTCCATTGGTGAGGACTTCGCGCGGTACCGTTCGTTTGTTGAATCTGGGTATCACGGTGGGATGTCCTACATGGCTCAGCATCTGCCGGTCCGCGAAAGTGTCTCGGGACCTGGGATCTTGCCAGGTGCGAAGAGCGTGATTTGTGTGATGCAACGGTATCGAGTGAAGCCACGCATCGATTCTCAGCCGGTCTCAGAGTTGGGTTCGCAGGGCATCGTACATCGCATCGCAAAGTTCGCTCGTGGGCTCGACTACCACAACCATATGCGTCGCAAGCTGCGCAAGCTTGCGAGTTTTGTTCGTTCTCTTGAGCCAGGTGCGACAGCGAGACCGTTGGTTGATAGCGCGCCGATGCTTGAGAGAGCGTGGGCAGTGCGAGCTGGTCTTGGGTTTGTTGGAAAGAATGGGATGTTGATCAGGCCTGGGATGGGTTCGTTCACTGTGCTTGGAGAGGTTGTGACGTCGGTTCGCTTGGTTCCGGACTCTCCGCTGGATGGCGCGATAGCGCAGCGCTGCGGGGGTTGTGATGCGTGCGTTCGGGCGTGTCCAACTGGTGCGTTGGTTCGTCCGTGGGTTCTGGATGCTCGTCGTTGTGTGAGTTACTTGACGATTGAGCATCGTGGTCCGTGGGAAGGGGTGCCAGCGGTGTCGCCGTGGTTGTTTGGGTGTGATTTGTGTCAGGATTGTTGTCCGTACAATCGCGTGGTTGGAGCTTGGGTTGGTGGTGGAGGGCCTTTTGATCCGCTGTCGAGGTGGTGTTCGACTTCGTTGGAGGATCTGGAGCGAGCGTCGCGCGAGGAGATGGAAGAGCTGATGCGCGGAAGCCCGTTGCGTCGGGTTAGGTTTGAGGATTGGGGGCGGAATGTGGTGGGGGCAGGTGGTCGCGTGGGAGATTAGTTGTTTGGTGGGGCGGGGAGTGGGTTGGGTGTTTGGGGTGGAATGCTGGCTTACGAAGAACTGCCGTGCCTGAGTGACCAAGCAACAGACTAAACTTGGTTCCCACGCAATCTGCATTCGTCGAGAAAGGCCGCGCGAAGTCGGCGTTTCTGAGGTTTGTCGAGCGAGCCGGTACTAAGGGCATTCCTGGCAGACGCTAGGAGACGATCCATGAACTCACGAGGGATAGACCCATTTCGTGACTCTGCGACAATCGCTCTGGCGTCTTCGTCGCCGAGGGTCATAGCCATGTTTTTTGCCACTAGCTTGATCTGTTGTTCTGGCGTCTGCGGGGTTGGTGGGACCGCAGATGGTGGCGTGGCAGCTGGCACTGGGTTCGATGAGGATCGAACAGAACGCGCCAGGAAGAGCTTCACCTCATCAATGCCAATGGTGGAAGTGCTGTCTGCTTCCTGGCGCAGAAGGCATGACTGGTTCTTCCTACCGCTAGGGTCGTTAGTATCAATACCAACCAGGTGGACTCGAACGCCGATCTCTTGTGCTTGCTGGACCCCAACTCGCATGTCCTCGTCTCCAGTCGCGAGAAGCGCATCTGACATTGCGTGGTTTCTCGCTAGATTGATCATGTCGGAGACGATGAGTGAGTCGACTCCTTTCTGGTGCCCGCGCGCGTTCAGGATCCCCAGTCGCAGTTTTACGTTGGGCAGGTATGCAAGGGCAATCTGGTCAGACGTTGGACCGGTCCTTGCGCCGTCGTACCAGTAAATACGCAGCAGAGGCAGCCCACTCAGTTTGATGACCAACCTCTCGAGCAGCTTCACGATTTCAACATGATCAATGCGCAGTTGATCCCGGGTGAGATTCTGGTTTGCAACGAGCAGGGAACCAGCAGCGTAGATGTACCCAGCATCGACAAAAACGGCGGCGCGATCCATGGAGCTATCATATTCCCGAATGCAAAAACCCCCAGCAACAAACCCGGTGTCCAAATCCTCCTTGGGTGCTACTGGGGGGCATCTTGCCGTCCCACGGTAATCTTCCTCGGGGACGACATTGTTACGATACGTCGCTTCTATACAAAGTCAACCCTCATCATTCATTTTTTTTCGGCTCGTATTTTCGCCGGTAACCCCATCCCCACCATCCCAATCGTCCTCCCCCGCCCGACAGGCAATCCCAAAAATGCTCCCCCCTCCGAAAAAACACCGCAACCAATTCGCCGCTTTGTCCGAAGTACCGGAATGACGAATCGTTGTTCCATTCTGGTTGCCGTGTTGTGCGTGTCGGTCTGTGGGGGGTGCGCGTCGCCGCTTACCCGCGGTGTGCGAGCCTACGATTCCGGTGATTACAGCCGGGCTTTGGCATTTTTTCTTGATGACCCTGTGTGTCTTTCTGGCTGTGATTCTGAGGCTGGGGCGCGGTATGCGCTGTATCGTGGTCTGACGCATCTTTCGCTTGGTGATTTGGAGTCTGCTGAGAGTTTTCTTTCGATGGCGAAGGCGGCGTTTGATCGGGATCCTGGGATCTTTGGTCCGGATGACAGGGGGCGGTTGTTGTCGGCGTGGGTTTCGATTGGGCGTGAGTTTGGGACTTGGGGACGGGATGTGTTGGATAGTCGTTGAGAATTGGACTATTTGCCGCTGTGTTGGAATTGGCGTGGGATGCCCTGCGCTTTAGGAGCGGGAAGTTGTCGGCGTTTGGCAGTGGTCCTGGTCAATCTCGTGTGTATCAACCAGCCTCGTACGGCGTGGCGACCATTGCGTTGTGTGCGGTGTTCGGCGCTGCGTATTTGGTTGAGTCGGCGCTTTCTGGTGGTTCGTTCTTCAAGTTTTCTGGTGAGGTGTTGATTGCTCTGGGGGGCAATTTCTACGACTTCACGGTTGAAGATGGGCAGTGGTGGCGGCTTGTGACTTCCTCGCTGTTGCATGGCGGGTTGCTCCATTTGCTGTGCAATTCGTATGCGATGGTGATTGTTGGATCGAAGATTGAGAAGGCTGTCGGGGCTGGTTGGGTGGTTTTCGGGTTTGTGTTCTCTGGGATCACCGCGAGTTTGCTTTCGGTGTATGCGAACGGGACAAGCGTCGTATCGATCGGTGCATCTGGAGGGATATTTGGTCTTATCGCGATGGCTGCTGCTATGGGGTTCTTGGCACCTCAGCTTGGGTGGTTTTCGCGACGGCTTTTGTTGGAATGGTTGGTGTTCGCGTTGGTTATTGGGTTTGTCGCGGGAGCGGATAACTGGGGGCACATCGGTGGCGTTGTTGGTGGGGTGGCGTGTGCTTTGGTGGCTTGGGTGTACAAGAGGCAGCCTGTGTTATTTCGAAAAATTGGGATGGTCGGGGGAGTCATTGGTTCCGTTGTGATGGCTGTGTCTGTTGTCATGGCTGTTGATTGGTTTTATTCCCTGCGACCGGTGTAGGCATTCCATGGGGCGTTGAGTTTGCTCGGGTCCTGAGGTCCGGGGTTCGATGAGTTTGGGGTCGATGAGTCTGGGGTTCGATGGGAGTTTGCAGATGAGTTCGTTGAAGCTTGGCTACGTGATCCATTTCGTCCCGAACGTCATGGAAGCCGTGGTGTTCTACCAAAAGGCATTCGGCATCACGCTTCGGTACATCCATCAGAATGGGCAGTTCGCGCAGATGGAAACTGGGGATACCGGTCTGTGTTTTTGCGATGAGACAGTCGCGCAGGAGGGAACGTCGTTTGACCCAGTGCGTCCCGGAAGAACGCCGCCAGGAACCGAGATAGCGTTTGTTGCTGAGGATGTGGCGGCGGCGTTCAATCGGGCAGTTTCCGCGGGGGCGCGGGTCGTGCTTGAGCCGGTGAAGCAGCCATGGGGGCAGGTGATGTCCTATGTTCGGGATTTGAATGGATTCCTGGTTGAGATCTGCTCGCCGATGGATCGGTAGTCTGCTCGCGACGTCTATTGGCAACGTCTTTTGCCGATGTCGATTGATGTCCAGTGTAGACGCTCCCGGTTGCTGGGCGTATCTTCTGAGCGTGTCTTGAACCGCAACAAGTCCGATCCGAGGAGAACCGCGATGCTGTCTGGTTGCCGAATGAAACCTGCGCTGTCTTTGGTCTGTTGTGTGTTGCTTTCCTGTTCCGCTGGAGGCGACAACGATTCGTTTGGAGGCGGCGGAAACTCGCCAGGCGATCCCGATGTTGGTGTCCCCGACGGCGATCCTGGTGATGGTTTGGTTGTGCCTGACACTCCCGATTCCGCGCCTCCTGTTTCGGTGGCTACTCTCAGCGGTCGCGTCGTTGCTCCAGAAGGCACAATCCCCATTTCGGGAGCATTGGTGTTCCTCACAACCAAGGCCCCCGCACCTTTCCCTGATGTCACTTTCTGCGACAAGTGCGTCCAGCTATCACCCTCCGACCCTTATGCATTCACCGCCGCCGATGGGGCATTCTTGCTCGATGCCTACCAAACAGGGCCGCAGTACCTCGTTGTGCAGAAGGGGCAGTTTCGGAAGGTGCGTTCGGTCGTTGTTACTGTCGGCGAACAGACAGTCGACGCTGAGTTCACCAGGTTGCCAGCTCGGATGAACAAAGAGGCTGGTGACGACATTCCGAAAATGGCGGTGGTGAAGGGGCAGTGGGATGCAATCGAACTATCGCTCGCGAAGCTTGGCCTTGCCGAGATCAAGAAAGGCTTCTTGGGACTGTTCGATAGCGTCGACAAAGAAACTGCCGGGTTCGACATGATCGAGGGGATGGGCCAGGCCTCATTCTTCAAGGATTACAGCAAGCTAGGCCAGTACCACATCGTGTTCGTGCCCTGCTCCGGAAGCGACGGAACGACATGCAACAACTACGATCCAGACAACCCCCAAATCCAAGACAACCTGCGCCGCTTCGTTGCCGATGGCGGCAAGCTATACGTCACTGATTACTCGTATGAATACGTGCGAAGACCCTGGCCTGGATACGTCACGTGGGACCAAGAAAAATCCTCCACCGGATCCGCGTGTTTGGGTTCAGAGTACGATGCCAACGCCATTGTTGACGATCCTGGAATGAGTGCGTGGTTGCAGGCACAGGGGATCAATGCGTTTGAGGTCAAGGCGAATTGGACCAGAGTCACCGCTGTGCATACTCAGCCCGGATACGATGCAGAGAATGAGCCTGTGTCGATCACTCCGAAGGTTTGGGTCCGAGGTCAGTCCAACCCTACGACTGTGAGTTTCCAGGATCGGTGTGGGCGAGTTTTGTTTTCCACCTACCACACTGAGAGCGATGGCAGTTCCGCGTTCCTCCCCCAGGAGAAAGCGCTGTTGTATGTGCTGCTCGAGGTTGGTGTCTGTGTTGGGGTGCAACCACCGCCGAAGTAGATGTGGCAGATGCCGCGCGCTGCACACTG
>Ga0123356_10008313_pt1 | contig 10327 bp, 5 predicted proteins | sample TergutEmb28metaG_2_FD_92546 | JGI IMG/M metagenome (GOLD analysis project Ga0123356, IMG submission 92546) | Embiratermes neotenicus P3 segment gut microbial communities from Petit-Saut dam, French Guiana - Emb289 P3 | ecosystem: Host-associated > Arthropoda: Insects > Digestive system > Gut ... | reverse complement strand
CGATAATGCTATTAACTACGATAATGATGATGAGAGCTTTAGAGTAACAAGTGATATGCTGACCAGACACCCGGAAATAGATGCGTTGTTCCTGACGGCTGCAGGTGTAAACGGTGCTTGCCGTGCGGTGCACAAGCTTGGACAGAGCGGCAAGCTTTCAATCGTCAGTTATGATGCCACAGTGTCTACATGCCGGTTGATACAAGATGGCGTTATAACTGCTACAATTGCTCAGCAGCCGGTAAAACAGGGAGCGATGCCGCTGGATATACTTCTCGATTATCTTTGTATGGGTATGCCGCCGGAAAAGGAGCTTAACTACACCGAGATCGAAATAAAGATCAAAGAAAGCCTTTAAACTGTTTTAACGTTATTTATTACGTAGCTTACATTTTACATAAAACGTTTACAATTGAGTTTTCGGGGGCTTCGGGTACAATGCCGGTATCGATTTTGATACCGTCTGCCCAAAGTCCTTTTTCTTTTGAACGCTTAAAAGTGATATTATATATCGCGCCACGGAACATACGTTTTACAGTAATATCATCATAGCTTTCAGGCAGACACGGATTTACTCGCAGTCCGTCAAGCTCCGGCCTGACACCGAGCAAATACTGACTTATATTAACATAAGTCCATGCCGCTGTGCCCGTCAGCCAGCTGTTTTTTGCTTCACCCGAGGTCGGGGCTTCCTTGCCGGCTATTGTCTGACTGTAAACATACGGCTCGGTACGATGAATATCACTAATATCTTCAATATAAGCAGGGCAGATACGGCGGTAGATCTCAAAGGCTTCATCGGCATTTCCAACCATTACTTCGGCAATACTGAGCCACGGATTATTGTGACAAAAGACACTTCCGTTTTCTTTATAACCGGGCGGATAGCTTGATATTTCACCCAGGTTCAAGTGATATTCTTTATATGCAGGAGCGACAAGGCATGTACCATACTCAAAAGTGAGATGCTGCTTTGCTGCTGCAAGCGCTCTTTTCGCTTCTCCGCCTTCTATACCGATACCAGCCATAATGCACATACCTTGAGGCTCAATAAATATCTTGCCGTCATTGCACTCTTTGCTTCCTACTTTGTCTCCGTTTGAATCGTAAGCACGTATGAACCAATCGCCGTCCCATCCGTGTTTAAGTACAGCTCCGCTCATTTGCGCTACCGCTTCTTTTGCTTTTACCGCTTCATCAGCTTCTCCCCGTTTGATACAAAGCTCGGCATATTTAGTTCCGTATAAAACAAACATCCCGGCAATAAAAACACTCTCTGCCTGGCTTTCGATATTAGCACATGTTTGAAAGCTCTCGCCCGGCTCCTCGGAGAAACAGTTTAAATTGAGACAGTCATTCCAGTCGGCTCTGCCTATCAGCGGCAGGTTGTGCGGACCAAGATTATTAAGTGTGTAATTAAAGCTTGCTCTGAGATGTTCGAATAAGGGCTTTTCGCTGCCTTCTTTGTTTTCGAAGGGTACAAGCTCATCCAATATCGAATAATCTCCCGTTTCCGATATATAGGCATGGGTGCATCCTATAAGCCATAGCGGATCGTCGTTAAAACCCATTCCGGCATCTGCATTGCCGCGCTTTGTTAGTGGTTGGTACTGATGCCAGGCTCCACCGTTTTCAAACTGTATAGCGGCAATATCCAGGATACGTTCCCGAGCCCGCTCAGGTACAATGTGCACAAATCCGAGCAGGTCCTGACAGGAATCGCGAAAGCCCATCCCCCGCCCTTGTCCGCTTTCATAATAACTGGCACTTCTGCTCATATTAAAAGTGATCATACACTGATATTGGTTCCAGATGTTTACCATCCGATCGAGCTTGCTGTCCCCTGTTTCTGCGACAAACTTTCCAAGTAGATCGTTCCAGTTTTCGGACAGTTTTTTCAGCTCATTAGTTATCGACTCTGCGTTGCTGTAACGATCAATAAGCATTTTTGCAGGTCTTTTATTAATAATACCACCTGCTGCCTCTCCGTCCCATTTCTCACTCTTGGGGAGTTCGATATATCCAAGTATGAAGACAGTTTCAATTTCCTCACCGGGAGACAAATCATACTCTAAGCGAAAAGAACCTATCGGTGACCAGCCGTGTGCTGTAGAATTAGCACTTTTTCCACTTGCAACAGTTTGCGGAAGTGAATAATCACTAAATTTCCCGAGAAAAGTATCCAAATCTGTATCGAAGCCCGTTGTACTCCTGTTTACAGAGTAGAATGCGTAGTGATTTCTTCTCTCGCGGTATTCGGTTTTATGATAGATGACTCTGTCTTCTACTTCCACTTCACCTATATTATAGTTACGCTGAAAATTTGTTCCGTCATCTGCTGCATTCCATAAGCAAAATTCAACAGCGCTGACAAGACTGACTTTTTTTCTGTCACCTGAATTGTTTTTTAGAACAAGACGGTTGATTTCACAGTTATCGCTTACAGGTACAAAACATGTAAGTTCTGACTCAATGCCGTTTTTTGCAGATTCAAATATCGTATACCCCAAACCATGGCGGCACTTATATGAATCCGGTTCAGTTTTAGCAGGCAGGTATGCCGGACTCCACACTGAGGTACCGTCGTTTATATAATACATTCGACCGCCCGTGTCGCGCATAACATTATTGTATCTGTAGCGTGTCAGACGGCGAAGCTTTGCGTCACGGTAAAAACAATAACCCCCTCCGGTGTTGGATATAAGACCAAAAAACTCGTTTGATCCAAGATAATTGATCCATGGGAGTGGCGTAAAGGGGGTTTCTATAACATATTCACGTTTTATATCATCAAAGAATCCGTATTTCACATTTAATATCCTTTCGCTTGTTTTAGACTTTCATATTATATCATTGTTTCTAATTTTTCAATGATGAAACTACAACATATAGATTTTGCACAATATTTTAGGCAATTTAATGTAGATAATAAACAAATTCTATATTGTATTTCCATACTTCTTGACAATTAGTCCAAAATATTGTATATTATACTTTATCTACTGTGCACGAGCACGCTCTCGCAATAAGGTGGTATTGTGATAACGTCAGGACACGTAGATAGAAGTTTGTTTTTATTATTATAAGGAGGAAGAAAAATGAAAAAAATCTTTGCGCTACTCTTAGCAACCATTATGTTGGTGACAGTTTTGGCAGCCTGCGGCGGAACCACACAGGCTCCTGCTACTCCGGCAGCCCCTGCACCGGCAGCCCCTGCAGCCGGCGATGATGCTCCTGCTCCGGCGCCACCGCCCGATGTATCACGCGAGGGCGGTACCATCAATGTTTGGAGCTTCACAGATGAAATTCCAAATGCAATCGAAAGATACAGAGAGCTAAATCCCGATTTCCCATATGATATCAATGTAACGATCATTGCAACCGACGGCGGCGGATATCAGCAAGCACTTGACCAGGCTCTTCTGGCAGGCGGATCTGATGCCCCCGACATCTTCACAGCAGAAGCAGCATTTGTGCTTAAGTATACACAAGGAGAACTGGCCCACTTTGCACTTCCTTATTCAGAGCTCTTTGGTCAGGATGCCACACCGATGGTAAACGCAGCACAAATCGCAACTTACGTCTGGGAAGTCGGAACACGTCCGACTGACAATCAACTTGTTGGTCTCGGCTTCCAAGCCACAGGCAGCGCATTTATCTATCGTCGTGACCTCGCCGAACAAATCTGGGGAACAGACGATCCTGCCACAATCCAAACAAAAATCGGTCCCGGATGGGATAAATTCCTTGTAGCTGCTGAAGAAGCAAAAGCCGAAGGCATTGCTATCCTTGCAGGCGAGGGCGATGCATGGCAGGCGATAAGATCAGGCGCCACAGAGCCGTATATCCAGAACGACCGCCTTAATCTTGATTCACACCGTGAGCAGTATCTGGACATCGGTTATGCACTGTACAACAATGACTATACGACCAAGGTCGGCGCATGGTCCGACGGATGGTTCGCAGCGATGAGTGGCAATGCTGATAAACCCGTACTTGGTTTCCTCGGTCCTGCATGGCTTATCAACTATGTCATGGCAGGTAATGCAGGTGACACATGGGGTAACTGGGCTATCTGTGTACCTCCCACAGGTTTCTCATGGGGCGGCACATGGACTATTGCAAACGACCGCGGTAATGCAGACGTCCGTCCGGGCGTAGCAACACTCGTTGAATGGATCACCCTTGATACATCCGATGACGGTTTCCAATACAAATTCGCCAATGGAAGTCTGTTTGAAGGCAGCGCAAGATTCCCCGAGCAGGCAGCCGATTTTGCCGATGGTAAATTCACTAAAGACGCTGTAGCTTCCGGAGTGGTCATGGCTAAATCAAACGGCGTACTTGAGTTCCTCGGCGGCCAGGATATGTTTGACGTATTCATTCCCGCAGGCGCAGGTGCTTCCGGTGCCGGCTGGGGCCCGTATGATGAGACTATAAACTCGATCTTTGACGATCAGGCAGGTCAGTACTTTATGGGCAATAAGTCCCGCGAAGATGCGATTGCGGACTGGAGACAAACCGTTCTTGATGAACTGGGTATTTCCAGCTAAGCAGAGTACACTTTGAAGTATATATAATTTTTCCGGGGCGGCGGTTTTCCGCCGCCCCGGGTGCATTACCGAACTAAGTCCTGTCAGAAAGGGGTCTGTTGTATGGGAAAAAGAATTAAAGGCGTCAGCTATGCAAAATACGGATATATTTTCTCTATACCGTTTGTCCTGGCTTTTCTGGTTTTTATGCTTTACCCGATGGCATTTACAGCAATCCTCGGATTTACAGACTACTCCGGATTTGTAGCTATCGAAACCGGGGAATTCAGTTTTCTGGATGATCCGTTTGAGAATTTTAAGCTGCTTATTTTTGAAAACCAGCTCTTTATGACGTCACTTACCAACACCTTTAAGATCTGGATAATGAACTTTATCCCCCAGATATTGCTTGCACTGCTTTTAACAGCGTGGTTTACAAGCCGCAGAAACAAGATAAAGGGCCAGGGTGCGTTTAAGGTCATGTTTTACATGCCAAATATAATAACTGCCGCTTCTATAGCGATCCTCTTTTATGCACTCTTTATGTTTCCTATAGGACCTGTAAACTATCTTCTTACGAGTCTCGGAATACGTGATGAGGCCTTTCAGTTTATCGCAACACCATCATCCGCACAGTACATAGTCGCATTTATCCAGTTTTGGATGTGGTACGGTTATACGATGTTGATTCTGATATCCGGCGTACTTGGACTAAATCCCGAAATGTACGAAGTCTCCGAAATAGACGGGGCAAATGCAGTACAGCAGTTCTTTTATATCACTCTGCCGAACCTTAAGACAATTCTTCTCTATATGCTTGTTACAAGCACAGTCGGGGGTTTGAGCATGTTTGACATTCCAAGACTCTTTAATGACGGCGGACCGGACAATGCAACGATGACGCTTTCGTTGTTCATATACAGGCAGGCGTTTGCAGGAAGATTTATGTTCAACCGCGCCGCTGCCGCAAGTCTGATAGTCTTTGTTATAATTGCTATATTGTCTGTAGCAATGTTCTATCTATTGCGCGACAAAGATGCTATAAGGTTAAATAAGGAAATAAGAGCACTCAAGCGTGCCGCAAAAGCGGAAAGGAGTGTGAAATAATGGAACAAAGATCTGTTTTCTCACGAGTTTTCAGGGTATTCGTTTACATATTTCTGATCATTCTCGCTATCATGAGCCTTTTCCCCTTTGTTACTATGTTCGTTAATTCTACGCGCAGTACACCGGAGATTTTCCAACGGGCAGTTTCAATTTTTCCTTCAAATTTTCTTGCCGATAACATGCGCATCATTTCTGCCAGCAGAATGTTCGATGCCTGGACAGGATTTCAAAACTCCCTTATAATCTCCACCGGCACCACTTTCTGTGCTATCTATTTTTCATCACTCACTGCTTTTGCATTAACAGCGTACGACTGGCGTCTTCGACAGCCCTTCTTCACCTTTATTATGGCTGTTATGATGATCCCGGGGCAGATAGTCACTATCGGATTTTACACGATGGTATGGCAGCTTGGTTACACAAATAACTTCCTGCCGCTTATCTTGCCCGCCATTGCGGCTCCAACCATCGTTTTCTTCATGCGGCAATACCTGCTTGCTACATTTTCCATGGATATGGTAAATGCCGCAAGGATAGACGGTGCGGGCGAATTTCGAATATTCAATCAAATTATACTTCCTATGATGAAACCTGCGATAGCAACACAGGCTATATTCATTTTTGTCGGCAGTTGGAACGCTCTGTTCTTACCCATGATACTTCTTACAAGAACCGAACTGTTTACCATGCCTATAATGGTCAGCCTGCTTAGAGGCGATATCTACAGGACAGAATTCGGTGCCGTATATCTCGGACTTTCTATGTCGGTCCTGCCGCTGTTTGTAATATACTTTACATTATCGAGATATATAATTTCCGGTATACAGCTAGGCGGTGTAAAAGAATAGCTTAAAGTAAAACAACAGTAATGGAAGCGGCTTTTGCCGCTTCCATTATTTATTTCTTGTAATTCCGTTTAAATACAGTATACTTATCACAGCGGAGTGTAAATTTCGCGCGGGAGGAGAGATAATTATGGACGAATCCAATCAAAAGAAAAAAAGATTCTCACGAGTGGAATGGAGCTGGATCATGTACGACTGGGCAAACTCAGTGTACGCAACAATAATGATGGCGGCTGTGTTCCCTATATACTTCGCGGCTGTAGCGGGCGGAGCAGGTCAGGATGGTGACTTCTGGTGGGGTATCGGTTCGTCAGGAGCAATGATCATTGTAGCTATCCTTGCACCTATAGTCGGCGCAATAGCGGATTTTAAAGGATACAGAAAAAGAGTGTTTAACATTTTCTTTATTCTGGGTGTCGGCTTCACTCTTGCCAGCGCATTTGTCAGCAACTGGGTGTTGTTGCTGCTGGGTTTTGCAATCTCTCACATAGGGTTTTCCGGCAGTTGCCTGGTTTACGACAGTTTTCTTTCCGAAGTAACGACGCCCGACCGGATGGATAAGGTTTCAGGTGCAGGATTTGCATGGGGCTATATCGGTGGCAGCACGATTCCCTTTCTTATCAGTATAGGACTTATTATGTTCAGCGATGCGATAGGCATAACTGAGACTATGGCTATTAGGATATCCGTTGCACTTGCTGCTGTTTGGTGGGGAGTGTTTACCATCCCGTTTCTCAGAGATGTTCACCAGAATTACAGCATTGAAAAGCCGGAATCTTTCTCTTTACTATCCGCCGCCTTTTCTGCTGCAATAGTGACCGCAAAGAAGATACTAAAGAGCAAAAAGATACTCTTCTATATTTTAGCTTACTTTTTCTACATTGACGGTGTAGGAACCGTAATTCTCATGTCAACCGTTTACGGAGCCACTCTCGGTCTAGATGCAACGAACATGATCCTTGCATTGCTAATGACACAGTTAATTGCATTTCCATGCTCGATATGGTTTTCGGCACTTGCACAGCGGTTTGGATCGCTTAAAATGATACGTGCTGCAGTTTGCTTGTATCTGCTTATATGTACTGTCGGTTTCATAATGGGCTTTGGTCTTGAACAGAGTCTTTTCGGAATTGAAACTGCGGTCATTCTTTTCTGGATACTCGCTTGTATGGTAGGTACAGTACAAGGCGGCATCCAGGCAATTTCACGCTCGTACTTCTGCCAGATGATCCCTCCCGAAAACTCCGGTGAGTATTTCGGTTTCTTTGATATATTCGGAAAGTTTGCCACGGTTTTAGGTCCCCTGCTCTATGCACTTGTCAGAGGAATCACCGGCAGCCCCGCTTATGCGATTTTATCAATAATCGTACTATTTTTACTTGGCTTGATCATGCTGGGAGTCGGTGGAAAGTACTTTAAAGAATCCGAATAAACGTAAACACAAAAAGCGCACGAAGGTTGTCATAAAACCTCCGTGCGCTTAAGCTTTGCCTACATCTCAACAAGAACCTCATTTTCCGGTTTTAATAGTGACTCCGGTATGAAATCGCTGTCTATTTTTTCTCCGTTGATTGTAATGGATTTAACGCCATGCTGCCTGCCATTAGGATTCTCAATATTTATATTTAGCGTTTTTCCGCGCAGTTTCTTAACCATGCTCAAACTTGTCCACACACCCGGTATAGACGGGCTTATTCTAATACCGTCAGGAGAAGGCTTAAGCCCCAGGATTCCCTCAACCATTGCCACCATAACTGTTGTGGCGGCACCGGTCAGCCAATGTACATGAGCACGTCCGGCAAACGGACTGAATTTTGCTTCTATTGTTTGACCATGAGCATAAGGCTCTATCACTCGTCTGTCTGCGTCCTCATTCATATAGGCAGGGCATATTTCCCGTAAGTACTCATAAGCCCTGTCACCGCGTCCTAACAATGCTTCGGCGAGTATAGCCCAGCCTTGTGAGTGGCAAAAAACGCCGGAGTTCTCTTTTACACCTTGATTAAAACAAACGGCAAGTGCTCCGTCAAAAGCGTGGTCTTTATACGGTGGGTGCATGAGCATTGTACCGTAGGGAGTGTTAAGCTCGCGATATACCGAATCCATTGAAACGATTCCACGGGTATTATCATGTCCATCCAATGATATACCGGATATGACGCCCCATGATTGTGGGTTTAACCACATAGAAGCCTCGGGATCGCCTCTCTTACCTATCACGGTTCCCTCTTCAGTGAAGCCGCGTATCCATCGGTCGTTGTCCCAGCATAGGTCATCGGCTTTTTTTGTTATTTCTGTAAGTTTTTCCCCGAGCCATAAAGCATAATCATTATCATTTCTTATAATTGCATACTCTTTTAGTATGCCTAGTGCATAAATAAACTGAAAAAGTACAAATGTTGACTCACCCATTTTACCCAGGCGAAGGCAATCATTCCAGTCGGCATGTAAACCTGCAGGCATACCGTGGGAACCTAGATTATCCATAGAGAATTTTAACGCGCGCTTTAAATGTTCGTATACGCTGGCTTCTTCGTTTACGTCGGCAAAAAGAACCTTTTGATCGAGAAATTTAAGTTCACCGGATTCATCAATGTATTTTTTGATTGCCGGAAAAAGCCATAGTGCATCATCTGCACGATAACTGGGATGTCCTGTTTCCTTAACATAAGAATCGTCGTCGGGTGTGTCTTCCATACCGGGTTTGTGGTCATACTTAACTAAAGGAAGACCAGCCCCGTTTGATACCTGCGCGGAGAGCATAAACAGGATCTGCTTTTTAGCCATCTCCGGTGCCAGATGAATAATTCCCTGTATATCCTGTACTGTGTCCCGGTATCCGAAACCGTTTCGTAGCCCGCAATACTGGAACGATGCTGCGCGTGACCAGATAAATGTTATAAAGCACTGGTATGCATTCCAGACATTTACCGTATTGTTGAACTTATCGTCCGGTGTCTTTACCTGGAGATTATCGAGCTTGCTGTGCCAGAAAGACTTTATCTGTTCTATTTCCTTTATGGTACGGCCTTTTTGATCGTAGTATGAAATGAGTTTAGTTGCTTCGATTTCGGGTTTTTTCCCAAGCAGATATATAAGCTCCTTCGTCTCTCCCGGTGAAAGCTTTATATCGCTTTGTAATGCTCCACATGAGTTGCCGCAGTAGTTAAGGTCATTTTGCAGACCACTCGATATGCCGGCAGGATTCCCGTACCCGCGATAGTTACCGACAAATTTGTCCCTGTCTCCACAGTACGCAGTTACAGGTTCACCGCACAAAGCGAAGAAACGTTCGGTATCCGGGTTTTCGTAATTATCATTGACCCTTTGCAGAATATAGTTACCGCGAAAATAAGTACGACTGATAAAAAGAGTATATTGGAGATTTATCTGATCCTGCTCATAGTTTGGTTCGTTTGTGAATTCCACATATCCCGTAACTGCAAGACTTCGTGTTTTCTCTCCTTTGTTGGTTATCTTGAGCCGCCAGACTTCATGAGTCGCATCCTGTGGGACGTAATACAGTACTTCTGTCTCTATTTCTCTATACGATGATGTAATCGTCGTATAGCCTGTACCATGACGGCACTCGGAGCTGTATAACTCCCGGGGTTTTCCAACCGGCATCCATGAAGCCGACCAAAAATCGTCGTTTTCCAAGTCGCGTATATAGATGTATCTGCCCGGTTGGTCGACAGTAACAGAGTTAAAGCGGTAACGTGTGATTCGCCCCTTTGCACCTGATTTCGCGAAACTGTAGCCGCCTGCATTGTTTGAGATTATAGCCCCGTAATCAGGCGATCCGAGATAATTGGCCCAGGCTGCGGGAGTTGCGGGATTTGT
>Ga0123356_10008312_pt1 | contig 10327 bp, 7 predicted proteins | sample TergutEmb28metaG_2_FD_92546 | JGI IMG/M metagenome (GOLD analysis project Ga0123356, IMG submission 92546) | Embiratermes neotenicus P3 segment gut microbial communities from Petit-Saut dam, French Guiana - Emb289 P3 | ecosystem: Host-associated > Arthropoda: Insects > Digestive system > Gut ... | reverse complement strand
GCCCGGAACAAAAACCGTGCTTTCATCAACCGTGGCAGTTTTTCCGTCAATTCTGCTCTAATTATGTACCATAGTGGCAGTTTGTCCTCGTTCACGGTACAATGGGCGAAATCGTTCATGCTTTTTGGAGAACCCGTATGAAAATTCGCCTTCTCGCTGGTATTTGTTTCGCCGTCATACTGACGTGCCTTGCCATCACAGTTCAAGCCGATGTTCGCTTGCCGGAAATTTTCGACAACAATATGGTCTTGCAACGGGACATGCCTGTTCCCATATGGGGCTGGGCAGAACCAAACGAGACCGTCAGTGTTACCTTCGGCACTCAAACCGTCTCCACAACCACCGGTGCCAACGGAAAATGGGCGGTGCAACTCCCGGCACTCAAAGCCAATACCGAACCTGCAACGCTGACTGTCAAGGGAAGGAACGAAATCAGGCTCACTAACGTCCTCGTTGGCGATGTTTGGCTCGGTTCGGGACAGTCCAATATGCAATGGTCAATGACGCAGTCCGACAAAGCAGAGTACGAGGAACTTCTGAAAACGGTTGACAACCCGAACCTCCGTCTTTTCCACGTTACAAGGGTATTTAATGCAGAGCCGCAGGAAAAGTTATCCGTAACGGCATCGTGGACAGCATGCAGTGCCGAGGCGATTCCAGAGTTTTCTGCAGTTGCTCTACACTTTGGGCGCAAACTGCAAGCGGAACTCGGTGTGCCGATTGGACTGATTAACTCATCTTGGGGCGGAACTCGAATCGAACCGTGGATTCCGCCGGTGGGTTTTCAAAATGTCCCAGCACTCAAAGGTATTGCCGACGAACTCAACATTAGAAATCCGCAATCGGAAGCGCACAAAAAACTTGTGAACCAAACGTTGCAGCAATACCAGTCTTGGCTCGACGGAGCGAGTACGCGCACGGGGCGCATTGCCCTCCCACCGACTTTTCCTCCTCAACTGATTCCTTACGCCAATCAACAACAACCGGCAACGCTCTACAATGCGATGATTCATCCGATTGTCCCTTTCGCCTTGAAAGGAGTGATTTGGTATCAAGGAGAGTCAAACGTGGGAGAAGGAATGTTGTACGCCGAAAAAAAGAAAGCCCTCATTCAAGGCTGGCGGACTGTTTTCAATCACCCCGAACTCGGTTTTTACTATGTGCAACTTGCTCCGTACATTTACGGAAATAATATGCCAGCAACAAACTTGCCGGAATTGTGGGAAGCACAGTCTGCCGTTGAAAAAATGTTCCCCAAAATAGGGCAAGCAGTGGTAAATGATACGGTCGATGACATTCGTGATATTCATCCAGTGCGTAAAAAACCGGTAGGCGAACGCCTCGCTTTGCTGGCACTGAATCGGTCTTACGGCAAAAACGAAGTCGTTTGTGCTTCGCCGGAGTTCGACAAAATGGAGATCGCAGGAAATGTCCTTATCGTTCATTTCAAAAATGCTCGATCACTCAAAACGCGGGATGGTCTTGCCCCCGACTGGTTTGAAATTGCCGGTGCAGACGGTATTTATCACAAAGCCAGTGCCGTAATTGATGGAACGACAATCAAGTTAACGGCTTCCGATGTGTCTAAACCCTTTGCTGTCCGTTTCGCTTGGCACCAAACCGCCCAGCCGAACGTTCAAAACGAGGCGGGACTGCAACTCGGCGCATTTCGAGCAGGAACGATTCCTGAACGTGCGCTGTTTGATGAACTTGTCCCTGATAGTACAACCTTCCAATTACTGTACCGTTTCGATCCAACGAACCCCGTGCTGGCGGACAATCAGCACCGACTCGTTTATGCAACGGACAACAGCGAACAGATTACCGGCAAGGTCAAGCGAGTGGGTTATTTTCTTTATTTGGTGAAGGATAAACAGCCGCAGTATGTTTTCGTTACAATGCCGCCGCTCGATCCCGATTTGAAAAAATTGGGGGTACCCGTCAAGGCAAGCGGAGCAAGATTCCAAAAGCGGATTCAGGATGTACGAATTGTCGCTTCAAATGTTCCGAGCGTGAAAACGGGGTCGTACACTGATTGCAATGTCGAATTTTGGGATTGCAATTACGGTCCAGAAAACAGGGCAAACGTGCCGGGTGCATCCGACAACAAGTACGATTTCGGAGATCGCATGGACCCCGGAACTTCGCCCGGCTATGGTTCGATGCAGATTCACGATGTGTCGGGTAAACAGACGATTTTGGCGTTCAACAATTTTAGAGTCGGCTCCGACTGCGACGTAGGTATCGGCAATAATCCTGATCCGAATGGACATCCTGATTGGACGTTTTCAAAAAGTGCTGCCACCTATTCCGGCGGACAGTTTTTAATCCTTGTCGAAATGGAATGAAACCGCATCGGGATCTTGCAGTTTTGAACCATCGGGAGCGACGGCGACTTGCTGTGTGCTGTCGTCGGTACAGACTATGTCCAATCACTCCAACCGACAGGAGGACCGAAAATGACCTCAGTTACGGCGCAAGCGCCCCCAAAACGATACTCGGACACTCGTGCCAGAACTAGACGCACCGCTAGCAAGTTGCAAAAATAGAGAAAACAAAAAGAGTAGGCAAAGCGAGCGGAGCGAAAGGTCCTGCCAAGCCGATAGGCTTGAATTTCCGGTCTTTTTGTGGAAACCGAATTCCTCCTTCTGCCCATCAGGGTCGAAGTAATTGCCTGCTTTACCAACTTGTTAGCGGTGCGGGAACCTAGGGAAATTTATTTTGATGACATTGATTTCTTCAATTCGCACGTTACAATGGCAAGACGCTGGGGTTGTGAGGGAGAGGTGTGGCTGTGATTAACAAAAGAATTGTATTGTGGAGTTGTATTGCCCTGGTGGCGATGGTACCGCCCTTCGTTGCGTACTGTTTCTGGGAACATTATCGTGGAAGGATAGTACCGGAAATGGTAGCGGAGCATTCCAATTACACACCCATCACGCAAAACCTTCCTGTTCACGAAGGAAAGATCGACGGACAGGTCAAATCCTGCCAGCTACAAAGTAACGATGATACAAACGACCAACAGTACTTCGATCCAGAGTCTTTTCCTTTCTGGGGTAATTGGAATAATGCTGAAGGTGCAATAAATCCAGAAAAAATGGCAGAACTGTTGAGTTTTTTGGTTTCTCAGGAAATGCTTCAGCAACTCGGTGTGTTGCCTTACTTCATCGAACACTTGGGTTTCCAAGAAAATTCTCGTGAGGAAACTGTACAAGAGATAATACAGGAACTACTCGCGGAAAACCCGCATTACATATCCGTTACGGACATTCTCCCTGCCCATGCAGAAAGAATCAAGGAACGGGTCGATTTACTCCGGCAACTGAGCCTCGAAGAAACGTTTGTGGAACTATCGGAGAGTCAACAATACTTCTATCCGGGGTATCATCCTGGTGGAGGCAATTGGGGGCGGGAGGATATGGAAAGGCTGTTGAGTGCCCGAACTTTTCTGAAAGTATTGCAAGAATTCGATGCGTTATCACCTGAACAAGCAGTCAAAGCACTCTATGCGTTTAGCGAAAGGGCTATCAATGGTTTTGGCTCCTCGTTGCCGCTTATTGCGACACAACGCGAAGATTTGTTGTCGGAATCCTCACAAACTCCGAGGGCCTGGTTACCTAGATACATGCTCTATACGTCGATGCTACTGGCGGCTCGTATGGGGGAACATGAATTGCTCATCAACCAGATTGACGAGGCGCAACGTCTCATCGACACCAGTATTGACCTTGTCAAAAGAAGCGATAGCGGTGTCTATGATCCCATGTATGTGGTGATGATGCCTCGCATGGTATCGTTGGATGACTCTTGCATCTTGACTATTTTGATGCACGCATCGAAGCAGGCTGGTACCACAGATACTCTCTTTGACGAAACCTTTGAACAAAAAACCATTCCGCTTTATCGATGGGATGCACTGCTGACTCACTATGATTTTGCAGCAAGGCGCGGAGTAAGGCCTGATCCCCAACATCTTGTCGAACACTTCGACGTTTACTATTTTCCGTTCGGCGGCTCCGCCGATCCCCTACACCCCGCTGCTCTGAAAAGAAAAACCATCATTGACACTCTGAAGAAACGGCTTTCAGAGTAGTTTCGTTACCAACCAATGAAAGGAGAAAATCATGATTTTGTGCCGCCTTTATCTCGCGTTTGTTGCGATGCTCGTGTTTGCCATCGGGATGTCGGTTTATGCGGCAGGCGATGACCACATCTGGGATATAGTACAGATTCGCGAAAACGGTGTGGACTACGACATGTATGTGGCAATTCCTCTTGTGGCGAATCCTAGTACCGAAGACGACTTTGCGACGATCCGCACGCTGTATGAAGACGGGAATTGCAATGATCCAAGCCATAGAACATCCTATGGGAATAGTTTCAAGCATGGTCACGTCTATTATTCGTTTCCTATTGAAGGAATTGTTGTGGGGTCGAATCCAGCGATCAGAAAAACGGTTACCGCCGACAACGTCAGATCTCACTGGGATCATTGGTTTGCTGTTGATTCTACGATTGGACACAGAGAAAATGTGGTGAGTTTTGGTGCCTATTATGATGAAGACCCAACACACAACTGCTGGGGATATTCGTTTGAACGCGACGACATTTGGATTGACAATCCTAACCCAATTTACGAGGATGATTATAATCCTATACCGAAATATTCGACCCTGGAGTATCCGGTGGTGGGAGATATTATCAGAATAGACGGTCATGTGGTTACGACAACATCAATTGTTTTTTGGGCACTCCCCCACTACCCCTATGCTATTGTTGTTGGAACGCGTGAAAAGATGCGACATAGCGGGATATACTATTTCCTCTATGATTTGTCGACGACGGGGTTTTTTCACTATGGTGCTGGAGATTATTACCGGAAAAAATGACTAATGACTTGTCCAACGAAAAAATGTGTGACGAAGAAACTGATGCCTTGCTAATGGACGCTGTCGTTATTGCGACGTAGGTATCGGCAATAATCCTGATCCGAATGGACATCCTGATTGGATGTTTTCAAAAAGTGCCGCCACCTATTCCGGCGGACAGTTTTTAATTCTTGTTGAAATGGAGTGAAACCGCATCGGGATCTTGCAGTTTTGAACCATCGGGAGCGACGGCGACTTCAAAGACGCGAAATATCCGCATCATTTGCATCATATCGCCGTCCGCAAAGAGGGATTGACCGGAAAACTCGTTGCCCAGATGAGCAAACATCAGTTCCCCCTCGGCGAGAAGTTCTCCATTTCGATAAGCCCAAGCCGACGCAACTCCGCCGTCTTCTCGGATGGTTTCTAGTTGCACTTTGTAGTGTAACACATCGCCGGGACGGATGTCAACGTGGTGAAAGATGAACTTCGGTATCTTTGCCAAAACGACTTTTTCTTTGTATCCCTTTGCTTCGTGGAGCAATAAACCGGCAGTCTGAGCGATTCCTTCGATGACCAACGAGGCGGGCATCATCGGAGCAAACTTAAAATGGTCGTGCAAATGATCTTCGGCAAGCGTTACCGTCTTGATGGACTCGGCACGCCGTTGACTCTCAAAAACCGCAATACGATCAATCCAATACCAGTGCATTGGCTTACGGGTTTATGGGGGGACGGGCAACGCTAGATGCCCAGTTTCTGCTCGACGAGATAACACATGTCCTTGACTGTCAGAACCGTTGCGAGGTTCTGGATCACCGGATTTTTTTCGAGGGAGGCGAGATCGGCGAACGGAATTCGCTTCTTGATTTCTTCCAGTCCCAGTGCGGTCAGTTTGCCATCGACCACGTAAATTCCTTGCGTGTCATTGACGATGTCATCGGGAACGAGTTCGCCTCGGTCAATTTTGATAGAGAAGTGCTTTTCTAGCCGATAGACGATGTCCAAAAGGTCAATAGACTCGGCACCAAGGTCTCCCATAAGTGTCGCTTCGGGGGTTACTTGGTCATCATCGACAGCAAGAGCCTCAACCAATTGTTCCTGAACTCCTGCGAAAACATCCTCTTTTGACGGCATAATAATTCTCCAAACGAACAATACCAATCGGGGAGCAAGATTCGCACTCCGCCCCCGAAAACAGATTGCCCATTCTACCAAAGATTTTGCCCTCGGCAAGGCGGGGCAATGAAGAGACCTGCCTCGTGGCAAGGAGCAGGCTTCCCCCCGCTCTTGCAAGACCGTCGGTTTTGTGGACAATACGGGTGTCTATTGTTCGATCCTGTTTTTCTTTGTCATGCCCAACTACCGCGATTATCAACGTCAGCGTTCTATGACGCTCGGCGATTTGCTTTTGGAGAACCGTATTATTTTTTTGCAGGGGGAAATCCGAAGCGACAACGCAAACGAGTTGGTTATGAAACTGCTCTATTTGCAGAGCGAAAACCGTCGTAAGGACATTCATTTTTACATCAATTCTCCCGGCGGAAGCGTAACGGCAACGCTGGCAATCTACGACACGATGCAGATGTTGAGTTGTCCGGTAGCGACCTACTGTGTCGGGTTGGCAGCGAGCGGCGGGGCGATTTTGCTGGCAGGCGGTTCAAAGGGCAAGCGGTTTGCATTGCCACACTCCAAAGTGATGATGCATCAACCTTGGGGCGGTGTCGGCGGACAGGTTTCGGACATCGAAATTCAAGCGCAGCAAATCATCAAAGACCGAGCAATGCTCAACGAAATCCTTGCATTTCACATTGGCAAACCAGTCGAAGAAATTGCAAAAGACACCGATAGGGATTTTTACCTTAACGCCGAAGAAGCGAAAGCCTACGGTGTTGTGGACGACATTTTAAGAAAAGCCGTCGCCGATGGGGCAGGGGAGTGAAAACGGTCGAAAAACAAGGCGGCGGTGGGTACACTATGCCCCTTCGCAGACTCTCGCCCTCTGAAATTGAAATTAAGTTTCCGTGTTTTCCGTTTCAATGTTTTGTCTTCCTACCTCCCGGGTTCGGTTAATAATATCCCGAAGCAACGTTTCTACGGAATCGCTGACGCAACGTTCCGCAATCAAACCCACGAAAGCGCCGATGATTGTATAAACTAAGAATGCAACACACGCCGTTTTGAGAATCGTTGTCGGTTCCTGCCCCTGGATCAATCCCAAAACGACCGAGATGCACATGACCGCAATTCCAACATAGGCGGCAAAAAGACGGTTAAGGCTACGACCGTATTTCTGTGGCGGCTTGACGTATTTTCGCCTCTTCCGTTCGATTTCGTCCTGCTCCCGCTGCATCCAAAGAGCCAGCAGTTGAGGATCAATGTTCGACGGAATGTCCAATGCCTCGAACCGGGCTTGCCACGCTTCCGCATCATCAAACGAATTGTCGCCTTGCACCGGACTTTCCGACATAAATCAGGTCTCCCTCTGTCTTTTCGGGTACTTTGTCCGCCGAAGTTTAACGATAATGACGAAAGTTCCGATTTTAACGGCATTGGCATCCAAGTTTTGCCGTGCCGTACTTGCGGTTCTTCGTAAAACCAGTCTTGACTATTAAGGCGAAAATTGCTACCGTTTCCGCATGGCAAAACGTCCCGCCGAAGACGACGAAGACGATATACCAAAGGTCCGAAAACGGCGATATAACCCCCCGAAAAAGGCGGACGACGATGAAGATGCGCCTAGTTCGCCCGGCAGAAAGGGCAAACCAGAGGAGGACGACGATGACGATGACTTAGAAGCCAGTATTTCTACTGGATATGTCTATCTCGACATCGCTCTTGACTTCCTGGATGACTGTATCGACTGGGCAAAAGAACATGTTGTTTACGCAATTATCATCGGCGTTCTTTCGTTCCTTGTTTTTTCGGCGATTGCTTTCTTTACTGTCAGTTCTTTGGTTCGGTATCTCAACCGCCCTTCGCTGGAAAGTGTTGTCAAGTCCTACGATCTTGGTCTCTTTCCCGAAACAAAATTTCTTGCCGACGAGGCTCTCCGATATATTTCGCGTAACGATCCCGCCGCCCGGTCTCCATTTGTGTTTATGCAGGGTGCCGCTCTCTGCGCCATTGCCGAGCGAGTTGTCCCCGCTGACAGGCGGGATTACTACCTTGCTGCCGCCAATTACCTCAAAGAAGCAGCCCTGTACAATTTTCTTCCCAGCCGCGCCGCCGAAGGTTGGTTTTTGCTCGGAAAAAGCCTGTTCCACTGCAGCGAATTGGAACAATGTCGGTTGCCGCTCATGCTTGCTCTCGACGAGGGATACCCGCACACCAAAGAAATCCATTGGTACTTGGCACACGCCTATTTTTTGGGAGCATTACCCGACTTGCGGCTTGCCCGAGAGCATTTGCGCCATTTTCAAAACGAACCAACGGTGCTCGAAGAAGAAATCGCCGAGTCGTATCTGCTCGAAACGATGATTGCACTGTACATAGAGGACATTGAAACTGCCGAAAAGATATTTGCCAAAAAAGTTCCGCATTTCAGGCAGTTCGACATTATGCGTAATTTTGTCGAAGGTCAAATCGCATTTTTCAAGGCGCGAGAACGTCGGCAGCGGGCAATTGATTTCGAGACCGACCCCAACCCGAGTCTGTTACGGCGTTCTTCCGGTGCACCTGCTCCGGTCAGTCCGACAACGCCGACCATAACTCCGGCACCGGAAACTCCACCTGTCGAAGTTCCTACCGCTCCGGTACAAGTTCTCCCGATGGACGACGCAACCCTTCGGCAATTTATGTCGCCCGGCAATCTGCCAGCACCGGTTTTGGGAACGTTTGACGGCTCGTCAGAAATTCAACGGCGAATAGCAGAAATGCGTGCTATGTATGCGGACGATATGGCGGCTGATGATGATATCATCGTGCTGCCCAGAGGAGACGCAAGAACGGCACCGGTGCCGTCATCCCTGCCTCTGTCATCGCAGGAGAGCACAATTGACCCGTTCGGCGGCGATCCCATTATGCGGCTGGCATGGGAATATCGGGAAGAAGCCGCCGAGTATTATCGACTTGCCATTGCCAAGTTCACCGAAGTTACTCGGCTGGCTGATTTCCATGATCTGTGGGGACGTGCCTCCCGGCTACTCATCGGAATTTGCTACATGGAGATGGGTGATAAGAAAAGCGCGGACGATCACTTCCGCCGCTTGATGGAAACATTCCCCTTATCGCAGGAAGCCGCTACTGCTGGTTTTTTACTCGGAGCGCAAAACCGAATGGCGGGAAATTCCGATGCTGCACTCCGTTCCTTTGCACGCGCGTTTGAAACATTGCGGCGAAATCCCAATTACACTTCCCTCTGGTTACCGAGAGAAATAATCGTGGGACGGAGTGCCGAAATGCTGCGAAGCGACATCGAAAAACAGAATTATGCCGATGCTCTCAAACTTCTGGACGCTCTGGTCGGTGTGATGCCTACCGATGATGTTGCCCGAATAAGAGGCGAAATCTACGAAAGTTGGGCAACGCTACTCCAATCGCAAGCCGATGTAACATTCGGGGAGCAGGGGGATCAACTCGCAAGGGATGCCGAGTCGAAATGGCGCAGTGCCGGTGCCGCTTTTGCAACACTTGCGCAATTACGTTCTGGCACGCGAGAGTTTTCCGACTTGCTCTGGCGCGGTGCCGAAAATTATCGGATCGGCAAAGATTACCGTCGGGCTGTTATCGAATACCGAAAGTTCGTCTTGGCAAACTTGATCGCTCGCCGTCCCGAAGTACACCTCCGGTTGGGCGAAATGTACCTGCACCTTGACATCCGCGAAGAGGCAGCGTACATATTGGAAGAAGCACTTCGGGACTTTCCCACACACCATTTGATCCCGCAGATCCGTCTTGTTTTAAGTCATGTGTACAAAGAACAGCATGAGTGGGAGAAAGCGAAGGCGTTATTGCGGTTAAATCTGATCGGCAATGCCACCCCGGCATCGGGTCCCTATCGAGATTCGATCTATGCACTTGGCATGATCAGTTACGCACAGGGGGACTTGGATTCCGCCATTCCGTATTTGGAAGACGCGATCAAGGTACATCCTGACGCAATACAAGCGGCAGATGCAAATTACACGTTAGCGAGAGCCTATTTAGATCAGGCAGAGAAACATTTGAGTGAACTTGCCGATAATCCGCCGGAGGCAGTCCGCCGATCTATCGAGTCGATTGTGCAAGCGAATCGGGATCGCGCATTGTTCTATTTGGAGCAAACGGAATCCATTCTGTCGGACCGCCAGCGGGCGATGGGACTGACCGAGGCGGAAAGATTGATGCTCAGAAATGCCCATTTTACGATTTGTGCTGTGTTGATGGATATGGAACGATACGATTTGGCGGCTTCGAGACTCAACACGGTGGCAATGTTGTACCGGGATAGACCGGAGGCGTTGGATGCTCTGTTC
>Ga0123356_10008311_pt1 | contig 10329 bp, 9 predicted proteins | sample TergutEmb28metaG_2_FD_92546 | JGI IMG/M metagenome (GOLD analysis project Ga0123356, IMG submission 92546) | Embiratermes neotenicus P3 segment gut microbial communities from Petit-Saut dam, French Guiana - Emb289 P3 | ecosystem: Host-associated > Arthropoda: Insects > Digestive system > Gut ... | reverse complement strand
TCGGGCGGTGGGGGCGTCGGGTGGGGTGGTTCGGGCGGCAGGGTGGCTGGGGTGCACCGGGCGGAGCCTGGGATGGTGGGCGGCAGGGATGATGCGAGGTGGGGAGGATACTGGCCGGCGGTCTAGCCTAACCAGACCGCCGTCTAGACTGGGGCGTTGTGCTGCGACTGATTGACCTGCGCTCGACCGAGCTGAGCCCCAAGCTGATAGACAAAGCCTTGCCGCGCGCGGAATTTGACGTGGGGGCCGCCATCGGACAAGTTTGGCTACTGATCGAAGACGTGCGGCAGCGGGGCCAGGTGGCCCTGATTGAACAAGCCAAGCGTTTTGACCACACCACCCCGCCCCACCTGGTGGTACCAAAGGCCTTGTGGGGCCAAGCCCTGGCCGAGCTAGACGGTCAGGTTCGGCTGGCACTGGAGCAAAGCATTGAACGGTGTGCCAAGGTGCACGCCGCCCAAGTGCCACCGGATCACCAGGTGGTATTGGGCGAAGGGGCCACCGTCAACCAGCGCTGGATTCCGGTGGAGCGGGTTGGTCTGTATGTGCCTGGTGGGTTGGCGGTTTATCCCAGTTCGGTGGTGATGAATGTGGTGCCGGCGCAGCAGGCGGGGGTGGATCAGCTGGTGGTGGCCAGCCCGGCCCAGGCCGAATTTGGTGGCTTGCCGCACCCCACTATCCTGGCCACCTGCGCCATGTTGGGGGTGGACCAGGTCATAGCAGCCGGCGGCGCCGGGGCTATTGCCGCCCTGGCCTATGGGGTTGAGTCCTTGGTGGAACCGGTTGACGTGATTACCGGCCCGGGCAACATTTGGGTGGCCGCCGCCAAGCGCTTGGTCCTGGGCCAGGTCGGTATTGATGCGGAAGCCGGACCCACCGAGATTGCCATCATTGCTGATCAGACGGCCAAGGCGGATCACCTGGCGGCTGATCTGGTGGGTCAAGCCGAGCATGACCCGTTGGCCGCTGCGGTGCTGATAACCACCTCGGCGGAGCTGGCTGACCAAGTGGATCAGGCCGCTGCCGCGTGTGCTCAGGCCACCAAGCATTCGGCCAGGGTGATCGAGGCTTTGAGTGGGCCGGCCAGCGGCATTGTGTTGGTGGACACCTTGGCCCAAGCGATAGTGGTGGCTAATCGCTATGCCGCTGAGCACTTGGAGATTCAAACTGAGGGCGCGGCGGCTGTGGCGGCCCAAATCCGCCATGCCGGAGCGATCTTTGTGGGCCATCATTCGCCGGTGCCGTTGGGGGATTACTTGGCTGGCTCAAACCACGTGTTGCCAACTGGTGGCACGGCCCGTTTTGCCAGTGGCCTGGGCGTGACCGCTTTCCTCAAGTCGGTGCAGCAGATCGAATACTCCGTTGAGGCTTTGGCTCAGGTGGCGCCGTTGATCCAAGCCTTGGCAGTGGCCGAGGATCTGCCGGCCCACGGCGAGGCCGTTCAAGCCCGCCAAGCCAGCTAGGGGACTGGGGGTCGATTCGTGTCGGCTGTTTCTTGCTGCGCTGGCCAACAACTGCGTTGGTCTTGGATGAGTCGGCAAGCCGCTCATCGCTCGACCTGTCTTGTTGTGTAGTCGTTTCTAGGCGGCGCCTGACCTGCCATGACACAGGCAGGGCTCGGCGGGACTGCTCGTCGTGGTTGCCTGAAAGGGCGCTGCCAAATTCTCAGAAACTACCCGTCCAAATTCTCAGAAACCGCTTCGCTCTGATCATGGACCAGCTCATCCAGCGACGGATTTCACCGGTGGTTCGCCAGCGGTCTACCGAAACGCCGGTGCTTCTATTGGAGGGGCCTCGCAGCGTTGGTAAATCAGTGCTACTGAGACAATTCGCGGCGGACTTGGACCAACCCGTATTCGACCTTGACCAGATGGCACAGCGCCAACTGGCGCAGGACAATCCTTCTGCGGTAGCTGGGGACATGATGCCGGTGATGATTGACGAATACCAGCGCGCTCCTGCGCTGCTCGACGCCATCAAAGTCAGGCTTAACCAAGGCACCGCGCCGGGAATGTTTGTTTTTTGCGGGTTCAGCTAGTTTCAACTCGCTGCCTCCCGGCACACAAGCGCTGACCGGATGGATCCAACGACTACCGATCATGCCGTTTACGCAGACAGAAATTGACGACACGAACAACCACCTCATCGCTGCCGCGTTTGAAGGCCAGGTGGAACACACCGTCAAACCAGCTGTGAGCGGTCGAGGCGACTACATAGCCCGGGTGATGCGTGGTGGCATGCCGTTGGCCCTGGCCCAGGGGTCGGAGTCGGCTCGAGTCCGTTGCTTCCAAGGTCACGTACGGCATGCCATAGCCCGTGATGCTGGCGAATTGCGACGGATTGGCCACAACAGCGATCTGCGCGGTGTCCTGGCCCGCACCGCTGGGCAGACCGGCAGCCTGTTGAACATTGACAAAGTGGCAGCAGATGTGAAGCCGTCGTGGGGAACTACCTTTGACTACATCAGTCTGTTGGAGTCCTTGTTCCTGGTCAAACGTCTGCCCGCATGGGGCGTGACTGTCCTTCCCCGCACGTTGAAGACTCCCAAGATCCACGTGGTGGATTCGGGTATTGGCGCCTATCTGATGCAGCTCAGCACCGACAAAATGCGAAGGGCTGACCCTGCTGCTCTCACCGAATTTGGGCACCTGCTGGAATCCTTCGTTGTACAAGAAGTCCTAAGGCAGACGGATTGGATGGACTCACCTGTGACGGACCGGGACCCGACCAACAAGAACGTCACAAGCATGACGCCCCCACACTCAACCCGCCACCCTCGCCACCGCTAAGACCAATGACGCCAACCTCGCCAATCACAACGACGCCTGACAGTAGGTAGCGTCAAAAAGGGTTGGAAGCAGTTTGCTGTTACGTGTCTAAACATGCTCATACGTGTTTGGTTTGGTGTCATTTAGCGCATGGTCTAGTACGTTGCTACGGGCAAGACCGGTATTAGTGTGGGCTGGTAGGATGCAACTATTGCGGGCGTTTAGCCAGGCATAACTCCGATAGTTGAGGCGGTTTATGTGGCGCTTGTGGTCGATCCAGCACAGGGTCATGGTGGTCGTTGGGTGCCAAGGCGCGGGCCTAGCACTCTCGCCGATGCCGGATACTGCGGTCAGTCTTTCAACCAGGGTTTGGTGCGTTTCCACGATTCGACCACGGGGCCAAACTACCGTCAGTTGGTGTTTGAGGCGTTCCCGGAGGTGCGTGGGATTGACCGGAAAGCCGATGTGTTGGCTTTTGACTGGCATGGTTGCCAGTATTTGACAGCCAAGGTCAAGGGTGAAAGCGACCTCATGGTGTTGAAAGCGGATTTGGGGGTTGGGGCGGTTGATGTGTGGGCGACCGGGCCGGAGTTCGCGGCTGTGTTGAATCTGGATGAGGTGGGTGAGGTGTTCAACGGGGAGGCCTATGACCAGTGGCGGGCGGCTGCTGGTAGGCCAGAGGGGCAGCTACCATTCACGGATTGTGTCGAGTTCACCATGCCGCTGTATCTGGGCGGTGAGGAAACTTTGGAGAACCTCCAGCTGATTGACCTGGAAGTGTCATGGACTATTGGCGCTCAATTGAGAGCCCAAACCCGTGGCCTACCAGAAGGTACGGCTATCAAGTTCGACTTTGGTGAATAGGCAGTCGCCAGGTCCGATGGGTTGGTGCTCTACTGCCATGGTTGCCAGTTGTCCAAGGACTTCAGATTTGTCACGTTGAAGTCAATCTCCTGACCAATCCGCTCCTTTGTCCACTCCGGAGCCGTGCTGCCGAACACCCACATTTGCGCTAGGTATGCGATGTCACTCAGGGCGAAACCAGCGTTGAGCTCGGTGTCAAGGTTGGGGTCACGGAAAACGTTTTTGAGCATGCGGCCGCTCAACCCGTTCGGGTGAGGTCGGAAGAGTTCCCCCGGTGAATTATGTGCCAACTCACGTAGCGTAGGACCACTGTCCGAGACTCCGGAACGCTCAACGAAACAACAAGCGGTAGCAACGCAGACCGCGTCCCCTGGGTAGCAAACACCAAACCTTTGCCTGGCGGAAGAGCCGCTGAGATTGCTAAAGAGAAAGCCATGGCAATTTACCCGGGGTGTTGCCAAGCCGGGCGGGAATCATTGAATCGTTGGGCCCACAAGTAGGTTTGGTTCACAGCGCCTTGAGGGTCGTGCTTGTCGAAAGGTTCGCTGATCATAAGCCAGCATGTGAGGTGCACCCCGCGGACCTTCACTGCTGGCACGCTCACGGCCGAAAAATGGCCGGTGGCCGGGGAGAACGCGACTATTTGGTCCCACGGTAGCTCCAGGTATGGCGCCGGTGCCTTGCCAGTATGCGGCAAGATGGCTAAGCCCGCCCGGCCAACGCCAACGACCACCAGCTCCCCGATAGGCAAGTCGGGCGGCACTGAGGGAACTATTTCCGCGTAGTCGGAAAACAGCAAGTCCGGATGACTTTCAGACACCAGCCCGTCGGAGGCTTCCTGGTCGGTGGTGGCGTCGGTAACAATGGCTCTGATCACCCAATGGTATTGGCCAGAGTTACGCAGGGCTTTAAGAGTCTTAGGTGTTGTCCGTGAAGCCCCTGCCCACATTATGACCAGAATCAACGCAATCACCAGGCAGGCCAGCAACACCATACCCAAGGAAGGCCAATCATCAGATACCGCCCACTTCACAATTGGGCCAACCACTGACACCACGGTGCAGGCAGCCGCAATCACAGGCCAAGATTTTTTCACTCCTGCCTCACCTCGCTGTGGTCTATGGAAGGGTGGCATTGCCGCCTTCTGGCTTGACACTCAACGCTAGTGTCCAGACCTGCAAATCCATAGACCCGAAGCATCGGAAGGCAGGGTGGTCAGCCCGAGTGCCCAATAAAAAGCCTCAGAAGGGACAGGCCGCCTTGAGCGACACAAGCCATGGCCACCGGACTAGGCTTCAAGTCAGCCGCCGGTCACCAGCCACCAGGAGCCGTTTTGAGTTATGACCCGACCGATGCACAGCCGGAAGACCAGTCAGAACGCCAGCCGGACAACCGCCTTGCCCAGGGTGAAACCACACTGGGGTACCCGGCATCGGCGGATGACAGCGTGCCTGGAGACCCGGCACGGTTGCAAGATTCTTTGGCGCCGGGCTTGCCAAGCCAACCAGTAAAACCAACCAACCCCGGCGCTTACCCGTCCTACCAGGTCAACGCCGGCCGCCCACCAGCGCGGGGGACAGGTTTGGTCGCTGTCCTGATGGTCCTGACGCTGCTGGCGGTGGCCGCGGGTGGAGTTGTGCTGCTGGTGCGCCTACTGTTCAGCGGCCAGGGGGCGGGGCAGCAGGCCGGCCAGATTGCCCTAGCCCGGGGCTCAGACCCCAGTAGAGCGCCTGATTTCCTGGACAAACCCAGGCTCTCGGCGGCCGTGAAGGTGGGTGAGGGTTTACCAGCAGGGGTGAGCCTCGATCAGCTTTATCCAACCGGCAACCCGGGTTTTGCGGTGGCCAGCCTGGTGGCATGCGAGGACCAAACCAACTTGTGTGACCAGCGTCAGGGCTGGCTCCGGGGCGTCTCGCTGGACGAAGGGACCATCCAGTGGACCCTTGACTTGGCCCAGTTCGGTGTGGCCAACCCCGACACTGTCACGATGTTTGACGTCAGAGCCAACCAGATGGCTGTGATCATCACCGACAAAGCCACATCCTGGGAGGCCTACAAAGGCGCTGAGCAGGGCCAACAACCCATCGAGAGCCAAGTAGCGCTGGCATTGATTGATACCCCGACGGGCTGGGTACTGGACTGGACTAGCCTGACCTGGTTTGACAACGGTGACGTGGCCCACATGCCATTCCCAATCGCTTTGGCTGGTGGCACTTTGGCGGTGGGGCCACTGCCAGGTGCGCCAACTGGCCAGTGGGTTAATCAGGGATTCAGGGCTGGGCACTTTGACCAGCCCACCTGGACAGCGGCCAGCCTCGACCCGGCATTGGCTTATGAGTTGAGGGGGCCATCGAGGGTCACCCGCCATTGGGTGGCTACCCCTGAAGGCATGGTTTCGACCATTGATGGCGCGCCGGCGCCGTGGGGCCAAGACATCTCGGTGCCGGCCGACCCTTCTGACCAGGCTTACCGGGCGGCCCTACCAGTGGTCTATTACTCGGCTGTGTCGGCGGAGGCTATCTTCCGGGTTGAAACCACCGAACAGGGCACCACTTGTACCAGGTGGGACATCAACACTGACCAGGCCCTGTGGCACCAGGCAGTGGCTTGCGCACCCATGGTGGGAGGCTCGGCGGCAGGGGATGAGGTTTTCTTTTTCAACCAGGGCACTGATGAGGCGCGAACCATGGTGGCGGTCACGGCCGATGCCGGTGCTGAGCTTTGGTCTTCCAACTGGGCTTGGGTGCACGCGGACTTGGGTGAGGCCTTGCTGCTCAGAGGTGTGGCTGATTTTTCAGATAACCAGATTATTGGAACAGCCGATCAGAGCCTGGTGAACGCTGCTTCGGGGGAGGAGATTGGCCAGTCTTGCCCGCTCGACATTGTCTCCTATTTGGCTGGCTCCAGTGTCTACTACTGCAACAACTGGGACCCGGACTCCACCAGACTCGAAGCCTGGAGTCTAGCTAGTCCAGGTGACAAGCCACTGTGGGTGCTGGATTTCAGTGCGGACCAATACGTGTCTATAATTGACGGCCTACTAGTGGTGATCAACCCGCCGGAAGCGTCCTACCAAGTGCTGGTGACGCGCTAGCCAACGGCAGGCCAAGGCAAAAGCCTGAAGCTGTTGTTGGCGCCGGGCGTGGTTGGCGTCAGGCGGTGGATGGTTCGTTGGGTCTTGGATTTTTTTCGGTAGTTTTCGGATGGTGAGGTTGATCGGCTGGTAGTATGGCGCAGTCAGCTTAACTTCCTTTAGAAATCCTATATATTCGACAACAATCCACCTTTGGAGGATGTAATGGCAAACACATTCGGATACACCCCAGAAGAGATGCGTAGTGTCGGCGAGCAGCTTAAGCGAATCAAGGCTGAAATGGGTGACGCAATCTCAACGGCCAAGAGTGCTGTTGATGGCTTGATCGGTTCGGGGTTCACCTCGGCCGCGGCGTCGGGCGCCTATTCAGAGCAGTTCATTGATCTGTCGCGGGCGTTGGAGAAGGTGTCTAGTGAGTTGGAGCCGGCGGGGACCTTCTTGATTGAGTATGCCCATGCGGTGGAGGATCTGGACACGCAGGCTCGCTCGCAGCTCGGCTGAGCTGCCGGTTTGACTATGGCCGTGCGACTCGGCTGGGACGCGTGGTTGGGCTGGTTGTCCCAGTCTGATCTGCGTCTTGTGGGTCCGGGTCTGGTTGGCGGTAGTTGGCGTAGAGATAGGGTAGGCCATGGCCATCAAGATTGACGTACAAGCTCTGTACCAGCTCAGTGCGGACTTCTCTGCGGTCAAGAGCGGGTTGGGTGATCGGGGTGGGTCTATAAACATCGCTGCGGGCAGTGTCGGACATGGAGGATTGAGTACTGCGGCTAGCAGTTTCACTTCGAAATGGTCTAGGCGGCAGACGATGATGGCTACTTATGCTGGTCAGCTCAGTAGTAATGCAAAGAAGCTGGCCGACGAGTGGGTGCAGTTTGACCGGCGGGGTGCTCAGAAGCGTGGCCGGCTTTCGCCGGTTTAGCATGCGGGCTGTGTCTCCGCCTGTTCGGATTGTCTACTGCCGGCCAGATGGTTTGACTGCCGCCAGACGGACTGGTCCAGGAGTACTTGAGGTGTTGTTGTGCATCTGAAGTTGAAACTGGTAGCGGATAGTGGTGTGGTGATGCCCACCGCTATTACGGCGGAAACCACTGCCACTGTGGCTGATGTGGCTGCCGCGGTCCAGGCTGGTTTGACCGGGCAAGCGACACCACCGGAGGCCAGCTACAGTTTCGGGTTGCTGTCTGATGACCACCAGCAGGTGGGTGTGTTGTCGCCCCGTTCGTTGCTGGCGCAGACTTCCCTGCGTTCGGGGCAAACGGTTCGGGTGGTGCCTTGGGTGGAGGCCGAGGCATTGACTGGTGAGACACAGGCTCCAGCCCGGTTACGGGTGATTGCCGGGCCCAACGCCGGTGTTAGCCGCGTTTTGCAGCTGGGTCCCAACTTTGTTGGTCGGGACCAGGAATGCGATGTTGTTCTAGATGACCATCAGGTTTCCCGGCGTCATGCCCGGATCACCGTCACCGACCGCGTCGAGATTACTGACCTGAACTCGTCGAATGGCGTGATGATGGGCGGGGCACTGGTTGATCGCGCCTTCATGGGTCCCAGAGACACGGCGGTGTTGGGCGACACCACCATTGTCGTGGAGACCAACCCCGACCAGGCAGTCGATGTGGCACGGCTGGCTGACCTGGAGTTCAACCGGTCTCCTTTGGTCCGGCCGGCTTACCGCGGCCGCCGTTTTGAGGCCCCTAAACCGCCGCCTCGGTCCCAGCCATCGAAATTCCCGTTTGTTGCCATGGTGGCACCGCTCTTGATGGGTGTGGTCATGTTCCTGATGACCGGTTCCATGATGAGCATCATTTTTGTGGCCTTGAGCCCGGTGATCGCCATTGGCACCTATCTGGATCAGCGTTTTACTGCCAAGAAATCCACCAGGTTGGAGCGAACCAGCTTTGTTCAAGACGTGTCCAAGTTGCGAGACGAGTTGGCTGAAGCCTTAGATGAAGAACACCTGGAACGCTGCGCTGAGGTCTTCGCTCTGGACACGCTTATAGAGTCAGCCTTCGCGCTGAACCCAGATTTGTGGCACCGGCGTCCCGACGACCAAGCCTTCCTGAGCCTGAATCTGGGTTACGGCAAGACCGAGTCGCGCCTTGAGTTCATCTGCCCTGAACGCGGTGATGCCGATGCCGAAACCTGGGGCACCCTTGATCAACTGAAGCAGCAGTGCCAGTTTGTCAACGACGTGCCAGTCAATGCTTGCCTGCGGACCAACGGCAACCTTGGCGTGGCAGGCGACCGGGATTGGGTTGACCCGGTGGCTAGGAATCTGATTGCCCAGCTGGTCTGCCTGCATTCACCGGCAGAGGTGACGCTGGCGGCGGTCGCTTCGAACGAATCAGCCGCCAAGTGGTCTTGGTTGATGTGGCTGCCTCACGTTGGATCGACCCACTCACCGATTGCCGGGCCACACCTGGCCGCCGGCAAGGCAGCTACCAGTCTGATCAATAGCCTCGAAGAACTGGCGGCGGCCCGCAGCGGCCAGGATACCAAGTTGTTCCACCCGGCTGTGGTGGTGCTGGTCGAGGATGACACTCCTGTGGAGCGTGGCCGTTTGGTGAGTTTGGCAGAGTCGGGTCCTGCGGTTGGTATTCACCTCATCTGGTTGGCCACTTCTCAGGCGTCCTTGCCAGCCGCCTGTCGGGTCTATCTGGTGAGGGAGCAATCCGGTGCTGTCACTGCCGGATACATGGATGAGGTCCGAACCTGCCAGATAACCCGGGTGGAGAACCTACCTAAAACCGCTGCCGAGGCTTTGGCTTGCCAGCTCTCGCCTGTGCTAGACGTCGGTGCACCGGTGGTTGACCAGTCTGACATTCCCCGAGCTGTTTCCTATTTGGCGTTGTCTGGCACCAGCCTCGCCACCGATCCCAATGTCACCGTTGACCGGTGGCGGGAAAACGGCTCACTGGTCACTGGCGCGCCATCGGCCCACAAAACCCCGTCCACCCTGCGCGGCTTGGTTGGTCAGGGCACTCACGGTGAATTCATGCTTGATCTGCGCTCACAGGGACCTCATGCCCTGGTTGGTGGCACCACCGGCGCTGGCAAATCCGAATTCCTACAGTCATGGATCTTGGGGATGGCAACGGGGCATAGCCCGCAGCGCGTCACTTTCCTGTTTGTCGACTACAAAGGTGGTGCCGCCTTCGCTGATTGCGTTAACCTGCCGCATACGGTTGGTTTGGTCACCGACCTGTCACCGCACTTGGTGCGGCGGGCGTTGACGTCGCTGCGCGCCGAATTGCGCTACCGGGAACACCTGCTGAACGCAAAGAAAGCCAAGGACTTGATTGCCCTTGAGCGGACCGGTGACCTTGAGTGCCCGCCGTCTTTGATCATTGTGGTCGATGAGTTCGCTGCCTTGGTCAGCGAGGTCCCAGAGTTTGTTGACGGCGTGGTTGACGTGGCGCAAAGAGGGAGGTCACTGGGGTTGCACCTGGTGTTAGCCACCCAAAGGCCCGCCGGTGTGATCACCGCTAACCTGCGGGCCAACACCAATTTGCGGGTGGCGCTACGCATGGCCGATGAGGCGGATTCGGCCGACGTTATTGACACCTCACTGGCTGCCACCTTTGACCCACGGGTGCCCGGGCGTGG
>Ga0123356_10008310_pt1 | contig 10329 bp, 6 predicted proteins | sample TergutEmb28metaG_2_FD_92546 | JGI IMG/M metagenome (GOLD analysis project Ga0123356, IMG submission 92546) | Embiratermes neotenicus P3 segment gut microbial communities from Petit-Saut dam, French Guiana - Emb289 P3 | ecosystem: Host-associated > Arthropoda: Insects > Digestive system > Gut ... | reverse complement strand
TAGAGCCCTCTTCCATTAACCGCTTAACTGCCATCCGCTCATGGTTTCTTATAAAAGCCAGCACTTGGTGTGGCGCATGGAACTGATTTGGCTGAACATGGTATTTACTGCGAGGGTTTCCGTGGCGATCCAGTCTTTTTTCAGTACTCTTGTGACGAAGCAGAATCGGTCTTTCATTAAAGTCAAAATACCACTCCCCGGCAATTGTGGTTATACTGACTATAGTGCCACGAATTTCCGCATGCATACCATACTCTTCAGAAAGTAGCATTATTTGCTCGCACATTATTTCTGCTTTGTTTCTTCCTCCGGCTAAAACTCCTTGCGATACATTAACTTTTGGCTTTTGTGCAACTGCTTGTAGTCTTAAGTGTTTAAGACATATCGAACATGCAGTGAATCCTACTTTTTCCGGATACCACCCTAATCCACGTAGATGCTCCTTAGGGACTTTACTTAAACAATCGCTCTCCTTTTCATGAAACACCATTGATCGTGTGTCGCCCATGAAAATATATGACGTTTGCTTTTCCATCTGTTCGCTTGGAGGTTTTTTTCCCGGCGCCCAGTATAAAATGTAGTCCGGATCATCTGATATACTCTTGTCCGCATCCATCTGAACTGCTGACATCATTTCATCAATAGGAATATTTCCGTCATTAAAACTGGAATCATTATCATTATAGTACTTGCGCCGGACGAGAACAGCGTTGCCTTTTGTTCTTGTTTTAATTTTACACTTTTGCTTGATTATATGAAACAACTCAAGATGGCTTTTCGAAGGAAAAATAAAGACACGTTCATCTGTTTGTGTAATTAATGAAGCAACAACTTCCATGACTGCTTTCCAGCTATTTAGCAGTTTTTCATCAGATATGGTGTTAGTATTGAAGAATGGAACTCGACATTCTTCTTTCATGAAGTAATATTCATCAAGAACAGCAATATCAAGATAAGCAGGAAGAGGGTATCTTTGCTCCTCTTGTGAGCATTCTATATCAAAGCTAAATAAGAAGTATAGCATGAAATCCTCCTTCCTTTTAGTGGCAACGTTGGTTTTAAGAGTCCTAAAGCTCACTCACCAAAAGGCAAATGAGCTACTCAGGAGATAAAAGAATAGGAGCGAATGGCATTCCACAAAGTCATTTTACCACAATTATAAGTCCCATTGTTTGGACATTCAAAAAATGTGTTTGCGATATTTATTTCCTTATGATTTTGCAAAAGTTATATAAATTAATTGCAAATGCGAGAGTGGTTTTCTTAATTATAGTATTTTACTTGCATCAATTATGTTACTAGGATTTTATTGCTGTATAATCTGTCCCGTCAAGCAATATTTACGATGAACTCACGAGATTTAGCAATACATGCTCCGCGCTTTAGTAAAAATGCTTGGACATAATGAATCCCTGAGTAACGTGTGGTTTCATGCCACTTTGAATTATTCACACATTTATAAAACCCGCCCCGCAGATCTGTTGCTGCCTCCGCCTCACCGCCAGTATTAACCACTTGCCACTCTATAGTATAACCCCCCTGCAAAGCAGTTCTGGCTCCGATTACCCGAAATTCTAACGAACATCCCTTTGGTATTGGCGCTCCATTGTTGCTGTATTGGAATTCAGTTCCATCCTTTTTATAAACTGCTGCAATTGCTAGTGTTGGTCTTTTTGGTAATCTATATGAAGGTTTTTCCCTATGAGCGACACTTAATGCAATTTGAATAGTATGCTCTTTATATGGAGCCAATGCTGCCGACGAACTATCAATTCTTGTCTCTACTGACGATATTGCTCGACCTACTATTGTTTCACCAAGAGTGGCTTCAAGACTAGAGTAGTTATCAGATATTGACAAAGGTAGCGAAACTAATGATTGTAGTGCCGCGCTGTTCCATTCATAAAATGCTCTTGCTTTTTCCGGATCTTTATTCCATTTATCTGCAAAATTCTCAGTGGGTAATGATGGGTTTGGAATGTAGTAACCATCAGATTTCTTTTCAATAAACGATTGCATGATGTTAAGAATCCTGTTAACCGCATCATAAACGCCCTCTTCGCCATTATAAGCATGCGCAGAGAGGGTTGTAAGTATTATTGAGATTGGCTTAACATTCGGATTTTATGTAAACATCATGTCACGATGACGCTTTATAATTTGTATTGCTTTTTGTAACGGTGTTTTAGATCCATGCTTTTTTACAGGTTCGATATCAGCCGCATCATAAACCATTCCTTTTTCAAAGACACTCTTTTGAGTTACAATATTTTGACTACTAAACCATTCATCGTAACCCTTTGGATTACTAGGTATATAGGAATAATCCAAGTTTTTATTTCTATCTGTAACAAAGATCATTGACCCACTATGTATCTCTGCAACAGCAGGAGTAATGTACATATGAAACTGCGCTTCGTGTGCGTAGTCAATTCTCCAACAACGATTTTTTTCAATCAAGTTGTTGGAATATCTTTTTGAGTTTTCCAAAATGGCTCCTACCTCACGTTTAAGAGTCTCTGCGGATAGACCTTGCCCATCTTCAAACTCGCATACTAAATCCAGGTCGTAATCATCTTCGTCATTAAGAGGCCGTATAACCGTGCCCAGCCTAAATGATCCCTGCGTGTAGATGTTAACATTATAACTTGTATGATTACCTATGTAAGTCCCCACTGCTTCATAACTAGCCACAGCTCTCTCATAGAGAGCGTCAGATATATCTAGTTCGTCTGCAATCCTGGCATAAAGTTTGTTTAGTTGTTCAAGAGTCATAGGATTTCTCCTATCTCCAATGCTTGAACGAATCCTTGACCAGCAACTTCATCGTAAATAATCAATGGATTATCTGTTTTAGGCATATAGTCCATTCCAAATCGTACTGCTAATGACACAGGCATTACAGGAAAAACATGAATAGGCTCTTTATTTCCGTGCTTTTGCTTAATTAATTCAATTGACTCTCTGGATTTTTCTATAAATGATTCCATAACTAAAGGATGTTTAACAAATATACGACTTGGATTCTCAATTGTGACAGTGTAAATACTAGCATCTTTTCCAAGCACATCGGTTATACGATTCTCGATAACAGAACTGCTCAATGCAAGCACAAGAGCAACTCTACCATTGCATCTTGTTTTTCCCTGGAAGTTTATCATGAAGTCAATAGGCGAATAAGGATCATGCCAACTCCACTTGTCAATGTCGCGTCTATGGCATTGAAACACGGATATATTATATTTATCATTTAAAAGGCATCCTAAGTATATTAGAAGTGGCTGGGGTGCAATAGCAAATAACGCTATGCTTTCGCCGTTTTCAATTATATTAGCGACCTGACCTATTACGGCTCTTTTTAGGTTTTGCATATTCTCAGTATAGTAATTTGAGTCACGATCTGCTAGATATCTCCCATGAACACTTAAATCTATAGGTCTAGCACCGGCAGGGTATCTATCGATTGAAGTTAAAGCAAACATCGCATCACAATCGTTTACACGCATGTGATTACTGGAGATATTTGCTGTATAATATACTATGTGACTTTTCATGTTTATATCAATACTACTCACTATCCGTATTCGGTTCTCATGTTCAATTTTCATGTCATATAATAGTTCACTAGGAAAACGATCAGGGTTTCTATCAATAATAGTATGACAAGCCTGACACACAAGCATCAGGTTGTTTATGCAATTCTGATTAGTATATTCAATATATCGTGCTCCAAGTGGTTTAACTGCGTAAATATGAGCTTTTTCAGCTAGATTTTCAATAAAACCCGACGTGTCATGAATATATAAAAGCTTATTACAGCCATTGAATTCACAACGTCCGGCTGCAACACCCCATAAAAGACGTTCTACTCGTATACTAATTTGCTTTCGTTTAACTTTCATTGTATTCCACCGCATTTTTGCACATTTCTATAGGTTTTCTCTATCTACTTTTCTTTCTATTTTTTCTCCTATCACGAAGCTTACACCATATCCCATTCAACATCTCAACTTCGTACTCAGCAAGACCTAAGCCTTGCCTTAACAATACATCATTTGTATACGATAAAATTTGCTCTGTTTCTCCATGTCTTTGCCATGCATTAATTCTATTAAAGTCGAGCTTTTCTGCATTGAGCATTGGAATTCGAAGTTTCCGCACTTCTCCAGGTTCAAATGTGAGGACTCCTCCGCCATAACTCCTACCAATAGTTTCTGATAGAGCAAATGTATAAGAGTTTAAAAACGCAGCAGCAACGATTTTATTGTCGATTCCTTCCCGGAAACGAATTTTATGTAAGGTATCCGTCACGTTAACGTTAGCTTTATTAAGTATTATCCTCGGATTCCCATTTGCTTGACGAATAAAGAACGCATCAGCACACCAAGATCTTGGTACTATATACCAACGCTTTCTAATTCGGCATTTATAGTTCTTATGAAAAAACTTCTTCTCACCATATAAAATGTAGTTTCTTTCCGAGGCACTCAACTCGTCTATATCTTTATCATCTGGGTAAAACAAGAAAACTCGTCGATTACTATTTACAGCTTCATTAAAATCGTCGTTTGTGAATGCCAGTCCTTTAACCTGTTCTGCCTTACTAACAATAGGAAGAACACAGTCAAACAAGCAATGCTGTTTTACGGCTTCTCTGTTAATAACAAAAAAGTCATTTTCACCACTCACCAACCCGACATTAACTTCAAAGAGATCTGTTGATGGTGTTATCCTGCTTTCAGTATTAAGCATTCGCAATAAATATAACTCATCATTTGACAGATAATACTTGACCCATTTTTCTCTGTCATGGTCTAACTCCTTGGTTTCCGAAAAAGTCCATCCCTTATCTAGCTCATCCACATCTTGAAGTTCAACTATTTGAATCCCCTTTCTATCCGATAACCTCTCTCCTAACAATAAAACAACCTCTTGTTGAATATTGCCAAAAACTAGGCTTTTAAATGTAATGATTGTGAGGCTTTCAAAGAAGTCACTTAAAAATTTCCGCGCTTCAGAAGCATAATCAACTTGGAATAGTTCTGCTGGAATTACCATCCCAATCCGACCATTCTCTTTGAGGAGTTTGCACGATAATACCAAAAACGGTAACCAAATGTTTGTTAGGCGGTTAGGATTAAAACCATGATTTTGCATCAGTTCAAAAGCAACTTGCCTGAACTCCTCGTTAAAATTCTGATATCTGATAAACGGTGGATTCCCAACTACAACATCGAAGGTGGTATCGTTTGTGTAGCAAAAAGTAAAGAAATCATCATTATTAACAGTCGCACCATATTCAGACGCTTTACACGCTTCATTTGGGTCAAGTTCAATACCAGTCACTTGCTTTGCTATATCAAAATCCGAAGCACCAAAGCTACGTAACTTATTACAAACAGTATCAACGAAAACACCGTCACCACAACTCGGTTCAAGCACTTCATCCTTCGCTGAATGTACTGCCCAATCTGTTATGAACTCAGCGATTTTCTTTGGGGTATAATAACCTCCACGTAACTTATGGTATCCTTCAATTGGTTTCATAAATCGACCCGCTCACCTTCAGTAATTCCGTAAAAAGAATCTAAGATGTTTTCAATCAGTTTTATTGTAGCAGTAATTGCTCTGTCAAGCATTTCCTTCTGCTGATGAGTTTTTGCATCTCTCTTTTGAACATTTAGTGCCATTATGTTTTTTACTCCAGCCACTATATCATTATACTTTTTAGTCTCCTTGGCATCACTGAAGTCAATTCTGTATACTGGTAGAGACGCAATAAACTGCTTTCCATGAGAATAGTAGTCATCGCGATGTTTTGTAGCTTTTTGTTTAACAAGACACTCCATTAGCCAGTAATTGAGTATAGCTTGGACATAAAATATTGATTCTGGCGTATTCGCTTTCATTTGGAGACCATAAAAAGGTCCGTTTCCCCCTCCGGTAAAGGTTATTGCTTCTTTGTCATATACGTAATTAGAGCCAATCGATAACACCGGCCAAACTAATCGTTCTCCACTATAAAAACGCCGGAGACTTTGACTACGTCCGTAAGCAAACCAATTTTCTTCTGTCCTTCTTGGCATGCTTCTCTCAGCAAGTGAATCTTTATTAGCCTTTAAATACTTATATGCTTGTGGGTAATTAGTCTTTATTTCTTTTTTGGTCAGAATTGTTGGTTTTCCATTAAGATATTTGTATGGAAAAATTAAATAACTGTTATGCTGGATTGGCTCATACTTCGAAATCTGACAATCATAAATGCTTTTCCTTAAAATACCTTTTTCCACGACTTGTTGGTACCCATTGTTATCGGTAAAATAAACATTGTCTTCGTCTTCTTTATCTGGTGTGATAATGTAGATTTGATCTGCACTAGTTTGAAGGCCAACAAAAATCTCAGTAATTGCGTCAAGTCTGTCACAACAACTCTCCACAACACTTAATGCCTCTTTTATAGATGGTGGAATGAATATCCAAGGTTCTTTACCTAATGAGTTCGATTGGTATCTTTCATATATGGTTGAATGATCAAATAAGAACTTATACCAGTCACGAACAAATCCGATTTCAAATGTGTCTTGCATGCCTGCAGTTAACACAAGAACACAGGTATAGGTTAATCTATTTATAAAAACTTGATGTGTGCCAAAGTGCGTTATTCTTTTGACGGCATTTCTACTAGATAGCCATTCACGCAGAGTTTCACCTGAACCTGTATTCATAAAACGGTGTGGAATGATGTATCCCATTGAACCTGTTTGAGTTAATAATGATAATCCCCGTTCGATAAATAAGTAGTACTTATCGAGAAGACTTGCGATTGCTGTTTCATATCCTGAGGCATTTGATTCTTTATAGTAGTTATACTCTTCAGGTGAGTAGTGAACCATCTTTTGAACTCGAATATATGGAGGGTTTCCGACAATAGCATTAAATCTCATACCGTCAAACTCAGCATGCCAATCAAACATATTAATTCTGCTGAGTAACTCTGTGTTTGTAAGAACTTCAGAATTATATTTAATATATCTACTATCAATCAAACTATTTCCACATTTAATATTCCTATCTAAATTAGGCAAAACACGCTGGTAGTTAATTGAAACATACTCATTTAGTTCGTCTGTTGTAACATTTTCAAGGAGCTTAATAAATAGACTAAGCTTTGCTACTTCAACTGCTAATGGATCAATATCGACTCCGAAAATATTTTTTTCCAGTATTTGTCTCTTATATGTAAATGAAAGGCGTAAATCGGAGCAGTCGGCAACTTCGTACAGTATACCTCTGTGCAAAGAGCTATCAAGTTCATTGTGGCGAAGATATTCAATGTAAAAGTTAACAATATATTCAAAGATAGATAAAAGAAAATTCCCTGACCCACAACAAATATCTGCTATACAATAATCAGCTACCACATCAAGACTTTGATGTGAGAAAAGTTGTGAAAGGGTTTCTTCAACTATAAAATCAGTGATATTTTTAGGAGTAGGAACAGCCCCTTGAGAATCCACAGCTTCAGGTTTCTGGATAACTTTAACTTTCTGCTCATCTGAAATCATAATAGTTTCGGTAAGAAATGATTCATATATCTTTCCAATAATATAAGGATCAACAACGCTAAACTCATATGAACTGTTTGGATAATACAGATCCTTGAAAATGTCCACAAGTAAGCTGTCCGATATGCTTAGTTCCTGTTCATCAATAAACTCAAACAGACCGGAATCATACTTTTTATCGGCAGCGATGAAAAGCTCTCTTAATTGCATATATGTAGTTATCTTACCAATGGTTTCGTATTGCTCAAAACTGCGATCTTCACATATTCGCAAAAAAACTATTCGATTTAAGATTCGCTGTACGATTAAACTTAATGATTCTGCTGATATTTTTTCATTATTATCCAAAATATCTTGACTGAGTAAATTTCTCCATAGTTTGATTTGATCTAAAAAATATCCATCAAAAGGTTCCTTCATAAATGAGGATTCTATGTTAGAAAATGTTTTCGAAAATTCACCTGTTGACACAGCTTCTTTTGATATTAGATTGTAAATCTCCTCAAACTTCTCCACGTATTCGGAGTAATGATAGCGGGCAACAACAGCCTTGCTTGCAGGATCTTCTTCAAGAGGGCGAATCGAACAATCAAAAATCACTAAGTCCGTAAAATTCGTTAGTATTGACACAGTTAGATTGCCACTCCACCCGTAACGCCGTAATTGAAATGCCGGTTCAGTTGCTGTTCTTACATCAACAGACGGTTTTTTCGTTTCTAAAAAGAAACACTGTTCTGTGCCGGCTCTAAACGAGTAATCTGGATGCTTTTTTCTGCTTTTGCCACCCTCCTCAACAATTACATTTGCTTCATGCTTTACTTCCCGCAAGTGTTGAGGTAAGCCCCTTTCATTATTAATATCCCATCCAAGTGCTTGAAAAAAAGGATTCACAAACTCTATTCGAAGCTCAGTTTCATTATATGAAGTTCCGCTGTATTGAGCATAATGAGTCCGGAACGTTTTGACAAGCGTATCAACTTGTTCAACTTTTGATTTTACATCTGGCATAATACTCTCCTTGCCACTTTCGGCAATATTCATTTTCACTCAACATCTTGTATTATCCTGCGCTATATCATCACTCTTATCACAACATACTGTATCATATCGAAAGGTCATGGTCAAGTGCAGCACAATCGATAAATAATACTAAATAGTGCAATATAATGCGTAATTAACACCCTTGTTTTGCCATGCTTTTTTAATTGAAATTTGCGCTCAAACTTTCAATTAACGCTATCCTTACTCCTATTTTCGCCGATGTGGAGTACATTAAAACGGATTCATCCGAGGTAGATAAGAAAAGCTAAGAAATGGTAAATGTATTAGTATGTGCATTCGCAAAATTGAACGATTATTTACTCACCAACGCTGTCGACTTGTTTCATCAATCCACTTTCTGAAATCTTTATACGATAGTTTCTCAAGATGACAGGCATTGCGTTTTTCGACAGCCTGTTCATTCCATTTATGAAAATCAGACCAACTCATATATTCTTCTTGCGCACGTTTGTACATCCGGTTATATGCTTGCCGATATATTTTTAGTACTGGATGGGCATTTCTTTTTTCAACAGCTACGAGATTAGCACCGACTTCAGAGCAGGGGCGTTTTTGTCCCGGCATTATGCGACTACAGTAGAGAGCGTTCTTGCGTCTTACAGGTAAAAATAACTTACCGCAACTTTGGCAGCGCTTATATTTCACATTTCGCAGTATAATTTGAATGAGTTCGTAACGCATCATGTCGTCAATCGTGTTTAAGACTGTTAGATTTGCATATATATTGGCTTCATCTATAACCTTGTCGATCCGTGTTTCAAAATTACTGTGCCAGTATTTCCGGAAGAACTCATCTTCCTCTTGCAAATTACAGAGCCGTTTCATTGCTGATTGTCCGCTGTCAGTGTTTTCATCAGCAAGTATTTTATTAAGAGCATCTTCAACAATTGACTGTCTTTCATTAATGCAGATTAAGAGAAGATTGAGTAACTCCTGTTTATCATCAGAGGATATCTCGCAGTTTGAATCCTGATTATTGAGTACCAGTGCATCAAAATCAACATACTCATTTTCATATGTGAAAATGCGCCGGTCAATGCTACTATCCATTAAAATATCCATAGCAGTCATCATGTAAATAAAGAGATAACTATTGACTCTTAAAAATTTGTCGCAGGTTTTTAGTATCGAGATCGCTATTTTATCATAATCATCTCCGTTGTTTTTATGTAATATATATCGGCTCCACATGATGTTAAATATCTCTTGCAATAAATCATAATCAAGCCATGCAAAGTCCATAAGAGCAATTCCGAGCTTGTTATAAGAACTATGTTCTTTTACAAACTTGTTGTTGTGGTTGAAATATAAATTGCCTTTTGAGAGGAATCCCGTTGCGAGCGGATACCTCTCTTTTTCTTTTGTCTTCTTACTCATATTCGCCAATCTCCTCAACAATGGTTTTTTCTAATAATAATTGTTTCCATCGTTCATATAAAGATATTTATGGATACATTATAATTATTTCCTCAACAATAATATTCATACTTAACATTGTTGATATCGTATCACAGCAGAAAACAAAAAGCAAGAAGGAAGTGATGTCCGCAACCGAACATGGTTAGCAGCCGGAAAACTAAATACGCAGCCGATCTGATATCGAAGATCGTAAAGCCTTGCATAGTCCGGAAGAATCCGGGGCGAGGATATGAATCTCGTGATAACGTCCGGGAGGTCAAAAAAGACACATAGACAGGAACGG
>Ga0123356_10008309_pt1 | contig 10330 bp, 7 predicted proteins | sample TergutEmb28metaG_2_FD_92546 | JGI IMG/M metagenome (GOLD analysis project Ga0123356, IMG submission 92546) | Embiratermes neotenicus P3 segment gut microbial communities from Petit-Saut dam, French Guiana - Emb289 P3 | ecosystem: Host-associated > Arthropoda: Insects > Digestive system > Gut ... | reverse complement strand
CCGGCGCTAACTGCCCAGGTATTAGTTGCAGCCGCCCGGGCAAGTTTTAAACAAAAACCAGGCGCTTACACTTTAATTGAGATTCCGGTTATTGACCTGCTTTTTGGTGAAAAGGAAGATTTAATCCGAAGACTTGTCTAAATCATTGTTCATTACTAAATAAACTGATTATTATGGATTTATTAGAAATTACCTGGAAGGTTGACCCAGCCATTTTTACACTTGGGAGTAAAGAGATTCGTTGGTATGCAATGGCTTTTGTTATAGGTTTTTGGATTGGATATAAAATCGTGGAACGCATGTGGAAACAGGAAGGCGTGAATCCTGCGTGGTTAGACCCGTTGCTGTGGTTCACCCTTGGAGGAACAATAATCGGCGCCCGTTTGGGGCACTGTCTGTTTTATATGCCGGAATATTACTTAGCCAACCCCATTGATATATTGAAAGTCTGGGAAGGAGGATTGGCAAGTCATGGAGGCGTGTTGGGCATTATCATTGCCATCTATTTTTTCTCCAAGTATTATTCCCGCAAAAGCATGCTGTGGACATTCGATAAATTGGTTGTCCCGACAGGGTTAGTAGCGGCTTTGATACGTTTGGGGAATTTGATGAACCACGAAGTATATGGCCATCCAACTGATTTGCCTTGGGGATTCCGTTTTATTGAGAATCTTCCCTATTGGAGACGGGGAGCGGCGCCCATTTTTTCCGCACCCAGTCATCCGACCCAAATTTACGAAGCAATCTGTTATCTGTTGACTTTTGTATTGTGTATGTGGTTGTATTTTAAGAAGGATGCTTGGAAAAAAGAAGGTCTGATTTTCGGTATTTTTATGATTTGTATTTTCGCATCCCGTTTCTTCATCGAATATCTGAAATTGCCTCAGGAAGCGTTTGAAGAAGGCATGATGCTGGATATGGGACAATGGTTAAGTATTCCATTTGTATTACTGGGAATATACTGTATTTGGAGAGCCATGACGAAGAAATCGAGTCCTGAAACAGTTTCAAAAATTAAACATTCAAAGAAATGAAAAAGATAGCAAACGAAATTTATTATGTCGGCGTGAATGACCGCCAGAAACATCTCTTTGAAAATCTATGGCCGCTGCCTTATGGCGTTTCATACAATTCGTATCTGATTACGGACGAAAAGACTGTGCTGATTGACACAGTAGATATCGGTTATGTTGACCTGTTTATAAAGAAAATTGAAGAAGCACTGAAAGGGCGTGCGTTGGATTATTTAATCGTAAATCACATGGAACCTGACCACGCCGGCTCTATCCGTATCTTGCGACAATGTTATCCCAACCTTCAGATTGTTGGAAACAAGTTGACTTTTGGGATGCTGGCTGGATATCATTCGGTGACAGACGGGTTGGTTGAAGTAAAAGAAGGTGATACATTAAGTGTCGGTAAGCACCGGCTGACTTTTTATATGGCGCCGATGGTGCATTGGCCGGAAGTAATGGTGACGTATGATGAAACGGAAAAAATACTTTTTTCGGCAGATGCTTTCGGTACTTACGGCACGTTGGACGGCGGAGTGTTGGATTCAGAAATAAATATCGTTCGTTATTGGGATGAGATGATGCGTTACTATGCCAATATTGTGGGCAAGTACGGAAATCCTGTCCAAAAGGCGCTTCAAAAGTTAAGTTCATTGGATATCCAAACTATTTGCCCGACCCATGGGCCTGTGTGGCAGAAACACATAGGCGAAGTAGTTGCACTCTATGACAAGTTGAGCCGGTATGAAGCGGATAAAGGCGTAACCATTATTTACGGAAGCATGTATGGAAATACGGAGCAAATGGCTGAAACGATTGCATCTTCTATTGTCGCCAATGGAATCAGGGAAATTGTCATGCACAATGTCAGCAAAAGTCCGGCATCCAATATATTGAAAGACATATTCAAATACGAAGGAATCATGATCGGAAGTCCGACCTATAGCGGTGGACTTTTCCCTGAAATTGAAGCGATTCTGAAGATGATTGAAGTGCGTGAGGTAAAACAGCGCCTTGCAGGTTATTTCGGCTCCTTTACATGGGCCGGTGCAGCGGTGAAACGACTGACCACATTCAATGAGCAGATGCAGTGGAAAACAGTTTGTGAGCCTGTTGAGTTGAAACAATCCATGAATGCCGAAACGTATAAAAAATGCGTCAGACTGGGGAAAGCTATGGCAGAAGGCTTAAACCAATTATGAATAATTGAATAACTGAGTAACTGAATAATAAAAAAATAACCACTAACCGTTTATCACTAACCATTAATAAAAAAGCGCTATGAGATTAATTATTGAGCCAAATTATGAAACATTATCCAAGTGGGCAGCTAACTATATTGCCGCCAGGATTAGAAAAGCAAATCCGACAGCAGACAAGCCTTTTGTTTTAGGACTACCGACAGGGTCATCCCCTTTGGGAACGTATAAAAACCTGATTAAACTCTATCAGCAAGGGATCGTTTCCTTTCAACATGTGATAACTTTCAACATGGATGAATATGTAGGTCTGTCGCGTGAGCATTCGCAAAGTTATTATTCGTTTATGTGGGATAACCTTTTCAGTCACATTGATATTAACCCTGAGAATGCGCATCTTTTAGACGGGTGTGCTTCTGATTTGGAGGCAGAGTGTGCATTGTATGAGGAAAAGATTAAACAGGCCGGCGGAATAGACTTGTTTCTTGGAGGCGTAGGAATAGATGGGCACCTGGCTTTCAATGAGCCGGGGTCATCATTAACATCACGTACACGTATCAAGACGTTGACTACAGAAACGATTATTGTTAATTCCCGTTTCTTTGAAAACGATGTAAATAAAGTACCCAAAACGGCGTTGACTGTCGGAATAGGTACCGTTTTGGATGCAAAGGAAGTGTTAATTCTGGTAAACGGACATAACAAAGCCCGCGCTCTGCGACAAGCTGTTGAAGGCAGCGTTAATCAGATGTGGACAATCACAGCATTGCAACTGCATCCAAAAGGAATCATCGTATGCGACGAAGCAGCATGCGCCGAGCTAAAAGTAGGAACGTATAACTATTTCAAGGATATAGAGAAAGAACATCTTTGCCCCAACACGCTGATTATTGATTTCGCTTAGGGAGAGAATTACATTTTTTTACCCCAAAACGCCTTTTTTTCTTAATTCAGCCAAAGTTCAGGATTTAACTTTTCCCGCTCTCTGCGTATTTCAAAATGTAAAATCGTTGAATTGTCTTTTGTGTCCGTATATATCTTTCCTAACTTCTGGGAAGTAGAGACTTTTTCCCTGTCGCTGACATATACCTCGCTAAGATTCACATAGATAGTCAGATAGCTCCCATGGCGGACAATTACACCGCGTGTATTGTTGCTTGGCGAAACGAATATGCCGGTCACTTCCCCATTGAAGACCGCTCTTGCTTCTGCACCGGCAGTTGTTTGAATCTCAATACCGGGGCTATTCAGGCGTACATTTTGCCATTGCGGATGTTGATATTCTCCGAACGGGGTCACAATTCTATACCTTTCTGATACAGGCGCCGGTAGCCGACCACGATTGGCCGCAAAATCACTCGACAATTTTTGGTCCTGGGGACTTGGCGTTGTGCCGGGACTGGCCAGCCCTTTGTTGATTAATTGTTCTATCTGACGGCTTAGTGCGTCGGCCAATCTTCTTTTTTGATTAAGTTCGTTTTGTAAATCGCGTTGTCTGGTATTGAGTTGCCGGAGTATAGTTTTATGTTCGGCCTCTTCTTTTTCTAACTGTTTGTTTTCTTCTTCTCCGGCGCTTAGCAGCGCTGATTTTTCGGCGCGGGACTGTTCAATTTCCTGTTGTTTCCGGTCGATTTCATCCTGTTTTTGCATAATCAGAACGGCTTGGTGTTTTTGCCAGTCGCCATATTCCCTGACGCAACGCATACGACGCACTATCTGGGTAAAATTATTGGCTGACAACACAAAAAGCCATTTGTATTGTGAAGAATGCCGGGTATACATGCTTTGAACCGACTGGGCATAAGTGTCGCGTTTGGCTTTCAAGTCCATTTCCAATTCCGCCAATTCTTTATTCATTGCAGCGAGGTCTTTGTCGATGGAGGAAATTTCCTGGCGAAGCAGGTTGATTACCTTTTTACGCGCCTGTATTTGTTCGGATAATAAATTCAGGTTATTCAATGAAATTTGAGTTGACGCCCTGACCTCATTAAGCAGGCGTGAAGTCAACTCGATGTCTTCCAATGCCGCTTTTCGTTGCGCCTCCAATTCTTTGGCATTTTGACCGGATACATGATTCACCGTGAATAATAATAATACAACGAACAAAATGCGTGCAAAATATTTTCCGGTCATTTTTTTCATAATTGTTCGATAGAATTAAGGATTTCCTGAAGGCTTACCCTTCGATAGTTGTTCGGGACTGTAAAATTCATTTCCAAAGGAGTGTCAATTTCTATTCTTGAGAAATTGAGAAAGAGAGCGTTTTGAGTATTGTTTTCTGTAAACAGGCGGATTTTTATGTCCATTGGAAAAAGTTGCCGGTTGACTGCACGAAAATTTTCATAGCTACAGTTTAACATGTAATTTGTGTAAGCATCTCTGATTTCCGTAGCGCACAATTTTTCGTTCGAATCGGCTGAAAAAGCATATTGCATTCCGGTTCGGTCTTCCGTGCGCAGAAGATAGCCTGTTCTTGTCTGTTCCCACCGGAAAAGGTTGAATGGATATTCTGAGAGATTGGTTTCGCCCGGGAGGAACAACTGGTTCGTAAAGAGAGCTTGCAGGTTATAAAAATTAAAATCAATTTCCGAATTTCCTTTAATCTCGTCGAAGGCTTCAATCAAAAATCGTCTGTTCAACCGATCTACCACTTTAATACTGTCCGGAGTCAGTTCCGCCCTGAACGCTTCAATCCCTAAAAGAGGCTGGATGGATATTTGCAGTCGTTCATTTTTCCGGATTTTCAATTGTGCCCGCGAACTCGTTTCTCTTCCGGAAGACAGTATGATCTCAAACTGCACACGTGCCGAAAATGTTTGATACCGAAACGATTGTTCCTGAAATGCAGCATAAAATTCTTTTTCTGTTTTTAAAGCCAATACCTCTCCGCTTGTCGTTACCTCTTTCGAAGTACGGCAACCGCTTAACATGACAACAGTCAATAACCAGAGCGCTGTAAGATTCCGCAAAGGCATGTTAATATTCAGGATTCGGGTCTTCAATGTAGGTTTCCTCCGTTATCTTACGATTTAATATATCCCTTTCACTGCCCATTTCTTTGGCTTTTATCCATTGTTTGAGTGCACCTTCCTTATCTCCAGTCATATACAGGATGTCACCGTAATGCTCAACCAGTACCGGACTGTTAGTTGTGTCTTTTCCCACCGCACTTTCAATATAAATTTTGGCCAGGAGATAGTTCTTTTTGACAAAAAATACCCAGGCGTATGTATCTAAATAAGTGGCATTGTTGGGTTCCATTTGGATACATCGGGCGCTCATCCGTTCGGCCTTATCCAGATCTCTTTTAGATAGCGCCAGAAAATAACTGTAATTATTCAGCACAACTACATTACGTTCATTGTATTTCAATGCTTCTTCATAGGCTGCAAATGCCTCTTCGGGTTTCTTCATCTGAAAATAAATGTCTCCCATTTGTCCATAAAAATCCGATCGCAATTGTCGGTCTTCTGCCGGAATGATTTGCAATCCTTTCAGATACGTGTCGATGGCTTCCTGATAGTTTTTCAGTTGATAATGAGCATATCCCAGATAATAATAATAGAATAGTCCGTCAGGGAAAATCTCCAGGCATTTGTTACATAACCGGATGGCTTCGTCAAAATCCTGCGCCTGGAGGGATAATTGCAATAATTGTTGCCATGCTCTTTCCTGGGTTGGATCCATTTCTGCTACTAATTGCAACTGGAAGCGTGCTTCTTCTGTATTTTCCTGCAAGGCAAGTAAACTTGCATACATCAGCTTCAATTCAATATCTTCAGGATGCTGCTCCAGCAATGTCTGGAAAAGCACATTGGCGCCTTCGGTACCGCTGCGGTTTTTTTGTAACTGTTGAATATACCGTGAAAGAATTGCAACTTTGAGTTCCACATCAAGTTTATCGTTGACAAGCGCCAGGCGTATCTGTTCTTCTGCTTCCTCCGGTTTTCCCGTCAATTCATAATAATTGGCCATTGAAACCGTATAATATGGATTTTCAGGATCAATCGCGTATGCTTTCCGGTAATACTCCAAAGCCTGATCCGGATCTTTTTTCTCCAGATGCAAATCGCCTGTCAGAATCAGATAGCGGGCATTGGCCGGGTATTTGTCAACCAATTTTTTCAGTTCAAGAAAGGCTTTGTCAGCTTGATCAAGCATCATATTAAGTCTGAATTTTTGCATGGAAAGAGCTTCACTCATTCCAACGATTTCTTCCAGCGCCTCGAATGTATCAATTGCCTTTCCGATCTCACCTTCCTGCGTATAGGCTTCAGCGAGATAATAGTTTAATTCAATTTTTTCCGGATAGGCTTTGACAAGTTCTTCATATTCTTCTGCCGCCTCCCCATACATTCCTATACTCAGTGAAATCGTGGCTAAAGTTAACTTATACGTGAAATTATCCGGACTGTACCTGACAGCTTCTTTCAACAGCGAAACAGCCTTTTCAGGTTCGTCCATCTGCAAATAAAACGATGCCAATTCAAATAATACTGCTGAAGCGGTCGAATCTATCGCCAGACAGTGTCTGAACAACTCAAAAGCAGCATCATACTTGCCAGCGTTTTTTAAATTCAATGCTTCCAGGAAAACATAATCCAACTTGCGTTGCTCGGATGCCCGGAGCGCTTTTCGGACAGGTTGAGGTTCCTGTTCTGTGTATGCCGATGCTGCACAAAGAGGAAAAACACTTATCCAAATCATCAAAAAAACGAATCCACCGTATTTTCTCTGTTTGAAGCTGTAAATTGTATGTTTATTTGTCCAATCCATTTTTTTCTGTTAATTCACAGGAATCTATCTGTATTATGTGCCTGTATGACCAAAACCGCCTGCACCCCGTTCAGTTTCGTCTAAGCTGTCTTCCTGTTCCCAAACGACTTGTTCGTGCGAAGTAATAATCATCTGACAAATACGTTCTCCATCGTTTACCACAAACACTTCGGTCGAAAGATTGATTAAGATAACGCCTATTTCACCCCGGTAATCTGCATCAATCGTACCGGGGGTATTCAATAAGGTGATTCCGTGTTTGATGGCTAAACCGCTTCTGGGACGCAATTGTGCTTCATAACCTTTCGACAAGGCAATAAATAATCCTGTCGGGATCAGTTTCCGTTCCATTGGTTTGAGTTCGACAGGCTCCGATAAATTCGCACGAATATCCATTCCGGCAGACAAGGGTGTTTGATATTGCGGCAAAGGATGATGCGATTTGTTGACAATTTTTACTTTCATAAGATGATTCTATGCTTTTTGAAGACACAAAGATATAAAATAGTTATTAATTTAGCCTAATGTCTTATTTTGATCCCTCGCAGGACTTTGTATGATGAGCCATTATCCGTATAAATCCTGAAAAAGTATACACCAGGATAAAGTGATTCGGTGCGGATGATCTTATCAGGCTTATCTATACGAAGAAAGGTTTGGCCGGTAGCGGAATACACTTCAATTTTACTGATCAATTCATAACCCACAAGTTCAACCTGATTGGTGAAAACAGTCGGATAAAGCCGGATATCGTTTGAATCGCCCGGCAAAATATTCATCGGTACAATAGACACGGAATCACTCCGTTGTCCTTCATTATTATCATATAAGGCAGAGACCTGATAGAATGTTTCTTTAGAAGGCATTGTATCAATATATCTTCTGGGCACAGGTGGAAGGGTGGCTATTCTCACATTATCACGATAAATAGAATAGCCTGTAACATCAAGAAATACAGCCGGCCGAATACTTCGAAGCGAGATTTCCTCCGACAAAGAGGCTATCTGTATATCGTCCGCGGCAAAATTTGAAACAGTAGGTTGTTGATTCAAAGATGAAGCCGTTTTTACCGGTATTTCCTGTTCAACGGAACTGACAATTGCTGCCACAAAAAAGTTGTAATTATATTCATCCGGATGCTTTATTTCATCGTATAAATTCGACCAGTTCTGTCCATCAAAAGAATAAATATTTCCTTTTCCCTGAATAGCAGGTCCGCCGTCGCAAACTGCCGGAAAATCATCGTTGCCGGATGAAACCTTAGTCACATGGATGGCTACTATCAGATTCTCTGCTTCATCAATCACATACGGAGTATTTAATTCAATCGTATTGATCCGGCCTGCAACCGGATTTGTCACTGCCTGTTTGTATGTCCTTTTACCCTGGGCAAGATAGACTTCATACGTATTGTTCCGGATAGGAACAAAGTTGACGGCAGTAATAGTTTTTTTATGAAGCGGTCGAATTTCAGCTCTGCTCCATGTTTGTCCGAAAAAGAATGGCGTGGTTTTGTTTAGCGTAACCTGATACCTGGCAGTACTTTCTCCCCAGTAGATTGTTTGTTCATAAACGGGTAGTTCCCAAAGAACTGCTATTTGCTGAGAAGTAGTATATGTAACAGACACATTGGTTGGGGCTTTATATTCAATCACCGTAACAGACACATTGGCAAAATTTGATTCATTACCGTTTTCATATACCGCTGAAATACTATAAGTTTGAGTTCCGAATTGAGGCGTTTTGTCCGTAAATGTCAATGAAGCGGTTTCTCCTATTCGTACATCATTATTATATACATAATATTTCAGAGGCTTGCCGGACACCGGGGCATTCCAGGTCAAAAGAACCGTCTGGCTTTCAAATGCAGCTCTCAGATTTGAAGGGGCGGGCACTTGCGCCTGATAATAACGGCCTGCTAACAACTCGACCCCTGAAAGAATCGGGTCAAGCCAGATATCCATCCGGGTTGTATCTGCATTTTTATATTTATCCCAGTGATAATGTACCTTTCCGTAGAGATTAAGTCCATCCGGCCTGTTACAGGAAGAATTACCTCCTGTTAATGTTCCGACAATCAATTTGTTTTCATTAAATACAGGAGCGCCTGAAGAGCCGTCATCCGTCACACCATGTCCGTTAAGTGTTTCGTCAAATGTCACATTCCAGTAGGCGCTCTTATCACTGATGAAGTTGTCGTTCGGCTTTATTGTATTATAATGAACTATCGGTGTGTAAAAGGTGGATATTTTTTTATAATCACCTACCGGATGATGAATACTCACGCCTGATTGAGCCGGTTGGTTTCGTCTGTCCCATCCATTGTAATAAACATTGTAATCTTCCGGGACAGGCTGTTTAAGTAATACGAGTAAGCCATCCGATTCTTCGTTTGTCGTTGTAGACGCAACCTTCCGGCATCCAATCATTGTTTTATGTTGCATAGGAGAGGAATTGTTACTGCACTCTTCCCGTTCATCATGAAAATAAAAAACCCACTGTTCCAGTTGTTCAGGCGCAACTTCTATATTGTTTACACACGCACAGTGTTGGGCTGTAAGAATATATGGTTTCAAATCCTGCGCCGTGTTATTAACTAATGAGCCGGTACAGAGATGTACTCTGGGGCCAATGCGGCGCGCTATAGCACAAACTCCCTTTTTCTGACTTTGCCATACATCCCCTTCCTCACAATTGATGTTGACCTCACATGGAGCAGCGGCGCGTAAAGAGACCGATCCGGTTCGCGCTGACAAATAATTATAACCATATCCGATCGCTTCAATTTCGATACGCGGCATTTCGCCGTCGGGTGACACAACATATTCAAGCGTAAGATCGTCTCCTGAAACAAATTCTGACGCAAAACGACCTCCGGATTGATATGTCCTTTGTGTATACGCTCCCAGAATATGTGTTTTTTCTGCATTGTAAATGAATAGTTTTCCGCCTTCGGGAATATAAAAATCCGAATAGAATAACATCAGCGCAATCGCTCCTTTTGCCTGAATATTCAGCTGCCATATCTTTGTTCCGTCGGGAAGCGTATTCCAAACTCCCGCATTCATCGGATTATATTGTACATCTATCAGCGTGGCGACAGTTAAGGGCGCTCCTTGAGCGACCTGCAGTGCATCAGTCTTTTTTAACTCGTTTACATCGAACGTGACAGGAACCGAAACTATTGCTGCACGACTTCTCAGCGTCGTTTGAAATTGAAAACTCGGAGGAACGCCACCATCACTAATTTGAGCAAAGGCATTTTCCTGAACCACCAACATTCCAACGAAACATACCATCCATTGGACAATCGTTTGTGTTGTATTGATAATTTTGTCCCGT
>Ga0123356_10008308_pt1 | contig 10330 bp, 8 predicted proteins | sample TergutEmb28metaG_2_FD_92546 | JGI IMG/M metagenome (GOLD analysis project Ga0123356, IMG submission 92546) | Embiratermes neotenicus P3 segment gut microbial communities from Petit-Saut dam, French Guiana - Emb289 P3 | ecosystem: Host-associated > Arthropoda: Insects > Digestive system > Gut ... | reverse complement strand
TTGAATTGGCAGACCGAGGACGAGGATCAAAAGGGAAAGGCTGATGAAGAACTTCATCAGAGACTAATCAACAGGTTTGTAGAAAACAACAAGGATAAATCAGCAGAAATTAAAACAGCTATTTCTTCGGGAGACATTAAACTTGCGCACAGGCTGGCGCACACCTTAAAAAGCAATGCCGCTCAGCTCCGCAAAGCAGATTTGCAGCATGCTGCAGAAGAGGTGGAAAACTGCCTCAAAGACGGGGAAAACCATGTCACTTCAAGTCAAATGGAGATGCTGTGCGCGCAGCTTGAAGCGGTTTTAACGGAGCTTTTGCCATTTGTATCGGAACAACAACCAAACCCGGAATCGGAATTGATCGACTACAAGTCCGCTCTAGCGATTCTTGATAAACTAGAGCCTATTATCAGGGATAGTAACCCCGAATGCCTGACATACTGTAACGACCTCCTTCTTGTGCGTGGAAGCGAGAACCTGATAAATCAGATAGAAAACTTTGAGTTTAAGGCTGCGCTCGAGACACTTGTTAAGCTGAGAAAAGAGTGGAGACATGAGTTGGATTAGTTTTGTGTTACGTAATATGAAGCTAAAGCGGCTGCTGCTTTCGCAAGTGCTCTTTACTGCACTCGCATTTCTGATTATGGTCGTTTTGAGCTATTACTTCGTCCGCGGCATCGTGCATAATGACCTGACACGATACGCCGAGAGCGTCTTTTCATCCGCTCAGACGCAGGTCGAGCATGATCTGCTTGAGTCGGAAAATGCCCTTGGAAGTTTTGCTCAAGCGATCCGCTCAATGATTCAGAACGGAAGCGATATAGACGCAGTCCGCCGATTTACGCTCGACATGGCCGAATACTTACATGATAAAAAGGGTATCCTGTCTAATGCTGAAAGTATTGTTGATGACTTGTTCGTTTATGTTGAAGTTTTTCCCGGCAAATCAGAAGTTATAAGCGGCGTTGGCTGGACATTTCCTGACGATCATGATCCAACACAGCGTTTCTGGTTCCAGGCTGCTGTTGAAGCTGACGGCGAAGTTGCAATAACGCTTCCCTTTACAAGTTTAATGTCTGGCAATTCTGTCATTACATTTGCTGAATGTGTTTATAACGACGATGGCGAGCGTGTGGCAATTGTCGGTTTGAATATTCAAATTGCCGAAATTGGCGAAAAGATAATAAACATCGCCTTGGACAAGGATGGATACGGGATGCTTTTTTCCCAGGATCTGATGATTATAGCTCATGCCAATCCTGAGTTTATGGGTAAACACATTACCGACCCTATGCTTCCGATGACGCAGTTCGTTGATGACATACTTGCCGGGAGGGACATCAGGGCTGACACCTTTGTCAACTGGCTGGGTGAAGAAACGATCGCTTATGTCAGACAGCTTCCGAACGGCTGGTATCTCGGCCTCCTGACGCCTGTAGGTCCCTTTTATAAAAGCCTGGACGATATGATGATCATTCTCAGCATTCTTGGTTCTGCTCTTGCTGTCGTGCTGATAATAATCCTTATAAGGATTGATACAGCCAGGGGCAAGGCAAGCGAGGAGAGCAGGCAAAAAAGTATTTTCCTAGCTAACATGAGCCATGAAATCCGTACGCCTTTGAACGCAGTGATCGGATTGTCAGAACTGGTGCTGGAGACAAATGAATTAAAAGAGGAAAACCATTACAGATTGGAGCAGATAAACAGCGCAGGCGAAACACTACTAAGTACTGTTAACGATATCCTCGACATATCAAAGATCGAGGCAGGGAGATTTGAGCTTATTCCCGCTTCTTACGACATCCCCAGCATAATAAATGACGCTGCCACCCAGAGCTTACTGCACAAAGGGGATAAACAGATAGATTTTGTGCTGAGAATAAGTGAAGATTTGCCCGCGCGTCTTTTTGGCGATGAACTCAGGATCAAACAAATCCTGAGCAATCTCCTCTCTAACTCATTCAAGTACACTATGTCGGGGATCGTGGAGCTGGCCGTATACTGCAAGCGTGACGGAGAAACTGTTTGGCTGAACATAGTCGTCAGCGACACCGGCATTGGCATCCGCGAAGAAGATATGTCATATCTGTTTAATGATTATACTCAGATGGACGCAGCAGCTAACCGTAACATTGTCGGAACTGGCTTGGGGCTGTCTATTACAAAGAGATTGGTCGAACTGATGGGCGGAAGGATAACAACTGAGAGCGAATATGGAAAGGGCAGCGTTTTTAAGGTTCGATTAATGCAAAAACACGTGACCGACATGACAATTGGCCATGAGGTAGCTGAGAGCCTGAGGAGCTTCAAATATTCCGAGCAGAGACGGCGCCGATACGGTTCGATGACACGGCTCAGCCTTCCATATGCGCGAGTGCTGCTTGTTGACGACGTTGTCACAAATCTTGATGTAGCCAGGGGCTTGCTGAAACCCTACCACATGCAGGTCGACTGCCTGACCAGCGGCAGGGAAGCCGTTAATGCTATGCAGGATGAAAGCGTCCGCTATAACGCAATTTTTATGGATCACATGATGCCTGGAATGGATGGGGTAGAAGCCACGCGTTTGATACGTGAGATAGGCTCCGAATATGCGAAGAATATCCCTATAATAGCGCTCACGGCAAACGCTATTGTCGGGAATGAAGAAATGTTCCTAAGCAATGGCTTTCAGGCGTTTATATCAAAGCCTGTGGAGATATCGCGACTGGACGCCGTTGTCAGGGAATGGATCCGCGATAAGGATAAAGAAGAGCAATGCGGCTATGAAGTAGTAGAAAAAGCTAAAATAAACAGCTGGGGAGATTGCGAATATAAGCAAGTGCTAAACAAAGCATTCGTAAGCCTCGACATAATGAAAGGCGTTTCCCGTTTTAGCTATGACATGGACGCATATCTCGACGTTCTGCGTTCATACGCGAAAAACACGCCCCGGCTGCTTGAAGCGTTAATGGGATTATCCGGGAGCTCGGCGGAATATGTGACAATAATACACGGGATAAAAGGCTCAAGCAGCGCAATTTTCGCAGGCGAAACGACAGCCAAGGCAGAAGCCTTGGAAAATGCAGCATTATCAGGGGATATTGGTTATGTGAATACCAATAACGAGCCATTTGTTGAAATAGCCCGAACCCTTATCTCGGATATTAATGAAATCCTTGCGGAAATTGACAAAGAAAACGTAAAACCAATAAGAGAAAGACCGGATAAGGATACTCTTATTATGCTCCTGGAGGCGTGCAAAAACTACGAGATGAATAAGGCCGACGCGGCAATCTCGGAGCTCGAATCATATAAATATGAGTCCGGCGGCGAACTGATCTCCTGGCTCAAGGAAAACGCCGAGTTATCAAATTTCGATGAGATAGCTGAAAGGCTCCCGGGTATAATAGAAGCTGCCGGACTGTTGCAGGGGGGCGCAAGCTGCGACGGTGACCGAGAGCAGGAATGATATGGGTGTGGAAACCCGCCCTGATAGATAGTTTTTTTACAACATAAAAGGATGGTTATGCAAATGCAATTAACACAAAAGAAAATCATCATTGTTGACGACAATGAGGCAAATCTGTCAGTCGGAAGAAATCTGCTCAAGCCGTATTACGAAGTATATCCAGCCCCATCGGCAGCCAAGCTCTTTAACATCCTGGAAAAGCTTGTCCCCGACCTAATACTCCTGGATGTTAATATGCCGGAGATGAACGGCTACGAAACAATCAGAAGACTTAAGGCGGATAAGCGCTTTGAACAAATTCCTGTAGTATTCCTGACCGCAAAAAACGATGAGGAAAGCGAGATGGAAGGTTTTGACCTTGGAGCGGCTGACTATGTGACTAAGCCATTTTCCGGTCCATTGCTTCTAAGACGCATCTCCAACCAGCTTTTGATCGAGCAGCAAAAGCGCGATTTGCTAGCCAGCCAGGCAGCTTTACAGGATTATGCTGACAATCTGGAAATCAAAGTCCGCGAAAAAACTGCTGCAAAAACTATATTCCTGGCTAATATGAGCCATGAACTGCGGACTCCGATGAACAGTATCGTCGGTTTTTCCGAGCTTGCATTGGACGACGACGTTTCGCTCAAAACCAGAAACTATCTGTCTAAGATACTGGAAAACTCAGAATGGCTGCTGCATATCATAAACGATATCCTGGAGATAACTAATATCGAATCCGGAAAAATCGACTTGAACAGGGTTGCTTTTGATCTGAACGAGATTGTGAACGTCTGCAGGAAAATGTTCATGCCAAAAGCCACTGAAAACGGGCTGATGCTGAATTTTTGCATATACTCATCAATAGACAAGGGGCTAATGGGAGACCCGGTCAGGCTTCGTCAGGCTCTCGTAAATCTCCTCTCTAATGCCATCAAGTTCACCAATACAGGGTTTGTCGAGTTTCTGATGGAAATCAAGGACATAAGCAATAACACAGCGACCGTGTATTTTGAAATAAGCGACAGCGGCGTAGGTATGACTCCTGAACAGATAGGAATAATATTCGATCCTTTTACCCAGGTAGAGGCCGGAACAACCCGCAGCCACGGCGGCACAGGCCTTGGTCTCACCATTACGAAAAACATTATTGAAATGATGGGCGGATCCATCACTGTGGAAAGCACTCCCGGTGTTGGCAGCAAGTTCAGTTTCAAGCTGACGTTTGACTTGATAGGTGAGGATGAAGGCAAACCAAAGAAAAGGACGATGGCCGACATAACGAGGAAACCCAGGTATGCTGGCGAAATCCTGATATGCGAAGACAACGAGATGAACCAACATGTAGCCAAAGAGACATTGGCAAAGGTCGGATTTAGTACAGTCATTGCAGGAAACGGCAAGATCGGATATGAACTTGTGAAAGACCGCATGCAAAGCGGCGAGAAGTTATTTGATTTGATTTTCATGGATATACATATGCCTGTTATGGATGGCATTGAGGCGACCGTGAAGATCAATGAACTCAATTCGGGCATCCCGATTGTGGCTATGACTGCGAATATCATGCCGGATGATGTAAAGCTTTACCTGGCTAGCGGGATGAAAAGCTGTATTGGCAAGCCCTTCACGTTTCAGGAATTAGTGCTGTGTTTGAATGAGTATTTTGAGCCTGTTTCATGGCAAGATGAGAATGAAGACGAAAGCAATAACATGGAGAGCGATCTGAGGCAGAAACTGATAAACAGGTTTGTGAATAAGAACAGCGGAGCCCTCAATGAAATCAAAGACGCCATAAGAGACGGCGATATCAAGCTTGCATACAGGATTGCCCATAACCTGAAAAGCAGTGCAGGGCAACTCCAAAAAACGTGTTTGCAGATTGCCGCACAAGAAGTGGAAACAAGCCTTAAAGATGGCGTCAACAAAACCGAGCCATGGCAAATAGGCGCGCTTGAGCAGGAGCTGCAAACCGTGATAGATGAGCTAACGCCGCTTGTCAGCGAAGCATCCGCCAACGAGATTTCGGAATACTCCTACGACAGCACGGCCGTATTTGAGCTTTTTGATAAGCTGGAAGTATTGTTAGGAGACAGCGACCCTGAATGTCTTTCGCTTGTTGATGACCTGCGGTTCATCAAAGGAAGCGATGAACTTATACGTCAGATAGAGGATTACGATTTTAAACCTGCGATGGAAACTTTGGAAAAAATAATGGAAGAAATGGGTTTAAGGTGAAGGATATGGAGAAAAAGTACAGTATACTTGTTGTTGACGACGATACTTCGAACCTCATGGAGTTAGTCAGCATTTTACGTGCCGATTACAAGATTTACGCAGTTAAGGACGGGGCCTCCGCTTTGGAAAAAGCTAGAGAATCTTTGCCCGATCTCATACTCCTGGATGTTATTATGCCTGACATGAACGGATTTGAGGTTCTCGGCGAGCTGCGAAAGTCGGATAAGACAAAAAATATCCCGGTCATCTTCATAACCGGGGTAAATGATAGCAAGAGCGAACGCGAGGGATTGGAAATAGGCGCTGCTGACTATATACGCAAGCCTTTTGATGCTATGGCTGTGAAAAAAAGCGTAAGTCTCCAGCTTGGAATCACAATCAATAGCATAGACTAGCATTGCCGAATCGTAACTTTTCGCAAGAGCTATAATAAAACATGGCGTTATTTGCTAAAAGCATGCATACCTATCCATATGACGTCGTTTTGTGTCACAGGTCTCGAATTAAAAAAGTAGTAACCTGTTTCAAGCACATAAGGCCCGCTTAGAGCGCTGTCAACAGCTTCAAGATCAGCCGCAGCCGGCGTTGCCCTATCGGTATTTATCATTCCTGAAACAGTAAACTGTTGCGCCCATCGATTATCAAAAATAACCTCTTCAATGGTAGTAACATGGCTCCATCTTTGCGAAATCATGCGATTGAGCACAACTTCCGCTACAGCTTGTTTGCCTCTTTCGCACTCGTTTGGCGCCTCAAGGCGTACAAGCCGCGCTAGCATGTCTCTGTCTGCCGAAGAAATGCTTGGATATCTTCCGGCAGAAGATTGCGTTTCTGCCACTGACCCTTGCTGCTCGGTTGCAGCCGAGGAGCCCCTCAGCAGATCAGACCGGATAAAGCCGCTTGCTTCGCCCACCGTCACTCGTGACCAGCCATTAGCATCATTTGAAAGCAGCTCAACGATCGTTCCGACAGGAAGGGTACTTATAATACTAAATGAGGTCGAGGGGCCGCTTCGCAGATTTATTCGCGCTGTCGTCCTTACGGCTGAGATCGCCGTGGCGGACGATGAGTCGTCTCGGAGCAGGTCTGACCGGATAAAACCGCTTGTTTCGCCTACCATCACTCGCGACCAGCCGTTTGATTCGTTTGAGAGTATCTCAACGATCGTTCCGACCGGAAGGGTGCTTATTATGCTAAACGAAGTCGAAGGACCGCTACGCAGATTGATTCGCTCAGACGTTCTAACGGTCGAGATAACTAAAACAGACGATGAGCCGCTCGTTTGATTTATTAAATGCGTGCTAAAAGAGCCTGATGCCTTAATCGTATCAGACTCACTGACTAAAGCGGCAAAGAGAATCATTAGCACTATAGTTGCTTTTGCCAATATCTTCATGAAATTCTCCGTTCCGAAAATGTCTGATATATATTATCACACATCGCATGCCTGTTGCAACCCTTTTGTCACCTTTTTGTAGCAAGTTGTAAGGTTTTGGTTTCTGGTCACATGTATGTCTGCAGCGAGGGTCTTTGGGTTTCATCAGCTTTTCGCCGGCACTATAGCTGCGAGGTACAAGCCGGGCATCGGGTGGCTTCAAGGTGTAGAGCGGAATAACAGTAAGGGCATTGCCGATCAACAGGCGGCTCCGCTTCCTGTTCTTTTTTTGTCAGCAGTTTCGTCATTGCACGGACCAAAAGGAACACAACGAATGCTAAAATGATGAAGTTTATAATAGAGGTAATAAACGCGCCATACCGCAAAGAGACCCCTAACACGTTGAGCTCTAAAGAATCAAAGTTTTGCCCGGTGAACAGGCCAATGATGGGAGACAAGATATTGTCTGTTAATGATGTGACGATGGCTGAGAACGCGGCGCCGATAATAATACCTACCGCTAGGTTCATCACATTGCCCCGTAACACGAAATCCTTGAAATCCTTCATGAAATTCTTCAATATGTTTTCACACCCCTTTACCAGTTTACTCTATCACATCCTGAAAAGATAGTAAAGCATTATCCTAGAAGCCTTGCAACTACTGCGCTGCAAGGCTTCCAAGCTGGTCGGAGTGAAGGGACTTGAACCCTTGGCCTCACGGTCCCGAACCGTGCGCGATACCAAACTTCGCCACACCCCGATATAGACGCGCCGATTTGGCGCGTGCTATATATTATATCACGTCTGCAATTATTGCAAGCACTTTTTTGTCGTCAGCCCATTCGGGACGGTAGCCATGTGACAATCATTGGGAACAGGCTTATTATCAGTATCATGAAAAGGTCAACTGAAATAAATGGTAAGCATGCCTTAAACAATCGTGGTACAGGTACCCCCGATAACCCGGAAAGTATGAACACCAGCATTCCGACCGGCGGCGTGAAAGAGCCGAGCGACATGATGCAAACCATGAAAATGCCGTACCATATCGGATCGAAGCCGACAGCCATCAGTGCTGGGAAAATGATTGGTACTGTAAGTATGATCAGCGGGATTTCAGGGATGAACATTGCCATAACGATGTAGAGCAGGGCCAGGATAAGCATAAGTACCGGCATTGGAGCATCAAGACCAGTCATAATGCCCGAAACAAAAAACGGGAGACCGGATAAAGTTATGAATCTGATGAAAATATAAGTTCCTATCAGCAGCCCGAATAACATGCCGACGGTGGTTGCTGTTTCTTTTAGGGCGATCATGAACTTTTTCCCGTTCATCGTCTTATAGCACAAAGATATTATGATCGCACCGGCAGAACCGATCGCGCCTGACTCGGTAGTGGTGAAAAATCCCGAGTAGATGCCGCCAAAGACCAGGACAAAAAGGATAACTATAGGCAGAATGCTCCAAAGAGATCTTATTTTCTCCTTGAAGGTTGACGTATCGCCTCTTGGTCCCCACTCGGGACGGACTTTCATTACTACTCGAATTACTATGTTTAAGGCAAAGAAGAAGATGATTCCGGGGATGATGCCCGCGATGAACAGTTTGCCTATCGGCTGGTCGGTTATTATACCATAAATGATAAGGGGGAGGCTCGGCGGGAGTATTATTGCCAGCGGGGCGCCGGATATAACGCAAGCTGCGGCGAAACCGTCGTTATACTTGTAACGCTTCATCTCAGGCAACGAAATCCTGGATAATATAACTGTGCTGACCATATGCGAACCGCATATCGCTCCGATTCCGGCCGAAGCGATCATAGTTGCATGAGCCAGGCCGCCTTTTGCCCATCCCATCCAGTTATTTGCAGCTTTGAACAGGTCGGTGCCTATCCTTGACTCAGCTATTATCATGCCCATCATCGCGAACATCGGGATGACGGTCAGCGTATAGCTGTTGATTTGATGAAAGGGAACTTCAGCGGACTGCGACATTGCACGGTCAAAAGGTATGCCAAGAGCCAGTAGCCCTATAAACCCGACAATGCCCATCGCGACGCCGATCCACATACGCAGCCCGATGAATATTATGAGGAGGACTACCCCCAGTATTCCAATCAGTTCAGGTGGCATTATTTAGCACCTCCCATGTCTTCATTTACCGGACTATTGTTGTCGCGGGTTAAAAATGCTATTTCCGGGTCGTCCAGCGCATTTTTTTCACTAGGATCCTTGAAATTGGATACGCGCTCATATACGTATACGATTGTGGCGAGGACGCATGCAAGGAAAGCGGCTCCGAGGATAGCATACATTGGCCATCGCGGCACTCCTATCATGAAGTATGATTCACGGTAAAGTATCGATGATTCGACCTGAGCCACAAGCTGCCATCCGACCATTCCAAAAAATGCGACAGCGCATACTCCCATAAATATCTCAATCGCTATATTAAGCCATTTCGGGAATTTTTCCACCAATGTGGTTACCAGGACAAACTTCCCCTCGATCAGAGAATGAGCCATTGCGGACATGCTTATTATAAGGAACATCTGGCTATATTCTGTCACTCCTGAAAGCGCTACCCCGAAAAAGTACCGCCTGACAACGTCGGTGACGGTTAAAAGCAGCATGCCTAAAAGCGCCGCATAACTTACATAAATAAATATGCGGGTAAGAATCTTTACAGCATCTGTCAGGGAATCCGGAAACTTTTTTACCAGGGATATCATTATAGCGGCGACTGCAAAGGTCAGCACCGGGAACATCGTGAGGCTCAGAGCTGCGAAGCTAACATAGTTTAAGATAACTATGATATTAAATGCTGCAGCGACAAATACCGATAAGCCTAATCCGCAATAGCTGAGTATCCTATGCTCTTTCATCTTATATCCTATCAGGGAAACAAGCATCAAAGCATAAGAAATAATCAACAGGATCGAGAAGACAACAATATACGTTCTTATCGGCGTTATTTCCTGGAACGAAGCCAGAAGCCACTCCGAATCCCGTGATTGCCCCCACAAACCGAAGAGGTTGAATCCGCTGCCGCCAACAGTCATCCAATTAAGCAAGGTGACTATTACAGTCAAAACAGAAGCCGCCAGAGCTACCCAAAAAGAGCGTGGTAGATTCAGAAACCCCTTGACATCATCAGAACCCTTGTTACATCCCGGACATGATTTCGATTCGCCTGGAATCTCAAGACCGCAATGAGGACAAACACTCATAGCCGAAACCCTCCTTCTTTCAATTCCTCCAAACAGAGTCGCAAAACGACGTA
>Ga0123356_10008307_pt1 | contig 10330 bp, 8 predicted proteins | sample TergutEmb28metaG_2_FD_92546 | JGI IMG/M metagenome (GOLD analysis project Ga0123356, IMG submission 92546) | Embiratermes neotenicus P3 segment gut microbial communities from Petit-Saut dam, French Guiana - Emb289 P3 | ecosystem: Host-associated > Arthropoda: Insects > Digestive system > Gut ... | reverse complement strand
GATCTGCGAGCCTCAGCAAGCCGCGTTGCCGCGCCTTCCAGAGATTCCTTTGCCCGTGCCAGATGTTGCGCGGCAACGCGGCGCAACTCGTCGATGTCCTCTGTTGCACTCAGAAGACGCTCTGCCTTGTCCCAGGCAACAAAGACGTCTTCCATACGCGGCCCGAATCGTTTACGCAACCCTTCTAAACGCCCCAAGCGATCAAGAGCACGCTCAAGCGCTTCAGCGTCAAACTCTATGCCATCACGATAGAGGCGCAACTGAGTAGATAGCTCATCGGCAAGCACAGCCACCTCGTCGAGCTGCACGCCAAGCGCCTCAAGCGCTGGGTCGATACCACGCAGACGCGCCAATTCCCGCTGTGCATGCGCAAGTGAATCAAGCGCGCCATTCTCTGCACGCAGCGCCTGATAGGCGCCATCTGAAGCCTGAGCAAGCCCTTCTCCGTTGCGCAGACGTGGCAGTTGGGCCTCCAAACCCTCGTATTCTCCTTGTATCGGAGCTGCCGCTCGGATCTCCCGAAGCACGAATGTCGCTTGCTCAAGCTCGTATGCCGACGTACGGGCTGCCTCATCAAGACGGTTAAGTTCGGCACGTGCGGCGCGGTACTCCTGCAAAGCCAGCTGGTAGACCTCGCGAGGTTCTCGAACAGCGGTACCGCCAAAGGCATCGAGCGCCGCACGGTGCTCATCCACACGAAGAAGGGATTGATGTTCGTGCTGGCCGCACAGATCGACCAAAGGCCCCAGATGCTCACTGAGTGCCTTGACCGTTACCAACTCATCGTCCAGCGTGCAGCGCGAACGTCCATCGGCGCTCACGCGCCGCGTGGCAAGATATTCGATCTTGCCGGCATCTCTTTCGCTTGGGCTGTGGCTGTTGCCATCGCGACTACCATCGCGACTGCCATCGCGACTGCCATCGCCACCAACGCTGAACACCGCTTCAACACGCAGTTCAGATGCCCCGTCGCGCACAAAGGTAGCGTCAGCGCGTTCTCCAACAAGAAGCTTCAAGGCGTTTAGCAGGGCGGTCTTGCCGGCGCCTGTCTCGCCTGTAAGAACGCTGAAGCCTGGGCCAAATTCGAGCACGGCCTCTTCGATCAGGGCAATATCCCGAACCCTCAACTCATCGAGCATAGTCTACTCCAGCAGGATCATGCTGCAAACGGACAGCTTGCAAGCAACGCAGCGAAAAACTATCGAGCATGGTGCACCCCATCAAACAGCGCCGCTAAACGCGCGTAGAAATCGGGGGTGTTGTAGCGCACAAGCGTTAGATCGACTGGCGCTCTCGAAACCTGCAACGAACACAGACTCACGTCAGTGGGGGGAACGATTTGACCATCGACATGGATCAAGACGCTCTGATCTGGTTGAGGATGAATCTTCAACTCGACGATATCGTTTGGGGCAGTCACAATCGCAGGCGTCACATAAGGGTGGGAGCATACGGGAACAACGCATAATCCCCGATGCCCTGGAGTTAAAAGTGGGCCGCCAGCAGCAAGTGCGTACGCAGTAGAACCAGTGGCAGTTGCAACGATGGCGCCATCTCCACGCAATTCAAAGAGATGGTCGTCGTTGATGCTCAAGTCCATACGGATGCTGCGCCCGAGATCGCTTCGGCCGATGAAAACTTCGTTTAGGGCATAACAGACAGACTGGGAGCCATCCGCGTACAGGCTTGTCGCTTCAATCATGACCCGCTGCTCAAAAACAACGTCTCCTGCAAGGAAAGCCTCCAGGGCTTCGATGAGCACCTCAGGAGTCGCGCCTGCCAAGAATCCTACATTGCCATAGTTAAACCCGAGAAGGGGGATCTCTGTGCCAGCAACCACACGGGCAGCCCGCAGCAAAGTGCCGTCGCCGCCAAAGGCGCAGACGAGGTCGAAGCCCGGAACGCGCGAGACCACGTCATCATAGACGGGATGGCTCAGCACCAGGTCATCACTGAGGACAACCTCAGTGATGACCTGGTGCTCCTCAAGCCACGACTTGGCAGTATACAAGGCCTCAAGGGCGCTTTCATTCGGATGGCTTGCAACAAGCAGGAACTTCATGACAACCTCAGCTTCCCAACTGCGTGTGTGCATCCTTAACAATCTCTTCAACGTGAATGGTATCAGGAACGCCGCCCTTTTGTGCCCATAACAGGAACTCGATGTTGCCTTTTGGCCCTTTTACGGGGGAATAGGTGAGCGAGCGCGGCGAAAGATGGGATCGATTAAGATTTTCTATCACAGACTTGATAGCTTGAGTATGTAATTCTTGCTCAGTGATGACTCCGTTTTTTACCAGTGTTTTAGGAAGCTCGAACTGAGGTTTTACCAAAATGAGACATTGACCGTCTTCCACCATCAATGCCTCAATGACCTTGACCAGACGCCCGACCCGTGTAAAACTCACATCAATGGCAACGAGGTCGAACGGCGCGCCAAGCACAACGGGATCGGCTGTGCTGATATTGGTTCGCTCAAACAGGCGCACCCGTCCATCCGTACGCAACTCCCACGCAAACTGCCCATATCCCACATCAACCGCACAGACTTCTGCAGCGCCATACTTGAGAAGGCAATCTGTAAAACCGCCTGTTGCTGCTCCGATATCGATGCAACGCATACCTGTGACGTCAAGATTGAACACCGTAAGCGCCTTTTCGAGCTTCTCGCCTCCCCGCGAGGCAAAGCGCTTGGTGGGATGAACCTCAAGCGAGGCTTCCGGCTCAATACGCAAACCCGGCTGAGAAAGCAGTGTCTCATCGTCACTGCGCACCAGCCCGGCCATAACAGCACGCTGCGCCTCAGCACGGGAATTGAAGAACCCGCGCTTCACCAACAGCTCGTCGAGCCGCATCGTATTTCGTATCCCGCCTCTGCCAGTCATAAGCAAACTGTAGCGCATGTGCTGCCGGTTTGCAAAAGCAGAATCCGATTTCCTCCTCCAAACTCAGTCATTTGTCCTGTCCGTATGCTCTCAGAGTACCTTTGGATGCCTTTGAATGCTCTTTTCCTTCACCATTTCATGTTCAAGGAAGGCGTTTCCATGTTTGCGGTGAGTTTTTGGCACAATTTTACGATTGTGTATTCTTGGAACCTAAATCTTGGCCTATTCGGTGAGAGTCAGTCTTAGTAATTGCATAATGATGCATATTGTTGCATAGTTTTTGCTATGTATGCTGTTTTCTAAAAAACACGTCCCAGCATTTGTCTGTATCGTTATACACAAACGCAAGTTTGTGCCAATAACCCAGGTAAAAGCTGGCAAGACCCTCTGATAGAGCGGAGGAAAGTAGCCAGAAAGACAGGATTAGCGCAACGAAGTGAGGATCTTCTCCGCAATCTGCGGGGCCGTAAGGCCGATACTCTTGAATAGCTGTTCGACTGCTCCGTGGGGGATGAACTCGTCGGGTAGACCGAGAGTAAGCACAGGAGGATGGGACATGGGCGCCAGCGACTCAAGCACTGCCGTCCCAAAGCCGCCGATGGCAGACCCGTCTTCGAGTGTAACAATAAGCCGTGTATCACATGAGCCGACCACTGCCTCGACGTCGACCGGCTTAACCCAAAGCATGTTATAGACCCGAGCCTTTATACCCTGCTCGCTCAGCAAGTCTGCGACCTCAAGCGCGGTATTAACAAAGCGCCCTACCGCCAGCAGTGCAACGTCGCCCCCCTCGCGAAGCAGCCGCGCCTTTCCGTATGGCAGGGTCTGCGCCTCGTCCCACTCCCCGCAATCCGCACGCGGACGAGCGGTAGCGCGGGGGTAGCGCAGGGCAACCGGCCCGTCAGTCAAGCTCAGAGCGGTATGCAAGGCATCTCGAAAATCGCTCTCGCAGGTCGGCACGATGATGCGCATATGAGGGATGGCGCGCAGATACGCCAAGTCAAAAGCTCCATGGTGGGTAGGGCCGTCCTCACCAACCAAGCCTCCTCGATCGATACAAAAGACTACATGCTGCTTCTGCAGTGCAACATTGACGACAATCTGGTCAAACGCCCGTTGCAGGAAGGTCGAATAGATGGCGACAACTGGCAGTTTACCGCCAATCGCAAGGCCGGCTGCAAGCGTTACGGCGTGCTCCTCGGCTATTCCTACGTCAAAGAAGCGATCCTCGAAACGGTCTTTGAAGGCTGCCAGCCCGGTACCATCCTCCATAGCAGCGGTTATCGCGACGATCTCCGGGTTCGCCTCTGCTTCAGTAACCAAGGCGTTTGCGAATATCGAGGTGTAACTCTTGCCGTTGTTCGGCCTTTCTAAGACCTTGCCTGTCTGAGGGTCAAAAGGGCTCACCCCATGGAAAAGTTCAGGTTGCTCTTCGGCAGGCGCATACCCTTGGCCTTTTCTTGTTACTGCATGGATGAGCACCGGTCCGGGTACATTCTGGACTTTTTCCAAAACATCGTTAAGGATCTGATGTGAATGCCCATCGATTGGGCCAAAATACTTGATCCCCATGTCCTCAAAGAACATGCCAGGGATAAAGAACTTCTTAAATGAGCTCTTTGCGAGCTCTCCAGCGCGTACCAACGAGCGTCCAACTGTGCCAGCGCGACTGAGTGTCTCCTCAACCGCATCGCGCGTCGCCGTATACGATTTGCTCATCCGCGCCTTGCCCAGATACAACGAGAGAGCGCCCACATTATGCGAGATGCTCATCTCATTGTCATTAAGGATGATGGTGATGTTGCGTTGGTCATGCCCGATCTGGTTAAGGGCTTCAAACGCCATACCGCCCGAAAGCGCTGCATCGCCGATGAGTACCACGATCTCCTCATCGGTACCATTCAGGTCGCGGGCTGTTGCCAAACCACAGGCTATAGAAAGCGAGTCTGCCGCATGTCCGGACTCGTGGGCGTCATAGCGGCTCTCATCGCGTCGCGGAAATCCGCAGATCCCCTCAAACGTCCGCAAGGTGTCAAAGCACCCGTTGCGTCCCGTTATCAGTTTGTGAGCATACGCCTGATGACCGACGTCAAAGACCAGCCGATCAACAGAAAAGTCATAGATTCGATGCAGCGCGAGGATGATCTCGACCGCACCGAGTGAGGAGGCGAGATGACCGCCCCTTTTCGAGGTGACTTCTACAAGCCGGGCACGTATTTCTGTTGAAAGAGCAACCAGCTCCCTGTCGGTCAGTGTCCGCAGATCGTCAGGGCGTTCAATGTGTTGCAAAATACTATCTACCATTTGTTCCATCGATTATGCTTGAAGTTCGTCGGCCTTAAGCGAGTCAATCCCGATAGCCTCTGCCTCTGATATGTCCTCCCCGAATTCCTCTATGGAGAAATCCGTGCGGTCTATCGCCTCTGCACACTGCCCGCCTATCCGTAATGCCTCGTCAAACAAATCGAGGCACTTCTCCAAAGGGACGTCCTTGGAACGCACCTGCAAGACGATGTCCTCAAGCTCCTTGCGCAAATGTGTATAGCTGCTCTGGTCTTCCATATCTCACTCCTGTTGTTCCAGCTCCCTGTATTACAGCTGGTTTCTTGCTTCCTACTGCTTTCGCTCCAACTATAAGCGCCGATTTTCCCTGTTCTGGCGACTTTACTTACTCAAGCTCTTGCTGCTCTATTACCACAGCAATCTTGCCGAGCACTCCGTTGACAAAACGCGATGACTCATCCTCGCCTCCGTACTGCTTTGCCAACTCAACAGCTTCGTTAATTGAGACACTGTGCGGGATATCATCAGCGTAACACATCTCATAGACCGCCATGCGCAGAACGCTCAGGTCAACGAGCGGCATACGCTCGATCGACCAGTTTTCAGAGGTCTGGGCAATCAATGCGTCGATTCTGGCGAGGTGCTCGACTGTACCTCTCAGCAGCATTCTCGTGAAGTCACAAGGAACGCCAATCTCATCGATGTACCTATCCTCGGACAGTATTTCATCGACAGACTGACCGGTAATGCCTGCCTGGTAAAGGATCTGCATCACCTTGCGACGAGCAGCCTTACGTGTCTGGTGTGCTCCCTGACGACTCATAAGGTGTAGGCGTTATCCTGAGAATTGGATGGCGTCGATGGTTACGTTCACAGCCGCAACTTGGATGTTAGCCTGGCCTTCCAAGGCATCAGAGACGGCAGAACGGACGGCGGCGGCAATGTCAGGGAGGCGATATCCGTAGAATACCTGGATATGGGCGTCGACGACGACCTGGTCATCCTCTTCATAAATGAGGATTCCCGGCGTCACATGTCTCCTGCCTCGCGAGGAGATGATGCCACCTGGCGGCGGCTTTGTGCCGACGGTTGCCACCCCATCGACTTGGGCTATGGAAAGCGCCACGATAGTCTCGATGACGCCGGGAGCGATTGTCAGGCTCCGAGAACTCGGAATAGTCTCCATAGATTCCTCACTTCACATGTTTCTCGATGAAATCGGTCTGTACATCCCCCGCAACAAAGGCGGGGATCTCAAGCAGCGCACGATGGAAAGGCGCGGTGGTCTTGATGCCCTCGATAATAAGCTCGTCAAGCGCCCGCTTGCCACGTGCGATCGCCTCTTCACGCGTTGTGCCCCACACCACAAGCTTCATGATTAGCGAATCATAGGTGGGAGGCACGGTATATCCTTCCACCACGTGTGAGTCGATGCGTACGCCCGGGCCACCGGGCAGCACCATGCGCGTGACCTTGCCCGGCGAAGGCCAGAAGTTGTTGGCAGGATCCTCGGCGTTGATGCGGAACTCGATCGCATGACCATGCGGCGAAAATGGCGTACGCGCCATGAAGCTGATCGGCTCGCCAGCGGCAATCCGCAGCTGCTCTTTGATGATGTCAGTGCTCGTGATCAGCTCGGTCACCGGATGCTCTACCTGGACACGCGTGTTCATCTCCATGAAATAGAAGTTCTTGTCCTTGTCGAGCAGGAATTCAACTGTTCCCGCATTCATGTATCCGGTCTCGCGCACGGCTAAAAGAGCTGCCTCCCCCATTCGCGCCCGAAGCTCTGGCGTCAAAGCGGGAGAAGGAGCTTCTTCGAGCAATTTTTGGTGACGGCGTTGGATGGAGCAGTCGCGCTCGCACAGATGGATGGCGTTGCCGTGGGAATCAGCCAGCACCTGGATCTCGATGTGACGCGGCTGGGTGATGAATTTTTCCAGGTAGACCTCGTCGTTGCCAAAGGCGGCGCCTGCCTCGGCTTTGGCATTTGTGAACGCTGACTCAAGCTCGCTTTCATCTGCAACGGTACGCATGCCTTTGCCGCCGCCGCCCGCGCTGGCTTTGATAAGCACCGGATAACCAACGATTTCTGCAAAGCGGGCGGCTTCTGCCACCGTCTCGACAGGGCCGTCTGAGCCCGGTACCGTCGGCACCCCGATACGCTTCATCGTATCGCGCGCCGTGCTTTTATCACCCATAAGCTCGATGGCTTCCGCACTCGGCCCAATCCAAACAAGGCCGTTGTTCTTGACCGCACGCACGAAGTCAGCGCGCTCAGCTAAAAAGCCGTATCCGGGATGGATGGCTTCGGCTCCTCTTGACAAGGCGGCGCTGATGACTGCTACAAAGTTGAGGTAGGACTTGGCTGAAGGAGGCGGGCCGATGCAGACCGATTCATCGGCGAGGCCAACCGCGAGCGTGTCGCGGTCCGCCTCGGAATACACAGCAACGGTTTTGACCCCGAGCTCGCGTGCAGCACGGATGATGCGTACGGCGATCTCACCACGATTGGCTATCAGTATCTTATCAAACATCTTCACCACCTTGCGTTTTTGATTCGCCTTGATAAGGCTATCAGTGTCATATCGGACATCAATACAGCCTGATGTGTTTACTATTCCGGCGTCACTGCAGTTGCTATCGGCGCATCGACGACGGGCTCAAGATAAAACAGGACGGTTCCGTATTCCACTGGCTTGCCATTCTCGACGCATATCTCTCGTACCACGCCCATCTGCTCGGCGGAGATCTCATTAAAAAGCTTCATCGCTTCGACGATACACAGCGCCTGCCCGGCAACAACCTCATCTCCCACCTGCACAAAAACTGGTTTATCGGGAGAGGGCGAGGTATAGAAGGTCCCGACAAAGGGGGCGCGTACCGCAATCCAATGCAAGGGGCGCTGCTGCCCATCGCCTGCGGGCGCGGCTTTTACAACAGCGTCAGCAGTTGCGACCGTCGCGGTAGGCGCTGCTGACTGAGTTGCCTGCCCCGCCTGAGCCGTTTGATCCAACGCAAGCGAGCTGAGGGCTGATAGCCCCGCATTACGAACAGTGATCTTCGATCCGGCTTCTTCGACGGTTATCTCTCCAATGTTGCTGTCTCCAACAACACGGATCAGCTCGCGTATCTGGTTCATGTCCACGATCAGTTCCTCCTTTGTGGCTATGGATTCTTCTTCAAGTAAAAAGGGCGTCCGTTCGGACGTGCGATGTTTTGAAAGATAGGTGCGCGCCTCATTAGGGAATAATGCCCACATGAGCACGTCCTCTTCGCTCTGGGCAAGCTCGCCCGCCTCAGCGGCAACCTCGGCAAATGTGGTGGTGACCAGCGAGCCGGGAGGCGTATCCTCGTCAAGCGGTTTGATGTTGCCTAAGACCTTCTTGACAACCTCTTTGTCCATGCGTCCAGGCGCCTTGCCGTAGTATCCGGCGACATAATCCTTCATCTCGGTGGGGATGACGCTCCACCGCTTGCCGGTGAGCACGTTAAAGACCGCCTGCGTACCGACGATCTGGCTCATGGGGGTTACAAGCGGCGGATACCCGACCTCGGCACGGACCCGCGGAATCTCGTCCATGACGTCTTTAAGACGGTCGGAGGCCTTTTGTACCTCAAGTTGACTGACCAGGTTACTCATCATGCCGCCGGGAACCTGATGGCTGTAGACCTGCATGTGGATGAGCGATGAGACGCCGCGTTTGTAGTTGCCACGCTGGCGCACGCCCTCCCAGTAGTCGCTGATCTCAAAAAGAAGATCGAGGTCAAGCCCCGTGTCATAACCGCTTTCTTTCAAAGCGGCGACGATCATCTCAACGGCTGGCTGTGAGTTGCCAAAGGCCAGCGGTGCGCTTGCCGTATCGACGATGGCAGCGCCTGCTTCGGCGGCTTTGATATAGTTCGCCGGCGCCATGCCTCCTACATAGTGGCAATGTACGTGGATGGGCAAGGCGACCTGCTCGCGCAGAGCCTTAACCAAGCGCTCGGTACGATACGGTGTAAGCATGCCAGCCATGTCCTTGATGCAGATCGAATCCGCCCCAAGCTCTTTTAGCTTGAGCGCGTAGTCGATGTAGCTGTCAAGGGTATGCACTGGGCTCATCGTATACGAGATCGCCCCTTCAAAATGTGCACCTGCATCCTTGATAGCAACAGCGCAGTCTATGACATTGCGGATGTCATTGAGCGCATCGAAAACCCGGAAGACATCGATGCCGTCTCGGTGCGACGCTTTGATGAAACGGTCGACGATCTCTTTGGAATAATGGTGATAGCCTACAAGGTTCTGCCCACGAACGAGCATGGACAAAGGTGTGTTGGGGCAGTGCTTCTTGATGGCGCGCAGGCGCTCCCATGGGTTCTCATCCAGGAATCTGAGGCATGTATCGAATGTCGCTCCACCCCATGATTCAATCGCCCAGTACCCCACATCATCCATCTTGGACAGTATCGGCAGCATGTCACCAATACTCATACGGGTTGCCCACAATGACTGATGCGCATCGCGGATAGTCGTATCCATGATATGAAGGGTTCTCATCTGCACCTCCCTGGCTCAAACGTTTCCTGACGGTCCACTCGTTTACAAGATATTTTTCTTGGCGTAAATGAATAAGTATATCCGAAATAGCGGCGAAGGGCACCGTAGTACAACCTGAATCTACCTGATTGTCCTGCTTTTTGACTCGAAGACTTGCAAAGAGGCCCACAAGAAGGCTGACGGCAAGGCTTGCGGGAGGGCCTACAGGCAGGTTTACATCCGTGTGATGTAACGCCCGTCACGGGTGTCGATCTTGAGCACATCGCCGATATTGACAAACATCGGCACCTGCACGATCGCACCTGTCTCCAGTGTGGCAGGTTTGGAACCACCCTGGACTGTGTCGCCTTTAAAGCCCGGCTCTGTCTCGGTTACCTCAAGCTCTACAAACATCGGAGGCTCGACGGCTACAAGCTCCTCGCCAGCATACTGCAGAGATGCGACGTCGTTTTCCTTGAGCCACGAGGCAGCGTCGCCGACCGTACCCACGGAAAGCGCTATCTGGCTGTAGTCCTCGGTGTCCATGAAGTTGAACTCGTCGCCGTCACGGTACAGAAACTGCATCTCCTTGGTCTCGAGGCGCACCTCATCGAACTTCTCACCCGCACGGAAGGTAAGG
>Ga0123356_10008306_pt1 | contig 10331 bp, 5 predicted proteins | sample TergutEmb28metaG_2_FD_92546 | JGI IMG/M metagenome (GOLD analysis project Ga0123356, IMG submission 92546) | Embiratermes neotenicus P3 segment gut microbial communities from Petit-Saut dam, French Guiana - Emb289 P3 | ecosystem: Host-associated > Arthropoda: Insects > Digestive system > Gut ... | reverse complement strand
CCCTCTACTTTTGCCGTAGATTTAAGGGAGAGGGTGTCGCTTACAAAAATCTTTCCTTTGAAGCTACCGCTTATTTCTGCCGACACGCATGTCAAAGTACCTTCTATTATCCCTTTACTACCGATTATGACTTTTCCCTTGCAATTGATAGTTCCTTCAACGATTCCATCTATGCGGAAATTATTTTCTGCCTGAACTTCTCCAACAACCTTTGTGCCGAAAGCCAGCGTATTATGTTCTGTGCCTTGTGCTACTACTTCCTTTGCCATATTATTCCCGAATAATCCCATTTAACTTTTAATTGTAAATTGTAATTTGTAATTTTTTAATTGTAAATTGTTTAATTTGCAAATTTAAACTGTTCCAGAAACCGAATATCATTTTCAGAGAACATTCGAAGGTCTTTTACCTGAAATTTTAAATTTGTAATACGTTCAATTCCCATTCCAAACGCATATCCGGAATAAACTTTGCTGTCTATTCCGCAGTTTTCCAACACATTGGGGTCGACCATGCCGCATCCCAGAATTTCGACCCATCCGGTATTTTTACAAAACGGACATCCTTTTCCGCCACACAGATTGCATGATATATCCATCTCTGCCGATGGCTCTGTAAACGGAAAGAATGATGGTCGTAACCGTATATCGGTATCTTCGCCAAACATCTCTTTTGCAAAATAAAGCAACGCCTGTTTTAAATCTGCAAATGAAACATCTTTATCTATATACAGTCCCTCCACCTGGTGGAAGAAACAGTGTGCGCGGTAAGATATAGCCTCGTTCCGGTAAACTCTTCCGGGGCATAAAACCCGGATAGGGGGTTGCCGGTTGGTCATAACGCGGGTTTGCACGGAAGAGGTATGGGTACGCAACAGCACATCTGGCTCTTTTGTTATAAAAAATGTGTCCTGCATATCCCTTGCCGGATGTTCGGGCGGGAAGTTCAGCGACGAGAATACATGCCAGTCGTCTTCTATTTCCGGTCCTTCGGCAACCACAAATCCCAAACGTGAAAATATATCTATTATTTCGTTTTTTACTATCGAAAGGGGGTGGCGTGTTCCCAGCGCAATAGGGTCGGGGGTTCGCGTCAAATCGGCTTTTTCTCCTCCCGCGTTGCTATTCTCAAAAGCCTCTTTTAGCTCGTTTATTTTATCCTGAGCTTTGTTTTTCAATTCATTAAGCAACTGCCCGACCTCTTTTTTATCTTCGGCGGCAACATCACGAAAATCGTTGAAGAGAGTTGATATCTCTCCCTTCTTACTCAGATACTTAATTCGTAAAGTTTCTATTTCGTTACTACCGGAAACCTCTAACGTATTAATCTCTGTCAATAATTGCCTTATACGTTCTCTCATCTTCATCTATTCGGTCTTTATAACCTTTTCAAACATAGGGCGCAAAGGTAATTGAAAATATTTAAAAAACAACTATATTTGTCGGAAATTTACCCCTTCAGACCAAAGATAGTGATTTTTATTAATCAAACGAATTGAACTTGACTTAGTTCTTTTGCAAATGTATGCAATGATGTTTCTATCTTTTTTACTGTTTTTGGTCCGGGCTTCCGATAGCCAATTACATATTGACCCAATTGTGCTTGATTGATTCCGGTCAACCGGTGCAATCCGGCTAAAGATATGACATTTGAATAATAGGATAACATAGAAGGCACATCATATACATACTTAAAATTAGCTTCTACAAATTTTTTATTCTTTTCAAAATAAAGTTTTTTCATATCTTCGTATGAAGCTGTAAAATCTTCGATGGCTTCTTTTACCGTATTGCCGGTTCCATGAATACCATAATTCAATCTATTGTCGTCTAAATCTATATAAACGCTATAAATACCGTCTTTTCCTCTTTCTATAAATGCTTTTACTGTGTTCATGATTATTGCTTTTTTTTGATTCAAGGATTAAATTTTAACCCCCGAATCTCTGATTATACTTTTTAATGTTCCCGGCGCAACTTCTTGTGTTCCATGATGGCTCATTTTGAAATGCATGTCTGTTTTTGGGCTGTACCATGCAGGATGTCCGTTTATCGTTCCATCCCTGTAGCATCCTTCTTTTTTTAGCTTTCGCTCTAATTCTGAATACTTCATGTTTCAATGATCGTTTGATTAAAACGCTACAAATATAATGCTATTATTTTTATTAGCAAAATAATTCGTGATTATTTTTGACAAAGATAATAAATAATGGCGAAATAATATTTCGCCAATTTTTGTTACCTTTGCATAAAGTTTCAATTATAAATTAACTACCATGCTACATTTTGAAAAAGGCGCACCCAATTATGCCTTTAGTCAGGAAGAGATAAAAAAGAGAGTTTTTGCCACATTAGACAAACTCGGTAAAAGGGAAAAAGTATTGGCTATTCCGCCTGATTTTACGCGGTTTCATTCGCGGGCAGGGGAGTTGACGCAGTATGTGTATGAATATTACGGAGATTGTTTAACAGATATTCTTCCGGCGTTGGGGACACATTTCCCGATGACGGAGGCAGAGATCAAAAAGATGTTTCCGGGTGTTCCGCTCTCGCTTTTCAGAGTTCACAACTGGCGGGAAGATGTGGTAACGGTAGGCACTGTGCCGGGCGAATATGTAAAGGAAGTTTCGGAAGGCGCTGTGGATTATCCTGTGCCTGTGCAGGTTAACAGGCTGTTGATGGAAGGCGGTTACGACTTGATTCTCTCGCTCGGTCAGGTTGTTCCGCACGAGGTTATCGGCATGGCAAACTACAACAAAAATATTTTTGTCGGCGTGGGCGGCGCGGAGTGTATAAATAAAAGTCATTTTATAGGAGCGGCTTACGGCATGGAGCGTATTATGGGACGCGCCTCCGGTCCGGTAAGGAAAGTGCTGAACTATGCTTCGGAAAATTTCACAAACGAACTTCCCATTCTCTATCTTCAAACGGTTATATCGGAGGGGAAAGACGGTTTGCAAATGCGTGGACTTTATATCGGCGATGATTTCGAGTGTTTTGAAAAAGCCGCCGCATTGTCGCTCGAAACAAACTTCCGCATGATGGATCGTGAAATGAAAAAGGTGGTTGTTTATCTCGACCCGGAGGAGTTTCGCAGCACATGGCTTGGCAACAAAAGCATTTACCGCACACGAATGGCGATAGCCGACAACGGCGAGCTGATTGTACTTGCGCCGGGATTGCACCAATTCGGCGAAGACCCTGAGAATGACAGGCTGATTCGTAAATATGGCTACGTTCACACGCCGCAGGTATTGAAACTTGTGAGGGAGAACGAAGAACTGCAAAATAATCTGGGAGTTGCCGCTCATCTTATACACGGCACTTCGGAGGGGCGTTTCGGTATAACCTATTGTCCCGGGCATTTAACCCGTCAAGAGATTGAAGGCGTTGGTTTTAAATACGCCGACTTGGACGAAATGATGAAGATATACAATCCTGCCATGTTGAAAGATGGCTGGAATGAAGTGGAGGGGGAGGAGATTTATTATATTTCCAATCCGGCTTTGGGGTTGTGGGCTTATCGTGAGCGGTTTACGGGGATAAATTAAACACAGAGGCACGGAGACACGGAGATAATTATTTTAAAAAATAGTATATCTTTTACCTCAACGCAAAGGTCGCGAAGAACGCAAAGACGCGAAGTTTTAATCTTTCTTTGCGACTTCGCGCCCTTCGCGCCCTTTGCGTTGAATAAAAAAATGTTTTAACAAACTTAAAAAAAAGAATTTATGAGAAAACTTAAAATTGTAACCGACGACAAAATCCCTTTCCTGAAAGGAGTTTTAGATCCTTTTGTCGATGTCGTTTATTTGCCGGGAGCAAAGATAACGCCTGCCGATGTTGCCGATGCCGACGCTATTTTCACGCGGACACGCACATATTGTAATGAAGCGCTGTTGCGCGAAAGCCGTGTCAGCTTAATTGTAACGGCTACTATTGGTTACGACCATATTGATACTGCCTATTGCGAAGCGAGAGGCATTCGGTGGGTTAATGCTCCCGGATGCAACTCATCGTCTGTGCAGCAGTATATTACCGCAGCTCTTTTGACGTTTGCTAAGGAAAAAAAACGGAATCTGGCGGATATGACCTTAGGAGTAATCGGAGTAGGTAATGTTGGCAGCAAGGTAGCAAAAGCCGCAACTGCTCTGGGAATGAACGTGTTGCTGAACGACCCTCCGCGAGCCGAAAAAGAGGGAGACGCCGCCTTTACTTCATTGGATGAATTGTTGCGCCAAAGCGACATCGTCACCTGTCACACGCCATTGACCAAAGAGGCTCCTTATCCGACATATCATTTGTCATCATCCGATTTTTTTGAACGGATGAAACCCGGCGCGCTGTATATCAACTCCGCCCGTGGCGCGGTGACAGACTCTGCGGCATTAAAACAGGCGGCTCAATCGAAACTTTCAGGCTATATTCTGGATGTGTGGGAGGGCGAGCCGGCTCTTGATTTGGAGTTATTGAAAAACTCTTTTATAGGTACTCCTCACATTGCAGGTTACTCGTCCGATGGCAAAGCAAACGGTACGGTAGCCTGCGTTCACGAATTTTGCTGCTTTTTCGGGTTGGATATTCTGCCCTGCTGGTATCCCGACACCGTTCCCCCGCCGCCAATGCCAACAGTTATATCTATTGATTGTAAGGGGAAAACGGAGCAACAGGTTTTTTATGAGGCAGTTACTCACACCTATCCGCTTTGGGAAGACAGCCTGCGTTTGAAACAAACACCCTCCGGATTTGAAGAACAAAGGGGCGATTACTGGATTCGCCGCGAGTTTAATAATTTTACTGTACAGCTTTTACATCCCGACGAAAAGGTGGTCGAGGGGCTGAAAACATTGGGATTTACCCTGTATTGAAAATAAACACAAAACGGGGCGGCTAAAAACCGCCCCGTTCATAATTATCATCAGGGTTTTGCATTTGACGGCATCATTTGACTGTAGAGACGCGGCATGCCACGTCTCTACGGTTCGTTCATCATGTTTTGTTTGCTACTCTGCGGCGGCGGTAGAGGTAGATGCTGTAGGCGCCTAAGAGGAAAACTAACAGGAAGGAGGCGTCGGTGAGGGGGAAGGATGCTTTGCCAGCCCAGCATCCGCAAATACCTCCACATGGTCCCATCCCTTTTTCATCATAGATTGCCCATTCGTTAATTCCAATCTCCACTACACATACACTTCCGGCGCCTATTTCATACTGTTGGTGGGGATTGATTCCCGTAGCACCTTCTCCATTTATCATTTCTGCCACCACCGTTATTGAGCCGTTAGGACAAGGGGGACAATCTTGCGCCACACAAATACTCACCCCGCTCATCAACAAGATGAATACCGCTAAAATCTTAGTTATTAATTTGTTGTTTTTCATTTTACTGCTATTTTTCCTATTTTAACTTGTTTATTTGTTACTACTTTTACCAAGTATGCGGCAGGAGCCGGCAATGCTTGGGTGTAAGCCGTGCTGTTGACATTTGCGGCTTCGATGACTTTGCGTCCGGTGACGTCGTAAACGATGACTTGCAATATCTCCTCGTCGCGGGTTTGTACTACTACGTTGCCTTGACGGGCGCCGATGTAGAGGCTGCTAAGCGCTGAGGAGTTGTCAATGTCTGTTATTATTGGCTCTTCGCTCTCTTCTCTTACGAATTGGAGGAAGAAGCGTCCGTTGATGTCGCCGGCTTCGTCTTTGGCAATCAGGAATGTTCCCTGCTCAAGAAGCGATGTGCTTTTTTGCGTCAGGTTGTCGTATAGATAGATATTGTCTGCCGCCATGAAGCCGACAGCTCCGTCTATTTCAAGGGTGATTACGCCTGCTTTTGTGCTCTTGATGTTGATTGGCACGGAGAGTCCGTCGAGGGCGCTGCGGTCTATCTTATTGACGTCGCAGGCTTTGCCTTCGATTAGGGTGCTTACTTCGAGCGACAGTTCGGCGGAGAAGATTTTGGTTGCATCTTCGTCGGGGTCGAAGCCGTTTGAGGCTCCGTCTTTTGCTATGACTAAGGCTTCGCCGGAGGTGTAGCCGCCTTGCGTTACACGTATGCGCAGGGTGTTTTCAGGCTCGGTCAAGCCGCGTAGCTTGAAGTTGACGTTTGTCGAAGTTTCCAGCATGTCTTTGGTGATTTCCAATGTCAATGAGGTTTCACCAAGTAATGATTCGGCTGGTTTCACTAAGAAGGCTTGCATTGGAGCAGCCCATACTTCGCCGGCGGGGGCAAGTTGGGTAGAAGTGAATGCACCATTGCTGAAGATTTTAAGGTCGGCTCCGGTGATTACACCTAACTCAATGTTATTATGCGTTAAGAATTTTTTCAGATTCAAATGCGACATAAACGGGTTTCCGACCACTATATATTCATTTGATTTATACACAGCGTCGGTTTCGCCGTCTACTGAAGAAGAATAATTATTCAGCGAAACATTAAGGGCGTATGCGTCATTGGCGTCGAATGGCGTTACTCCGCTCACTTCCGTAATGAAACGTCCATCGCTGCCGTTGAAAGTGATTGGTAAATTAACTTTTATACCTTTGTCTTCTCCTATTCCGTGATTACCAGGCACATCCAAGTATGATGCCCGATAGACAAAGCCTTGTCCGGGAGCGAAAGATACATCTGTGGCAGGCATTGCGTTTGTCCACGATGCCACACCGTCTTCAACATAGAAATATCTTGCATAAGGAACAGGGATAAGAGGAGTAGGCGTAAGAATGCTAGCAGGACGATAGTCTCCCGACACTGTACCTTTCAATGCAGGCGTAAGCAAGTACCAGCGCGGCACTTCGCCAGTTTTAACTCTGGTTGCTTCTACTTCCATTTGAACCTTGGCTTCCGTATAGGTCAGGTTTTGTATCTGACCGATGGAGGTGTTGGGCTCGAAAGTGATTTTGGCGCATTCGACGTTTACTGGAACTGCTGGGGTGCCGAGTATTGGAAGGTTAGAGGCTGCTGATATGATTACATTATCACATACTCTTGGAACGAATGATGCGCCTTTAACTTTCCAGTTGTCTTCATCATCCCAATCGCTGGTAATTCCTTGCCATGTAAGGGTTGTTGGCGCGAAGAGGGTTATCTTTTTTTCCGCAGACACGTAAGGCGAAGCAGGGTATTGGACTATTAATTTGTAAGTGACATCTGCGGTGACTTTGCCTATTGGCAATGTTGCCGGATTCAATGTACTTATGGTTCCACTTCCGTTCGGACCTGAAACATTTACAAAATCTTCGCCGTCGTGTATTTGCCATTGATAGGTGGTGGCGCCTTCTGTGTTTTCGTTAAAAGAGAGAGTTATTTCTTCTTCGTCGCAGATTGAGCCGTTCGTGAGAATACCGAAGGTTGGGGGACAGATTTTGACGAGATGGATGTCATCAATAGCTGCACGAATTGCGCTTGGACCTGTTACACCCATTATACTGACTCCGATTCCACTAATTAAAGCATTTCCGTCCAATGATGTACTAAGCGGAGTAAATGAAGTAGCGCCTTGAGAAAGTGCCGAGGTGGTTATTTTTATCCCTCCCACGTAAATATCCAATGTACTAGTACCAGTGGATACATTTGCTGCATTGAGACTTAAAGCATATTTTGCGTCTGACTCAACTACATTCGAAGGGACTGTAATTCTAAACATGTCTACTATTCTAGTATTATTGCCCGAATTCCCAGAACAATAAAGGTAATAACGTCCTTGGTCTGCTATTGTGTTTGCATTTTGATAATTTTGGTTTGTACCAGTAATACCATCAGTAATCTTAAAAGTAGCGTAATTTTGTATTCCAGTGTTGTATACCGCAACATAATTTCCAGTAGCATCATCGGTATTAGAGGCACCGAATTCAGACGATGTATAAGCAGTAGATACAGTGATATATGTATTTTCATTGCCGTAATTACTTTGATTTCCTGTTCCGAAACCAAAATTATTAATAATAATCGTTTCCGTACAGCACTCATCCGGATTCGTCTCCCTGATTACCTTAACCGTTTGCGCCGTTTTCGTACAGACATCCGTAGCTGTTACCGTTATTGTGTACGATGATATTCCGGCTACATACGATAAGTCGTAAGAATTTACATTTCCGGCGGTGGCAGTTGTTGTTCCGTTATCAATTGACCATGCGTAAGTCATACTGGCATCGTAATTGGTGATTGGAATCGTAATTTTTTCGCCGGCACAGACTTTTGCAGCTCCTCCTAATAGTGGCGCATCAGGCGTTGCTTTTGCCACCTGTGAGCTTAGCGTGTAGGATTGACGGTTCACTTCTTGGTTGTTCCATTTGACTATGACGGTATATGTTCCTGCGTCGGTAACTGCTGCGCTGTTGCTGACGAGTAAACTGCCTGTTGTTGCTGATGGTATAGGCGTACCTTCCTTATCCCACTCGTAGGTGAAGATGCAGCTGCTGTGCGGTGAAGGGCAGACGTCGCTTATCCATGCGTTAATTGTTACCTGAGTTCCCGGACAGAAAGCCGGAGGGTTTGCGGTTGAGAGCGTCACGGTTGGGCAACCTGCGGCTGCTATTTCTATGTCCTCTATTTCTGCGTAATCATCATAAGTCGATGTTCCGTTGGAGACATCTACCCTGAAAGTTAATTTTCCGGTTGTGCCGTAAGGAACGGTGAATGAGTTGGAAGTACCTGTGCTTATTACTCCTTCGCCTTCTTCCGTAATGGTGTATGTATAGGTTAACGCTGATGGGTCAACCGCAGTTACGTTGGCAGAGAGTGTAATCTTTTGTCCGACGCAATAAGAGTCTGTGCCGATGTCTAAGGAGTTTAATTTGAATGGGATGATTACGCTTGTGAGGTTGCATGGGTCTAATGACGAATCCATATCAAGTTCGTCTTCGTCAACTACCGAAACTGTAAGTTCGGCTGTCGGGTTACTTCCTGTAGCTAAACCGGAAGCGTCAAAGAATACCTCTATTTTTCCTGAAACAACTCCATCTACATCTACATCTATAGCTTTATAAATTGAATATGAAAACGGATTGTTGGTTTTGTCGGAATTTTCAAGCTTTACACTAAATAAAGGTGTTCCGACAACGCCTTCCAAATCAATATAACCTTTTACATCTAATATTTGTGATGTCGGCGATACGGAACCGGCAACATCGAATACGCCTGTAAACGGCTTGGCGGTTTCGCAAATAACTGAGATAAACGGTTCGCCAATGTATCTTGCGTTAAATACACAGGTATTCAACAACTCTATTAAAGAGTTGTCCAATTTTACGGATATTCCGGCAGCTACAGGGAATCCGGGGTCATCGTCTCCCAAGAGGTAGATACCGATTTCGTATGTATCTTTACCGGAGAGGATTATCGAACCGTCTCCTTCAAGGCTTAAGCCGGACGGAGGGATAAGTGCAAAGTAGTTTTCTTGACCGCCGGTCAGGCTTACGATAACATCGTCAGGCAAGTTTCCGATAGTAACGTTAAATGTTACCGGGTCAGAGTCGCCGCCGACTATGGAGGTCAGAGTGAATGGCGAACTGCAATCCAAGTCTGCTGAAAATTCGCGGACTTCGGCTTCGAAAACCGTTGCGCAAGGGTTGATGGTCTTGGTGCCGCCAAACAGTACATCGACAGATGTGTAAAGCAGGTAATTCCCCGCTGCGAATGTAGCCGATAAGCTACCGACAGGGGCGTCATTCCTTAATATAACATCTATACTAACTGGCAAAGAACTTTTCGGTACTTTCCAACCTGTGGCAGGCGATGTAACCCATGTAACGCCCGAACCGACCAAGTTGATATAATCTTCGTCGCCGGAGGTTGGAGGCGTTATAATTATGTATGACACGTCGTCGAGGTTGGTACCGCTGATAGAGATTTCGCCGAGTTTGTCTGGCGAATATGGTTTCTCGCTTGTGTAAACATCAAGTGGGGTTTTGGAGCATGATACGTTGATGATAGGACCGCAGGGAATCTCAACTAATTCAATCCTGTATGTCTCTTTTTCACAACTTCCGTTATTTCCGGCATTACAAATTGCGTAATAAGTGCCGGGATATGGGGCATTATAAGTAGCGTTAGTGGCGCCTCCTATAGCTCCGGTTCCAACTTTGTACCACTGGTAAGTTGGGGAAGTAATCGCTTTGTTCGGATTCGCATTTGGCGTCGCGGTTAATAATACAGTTCCTGTTCCTCCGATACACACATCGGCTGTTCCGTCAGCTGCTCGTACAGATGTTTCAGCGCCAACAGTTATGGATGCGCTGAGGATGGATGGGTCGTTGATGCGTGCGGTAGCAAATGTTGCTCCTGTAAAAGGGGCAGGAGTGTTAATCCAAGTAGTTTGAGGATTAGCAATAGGTGAT
>Ga0123356_10008305_pt1 | contig 10331 bp, 7 predicted proteins | sample TergutEmb28metaG_2_FD_92546 | JGI IMG/M metagenome (GOLD analysis project Ga0123356, IMG submission 92546) | Embiratermes neotenicus P3 segment gut microbial communities from Petit-Saut dam, French Guiana - Emb289 P3 | ecosystem: Host-associated > Arthropoda: Insects > Digestive system > Gut ... | reverse complement strand
CTGGGCCTTTGGTCCGATCCTGCCCTACTTCACCGGCGGTCTCGCCCTGGGTAACGTCAGAACCCGCTTCTCCGATGCGATCGGGGAAGGCTTTACCTCCGGTATGACCGATACCCGGGCCGGCTATACGATCGGCGCCGGCCTCGCCTATGCCTTCACGCCGAATTGGGAAGCGAACGTCGAGTATCGCTATACCAGTCTCGGCTCCGAGGAACGGATCATCGGCGGGGGTATCGCGGCGCCCGGCGGGATCGAGACCGGCAACCTCTTCCGGTACAATATGATCCGGGTCGGGCTGACCTACCGCTTTGCGCCGCCGCCGCCGCCGCCGGCACCGTTGCCAGCCGCTGCTCCGGCGCCGCCGCCGCCGCCGCCGCCGCGAACCTTCCTCGTGTTCTTCGACTTCGACCGCTACTATCTGACGCCGGACGCGCGCCGGGTGATCGAAGCCGCCGCCGAAGCCTACCGGACCAGCGGCAGCGCCCGGATCGAGGTCTCGGGCCACACCGACCTCGCCGGCACGGACGCCTACAACATGCGCCTGTCACAGCGCCGCGCCAACACGGTTGCCGCTGCGCTCGCCCGGGACGGCGTGCCGCGCAGCGCAATGGACGTGGACTGGTTCGGCAAGAGACGCCCGCGGGTTCCGACCCCGGATGGCGTGCGCGAGCCGCAGAACCGCCGCGTCGAGATCGTGATGCATTAACTTTCGCGATCGACAAGAAAGTGAAGGGCCGCTCTTTCGAGCGGCCCTTTTCTTTGCTTCAATAGCAGCGCAGAGGAAAGCATCCCGTGACATTGCGCGAGCGGCAAAGCCATATCGTGGAACGCCTGGTCCAGCGCCTTCTCTTTTCGAGCCGCTGGCTGCTGGTGCCGCTCTATTTCGCCCTTGCCGCGCTGCTCGTCGGATTCTCGATCCATCTGTGGCGGGAGCTGGTCCATATCGCCCACACCGCCTTCACCAGTCGCGAGATCGACTTCATCGCGGCGACGCTGACCATGCTCGATCTCACCCTGATGGGCGGCCTCGTCGTCATGGTGATGTTGAGCGGCTACGAGATCTTCGTCTCGAAGATGTTCGTCGTCGAGGAAGAGGACAGCGTCGCCTGGCTCGGCCGGCTCGATTTCGGCACACTGAAGCTGCGGGTGCTGGTCGCGATCGTGATCATCTCGTCGGTCGAGCTCCTCAAGGTCATGATCGACATCGGCGAATACCCGGGGGAAAGAGTGATGTGGATGGTCGCAATTCACCTCACTCTGGTGGTGTCGGCGATCGCTCTCGCGGTGCTCGACCGGCTGAGCCCGGGCGACCGCTGAGGCGCTCGTCGCGCGCCGGCGCAAGGGCGGCCCGACCCGCGGCCGCCGCGAATCGCACCCTGGCAGGAGCGGCCGCGATGCCTTATCTAATTGGGCTCCATGGCTGTTCTGTTCCTCATCATCTTCATCGACCTCCTCGGCTTTGGCCTGGTGATCCCGCTCTTGCCGTTCTACGGGCTGCATTTCGGCGCCGGCACGACGGCGGTCGTCTGGCTGTTGGGGGTGTTTTCGCTCGCCCAGCTCGTGTCTGCGCCGATTCTGGGCCGGTTGAGCGACCGTTTCGGCCGCAAGCCGATCCTGCTCCTGGGATTGGCCTGCTCGGTCGTGTCCTATCTATGGATGGGAATGGCGGGCTCGCTCTGGATGCTGTTCGCAGCGCGGTTTTTTGCCGGTGCCGGCGCCGGCACGATTGGCGCCGTGTTCGCCTATGTCACGGACACGACGACACCGGAGACACGGGCGCGCGGCATGGGGATCATCGGCGCCGCGTTCGGCCTCGGCTTCACCCTGGGGCCGGCCTTGAGCCTGGTCATCAGCAACGAGCCGTCCACCAGCGAGCTTGCCATCCCGCTCTTCATCGCCGCCGGGCTCTCCGCCGTCGCCTTTGCGCTCGCCCTCGTCTTCCTGAAGGAGAGCCTGCCACCCGAAGCGCGTCGTGCCCCGGCGCAACCGGGCCGCATCGAATTTGCGCGGCGCATCGCCACCGGACGGCCCACCCTGATGCGGCTGATCGTCATTGGTTTCATCATGACCGCCGCTTTCGCGTCGCTCGAATCGACCTTCACGTTGTGGGCGCGCGAGACGCTCCGATGGGGACCGCATGATGTGGCGCTGATGTTCATTTTCGTCGGCCTGGTGCTCTCGGGCATTCAGGGAGGCCTGATCGGACGGCTGACAAAGCTGTTCGGGGAGATGCGCCTCCTCGCCGCGTCGGCGGTTCTGCTGCTGCTCGGCCTCCTCGGCATTCCCTTCGTGCACAACCTGCCGCCTCTGGTCTTCATCAACATCGCGCTGGCGTCGGGCATGGCGCTCTTCGGTCCCTCGTCCAACAGTCTCATTTCGCGCGAGGCGGCGATCGACGAGCGCGGCGGCGTTCTCGGTGTTTCCCAATCGGCCCAGAGCCTGGCGCGCGTCGTCGGACCGCTCGTCGCCGGTCCCCTCTACGCCGCCTTTGGCCGCAACGCACCCTATTGGGCCGCGGCCGCGGCTATGGCGCTCGCGGCCTGGCTGGCGTTCGGCCTGTTGCGCCGCGGGCTGGCCGCCGCCGGAGCATCCTCGTGAGAGGCGCGCGGCCGGTCGGACCGGGCCCGCTGCCCGAGGTTGGGCTGCGTCAGGAACTGGGCGCGGTGCGCGAGCTGCTGCCTTACCTCTGGCCGGGCGATCGCGCGGACCTCAAATTCCGCGTGGCGGGCGCGATGGCGCTCCTCGTTGCCGCCAAGCTGGTCACCGTTTTTGTGCCGATGCTGTACAAGCATGCGGTCGACCGGCTCACCCCCGGCCATCACGCCGCGGCGCTGGTCGCGGCGCCGGTCATGCTCATCGTCGCCTACGGCGTGGCCCGGGTCGGCGCGCAAATCTTCACCGAGCTGCGCGACGCGGTGTTCGCCAAAGTCGAGCAGCACGCCGTCCGCGAGATCGCGCTCAAGACCTTCCGCCATCTTCATTCGCTGTCGCTGCGCTATCATCTCGCGCGGCAGACCGGCGGCCTGTCGCGCGCCATCGAGCGCGGCGTCCGCGGCACCGAATTTCTGCTTTCCTATCTGCTGTTCAGCCTGGTGCCGACCATGGTCGAGATCGGCATGGTCGCGGTGATCCTGTGGCGACTCTACTCGGTCAGCTTCGCCCTGCTCACGCTGGCGACGGTGCTGGTCTATGTCGGGTTCACCTTTGCGGTCACCGACTGGCGCATCAAATTCCGCCGCGACATGAACGAGCGCGACAGCGAGGCCAACAGCAAGGCGGTCGACTCGCTGCTCAATTTCGAGACGGTAAAATATTTCGCCAACGAGGCGCACGAGGCGCAGCGCTACGACCGTGCGCTCGCCGGCTATGAACGCGCCGCCGTCAAGAGCCAGACCACGCTGTCCGGGCTCAATATCGGCCAGGGGATCGTGATCGCCGCCGGACTGGTCGCGGTGATGCTGCTCGCGGCCAACGGCATCGTCACCGGCCGCATGACCGTCGGCGACTTCGTTCTGGTGAACTCCTACCTGGTGCAGCTCTATGCGCCGCTGAACCAGCTGGGCATGGTCTATCGCAACATCAAGCAATCGCTCACCGATCTCGAAGCGATGTTCCGCCTCCTCGGCGTGCGGCCCGCGGTCGCCGACAAGGAGGATGCCGGGGCGCTGGTCGTGACGCGCGGCGAGATCGTGTTCGACCATGTCTCGTTTTCGTACGATCAGCGCCGCGAGATCCTGCGCGACGTCTCGTTCCGGGTGGCGCCCGGCACCATTGTGGCCATCGTCGGACCGAGCGGCGCCGGCAAATCGACCCTGTCGCGCCTCTTGTTCCGTTTCTACGATGTCGACGGCGGCGCCATCCGCATCGACGGCCAGGATGTGCGCGACGTGACCCAGGACTCGCTGCGCCGTTCCATCGGCGTGGTGCCGCAGGACACGGTGCTGTTCAACGACACCATCCGCTACAATATCGGCTACGGCCGGCCGGGTGCCACGGAGGAAGAGATCGCCGACGCGGCGCGGCGCGCACGCCTCGATCAGTTCATCGCCCGCCTGCCCGACGGACTTTCGAGCCCGGTCGGCGAGCGCGGCCTCAAATTGTCGGGCGGCGAGAAACAGCGCGTCGCCATCGCACGCGTCATCCTCAAAGCGCCGCGCATCCTGGTGTTCGACGAGGCGACCTCGGCGCTCGACACCAAGACCGAACGTGAGATCCAGGCGAGCCTCGACGAGGTGTCGGTGGCGCGCTCCACCTTGATGATCGCGCATCGCCTTTCGACGGTGGTCGGCGCCCATGAAATTCTGGTGCTCGATCAGGGCCGCATCGTCGAACGCGGCAATCACGGCTCGCTTTTGGCGAAGGGCGGTGTCTACGCCCTGATGTGGCAGCGCCAGCAGGAGGCGGCCGAACGGGCGGCGGAGCTGGTCGAGGTGGCGGGGTAACCCCGCATATCTTGCCGGGTGGCGCGACGGCGCCGCACGCGGGACGGGCGGCCCGGAGCGGCGGGTGCAACGACCGGAATGCTATTCCCGCGCCTCGCCGCCGAGGAATTCCTTCATGCGGGAGAAGAACCCTTCGCTCGCCGGGCTGGTACGGTCCTTGTCGCCGGCCCTTTCGAACTCGCGCAACAGCTCCTGCTGCTTCTTGTTGAGGTGCTGCGGCGTCTCGACCGCCATCTCGATGACCATGTCGCCGCGCGACGGCGAGCGCAATATCGACATGCCCTTGCCGCGCAAGCGGACGAGATTGCCCGACTGCGTGCCGGTCGGCACGTTCAGTCGCGCCTTGCTGCCGTCGAGCGTCGGGACTTCGATGACCCCGCCCAAGGCCGCCACGGTCATCGGGATCGGCACCTTGCAATGGATGTTGGCGCCGTCACGCTGGAAGATCCGGTGCGGCCTGACGCTGAGGAATATGTAGAGATCGCCGGCGGCGCCGCCGCGCATGCCGGCTTCGCCTTCGCCGCTGAGGCGGATCCGGGTGCCGTCCTCGACGCCGGCCGGAATCGCGACCGACAGCGTCTTTTCCTTTCGCGTGCGGCCCTGGCCGTTGCAGGAACGGCACGGATTGTCGATGACGCGGCCGGCGCCATGGCAATTGGGGCAGGTGCGCTCGATGGTGAAAAAGCCCTGCTGGGCGCGCACCCGGCCATTGCCGTAGCAGGTGGGACAGTTCACCGGCCGCGATCCCGCGGCGGCGCCGGTGCCGTGACAGGCGTCACAGGACACCATGATCGGCACACGGATGGTGGTCTGCCGGCCCTTGAACGCGTCCTCGAGCGTGATTTCGAGATTGTAGCGGACATCCTCGCCGCGCGGGTTCTGCGACTCGCGCCGGCCGCCGCGGCCCCCCATGAAGTCGCCGAACATCTCATCGAAGATATCGGCAAAGCCCTGGGCGAAGCCGAAATCGCCGGGATTGGCGCCACGCCCGTTGGCGAAGGCGGCATGGCCGAAGCGATCGTAGGCGGCGCGCTTCTGGTCATCCTTGAGGATGTCGTAGGCTTCGTTGATATCCTTGAACTTCTGTTCGGCGCTCTTGTCGCCCGGATTGCGGTCCGGGTGATGTTGCATCGCAAGCTTGCGGAACGCTTTTTTGATGTCGTCGCCGGAAGCGCCCTTTGCGACCCCGAGCGTCTCGTAAAAGTCCCGTTTTGCCATACCTTTTCTAAAGCCCTCGCACGCAAGCGCCGCTGGAGACCAGCGGCGCCCTTGAAATGACCATAATTCGCGACGGCATTAAACCCGGAAAACCCGGATCAGCCAGAGCCGCGCCTCTTCTGCTCGTCGACTTCCTCGAAATCGGCGTCGACGACCTTATCGTCGCCGGCACCGGCACCCGGCTGCGGACCCGGTTCCGGGCCCGGCTGCGGTTGCTCGGCACCGCCTTGCGCCTTGTAGAGCGCTTCGCCCATCTTCATCGCGGCCTGCGCCAGTGCTTCGGTGCGCGAGCGGATGGCATCGAGGTCTTCGCCGGAGGTCACCGATCGCAGCGCCGCGATCGCCGCCTCGATCGACTCCTTGTCGCCGGCCGACAATTTGTCGCCGGCCTCGGTCACGCTTTTCTCGGTGGAATGGATCAGCGCGTCCGCATGGTTCCTGGTTTCGACGAGCTCGCGACGCTTCTTGTCCTCTTCGGCGTGGGATTCGGCATCTTTCACCATCTTTTCGATGTCGGCGTCGTTCAAGCCGCCCGAAGCCTGGATGCGGATCTGCTGTTCCTTGCCGGTCGCCTTGTCTTTGGCCGAAACGCTGACAATGCCGTTGGCGTCGATATCGAAGGTGACCTCGACCTGGGGAACACCCCGCGGCGCCGGCGGGATGCCGACCAGATCGAACTGGCCGAGCAGCTTGTTGTCCGCAGCCATTTCGCGCTCGCCCTGGAACACACGGATGGTGACCGCGGTCTGATTGTCCTCGGCGGTGGAAAAGACCTGGCTCTTCTTGGTCGGGATCGTGGTGTTGCGGTCGATGAGGCGCGTGAACACGCCGCCCAGCGTCTCGATGCCGAGCGACAGCGGCGTCACGTCGAGCAGCAGCACGTCCTTCACTTCGCCCTTCAAAACGCCGGCTTGAATCGCGGCGCCGACCGCCACGACCTCGTCGGGGTTGACCGAGCGGTTCGGTTCCTTGCCGAAGAACTGCTTCACGGTCTCGATCACCTTGGGCATACGGGTCATGCCGCCGACCAGGATCACCTCATTGACCTCGGAGGCCTTGATGCCGGCATCGCGCAAGGCGTTGCGGCACGGCTCGATGGTCCTCTGGATCAGCTCGTCGACGAGGGCTTCGAGCTTGGCGCGGGTCAGCTTCACCGCGAGATGCTTCGGTCCGGTGGCATCGGCGGTAATGAACGGCAGGTTCACTTCCGTCTGCATCGTCGAGGAGAGCTCGATCTTGGCCTTTTCCGCCGCCTCCTTGAGGCGTTGCAGCGCCAGCCGGTCGCGGCGCAGGTCGATGCCCTGCTCCTTTTTGAACTCGTCCGCGAGGTAGTCGATGATGCGGCTGTCGAAATCCTCGCCGCCGAGGAAGGTGTCGCCGTTGGTCGACTTCACCTCGAACACGCCGTCGCCGATCTCGAGGATCGAGATGTCGAAGGTGCCGCCGCCCAGATCATAAACCGCGATGGTGCCGGTACCCTTCTTCTCGAGACCGTAGGCGAGCGCCGCGGCGGTGGGCTCGTTGATGATGCGCAGCACCTCGAGGCCGGCGATCTTGCCGGCGTCCTTGGTGGCCTGGCGCTGGCTGTCGTTGAAGTAGGCGGGCACCGTGATGACGGCTTCGGTCACCGGCTCGCCGAGATAGGCCTCGGCGGTCTCCTTCATCTTCTGCAGAACGAAGGCGCTGATCTGCGCGGGCGCATATTTCTTGCCGCGCGACTCGACCCAGGCGTCGCCATTGTCGCCGGCGATGACCTTGAAGGGGACCAGGTCCATTTCCTTCTTGACCATCGGGTCGTTCATGCGCCGGCCGATGAGCCGTTTGATGCCGTAAAAGGTATTTTCGGGATTGGTGACCGCCTGCCGCTTCGCCGATTGACCGACCAGCCGCTCTTCGGAATCCGTGAAGGCGACCATCGACGGCGTGGTCCGCGCTCCTTCGGTATTTTCGATGACCTTGGCGTTCTTGCCTTCCATCACGGCGACGCAGGAATTCGTCGTGCCAAGATCGATGCCAATGACTTTTGCCATGTTTACCCTCTTGCCAGCAGATCCGCAGGCCCATAAGTGGCGCCTTGCAAGACCCCGATCTCAAAGTTTTGCCCGGCGCTGCGCCGCGCTCAGCTTATATATGACGGGGGTATAGGCGTCGCAAGGGCAGGAGAACCGGTTTTGACGCGCGAAACGGCGGACTTCTCCGGGCTTTTGCCCGGTTTTGGCGATGTGGAAGCGGCTGCCGCCCGGCTCAGCGGGTGGTCCGTGCGCACGCCGCTCCTCGAGGCGCAAAAGCTCGGCGCCCGGCTGGGCTATCGTCTTTTCGTCAAAGCCGAGTGCCTGCAGCGCACCGGCTCGTTCAAGTTCCGCGGCGCCTTCAACCGGCTCTCGGCCATGAGCGAGGTGGAGCGCCGACGGGGCGTCGTGGCGTTCTCCTCGGGCAACCATGCCCAGGGTGTCGCCTGCGCGGCCCAGCTTCTCGGCATCGGCGCCGCCATCGTCATGCCGGCCGACGCGCCGCACATCAAGATCGAGAACACGCGCGGCTACGGTGCCGAGGTCGTGCTCTACGACCGCTTCACGCAGTCCCGCGAGGACATCGCCGACCGCCTGGTCGCCGAACGCGGCGCGACCCTGATCCGGCCTTTCGACGATCCGCTGATCATCGCCGGACAGGGCACCGCCGCGGCGGAGGCGTTCGAGGATGCGGCGGCGCTCGGCATTGCCTTCGACGTGCTGGCGGCGCCGGCGAGCGGCGGCGGGCTGATCGCGGGCTGCGCCCTCGCCGGCGCCGCGCTGAGCCCGAGGACGCGCGTCTATTCGGTGGAGCCCCAGGGCCTCGACGACCATGCGCGCTCGCTTCGCGCCGGGCGTCGGCTCGGCCACGCCGCCGAGGCACACAGCATCTGCGACGCGCTTCAGGCGACGATGCCCGGTGAGATCACGTTTGCGATCTCCCGCCGTCTCCTCGCCGGCGGTCTCGTCATCGCGGACGACGAGGTGCGGGACGCCATGCGGGTGGCCTTCGCGGAGCTGAAGCTGGTGCTGGAGCCGTCGGGCGCCGCCGCCCTGGCCGCGGCTTTGGCGGGCCGCATTCCCGGGAAGAACGGTGCGGTCTGCCTCATCGCCTCCGGCGGCAATGTCGATGCCGGATTTTTTGCCGACGTGCTGAAGGGCTAGCGCCCGGGGAAGCCCCCTGCGGCAAGGGAGCCGCCTGCCCGCCCTTGACTCGGTCCGCATTTTAAATAACTATCCGGTCAGTCATTAATTCAGAGGGCTCCCATGGGATCCCCGGCTGCCCGCTGGCAACGCCGCAAAGAGGCGCGCCCTGCGGAAATACTCGGTGCCGCGCTCGCGGTCTTTGCCGAGCGCGGCTACGCCGCCACCCGCCTTGACGACGTCGCGCGCCGCGCCGGGGTGACGAAAGGCACGCTCTACCTCTACTTTCCGAACAAGGCAGAGCTGTTCAAGGCGGTGATTCGCGGCACCCTCGTGCCCGAATTGAAGCGTATCACCGCGGCTGCCGCCGAGGCTTCGCCGGTATCGATCGACCACATGATCGCCGATTTCGAGCGGCTCGCCCAATCGCCGCTCGGCGCCATCCCGAAGCTCGTGGTAAGCGAGGCGGCCAATTTCCCCGAGATCGCGCGCTTTTATCGCGACGAGGTGGTGGCGCGCGGTGTGGACGCAATCCGCGCCATGCTCCGGCGCGGCATCGACGCGGGCGCGTTCCGCGCGGTCGATCCCGAATACGCCGCCTATTGCGTGGTGGCGCCGCTCCTGCTTGGCGTTTTGTGGAATCATTCGCTGGGCCAGGTCGCGGACGACCCGCTCGACCTCGCCGCGCTCTGCCGCACTCACCGCGATCTCCTGCTGCAGGGGCTCCGGCCCCGGCCGGTCTCGTCATGAAGCGCATTGTCGTCGCCATCGCGGCGCTCCTCGTCGTCACCGGCGGCGGCTACCTCCGATGGCGGCAACTGACCGCCTCGGCGGCACCCGAGCGCCTCGAGCTCTACGGCGACATCGACGTGCGCCAGGTCGATCTGTCGTTCAAGGTGGCCGGCCGCATCGCCAGGCTCCATGTCGATGAAGGCGACCGGGCGAGACGAGGCGAGGTCCTGGCATCCCTGGAGCAGAGCTATTTCGACGACGATTTGCGTCTCGAGCAGGCGCGTCTCGCCGCGCTCGCCGCCAATCTCCTGAAGCTCAAGCACGGCAGCCGGCCCGAGGAGATTGCCGAGGCGCGCGCGGCGCTCGCCGAACGCAAGGCCAGCCTCGCCAACGCCGAGATCAACTTCGCGCGTCAGCACGATTTGCTGCGCAGCCACGTCACCTCGCAGCAAAATTACGACAATGCCGCGATGACGCTCCACACGGCCGACGCGCAAGTGAAGTCGGCGCAGGCGGCGCTCGATCTCGTCATCGCCGGGCCGCGCCGCGAAGACATCGACGCGGCCGAGGCGCAGTTCGATACCGAGAAGGCGCAGCTCGTCGAGATGGAGCGCCGCCGAGCGGACGCCGATCTCGTGGCGCCGAGTGACGGCATCGTGCTGACCCGGGCGCGCGAAGCCGGCGCGATCGTGCAGCCCGGCGACACGGTCTTCACCCTGACGCTCGATCGCCCGGTGTGGGTGCGCGCCTATGTCGACGAGCGCGATCTCGGCCGCGTCACACCCGG
>Ga0123356_10008304_pt1 | contig 10331 bp, 1 predicted proteins | sample TergutEmb28metaG_2_FD_92546 | JGI IMG/M metagenome (GOLD analysis project Ga0123356, IMG submission 92546) | Embiratermes neotenicus P3 segment gut microbial communities from Petit-Saut dam, French Guiana - Emb289 P3 | ecosystem: Host-associated > Arthropoda: Insects > Digestive system > Gut ... | reverse complement strand
TAAATCGGTTTGCATGACCAAATAAGCTTAAAAATTTAATTATTTAAATATTTTTCGGAGGAGATTATGTTTAAGTTAACGTCTAATACCTGGAAACTTTTTGTATCCATGGTTTTTGTTATCCCGCTATTTTTTACAACTTGCGAAATGCCGCTTGGTATGGGAACACCTATAGATTTTGAACCGCCGGTTCTTACTATCGATCCGGGGCCGAACCCAAGATATGTAACTGCGAGTACTGTCATTACAGGCAGCGCTACAGATAACGTTGGCGTTGACAGAATCGTTGCGATCGAACAATCCGAGAACCGTGTTTTAGGAAACGCAGTAATCGTAGGTAACCGCTGGTCTATGACGTTAAATTTAACAGATAATGATAACGGTAAACGCCTTCTTGTAAGATTTGAAGCATACGACAGAGCCGGAAATTGCGGTGAAGAATCGATACAGGAACTTACAATAGTTGTTGATATACGTCCGCCGGTGTTTAGTAACGTGCAAATAAGACGTTCTGCTTCGCGTTTTACAACACTGGAATCACTTATATTCCTGCAAAACCTGGAACACTCCGATCCAAATGGATACCAGTTCCAGAATGTAGAAAGATATCAGAACGGCACATTTAATATTGGCGCTTCTGTTTTGGATAGTGAAACATCTATAGACAGAACCAGTATTAGATTAATGATCTACGATGCTACTCCCGGACGCGATGTTGAGGGTATGGAAGTTTTTAATAAAGCGCATACGTCGGGATCAATCTTTAATCCTGAATGGACAATAACTGAAAATGAATTAATTCGCGGCGGACTTGCGCAAAGCTGGAATTACGAAAGCATACTTGCAGCAAACGGCCGCCTCTATTTTCGCGTAACAGTAATTGCGCAGGACCTGGCAAAAAACAAAACAATTCGCGATGATTTTGGCTACTTCTGCCTTTACCGTTATGCAGATAATCCAAAAATTGTACCAAACACAAGTATAAGATACCTTGACCTTGGCACAACAATTCCTTTGGATATTTTTGATGATGACGCTCTTGAATTTGCCTATGCCGACCTTATTACATGGAATCAGTTCTGGGGCTCTGAGCACAACGGAGGAGACGTTAATGCAAATCAGGAGACCAGATTAAATAATATTTTTAACAAAATCGTAGCAGGTACACCGGTTGCCAACTTTAACGGCGGCTTTTTTACAAACCTTGCAATTAATGATCCGGATACAGCAGATGCCAATATAACAATACCTAACGAAGCTTTATTTTACGGTGACTATTATTTAATTGCATTTGCAAAAGATAAAAAATCTCCGCCTCATAAATTTGGTGACGCAGCAGAAATTACAGAAACCAGATCCGCTCCTGTCTGGACAAGGAGAATATGGGAAGTAACGATCGCAGACAGAAATGCTCCAATCATTGTAATAGATACAACACCTGGAACTGATGACGCTTTACCAGGCGCATCTACAGGTAATTCACCGGAAGAAAACACCTTTCCAGAATTATACGCAAATGGCGGCGGAACAAAAAAATATTTTAACATTAACGGTTATATTCTGGATGATGATGGACGCAGCCGCGGAGGTGTAGATCTTTTAAGAATGGCATGGATTCCGTATAACGAAAATGTTCCGGGATACCAGGAAAATGTCCTTGCTCAGGTAAGAGATGCGCTTCATGAGAATACTACTGCGGCTAACACAGCAATGGATAACCTTGGAGTTCAATACTGGACATTGTCTGACAGCACAAACTCAGCTCATAGCAGCTATTTTGTGGATGGAACAAATGAAAGTATTTCCACAACAACATTCAGAAAACAATCATTCAGAAAGCAGTTTGATATAATGGGCGGACAGGATGATCTTAAATCCGGATACAATAACTTTCACTACAACTGCTCAGGTTGCTCCGGCGGTATAAGTGAATGCCTTGAAAATGATCCAAAAGTCTTTGTTCTGTACGCAAGAGATATCGATGGAAACATCACCTACAGAAATATAAGGCTCTTAGGAAACAGAGCGCCTCCAAGATTAAATATTTATGACTTAACTATTTTAGCTGCAGAAGAAGGAGTATTTACAGGTGTTACGGATTTTTCCAACCAGGCTTTACATTACGATGCCATTGCAGGGTTAAACTATGATGAAACACATATAATGGCAGATCCTTTCCATGCCTATCCCAGAGGCACTACCCTTGTATTCCTTATCGAAGGCAATGAACAGGGCGGTCTTCCTGTTAACAATATAAGAATGCATGACAGAATCAAAGATGAATATACCGGGCATTACAGCAATGGATTAATGACCTATGTAACAAAACTGGACGGCGAAGATTCGCAAAAAATGTTCGAGTTTGAAGTAATAAATGAGCTTAATATTAAAAATTATATTCAGCGTACTGTAGCAGTAACTTCTTCTGCTCAGTTAAACGAAATAATCGCAGAGCAGACAAGCGGCACATACCCAAGAGGCGAAACAATAAATCTTAAAGCGCACTTTACAAATTCAGTAGTAGTTTTACCGGGAACAGGCGGAGCAAGACCTGTTCTGCATATAAGATATCAAACAATGGGTGGTTGGGTGCATGTAGCAGTTCCTTATTCCGGAGAGTTTAATGATCCTTCCATGTATTTGGACTTTGACTGGGATGTTCCTAACGGAGCGCTTGGTTTACTAGAAACATACCAGACAGGAGTAACATGGTGGCAGGAAGACGGCAGAACTATTGACCGGCCTATTTCTTTAATAAGCGGAAGCGATATTAGAGATGCTGCAAGCGACAACATACGCGCATTTATGCCGCCGGAAATCCAGTGGACATTGGCAAATACACTGCATTACCGCAAGCAAATACGTATGGATGGTCTTTCACCAACACTGGAAGGTATTGCGATAACCGGAAAAGCAATTAACGATGATGATAAATATTATTTTAAACACGGAGAAACCATAACATTCACTTTAACAATGGAAGATAACTCATTTAAAACTCAGAACAATCAAATACGTCCTGATCATGAAACTGTTTCTCCTCCAAATCCAAGATTAGTTTTCCGTATTATCGAAGAAGGCGGAAGCGATCTTGGCAGAGACTTCCTTGCAAATTATCTGCGCCCGGCTGGAAACCGCGGAATGGTATTTACTTTCCCTCTTACTTCTTTAAGTGTAGAACCTTCCTGGTTTGTAAATGCTGCAAGAGCAGGAACAATCGTAGTTACCGGAGTTAATACAGACCAGGGCAGTATAACCGATCCTGTCGGAAATGAACTGGATATAACCGGAATTAGCGGTAAAGTTTCTCATACAATGCATATAGACTTAAGAAGACCTGGAACATCTGAACCGCAGATAAACGGTATTCCGCCAATAGCTGTTCCTCTTGGCACTCCTCCTGCTGACGGAGAAATAAATTACTACACAAAGAACCCGACACTAACAATGCCGCCGGCAGACGGTCCAGGTGTTGAACCATTTGGCGTAAATATGGCTTATTCAATGAATGGTTTTGAATGGGTAGAGTTCCCAAATGTACGCGAAGGCTGGACAACAGATAATTCAGGCGCAGTAATTATAAACAGCGGTAAGTGGATATTCAGAACACGCCAGATAGATAAAGCCGGAAACGAAGGGGATCAATTTATATACAACCTGGAAGTTAACGGCGAGTTCCCTCGCATTACAGAAATAAGGTCGACAAGTACAGACGGGTTTTATATACCTACTGTGGTGGGACCTGTTTCTACTCCGCCGACAATCAGGCTCTTCCTTGATTTTGCGCACAAAGTAAAAACAATTGATACAAACAATGCGTATATTATTGTTGCGGATGCAAAGAGAGACCTTGCAGCTCTTAATACTGCACTCAACGCATTCGGCACATTAACCGCATTAAAAAATCATATAGCAACATTGGATGATGTTGATATTATTCATCCGGTTGCAATTACAGATCCTAATGGCAGTTTCTTCCTTGAGTTCGAATGGCGTCCTGTCTTAAAAGAAATGTCCGATGGAATAACAATTGCTAAAATTAAATTATATGGCGGCGTAGAAGACATTTACGGCAACGAAGGAGACGACAGCACAGCGGCTCTTGCCTACCCCGGAGCAGTATCAATGGCTCATATTGATGACAAGGGAGCCAGCGCGCCATACACAAGAACGAACCTTAACGGCGTTGGTATAAAAGTATTTACAATTCCGCCGCGCCTTGTCGCAAGTACTCCGGGTAATGCATATGGCAATGTAACATCCCCGACTGCAGTACTAAGCGGAAGACGCGATACAATTACATTAACATTTAATTCGGCAATGCAAAAAGGAATGGGCACTATAATCATAAGACCGCGTGAATGTGACGGCATTAATGACGCAGCGGGATCATGCCCGTACGGCACAGCTCACACAGTAAATTGCCGTAACATGATTCCAATTCCGCCTGTGTTCCCAATGGACAATTATTACCAGGAAGAACAAGTTATGGTAGGCGGCGACCTTGTAACCATACGTTATCCTGTAGAAAGTTTTTATGATGTATACAATAAATTGGACGATGCAGGCAAAAAAACTGTACTTAGAGACAGGTTGGGATTGTATTCCAATGAGGGACAGTCTGAATCAGGTTCGGGAACATTTGATGATCCTACTTTGCACGCCAGAACAGCATTATTTGTAGGACCATATATTTTAACAACACAGGGACTTGTTCCAGGAGCTGGTTTTACAGGTGAAGGCACCGGGACTCCAGTGTTAGTAGAAGACGGGAAAAATTCCTACTATGAGATTGACGATGAAGAAGTTGATAACCCTGGCTGGTTTAAAATGGGATCTGCCTCAGATCCCAATCCATTTATGGTTCCCAATATAACAGGTAAATTTGTACTTGATTACCAGTTTGCAATCTGCGAAACAATCTGGAGTTATGATGCAAGCGGCAATCTAGTAACAGGAACTGTTATTCATGGAGGAACAAATGTTGCTGAAAATGTAACATTATGGAATCAAGCACAACCTGCTACTCCAACCGCAAATAATCCATTTAAAAGAGATGTGGTTCTTAGAATCCGTAACGCGCTTAGCAGAGCAAAATTTAGATGGCAGGAAATGGAAGTAGCTTCCAGTAATATTTCTATTAACAATGACGGTGACAGAAGAACTGTTACAATAAAACTTGAATATCCATTACCAAAAGGAATGAGGTGGGATATTTCCTGGTCACAACAGGCGCTTTTAAATGAAGCGGGAGTTGTTGCTGAAGTAGATCCAAACTGGTGGTTCTGGACAGACGGAGTACAGGAACCTGTAATCCGCGTAGATCGCAAGAGTCTGGATCACAGAGAACAAGTTCCTAAAGGAAACTTAAATTTTTTCCACGATCCTCCAACAACAGTAGGTACTGTCAGTCTAACAGGAGGTGGTAGCTCACAGAATTTTGACACATTAAATTACAGGTATGAATCTGAAACTCCGGGAGCTGTAATCACAGTAGGAGAATGGAGAGGAGATCAGCGAGCTACAAACATGAGCGCGCAGATGGCATGGGATGGAACTGTAAATGGAATAACATGGCCAAATGCATGGAATGCCTCTCACGCTACCTTCCCAGTCTCTAATGGAACATGGATTAGACCAAATATTTTACAAAGAACCATAACAGGAAGGTGGCTTAATGCTGCAAATGATACAACTAATAGACCTCAACCTGCCATTATTTACTACGAAAAAGAAAATGATGAACTTGTAAGACGTCAGGGTCAGGGGAACTTAAGGTTAATTCGTTCCTACAACAGAGATATTAAACGCGATGAGTTAAATAATATTACTCTTAATGCATCATTAACTGCACGTTCGGCAGGCATAACGGGAATCCCTCGTTTAATGGCAAGTAAAAACTATGTTGTTGCTCAGGCAGTAGCTCCGCACGGCGGATTAATAACAGACGTAAATAGCACAAACAGCAATAAAAAAGCCGCAAAGGGATACGAAGGAATATTTAAAACCATAGTGGCACTTAATTGGGCAAATGGATCAAATGACAATCCTACTTTTAACAACAATAGTAATGCTTGGGTAAAAATAGGCGGCTCAACAAATCCTGATGGTTCATCGTCAGTGCCAGGCTTCCCATTACTAATGGGCAGCGGCGATTTACGATATGTCAGAACGATGGCATTAAATACATCAAACAACCAGAGGGTATGGATTAGTACAGAAGTTGTATCTCCTATGTATGCTAGATTCTGTTCAAGAAAAGATGGCTCCAGCTTATTATCTCAGCCATGGACATTAACCGGAGATGTTGGTCCATATGTCAGCGGAGGTTATGGAGAGTTAACCTACAGTTATGGTCAGGACAGAAGGAATTAGGGTAAAAATATGAAAAACAAAACAACAATTTTATTATTAGTATTCGCGGTAATTGCTGCAGGTATTTTTTCCTGTGACGTTTCACTTGGAGAAAGACTTAACCTGGAAGGTCCTATTGTAGAAATACATACTCCGCTATCGCGGCAGGCTGTAGACGGAACTTTTTCCATGTCTGGAACTGTTAATGCAAAAAACAATTCTACTATAAAAGAAGTTCTTGTTAAAATAAGGTATAATCAGGAAATTCCAGGCAAACCAGGCGAATTCGAAAATATCGAACACAATGTGCAATGGCGTTACAGAAACTCTGTCTGGGAAGTCTCCGGTAACAGAGGAGCTAGCTGGCAGCCTGTACCGTCTGTAACAATAGACGAAATCGAAATAACGCCTAAATGGATTGGTGATAACAAAAGCGCAAGCTGGGAACTCCCAATCGACATGAAACTGTTCGGTTCCAATCTTGAAGATGGTCAGTATCAGTTTAGTGTTACAGCCTGGGACAATGCAGATAACTCCGATGACAATTCATTCAGAACCCGAATGGTAATCCTTAATAATTCTGATCCAAAAGTAGAAATATTTATTCCGGAACTTTATGATAAATCTGACCTTGGAGACACAAGTTCTGAATTGTATAAATTCCACCAAATTAATGATAACGATGAAGAAGCTATAAAAACCAGACGCACTGCGGCAAATATTGGTAAATTCGTAACAGGACCTATGACGCTGCAATTCCAGATTGACAGCACTGCAGATATCTGGGCAATTGACATAAGGTTTTATGAATTTGATAAGGACTGGAAAGAAACGGATAAAGAAAACTATATTTATAAATTCCAGATAAATGATTTTGACAAACGTCCGACAGTACCAAATGTAGAAGATACATTGCATCCATTCTACAAGCTGGACATTCGTGATTTAACAAGCAGCACCTTCTTAAATAACAATATATCTTCGATCGGTACAGGCCGCCTGGAAGAATTGAAAAAAAGTATTACAGAAAAAACTACATTACGGGTAGTTGTACGCTGTATTGACTCTTCCGGAAGAGAACCAGGAAAAGAAGACGAAGAAGAAGTCGAAGAAAGAGACCATGGTTTCTTTATCTACTGGCCCAAAGCAGATATTCCCTGGCTTGAACTCCCGGCAAATTTATTAAATACTCACCCTGCAACAGTACCGGATCCAGAAAATTATAAGCTGTATACAATGTATCCAACAACTGTAGTACCCATAAAAGCATTTGATAATAATGGTGTAGAAAAAGTCGAATATAAAGTTTTCACGGTAAATCCTGATACAGGTATTATTGGCGCACAGTATGGCGCTACCCAAGAAGAAAGAGACGAGAGTGAACCAAGAATTTTTTCATTTTCATTCTCGGCTCCTACACCAGTTGTAAGCGGTCATTATTATCTGGAAGCTACTGTTTTTGATAATCATGCAGGAGCAGCCAAAAAATCAGATACTTTTACAGGATACTTTGTAGTAGTTGATATCAGCTATCCGGAAATTGACCCTCCACAGGAACCGTTAGCTTCAAATCCATTATTTATGCATATTAAAGCAGATCCAAATATTACAAACCCTGGTATCGAAGACTGGTATATCGATATCCGCGGTTTTGCATATGATAATTTCAGGATAAGAGATGTATCAATGGCGTGGATAAACCCAAGGTCTGCCGGTTACGCTGCAATGAGCCAGCTTGCCTTCTTCCGTGACAGCAAATACGGAGATACAGCAAAAACTATTGGCGCTACTACTCTACCGGCAGAAACATACGGCTGGTTTGTTGCAAACGCAGTTACTCCAGGAAAAGATCATGGGTTTGATTTAAATTATCCTAACCTTGTATGGTTTATGGATCTAACTCCGGATGCAGAAGCAGCACCTGTAGACAGAGATGGTGTTGTGTATAAAGAGTATGAGTACAGCAAAAAAATATACTTAAAAGATTTGGATATTGGTCCCGGCATGATGTGGACAAATTCAAACAGAGACACAATGGTTCAGGTTCCGTTGAACATGACCAATCAGGAAAAAGAAGCCAACAAAGATTTAATAATGAGCTACTTAAAGAGCCAGGTCTTTGTATTAAAAGCAACTGATAATGACGGTAAAGCTACCATTATTATCTGGTCACCGCAGGGAGATTCAAGACCGCCATCAATAAGAATAAATAATAAAGCAAATAATGGTGTTGGTATCCAAAGATGGAATACTGTAACCAGCTCATATGGTCCAATAACTTATCTGTCACTTGACGGAGATGATGCTCACCTGGAGCAATTTAACGAAAGGGACAAAATAATTATTACAGGAACATGGGAAGAAGATTCTGCCGGTTCTTCAATACCTAACTTTGAAGATAGTTTCTTAAAAGAAAACTTAAGGATTTCTGTTAATAACATAAATGTACCAAAAGAAATTTTTTATAACGATCTATCAAAAACCTCCGGCACCTGGAGGGTTGAAGTAGAAGTACAGCCGGAAACTGCAGGACAGGGTGTTATAAAACCTGGAAACCTGATAGACACTTTGGTAATATATGCTAACTTTATAGACCTTGGCGGAAACCCAAGTGAACATACTGCTTCATGGCTTGTAGAAAGCCAAAGATTGCGCTTATTAAGAGTTGGAAGTAATACCTCCGATGGATTTTTTAAAGAAGGCGATTCAATGGAAATTTTCATTGAATTCAATAAACCGGTAAAACTGGTAAATCCAGCGGCTCCGCCTCAATTAGCTCTTAATACTACGGGAGGCGCAATAGGCGTTGCCACATATGATATTACTAATCCTGGTTATGTCGCTGAAGGAAGCGTACGGCAATATTTTAAGTACACGGTAGTCTCAGGACAAACATCAGATCATTTACAGGTAACAGGTATCAGCGCTTCAGCACAGTGGGAATCCACTGTGGATGATGACACCATAATTGTTTCAGAAACTTCTGCAGATTTACTTAACAAACTTCCTGTATCAACTGATCGTATAGGTAATACATCAGAATATATGAGATCGCTTATGGGAGCCAGAACTTTCAGAATAGATACTATTCCTCCCCGCGCACCTGCTGTTACAAGCGTACCGGCATCAGGTTTCATGAGAATAGGTGAAACTCTGTTTATTACTCTGGCATTTACAAATCTTGACGGCAGTAATGATCTTATAATGTTTGATAACGAAAGTCCTCCCGCTCTTATGTTAAACATAAGAAATACAAGCGGAGGAGACACAAGAACCGGTATAACCACAGAAAACGTATCAGTTCAAAGTAACAGACTTGTTTTCTCCTATACCATAAAAGTAAATGACTATTCAGGTAATGCACCTGGAAGTATTGGTCAGGTTCAAATTACCGGTATAAACAATAATACTATATCGGATCTTGCCGGAAACCTTCTTACAGATACTTCTACAATAATACGAACATTAACAGGTCTTACTGTTGACTCAATACTGCCAAATCCGCCGGGATTAAGAATAGTAAGTAATGATACAGGTTCCTACATAAGTGTTGGTGAATCTAACGGCCCTACAGACCCATGGACTAATTTTACCAGTCCGCCGGGACTAAATGACCTTGGAACAATCTTTTTTAGAAACCTGGAAATAGAAGTAACTTTACCGTCTCAAACTACCGGAAAAGCAATGGAGCAATTCATTGAATATTCGCTTAATAATGGAAGAACATGGAACCAGTACCCTGAGAATCCTTCTACTCCATTAGTAAGCCCCATACTGATTCCAATAGAAAGTAACGGTTTAAGTCAGGTTTCTCTCCGCCTGGTTGACAGAGCAGGGAATCAATCCATGTGGGCGCAACCAATTTCCTTTGTTTGGGATGACGGCGCACTCCTTGAGTTAATGACAACATCTGCCTCTAACGGAGTTAAAACAAATACTATTCTTGCAGGACTAGATCGCCTGGATGTTATTCCAAT
>Ga0123356_10008303_pt1 | contig 10331 bp, 9 predicted proteins | sample TergutEmb28metaG_2_FD_92546 | JGI IMG/M metagenome (GOLD analysis project Ga0123356, IMG submission 92546) | Embiratermes neotenicus P3 segment gut microbial communities from Petit-Saut dam, French Guiana - Emb289 P3 | ecosystem: Host-associated > Arthropoda: Insects > Digestive system > Gut ... | reverse complement strand
TGAAGTCTACGCTTCCGCGGATTGTTTTGCTTTTCCTTCCGGAACAGAAACTTTTGGCAATGTTGTTCTGGAAGCTATGGCTTCCCGTCTGCCTGTTGTAGGAGTTAATTCCGGCGGCGTTACAGATTTTCTTTCGCATGACCAAAATGCGCTGCTCTGCGCTCCGGAAGATGCTTTAAATTATACGAATAATCTTATTTCGATTATGGAAGATTCCGGTTTGCGTGACAGGCTTGCGGAAAACGCCTACAAGACTGCTCTTTCTAAAAACTGGAATTCCATCTTTGATGGTCTTGTAGATGTTTATATCGATGTTATTGAAGGATACAGACGGCATACTTCACAGCGTATAGCGGGCGATTTTATTCCGCGGGGCAGACAAAAACATGTAAAGAAACGGTTTAATCCTTTTAATGCTCTATTGGCTTCTGTGTTAAGTTTTGTGTTAGGCGGTTTTCTCAATCTTCAATAGGAGCGGGATCGTTTACTTGTCCGTAATATAATTCTTTTGGCTGCACTCTTATTTTTAATTTTTTTTCCATTGATGCTAATAGAAACATTTGCGTTTCATCACCTATTGTAATCATTGTTCCGCGCTTTCCGGCGCGTCCTGTTCTGCCGCAGCGATGAATGTAAACTTCACTGTCCGCCGGGACATCCAGAGCGATAACATGAGTAATGCCGGGAATATCAAGACCGCGGGCAGCGAGATCTGTACAAACAAGAACATTAACTTTTCCTGTCCGGAATGAATCAAGGGCAACCTTGCGTTCCTGGCTTGCTAATGGCTTTTTACCGGTTTTTCCAAAAAGCCCCGCCGCGTTTACATGATGATGCTGCAGCCGCGAAAGAACCAATGCCGCTTCGTCGCCTTTACTTGTAAATACAAGCGTTTTAAAGCGTGACTTTTTTCCTTTTAGCGCGGCTATTAGTGAACGTAATGTTTGGTCTTTACGTCTTTTTTCGCTGAATATTGCCCAGTGTTCTATTTTATCCCGTAATATTTCATTAGCGTCTGATTCTATAAACGGGATTTCCGGCATGTTGGATATTACGCTTAATGAATCTAAAAGTTTTTCCCTGTTTTTTTTATTCATTGTCGCGGAACAGGCGGTAATTATCAGATTAGTATTGGTTCTTTTTATATCACGTCCGATTAATTTTAACAGTTCTCTGGTTTCGTCTAACATTTCATCACTGACAAGGCGATCAGCTTCATCCAAAACAAGGAAACGCAAACTACTAAATTTGATAATTCTTTTTTTTGCCAGAACTAAAAGCCTGTTAGGATTCCCCACAATAATGGCTGGTTTTGTTTTTCTTAAGTTTTCTATTTGACGTTCAATATTAACGCTGCCGATTAACAATGAAGATTGAATATCAGTATCCTTTAATAAAAAATCAAGCTCGCCTTTAATTTGAGTGCATAATTCCAATGTAGGAGAAGTAATTAATAATTCCGCGCCTTCATGAGAGGACTTTTCCAGCATCTGTCCCAATAAGGGCAGGAGATACGCGAATGTTTTCCCTGTTCCCGTAGCTGACGCGAAAAAAACACTTTCTCCCGACATTAAAAGCGGAATTATCTTGCTTTGTATATCAGTCGCGTCTCTTATATTCCGCTCTTCCAGCTGCTTTATAAAATCCGGAGCAGCGCCCAGTTGGTTAAAATTATTTGTCATAAGTTTATTCATCAATTTTATTTATTAAAAGTTTATTTATACGGTTACCGTCTTTTTCTGTTACCTTGAATCTGTAACCTTGATACTCAAGACAGTCTCCGACACGAGGAAGTTCTTCCGCAAGGTGCAGTATTAGGCCGGCAAGAGTATGGAAATCACCTTCTTCGCCAAGGCCAGAAAGAGATAAAACTTTTGCCGCGTCATCAATATTTAACGCGCCGTCAGCAATCCAACTGCCGTCTTCCTGAAGGATTATCGGTTCTTCATTCGCGACAGGTATGGAAAGTTCGCCTACAATTTCTTCTACCAATGCTGTAATGGAAATTAATCCGGCAAGCCCGCCGTATTCATCCATAACAAATAAAAAATCTGATTGTCCCTGCTTAAAAGATTCAAACGCTTTTATTGCAGGCATGGTTTCGGGAACAAATTGCGCCTTTTTTATTATTGAGCGTAACTTCTGGCCAAGTATAATATCTTCCAGATATACTGCTCCGATAATTTCATCCGGACTCGCGTTTACTACCGGGAAACATCTCTGGTCGCGGTGTTCTATAGCTTTTATTTTTACTTCTTCGTAAGGAGTATTAATGTCCAGCCATTGAATTTCGGAACGATGTGTCATAAACGCGCCTACAGGACGATCACCAAGATAAAAGACACCTTCTACCATTGTGCGTTCCTTGCTTTCTACAATGCCTGACTTTTCACCTTCCAGAAGAGTGTTTCGAAGTTCATCCTGAAGCTCTTCTTCTGTTATATTATTATCATCAATTTCCGGACGAATCTTTGCGTTAAAAAATGAAGCGAACTTTACAGCCGGCAATGTAAAGGGAATTACAGGTATAGCTAATATTTTCATTACCGGAAGGAGGATCGCAGCTATTTTTTCCGGCTTGGTGCGGGAAATCAATTTTGGAAGAGCGTCGCCAAAGAATGTAATTACAATTCCTATAATTAATGCTGACAATATAAAAAATAATATCAGATGATACCGGACATAATACGCTAATGTATAATTAATTATTGTATATGTAGCGAATAAAGCCGCGAAAACTTTCATTATATTGCTCCATAAATGGCACGCAAGCAATATGTTATGCGGGTTTTCCTGTGTTTTTAAAACAGCCTTGTATCGTAAAGCGCGTTCTTTTTCCAGGCGTGTTTTTCTGCATAAATTAAAAGCAGAATTAAAAAGGGAAAAAAAACCGCTAAACAATATTAATGTGAATGTAATTATAATAAAAACAGCTAAATATGACCCCATGTTAGTTATCAATCTCCGAACGGTTAAGCGGTCTTGTGATTGTAAGTACGTCCTGCGCTGTTTGCGCCATTTTTATTTTTCCGTCCGGAGTATATTCGCCAAATATCTGTACAATAGGGAAACGGGGATTTTCCGGATTCACATCAACTACCTGTCCTTTTTTCCCGTTTGATAATAATACATAAAGACCAATTGGATAAATCGACAATGAAAGAACAAGCGCCCGTACTATTGTATCATCATATTGTTTGCCTTCGTTTTTTAAAAGTTCAAGCATTCCTGTATAACCGTCTTTCGCTTCTTTATGCGGCCGTCTGGAACTGAGCGCTTCATAAGAACAGGCGACGGCTACTATCTTTGAATACAGGCTGATTTTTTCTCCGTTTAAACGCCGGGGATAACCTGTTCCGTTTTCCCGTTCATGATGTTCAAGAGCGCACAAACATACAGGAAGCGGAATGTCAAAGGATTTTAACAGGCTGTAACCAAGTATTGGGTGGGTTAAAATCGCTTTTTGTTCTGCGGGGTTAAGAGCTCTCTGACTAAGGTAAATAGTTGCCGGCAGTTTTAACATTCCTACTTCATGTAATAAAGCCGCGGCTCCCAATTCCAATAAACGATAGATTGGAAGCTTCAGGTATGTTCCGATTATTATCGCAATTATAGCGGATCGTACTGAATGGGTAGCAAGGTAATTTTTATCCGGCGCCGGTTCGATGTTTTTTAATACCCTCATAAGGAAACGGCGATCGTCTTTTATAAAATCTACCATGTCTTTGATCTTATCTGTAATTAATTTATATTCCATTTCTCCTGATACTGTAGCTTTAATGAACATATTTTCTACATAAAAAATCATGCTGGAATAAAACTTTTCGGCTTTTTCCAATTTGTCGCTGTCTGATTGCTGTGAAAGTCCTATTGAGCCGGCATCGGCAATCGTTGTATCTGAATCTCCTGCTGCTGAATATTCACTTTTCGATACGCCTTCGCTGTGTATAGATTTAAAGTTCCATTTTTCCAGGAGATGGAGTAAGTCTTCAGTAAATGGCATTTCCGGAGCTGTTATGATAAATCCATTGTCCAGATAGGTATTTTTCGTGAAAAAGCTGTCGGGTTGTATTTCTTTTAATAAATAATTGGTCATCCAGCTCCTCCAGGCTATTTATGTAAAAGTTTTACATTGTTGACGCAAAATAGTCTTTCTTCTATTATAATATAACCTATGAAATTTAAATTTCTGATAATCGCTCTTAGTATTATAATCATAATAATCATATTGGTCACTGCCTTGCTGCCATTATTTCTTCCAGAGCCGGATTTAGCGGTAAATTTCCGGTTTTTATCGTTACCGCTTATGATCTTCATGATTCTGCTCCTTGTCAGCATGGGGATATTTTTCTTATTTAATTATCGGCTTCTTTCGCTTCTTGAGCGAGAGGATTGGCCTGCTTTGGCGTATTATTTGGAGAATAAGATTTTCATAAAAAAACGGTATAGTTCCCGGAATGTACGGCTTTTAGCCAGTTCATACCTGGTTATCTCTGATTTTCATTCAATTTTAAAACTGGAAAATAAGGCGCAGCTTATTAAACCTTCTGTTATAGGTAAAAGCGTCCTCATTTTTGGCGCCGCCAGAATTTTAATTGGCAACCATAAAGAAGCGGCTGCCTTCTTTAAAACACATATGGAAAAGATTAAAAGAAAAGACAAACAATGGACACATTGGTTTTATGGTTTTTCCAATTTACTGGCAGGGAATTTTGAGGCAACTGAGCCGGAATTTTCATCATTGGCTGTTTCTTCCAATGATGCCCTTATTTCCGGTCTTTCAGCGTATTTCCTTCATAGTTCGCTGGAAAAAAACTCATTAAAACCCGAGGAATGCCGGGATACCGCTGAATACGGCCGTAAGAGAGTTGTAAAAGCGCTTAAGAATGCTGATAACTGGGATAGGGAAATAAAGAAAACAGGAACCGATATCCACATCGCTATAATAAGAAAATATATCGATGAAGCCGGAAAATGGATTTTTGACGAGTAGGCGCAGTTAATGAAAAATATTGATAAATCTACAAAGCTGGATAATGTTTGTTACGATATACGAGGGCCTGTACTTAAAGAAGCCAAACGGCTGGAAGAAGAAGGGTTTAAAGTTACTAAATTAAATATAGGCAGTCCCGCTGCTTTTGGTTTAAACACACCGGACGAAATTGTCCGCGATATAATTGTTAATTTACCTAACGCCCAAGCCTATGGCGACTCACGCGGGCTTTTTTCCGCCCGTAAAGCTGTAATGCAGGATTTTCAATCCAAGGGTGTAATGGATGTAGGTATCGATGATATTTTTATCGGTAATGGAGTAAGCGAACTTATATCGATGTCAATGCAGGCTTTACTGGATTCCGGGGACGAAGTTCTAATTCCAATGCCGGATTATCCATTATGGACAGCGGTTGTTACTCTTTCCGGAGGCAAAGCAGTTCATTATCTCTGCGATGAATCTTCCAGTTGGAATCCTGACTTAAATGATATCCGCTCTAAGGTCACACCTAAAACAAAAGCAATTGTTGTTATTAATCCGAATAATCCGACCGGCGCTGTTTATGACCGGAGTACTCTGGAAGGTGTCGCTAAAATCGCGAGGGAAAACGAACTAATTGTATATGCCGATGAAATCTACAGCCGCATAACTTATGACAACGCAGAGTTTATTCCCATGTCTACCATCGCGCCGGATATTCTTACAATAAGTTTTGACGGTTTATCCAAAGCATGGCGCGCTGCCGGTTTCCGCGCAGGATGGATGGTTCTTTCCGGTAATAAAAAAATCGCCGGCGATTATATCGAAGGGCTTGATATGCTTGCTAATATGCGCCTGTGTCCCAATATGCCTTCTCAAATGGGCATACAAACCGCGCTTGGCGGTTATCAAAGTATCAAAGATCTGCTTCTTCCCGGCGGACGTTTACTGGAACAAAGAAACACAGCCGTAGATTTAATAAATAAAATCCCCGGTCTTTCATGTGTAAACCCCATGGGCGCTCTTTATTGTTTTCCAAAAATCGATACAAAAAGATTTAACATAACCAACGATGAAAAATTTATGTTTGACCTTGTACGCGAGCAACGCCTTCTTCTTGTTCAAGGCACAGGTTTTAACTGGAAAGAACCCGACCATTTCCGCATTGTCTTCCTGCCTGACAAAGATACTTTGGCAGACGCGATAAAGCGCCTGGGTGTGTTTTTGGAAAGTTATAAGCAGGGGTAATGATTAGTTACTAATGACTAATGACTAATGTGTAGTGATTAATTAGTAATTATATGCTGGTAAAAGTACTTAAAATGTGATTTAATATACTAATAATGTAAAAATACGCCTAAGTTATATTTTGCCCGCCGCTGTACAGAGAGCGATTGAATGTAAAATTATCGAATAACAGGTTCGCGGTTAATGCTATTTTTATTATTTATCTGCTTGAACTACTAAAACCATATTACATTACCTTTATATACGTAAAGCAGAAAAAAACCGTACCCTTCATCAAAAGTAGCTTCAAAATATCATTTCGTATTAATTCGTGTTCCTTGTAAATATATCTGCCAGTTATAGGAATAATTGATAATTTATATTTAGTGCCTTCCCTAATTTTAAAGCACTTTGCTTTCCAATAGGTCTTCTTCCATTTTCCATATCAGAAATATGTCTTCTGGGAATACCAGTTAGTTCAGAAAGTTTATTTTGTGTAATATTCTCTTTTCCTCTTGCGCCTATAAGCATATTTGATGGCGTACGGTCAGCAAATAATCCCTTTGCGTCCATTAATTCTTGTTTATCATCTATAAGTTTACAACCATGTTTTTTAAGGTATTTTTTGATGTTATCCGCGTTTGACAAAGGACATGAAATATGAAAAGTCATATTACCTTTAATAGTACGATTAGATTTAATAAGGGGCTTTTTCATGTGTGCCAACATAGATTATCTCCACTAAATTAACTTTATTTTTATCAACTTCTTTCCAAACAGCAACATATGTAGGTTTACCTTTTTTTATATGACAATGATGACGATTATTAGGTAATTTACTGTAATTTGGCCAGTTCCCGCGAACCGGACCACTCTTTTCAATTTCTGCGATTAGTAATTCTGCTGCAGTTGCAATTTTCTTTGGCAAATTTTGTTTTATAAACTTTCTACGGTTGTATATTACTTGCCAGCTCATTGTATGCACTAATTATTAGTGCATAAATCATATAATGTCAAGGTGACCACACAAACAATAAATTCACCCCAGTGGCTGTGCTAATGTATGCTTTAATGAATTTTTTAAGGGGTGTCACGGTATGATTATTAAACAATAAATTTAACCCCGTAGATGTGCTAATGTATGCCCAATAATTACTTGAGGGGCCACCCATATACATAAAAAATAAATTTAACCCAGTGGCTGTGCTAATGTATGCTTTAATGATTGTTTTAAGGGGTGTCACAGTATGATTATTAACAATAAATTTAACCCAGTGGCTGTGCTAATGTATGCCTGTGCCAATGTATGCCCAATTATTTACTTGAGGGGTGTCGGCGGTAAAAAGTGCCGTGCTCCGCACGGTGCTTTTTGACCGGCCGACAGGACCCCAGTATAATTCTTTAGGCATACATTGGTACAGGCATACATTAGCAAAAAAAAAGACGATGTGCCTGGACGTCAGGGCTTTTGGCCCTATGCACACCGTCTGTAATTAGAGAGGTTATCCCTCCCGGTGCTTACATTATCGGCTCCCTATATACAAGACTTTAGCCCTAACTATCATTAAAAGAGGCAAAAAAGGCGCCAGATCATGTGTGTACTTAGTATGAAGAAGACCTCTCGCGGAGACGCAAAGGCGCAGGGGACGTGGAGCTTTTGTTCGAATTCTTATCTTTTTCATAAGAAATATCTTTAATTACTCATAGATTTTTAATTAATAATTTAAGAAATCGAGTTACTACTCTGCGAACTCTGCGGCTCTGCGCCTCTGCGAGAACTCTTCGGATAAGTAAACGCACATGGTGTCAGGCACCAGTTTTCCTTTTTCAGGCCTTTTTAAGTTGACAGTTGGCAATAACTGGGGTATCCTGAACCCATAAAATAACCCTATGGGAGGCCAGCAGATGGCAAAAGTTGAATTGAAAAGCATTTCAAAAGTGTATGATGGAGGCGTTAGAGCTGTAGACAATGCCAACATCGTAGTCGAGGACAAGGAATTTGTCGTATTAGTAGGACCTTCGGGCTGCGGTAAATCTACCACACTCAGAATGGTTGCCGGTCTAGAGGACATCACCGAAGGTGAACTCCTTATTGACGGCGAAAAAATGAACGACGTTCCGCCAAAAGACAGGAATATCGCCATGGTATTCCAGAACTACGCTCTTTATCCCCATATGTCAGTTTATGAAAACATGGCGTTTGGACTCAGGATTAAAAAAGTACCCAAAGCCGAAATTGACAAACGTGTTCATGAAGCAGCCCGTATCCTGGATATCGAAAAGTTCCTGGATCGCAAACCCAAGGCTCTTTCCGGCGGTCAGAGACAGCGTGTTGCGGTAGGACGCGCCATAGTCCGTAACCCAAAAGTCTTCCTTTTTGACGAACCTCTCTCCAACCTGGACGCCAAATTACGCGTACAAATGAGAGCGGAACTTTCCGACCTTCACCTTCGCTTGAACGCTACAATGATTTATGTAACCCACGACCAGGTAGAAGCTATGACCATGGCGAACAAAATCGTTGTAATGAAAGACGGATGGGTACAGCAGATTGGAGCGCCATTGTTCCTATACAACTATCCCGTTAATAAATTTGTCGCCGGATTTATTGGTTCACCGCCGATGAACTTCCTCAATGTAAGAGTCAGGGAAGACGGTAATTCCATTCTTCTTGATGAAGGATCATTTAAAATTAAAGCCGATTCTAGTCATGTTGAATATCTTAAACCCTATGTCGGCAAAGAAGTATTCTTTGGCATCAGGCCGGAAGATCTCAGTTATACCGAAAAAGAAGGCAACAATAGCATGACAGTAAAGGTAACTGTTGTTGAACCTCTGGGCGCTGATATTCACCTGTGGCTTACAACAGAGACCCAGCCATTGGTAGCCCGAACAGAACCTAACCATGTCTTTAAAGTTGGCGATACCGCGATATTTATACCTATGATGGAAAAAGCACGCTACTTTGACAAGGAAACCGAACTGGCTATTATCCCATCCCCAGACCTATAGAATTAGAAAACCTCTAATAACCTCGATGTTGAATTTAAAAGAGCTGCCCGAAAGCAGCTCTTTTTTTTGTGGTAAAACCTAGTATTAAGCTTTTTAGCCAATAAACTATTTAAATGTTTTCCTAAAGCCTTCGGACAGGTTGTTTTCGCTGATATTTCTGACTATTCCTCCGCCCTGATTGCGGTATTTCCCCGGGCTTATGCCGGTGTAGGCTTTAAATATCTTGGAAAACCAGCTTTGATCTTCGAAACAGCAGCAGGCGGCAATTTCGCTTAGGGACATTTCTGTTTCTAATAAGAGCCGGCTTGCCTTTTCTACCCTTAAACGATTGAGATACTTTGAAAGGTTCTCGCCCATCTCTTCTTTAAAGATAGTACTGAAATAAGGAGGAGAAAGACCCGCTACACCGGATATTTCTTTTAAACTGATTTTTCTGGTGAAGTTCTCCACTATAAAGTTTTCTGCCTTTCTGAGAGCGGCGGCATGAGGGATTCCCCTGAAAGATGAAATGGTGCCTGATACCCGGTCTATAATGTTATGAAGAATGTCGGTCAGTTCTTCGATGGTTTTGGCTTCCTGAACCATTCGCAGGTTTTGGCTGTTTATTTCCATGGAAAGAGTTCCGCTTTTTACGGGGCTTACTTCTACTCTGGAAATAAGAACTACAAGCTCAATAACACTTAATTGTACATACTTAAATTGCCCGGGATTGATGTAAAACAACATAGCCAGCAGTTCGTTCAATGTTTTTCTAGCTTCAGCTGCTTCACCCTTGCGCAACGCGGCCATAAGTGTCTTTTCCTTTTCCAGTGGATACCCGAGCTTTTCGACATTAGTAGGGTATTGCTGCTTCAATTCCTCAATTATCTTTGTAATAGTTTCCTGCTGGTAGGCTCTGCGCCTGATTGTCTCATGATATTCCTCGCTTCCCGAACTAAGGGATTTAGCGCATAGCTGCATCATTTCTGCCAGGGACTGGACCTTTTCTCCGTCCGCCTCCGGGAGTGAATTGACGCGCTCTTTAAACTCTTCGTTTGGTATTTCGTTATTGCACATAACATAAGTATCATTGTTATTAAAAAAAATGTCAACTGTTTTTTGCTTTTCTGTTAAAAAACCT
>Ga0123356_10008302_pt1 | contig 10332 bp, 12 predicted proteins | sample TergutEmb28metaG_2_FD_92546 | JGI IMG/M metagenome (GOLD analysis project Ga0123356, IMG submission 92546) | Embiratermes neotenicus P3 segment gut microbial communities from Petit-Saut dam, French Guiana - Emb289 P3 | ecosystem: Host-associated > Arthropoda: Insects > Digestive system > Gut ... | reverse complement strand
TGAGTGGGGCCGGGGTTTGCGCCGAGCTTGGCAAAAAGCGTCTTGCGAAAACGCCCATCGGCGCGCGCCACGGCTTCGCCCATGAACGGTTCTCCCGACTCTCCGATCGTCCCTTGAACCCAGGCGTCTACCTCGGCTGGCGATAACTTCTCCTTGAAGGCTAGGGCCAGCATCGGCATGGATTTGATCCCCTGCGCGATCTCGTCCGGGGTCTACTAGCGGCGCCCCGGTGATCATCAACCCTGCGTCTTCCGTAGAGTGTGCAGTGCCAGTCCTACGGAATACCGGCAGGAATTTGCGCACCGGAACCAGCCGTCGGCTTGAGAGGCCACGGGTGGAACGCAGCGAGCCCTGTGTCGTTTTACGCTAATTAGAGACCGAAAAAAGTCGGGGGGTGGCGTTCGGATTTGACGGCTCTGCCCTGCCACCTCCCTTCGATCGCAGAGCATCGGCCCACCATCTCCGTCAACTCAGACTTGCGCGGGGTCGCGCTCGCCTGTCGTGCTCCCGGTCCTAATGGGATCATGACTAAAATTGCTCGTTTGCAGTAATGTGGATAGTCTTATGTTGATCCAATTCCCGCCCCTGCCATCGCCCTGCCCGCAAGAGGACTTGTACAAATCCGAGCTGCTGTTGGTGGAGGGGATCAGCAGGCTCAAGATTCAGTTGCGTCAAATGCACAGTGCACTTAAGAACATCCGCAGGCTGCGTAGCGATGGGTTTTTCGACGGCAAAGGGCCTGCAACGGAGCGCTCCAATGCACCAAATTGCCGGCAAAAATCAGCGTTTCACGCAGTTGGAAAGACTGCTGTTAGCGCCGGTTTAAAAGGGAGCCACTACCGCCGGTTTGAGGTGAGCCAGATGGCGGTCAGTAACCTCTTGAAAGACACGAATGCGTTGGTCGGTACCGCCAAAGCCGGCTGCGTTGTCGAGTTGTCTTTACCCACGTCTGAATAGTTCATCGCTTCGCTCCCGCCGCCCCACTCCAGTCGTAACTGCGGCTCCGGGCTTTGCTTGTTATCCCTCTTGACCAACTCGATGACCAGGTACAGTTTGTCCGCACTGTTAACCTTTCCCGACACGCAGTAGAAATGGTCTGACCCGATTTGGTGGGATTTGGTGAACTCATACAGGCGATAGACCAGGCGGGTGAAGTGGTCTTGCCTAAGGAACACGACACAGCTGCGGTATTCCGGTATTCCATGCGCGAGAGCAAGAGCAAGTGATTGGCGCTGAATTTGAACATAGGGAAGACAGAGAGCGGCCAGTCGTCGGAATAGGCCGGCGGATCGACCTGTCGATTTAAAAGTGTTGACTCCTACAGAAATCGGCCAATTTGGGGTCCTCGGTATTTCTGCCTAGGGCTATTGACAGTTGCGAATTCGCGCCGAAGGTGTACTGTTCAGTCCCGGTAGTGCAGCCATCATTCGCCGCTAATCGTAGGAGCACGACATGAAAACCCTGACTTTATTCTCGTTGTTTGCCATCGCGAGTGCCTTGCTGACCGTCGCCCAGGACTCCGGTACCGCCCCAACTGTCGACCTAGATCCAACGGAGCTGACTTTTGATTGCATTCACACCGCTACCGGATGCCAATGTAGTCACGCCGGTACTGTAACTCTCACTAATCTCGGCCCTACTGCGCTGAAGATTTCCCGCATTAGCACGTCTCGATCCTTCTTTTCACAGTCCAATTCGTGCGGCCATACGCTTGACAAGGGGCGGTCTTGCGCCATTCAGGTCGTCTGGAATAAGGTCGGTGTTGGGCCGGGGGAACTCTCTGTTTCCAACAACGCAGTTGATAGTCCACAAAAGGTGAGCTTAGACGTATATGAGGGATGCAAGCCGCCAGGAGGCTCCAATTGAGATACCCCAACAAAGTGTTGACTGCTGCGAAAACGGCCTTCTAGAACTCTAGGAACGACGTTCTCGACCCCCATCTAGGGCCATCGTGGTGCCACTCGCTGTAATGGCAAGCCCAAATCTGCACAATTTTTTTGTGGGATTTCGGGAATAAGCGCGGGGCTGCGGGGTCTTGGCTCATGAGCAGCCTGAAAAGTGTTGATTCCTCCCGGAGGAGGAACAGGCAAGAAGCCCTCACACACACTGCCCAATCCGGGTTGAGCTGGGCAGGCATGGACACGAACACTTCTTCGTGCATAACCGGGACCGTCGAAGTGGTCTACGAATGATTCCCTACCTGATTCTATATGTGTCCCTGGCCATGCTCGTCCTGTTTAGACCTTTTGGTTGGTTTTAATGCAGAGATGTCGCTGCCTAGAACCGCTTTTATAAATGAAGTACCACAACAATCGAACACAAGGAGAAGTATTGATGATTAAAGTCAGTGTTTTTCTAACGCGTCGCCCTGACCTCACGCATGCGCAGTTCAGCCAGTATTGGAAAGAAAAGCATGCACCGCTCGTTATGAGTCTGGATGTATTCAAAACCCATGTACGGCATTACACCCAACAGCACTCCTTGTGCAACCTGCCGGAAGGTTTTCCAGTTGTACCCTATGACGGGGTCGCAGAACTGTGGTTCGACGACCTGTCATCAGTCATGACCATATCGGGCCATCAAGACTATGCCTCCATCGTCGCAAAAGACGAAGGAAACTTTCTTGATCGAACCAAGACTGTGATGTTCGTTTCGTCCGAATCGCGGATAGTCTAATGGTCACCGTTACGGTCAGGGCGTAATTGCTCACGGCCGGTGCGGTAAGCAAAACCGAACTAGGGAATGGCACGACCGTCTGTGCAACAGACGATGGTCGACTTCTTCACTCAAATCTGTAGAAGGCAAATGGTATTAGGCCGCGTGACGGTGAGGGGAGACCGGGAAGCGGCATCGCGATCTATCGAAAAATCGCGACGCACTCACTTCTTCCGGTTCTTGCGCCACGCTGCAAGATACGCTTCGGACTCCCGCCCGTCCTGCTCGATGTCGAATGCCGGATCGGAATTGAAATAGAAGGCCACGGCCTCTCGCCATTCGGTGGTTGCGTGCCAGCGGTCGAGATAATCCCGCTGCTGGTCCGGTGAAAGACTGCTCCAGAATGGTCGCCACTGCTGATCGAACCAAGCCTCCGTGGCTCCTTGTTTCAGATACCGCGACAGCTCTGCCGGCTCTATGTCGGGAAAAGCGACCCAGGGAGGCGGGATGTTCGCGGCAGTGAAATCGCTCATCGGGTTCGCACCTCGACCCGTTTCATTGTTTGTCGATATGATCGGCCACCCAGCCGAATCCGTAATAGCCGGCCACTCCGCCGGCGATACCACCGGCCAAGCCGATAAGAAGATCGAAAGGCCCGGTTTCGACTCCCAGAGCCGCGCTGCCCATGGCTCCCAGTCTGGCTCCGGCCCAGGCCATTGCCCAGCTCCCGCCTTGGCGCACGGACTCTGCCTCTATCGGTTTTACGGAATGTTGCTCAACGGATCGTGTTCCCGCCGAATATAAATCCGCCGCCGTCATCGCGAAACCGATAATTTGAACGCCCTGCATCGCTCGGGTAAGACCCATCGAAGCCGCGCCCTTAATTGCCGAGGGCGGAATGACACCCTTCGCCAGGACCTCTGAATCCGCCGTCACGAATTTCCTGACTTCGGCAATCTTAGCCAGCGTCCTGGTATCGGCCGACTTTTTGGCAATCCGGTCGAGATCGGCAAGTATTTCCTCCGCGTCGTGAAACGTGGCTCCTGCTTGCTGAGCCTTTTCAACGTCAATCCAAAACCGGCTGCCCTTGATGCGAACAGCGCCAAAGGCGTCGGAGGAAGCGGAACTATAAGGACTGGGCTTCATGCCCAGCGCGTGGCGGCCGGGTGGAAGCTTGGAGAGCGGGTCCGTGGGATGAAAGCCGAATCGCTCGGGGTTAGGCACGGTCTTTATCGGCTTGCCCAGCTGCTCCGATAATTCACGGGCCATTTTTTCGCTCGTCATGACCTTGCGCACCACTTTTTCCCTGAGCGGGTTCACTTCGTCGGCCAAGACGTAAAAGAATGCGCGTCCGGGAACCATACTCGGCTTGTGTTCGATAGCAGAAAGATGGGGCGGTGCAGAGAGTGCCGGGTGTAAAACCTGACGGGATGTTCCGTTTGGTGTCGCCCGTTGAAGCAGCGACTCTCGCAACACAAGCTGTTGACCGACCCAGAGTCTATCTGGAGCGCGGAGATCATTATCTTCCGCTATGCGGCGCCATTGTTCGGGGTCGCCGTACTGGGTGCCCGCAATACGCCACAATGTGTCTCCCGCCTTGACGGAGTACTGCATCGAGGGATTCTATCACCGGTCAGGCGCGCGTGACGCCCAACAATTGTCTCGCTCTCGCTTTCGCCGCGAAGGTCTTGGCGCGCTCCGAGCAATGTTTGAGGGCTTCGCGGAAAGGCGACAGCATGCCTCGATCCAGAGTTGCCTGGCTTTGCTGCTAATTGTTGTACTTGACTAGCCCGTTCTGCCTTAGCGTTACTGGGTCACTTGGAACGCGACGTTACTTGTCAGCTTCCTCTCGGGTGTCGTGACATCGACGGACCCGCTAGTAGCGCTCACGGGAACCGTGGTAGTAATCTCGGTAGCCGAGACGACGGTAAAGGCTACTGCGCTCCCGTTAAAAGTGACGCTGGTTGCGCCGGTGAGGTTCGTTCCGAGAATCTTTACGCTGGTCCCCACTTTGCCCGCGACGGGGACGGTCTTTACAAACGGACCCAAGCCCATTTCCAGCCGGAAGACTGTGCCGTCTCGGTCTGTGCCGCCGAACGCGGTGGTTCCGTAGAAGTTCCCGTCAGTGCCCTGCGTTGGTCCGGCGAACGGGTCAGCGCCATCGGCACGGGTAAAGTTGTGCAGCACGGTGAGCGTTCCTTCGGGTGTCATTTCAAAGATGGTGCCACTGTCGTTGGCCCCAGCCGAAATCGTCGTGCTGTAAAAGTTGCCATCCGTGCCCAGCAGTAGCATATTTGGAGTCGATCCGTCAGTCGTCCCGTTAAAGTCATTCAGGACGGTAAGTACGCCTGCCGGCGTAATCTCGTAAGCGGTACCAAAGCCTATGCTTCCCGAGTAGCTGGCGGTCCCGTAGAAGTTCCCGTCACTGGCCTCGACGAGGCCGTCGGTGATCTTGGCACCATCGGTCTCATTGAAAACGTGCAGCGTGGTTAACACACCCGACGGTGTGATTTTGAAGACTGTTCCATAGCCCCCGCTTGACCCACCGTCGTAGGTTGTTCCATAAAAGTTGCCGTCGCTCCCCTGAATCAGGGCGGACTCCGGCACGGACCCGTCCGAGTCGTCGAAACTGTGGAGATTGGTTACGGCGCCTTGAGGCGTCATTTTGAAGACGTTTCCCAAAAGATGGGCGCCACCGAACGAGGTTGTTCCATAGAAATTTCCGTCCGTGCCTTGGACCAGCGCGCCGGTCGGCTGATAGCCGTCATTGAAATCGAAGCTATACAAAGTGGTCAGCTTACCCGCGGGCGTGATCTTGTAGACTGTGCCTGTTCCCCGCGCGCCCCCGGAAAACGTCATCCCGTAAAGGTTGCCGTCGGTGCCGAGCACCAGCCCGCCTTGAGGCGCGGAGCCATCCGTACAATTGCTGTTGGCGCAAAAATTATAGAGGGTGGTGAGCGTCCCACTGGGATTGATTTTGAACACCGTGCCTTGGCCGTGCGCTCCTCCCGCCGATGTCGTTCCGTACAGATTACCGTCCAGGCCCTGGACGAGAACCGCATTGAGAGGAATAGAGCCGTTAGCTCCATTGAAACTCAGGAGTGAAGTGAACGTCTGTGCCGACGCGGAGGGCGGCACAACGCCCGCCGCGAGTACCGCAACCAACAGGGTTAAACATAGGGCGTGCAAACGAGTATGTTCCAACGGTTTCAACGAAGTGGCTGGGCGTTTCATACAGACCTCCACAATAAACGGCCAGCGAAAGCATAGAATGCTAAGTATTAGCTTTTGTCACTGCATTGTTAAGGGGACGTCAATTGTTTGTCAGCGGCCGAGCTAGATTTTCGTCTGATCATGTGCTGTGGGAACTCTCGTTCAGCCGTTCAGGGAACGGAGCAAACGCTTTGTTCTCAGGAGTTTGTCGGCCCGAATCCTGGATAGGGAGCCAATGAGAAGATTTCGGGGTGGACAAATCCCAGCTTCACCAAGGGATACTCAGCAATAAGCTCCTGCAAATGCCCGATGGAATCCGCCTCAAATAGGCCAATTGCTCCCCGGTGACCTTCAAGACGCAAATGTTGCGCAACAGTCCCTTGGAATAATATTCCCGGGTTTTTGCAAACTCCTCTACCGAGAGGCGCTTCATCTCTTCGCTTGGACCGTTGTCTGCTGACTGCTGCGCTGTGGTTTCGCAAACACCAGGAACTGCATTGTCTTACCTCCTTGTGCTATTCAGAAGTTCTTTGTTGGTCGCCGCACAGGCTAGGCGAAGTAGCCCGTGTCGTTAAGGTCTGCGAGCAAGCCAAGCTTCGTTGGCCGCCATCCCAGCCTCTCCCGCGTCAACCGGCTCGAAACCGGATTGTCCCTACCGACGAAAGGCGCCAGGAGTCCGAATTGCTTCGCCGCTTGCTCCGGAGTCTTGCTTATCACCGGAACATCCAGCCGTCGCCCTATCCGCCCGGCGATTTCGTGGAAGGGAATGCCCTCTTCTGCGACAGCGTGATATGCTCGCCCCGCCGAACCTTTTTCTAGCGCCAGCCGGAACGCCCGCGCCGCGTCGTCACGATGCACCGAAGGCCAGCGGTTCTCACCCTCTCCGACATAGCCGGACTCCTTCTTCTTGCGCGCCGTCGCGATCAACATCGATGCAAAGGCATGGTCGCCTGCTCCATGCACGATCGGCGGCAGCCGCATGGCCGATGTGCGTATTCCGCCGGCGGCGAGAGCCTTAAGCGTGTCTTCCGTCCTCGCGCGTTCCACGCCGACGAAAGTGGGGTCATACGCATCATCCTCGATAGCCAGTCGTCCCGCTTTCATTCCCAGTGTTGCGAATGCAGCCACCAGCGGCCGGTCTGCTCCCGACAGCGCTTGCGCGATCGCTTCGATGGCACGCCGATCCGTTGTGACCGCAGCCTGAAGAAATCGCTGCACGGCGCCGCTGGGCGCTCCTCCGAACATCACGTGAAGCCTCTTTCCGAACGGGATGTGCGCGATCTTGTGATAAAACGCCGTGTGGATCGCACCATCGGCCGCTGATGCCCCCCGGCGCAGGCAATCCAGATCTTCGACCGTGCCCAGCAGCACCCGTGCGCCCGCAGCTGCCAGCTTTTTGCCAGCTGCTTCCGACCGTGCCAGTCCGGTTACCTGGTGTCCCGCGCTGATCAATTCCTTCACTATGGCGAACCCGATGAATCCTGTTGCACCGGTAACAAATACCCGCATGATCGTCTCCTGGCTTTAGTTTTGGGCCAGTCCGGCCCGCAACAATTAAGAGATGTGCCACCTCACTTGTACGATCTATACGGAAAGTCCGAAGTTCTGGCGCAATCGTCCAGGGAAGATATGGAGTACCTCGAAAGACCTGCAGATCCGCTATCCGATGTCCTCGTGCTGCTGAAGCCCGTCAGCTATTTCGCAGGCGGTTTCGTCGTACCGGACGGGACAGCCGTGAGCTGGCCAAAGCACAGCGGCATCAAGTGTTACGCGGTCATCTCCGGCCAGTGCTGGCTCACAGTCGAGACCGTGCCGGGACCTGTGCTCCTGAGCGATGGCGACTGCTTCCTGCTGCCGCGCGGCCTACCCTTTTCCCTCTCTACCGATCTCTCGCTCACGCCTATGGACTTCTTCTCTTTCAAGGACTCGCTCAAAGCGTTGATGGCACCTGCGCCACCTGAGAATGGCGGACGCTACATCGTCGGCGGCTATTTCGGCGTCACTGGAGGTCCCGCAGAAGAACTGCTCAGCGCATTGCCCCCCATCGTCCACATACGTAAGGAGACGGACAAAACTACCATGCGCTGGTCGCTCGAGTGCATGCGGCAGGAGCTCACCTCCCCGCAGCCCGGCGGCAAGATCATCGCGCAGCAGCTCGCTTACATGATGCTGGTGCAGGCGCTACGCCTGCATATGGCTGAAGGAGCAAAGGGCGGTGTTGGCTGGTTCTTCGCCCTCGCCGACAAGCAGATGAACTCCGCCATCGCAGCCATGCACGATCAGCCAGGTTATCCATGGACACTGCAATCGCTCGCCCAGAGCGTTGGCATGTCACGCTCCGCCTTTGCGCAGCGCTTCAAGCAGACGGTCGGTTCGACTCCTATGGAGTACCTCACACGCTGGCGGATGCTCCTCGCAGCAGATCGCCTGAAGAGGACGTCGGACTCTGTCTCCTCCATCGCGCTCTCGCTAGCCTACGATTCAGAGAGTGCCTTCTCCAAGGCCTGCCGTCGCGTCATGGGCTGCTCGCCACGCAGCAGCCGCAACCAGAACGACGCGCTGCCCCCATCATCGCCAAAAGGCCACGAAGCCGTGCCGCTCTATTGACAGATTTGAGTAGTCCACTCGCCAGTTAAGTAAGCACTTTCTGGTGGATAGGCGGGCAAGCGGGCCTGTCACGCGGCACTTAAAACCCGGTGTCGCGCTGTAGTCAGGCGCAGGGGCCGCCGGCGCATCCATCCGCTGACACACCGTCAATCAACGTGAAAAGCAAGAAAAGCGACTCCGTGGCCCCCTCCACAACCACTTGCTCCTACTCCTACTCCTTCATTTTTCCTGGAAAGCTCAACAGTTTCTTGAGTTTCTGTGTGACTGTGAACGGGAATATCCGCGTCGCTCCAAAGCCCGAACGGTTTTGATTACATTGCCCAAGGCATTGTCGGCGAAGGCTATGAGGTTTGCGATCTTTCGAGGGGGTTGAACCAGAATCCAGTGCCGGCCCAAATCCCTGCAGCCCAGCCGCAAATTGTGGCGGATATCAAGCATCCGTCGACGGTTGAGGCGTTGAGGCCACGGCTCTTGTGACTATGAGGTAATGAAGTAATGAAGACTGCGCTGTCACGCTGTATTTAAAGCTAGCGCATCAAGTACAGGCCTATGGGCTTCATTGTTGGAGTGGAACTCCAATGTGCCGAGCAGCTTGATAAGCGTCGCGCGATAGTGTGGCCGGTACGCATCTTCATAACCGTGTGGAGCTGTTGGGGACAAGCTGGTCCCCTGGCTTTAAAGGATAGTTAGTATAGTTTTCGTTCTTATAGTTGGATTCGATATTGCCCTCAAGCTTCCAGGCTCCGCCATTTTGGCGCCATCGGGCGACATCCATCAACAGCCCTCTGATGCTGGAGTTCACCGGCGAGGCGATGACAATTTCTTTGATATCGGTCTGTTCCTTGTTCAGGATGGGGATGACCGTCCAGTCGTTGTTGGCATTGATTGGTGCATCAATCACTTCACGGAGGTCGCATGCGACGGGGTTGTCCTCCACGCTGAGCGTGTTGTACGATGCGATGAGCAACTTGTGATCGCTTTTGAGCTTCTTCAGGTATTCAATCCAAGAGAGCCAGTTATGTATCAACAAAGTCTGTTCAGCCCGTCCTTCGGATCGAAGACGCGCTAACCGGGCCATGAATATAGGTACGCTGCTCCGGCTCTTGACAGACGCTTTTGCTGCCCGAACCATATCTAGAATTTTCATTTTGTTTCATCCTTTCGTCAGTAATACATCCAATGGCTTGGCAGCCACCACGCATTCGATGGGGCCTAGGTGCCGTGCGGGAACATTCAAATTTGCTTCCCACTTCTATATGCGATATTTCTCGGCGAATTCCCTCAGACTGGAAAAAGTTCCTGCCAGGAGAGCATTCGATTCCGGGGGATAGCCATCGAAACCTGTTCAGAATCAACGTCTCTGACAGTGGTCGTGGCGACTCAAAGACTCAAAACGACAAACGTGGGAACTGAGAGTGTTTTTCGGATACCTCACTGACGTGAGTCGAACCATTGTTGTCGCGTACTTAACCTGCGGACTGCCGATCCTTTGTTTTCAGGGCGTTGCATACTGCACTTAAGCTCTGGACACCGCACTTGACTTCCGGACTACTGTACTTAACCAGTTCTATAAAAGGAAAGGTCAAGAAAATACTTCTCCCATAGCCGGACCTTTACTTACTTTCCAGCCCCCCGCCTGTGTGAGTAGAGGTAGAGATGTGTTGACCGGCCACACCATTCGCGCGGCTCCTGGGTATGAACCTTCGTGATTTCCGGCACCGGGGTGCAGCAGGCCACGTTGACGCCTAGTATTCTAGTATTCTGACGTTCACGAAAACTAAAGTGGGCAATACCAGCCTACCCAAGACGTTTAAGCTGAAAAACAATCTCTCCACCACGTTGACGGCCATTTCCTAT
>Ga0123356_10008301_pt1 | contig 10333 bp, 8 predicted proteins | sample TergutEmb28metaG_2_FD_92546 | JGI IMG/M metagenome (GOLD analysis project Ga0123356, IMG submission 92546) | Embiratermes neotenicus P3 segment gut microbial communities from Petit-Saut dam, French Guiana - Emb289 P3 | ecosystem: Host-associated > Arthropoda: Insects > Digestive system > Gut ... | reverse complement strand
GGAGTTAATGATATGAAGGGGAACAAACTTTTGATTGTAGTTGTTGCGGCTGTCGTGTTTATAGCTGCTGCTGCTGCCACGATTTACATTTTCCGCAACGAAATCGCAGACTTTTTCGTAGACATCAAAGCAAGAATCGACGAGAAAATTCTTAAAGTACAAAGCAACGGCGAATACGTGGAATAATCCAACGGCAACATAAAAAACCCTTGCTGCGGCAAGGGTTTTTGTTATTAGTAATCAAACCGTACAAGCTCTCCTTCTTCAAGCTCCAGCGGAAACTTTTTTCCCTGTGCATAAACCGTAGTATATTGCGGTTTTGATGTGTTGTTAACTACACAATACTTTTTAACCTCGGGGTATACGTGAATTTCGGTTTCAGGGTTTTTACTGTACCAATTGTACAGAGTGTTTTCTTTACCTGCCGCCCATAAAATTGCTTTATGCAAAATCCTTGTGTTTTCCGCGGTATATGGGAGTCCGCTTATATAGACGGTTCTGCCTTTTAGATAATTGCTCACAGCCATTTGCACTCCCTTATCCTTGTTTGCCAAAATCCCGGCACCTGTTGAAAATACGTTTTTCTTTCCTTCTCCGAAATTTATTTCTCCGGATATATCCTGTGTTATAAAATGCGGTATTATTCGCCAATCCCTTTTGCTGTATCCGAGGGTAAAGCCGCGTTCGAGTTCGACTCCGAGAGCTCCGCCAAGTTGGAAGAATCTTCCTTCTTTTTGATATGCACCCGGCTCACCAACACCGATAAATCCTCCGCCGTTTGCTATAAATGAACGAAGCTTTGTTAATATATCCGGGTCACCCCAATTTTCACCTCCGCTGTGTGCGGTTCCTTCATCGCCAATGTTTATGATAACATCTATATTTTCTAATATGGTTGCGTTATTGCGGATATCATCGAAGCTTATAAAAGATACATCAAAAGGAGCGCCGCTGAGTATTTCAATAACTCCGGCATAACTGTAATTTTGCTTCTGATAGATTGCATGATGGACCATATGGCATCCCCAGCTTCGCATTTTCCCCCATGCGTTTAATACGGCTACACGTGCAAAGTTAAGAGGTTTTGTTGAAGCGATGTCGTATAAATCACGAAACTCGTCGGCGACTTTTGTAATATAATCCATAAAATCGGGAAATCTTAAGGCAAGTTTTAAATACCCCCCATAACCGATACGGTCAACAGGTTTTCGGAGAATTGCCCGCCGTGCGGTCAGCCAGTTATACTCAGCTTCGCGTTTCGGGTCTCCGCCGTCATAAAAAGTATCGGGAAAAAAGTACGGCAGAAAACGCCCTTCGGTATATTTTATTCCGGGTATGTCACTTATAAGCCTTAAGGTTGAACCGTTACCGACACTTCCGGCAACTGCATCAAGACCGATTGTTTTAAACTCATCCATATACGGCTCGGTGCCGATCCAATGATCGCCGAGAAACATCATGGCTTCTCTGCCTTCATCATGTGTTATTTGAACAAGCTCTTTGGCAAGAGCACATACCTCGCGCCTTTGAAATGCGGCAAAATCAAGAAACTCCTTTGAAGGTACACGATACTGATTGTTATAATAGCCTTCATCGATTATATATTCGGGTCTGAATTTGTAACCGGTTTCTTTTTCAAATTTATCAAGAATGCATGGGCTTACACTTGCGGAATACCCGTACCAGTCAACGTATTTTTCGCGCCTGAGCTCATCAAAAATCAAAGTAAACTGATGGAAAAAAGTTGTAAACCGCACGACGTCAACATATGGTTTTTCGCGAAGGAAATCCCGCAGGCGTTTTAGTGAAAATTCTTTTGTTTTCGGCTGACGGACGTCAAAGGTTATCTGACGTTCAAAATCCTTCCAGTCATTTGTAATAGCATTGTACATATGTACGGGGTCCCAAATGATGTAAGCGAGGAAGCTTACGGAGTATTCGCGGTATGCAATTGTATCGTTTATTTCTACACATCCGGTTTCTTCGGAGTAATTCCACCCGGACGGCGAAATCACTGCTCCGTCTGTGCGGTCTATGACTTCCCACCATCTTTTGATATCATCCCTGCTGTTAACCTGCAATAAATCTTCGCTGATTCCTTCAAGCAGCCGGATTGTCAGAGTGCCGCCTTCGGATAGCTTAAAAGCGGTTGATATATAACATTGTTGAACTTCATCGGGGTTATTTTCTGCCCATTCATTATCCTTGCGGGTCGTATAATATGTGGCATAGATTTTGGCATCCGTATTAACAAGCTCCATGGGAAAAGCGGTACCGTCGGCATCGCGTAAAGCGTCGGCACCCCATAACTTCATTGTTTCAAGTGTTTCCGGTATAATATCCAAATCTGTGGGAATTGTTAATCTTCCTTTTGTTTTTTTGCTTTTGCTGTTGTTCATTTTTCCGTATCCTTTCCGTACTCGCTGGGCGACACTCCGTGATATTTCTTGAATATCCGCGTGAAATAAAATTGATCGTCAAATCCTACGGCGGCTGCAACTTCACGGACATATGCACGGTCGGGGTTTTCGGTTATCAGCAGAGCGGCACGTTTCATGCGTAAAATGCTGAGATACCGGAACATTTGTAAATCTGTCTCTTTTTTAAACAAACGACACAGATACTCTTTGCTCAGGTTAACTTCTTTTGCTACATCACTCAGTGTAATTGCGTGCTGATAGTTGAGATGAATAAAAATTATTGCATCGCGTACTTCTTTGCGTATATTTACAAACTTTTGTGCAAGCCTTTCCGATTTCATAATGCTTCACCGCTTAGGATATAATGTACCGTATAAATTTAAATGTATTTTATATTGAACAGTACATTGGACAGAACATTTGTGCTATAATAATTGCAATGTAACAGACAATAATCAGGGAAGTCAACAAAATGTAAAAAGAGTTTACAAAAATGTTGCAATATCATGCAGCGCAACGAATACAGAGATTATTTGATACATTATTTTTGCTCAATGAGGTACAAATTATGAACACAATCCGCTATAACAAACCTGCCGCAAACTGGCAGGAGGGTCTGCCTGTCGGCAGCGGCCGTCTTGCAGCCATGGTATGGGGTAATGAGCGAAGTGACGTGCTGACACTCAACCATGAATGGCTGTGGAGAGGTGTCAATCGCTACCGCTCTGTTACTCCCGCCGCAGACCATCTGGAACATTTGCGTTATTTACTGCGGGAAGGACGTTTTTCCGAAGCAACAGTTTTCGGCAATACCCATTTTGGCGGAAAAGGAGGTATCTCCGGTGAGCCCGGAAGAGAAGATTCATATCAACCTGCAGGTGAGTTGTTTTTTACTCCGCTTGGCGAATGTTCTTATTCCGAACGGTTTTTGGATATAAAGCATGGGTTTGCGGGCGCAGAGCGGCAACTCGACGGCGAAAAAATATCGGCATGTTTTTTTGCCGATTGTAAAGAAAGTTTGATATATGCACGTTGGTCGAGCTTTGACGATAAAAAAATATACGCGAAATTATCACTGTACCGTATACATGACCCTGATGCCGATGTTTCGGTTATTACCGGTGACAATAAGATTATTTTAGATTGTTCTTTCAGAGGCGGTATAAGTCATCGTGTTATTGCGGCACTCTGCACTGACGGAGAGCTTTCAGCATTGGAAGACGGATATGAATTGTCGGGAGCATCGTATCTCAACTGCGTTATAAATATTGCAACATCCGTCCATGGAATAGATGAAGAGCTTGCACGTTATACATTGGAACCGTCTCGTTTTTGTGAAGTTTTTGAAGATCATAAGAAATTATTCGCAAGTCATATGGATAAAATGTATTTCCGGCTCGGAGGCTTGACCGATACGGTCGACGAGTTTATGAATGAACGTCTTGCACGCTTCAGATCAGGCGAGGATGATAACGGGATACTTGTTTTGTATTACGATTTAGGTCGTTATCTGTTACTGTCTTCAACTATTTGCGGAGAACTGCCGCCAAACCTGCAGGGCAAATGGAATGACAGATTACACCCGCCATGGGATTGTGATTACCATTTCGATATAAATATCCAAATGGCTCACTGGCTTGCCGAGCCGTGCCAAATGGACGATGCAGGCGACAAGCTGCTCCGTTATGTCGAAAGCTATTATGAAAGCGGAGAAAAAGCGGCAAGAGAACTATATAACTGCCGGGGAATATATCTTCCTCTGCAAGGCGATGCCTGGGGAATATCAACACCGGAATCCTACGGCTGGGCAGTGTGGCTCGGCGCGGCACCATGGATGGCGCAGCACTTCTGGCACCATTATTTATATAACGGGGATAAAGATTTCCTTCGTGAGCGTGCATATCCGTATTTTGTCAAGGTGGCGGAGTTTTTTGAAGATTATCTTGTACGCGATGAAAACGGTGTTTATCAGATCATGCCGAGCCAGTCTCCGGAAAACCGCTTTGAAGGTTCGGGAGATATTCCCGTTGCTCTGTGCGTTTCATCTGCTATGGATGTGCAGCTATGTTATGATTCATTTACATATGCAATTGATTCTGCGGAAATTCTGTGTATTGATGCCGACCGTGTCGGTATTTGGAAAAACCTGCGCGACAACTTACCTGCTTTTGCCATTGGAAGCGACGGACGGCTTCTAGAATGGAACGAAGAAAAGCAGGAAGTAATTGAAGAGTTGGGACATCGCCATATTTCACACCTTTACGGTATACACCCCGGTGAGCTGTTTACAGCAGAAACACGGACGGAGCAATACGTTGCTGCACGCAAGTCACTGGATTTCAGACTCCGGCACGGAGGCGGACATACGGGATGGAGCCGTGCGTTAATAGCGTCACTGATGGCACGCTTCGGTGACAGTGAGGGGTTTTATGAACATTACACAGCGCTTATCAAGGACTTTTCCACGTTGACATTTCTTGATTTACACCCGACCGATTTATTCCAGATCGACGGAAACTTCGGCGGCACGGCGGCAGTAAACGAAGCACTGGTCCGCCCTGTAGACGGCAAAATATTCCTTCTGTGCGCTCTCCCCGAAAAGTGGCAGGAAGGAGAAATACGGGGAATAAAAACCCCGGGCGGACATGTGGTAAGCATAAAATGGAAAGACCGAAAACCCGAGAAAATCGGTATTAAAATAGGATATGCAAATGAAGCAGTTGTCTGTTACAGCGGTAAAAAACGTACGATAAAAGTGAAGGGTGTTAAATAAAAGGTTATTAATTAAAGAGCTAATACTTGAAAAGCAAATAGTCAAAAACCAATTTACAAAAAAGTCAATAAAATCCATAAAATTGTCAAAAACTTCTATGTAAAAAGAAAAAACAGGCTTGCATAATAAATGCAGCCTGTTTCTTTGTATGCCGGCACCAAAGAGAAAGGTTTAAACGAAACATAGGAGGCAAAATTTAGTGAAAAAAATTATTTGTATAGTTATAGGAATGCTTATGCTTCTATCAGTCTTTGCCGCATGCGGTAAAGAAGAAGTTCAATTATCGGCAACACCTCTCGGCGAACAGCCCGCGAATACCGCTCCTGCTTCTCAAGTCCCCGATACACCTGCTGTTCCCCAAACAGGAAATGACAGTCCGTCAATGGGAGAGCTAAATATTGCGATCTTTGAAGGCGGCTACGGTCCCGACTTTTGGATCAAGGTTGTCGAGATGTTCGAAAATGACAATCCCGGAATAACCGTAAATATGCAAATCAGTCCGGAAATCGGAGATATAATCCGTCCGCAAATTGTCGCCGGAAATATACCGGATTTCCTGAATATGAACGTCAACGATCAAACGGGAGTAGTCCAAAACCTCATTCAGGAGAGAGGGCTTTTGGAACTGACGGATTTATTTGACGGACCTCAGTACGACAATAATGAAACAGTAAGAAGTAAAATCATTGACGGCTTTTTGCAAAGCGCTCTTTGCGCACCATACGGTGACGGCAGAATCTATCTTGCACCAAGCAATGCAGGTCCGATGGGTCTTGTTTATAACATCACTTTGTTTGAGGATATGGGATGGAGTGTACCTGTAACATGGGATGACTTCTTTGCTCTCGGCGAAAAAGCAGCCGAACAGGATATTTCGCTTCTCACATACCAGGGGATTTACCCCGGATATATGGAAAGTATGATATTCCCTGCAATTGCATCGGAAATCGGGCTTGATGACTTTGCAAAAATCACATCATACGAACCGGGAATTTGGGTCGACCCGCGTGTAGTCGCCGTTCTTGAGCAGTTTGAAAAAATCGGAACATCCGCAATGCTTATGCCCGGAACGGTTGCGCTCAATCATACTCAATCGCAAACAGATCAAATGAATAACAGAGCTCTGTTTATACCGAACGGTACATGGATGGAACCGGAAATGGAAGATGTTCCGCGCGCAGTGGGATATAGATTCGGTCTGACACCGCCTCCGGTGATGCGTGCGGGAGCTCCGCGTTACATCATGAGCCATTTTGAACAGTTTACAATTCCTGCAGGTGCAAAAAATCCCGAACATGCAAAATTGTTCCTGCGTTTTCTCTATACGGATGAGGTAATAAGGCTGTACGCACAAATGAGCGGAGCAGTCATGGCAACAAACAATGCACTTGAGCTGACACGTGAATATCTTACAGACGGAGTTTACGGCATGTTCGGGTCGTACAGCGAACCGGGAGCGGTAGCTTTGATGGTAGGTTTTGATGCACTGCCCGAAGGTACTCTGATTAATATAAGTGATGAAATTTTTCAACCGCTTGCAGATGTAATGACAGGCAGAATGACCGCACGCGAGTGGGCGGAAAGCATTGATCAGGCTTATGTGGATATGGCGGCAGGCAGATAAATACCGCATTAATTAACCAACTGCTTATTGCATGATACGCCCGATTACTTATTTACCGGGCGTATCACGCATAAGAACTATCAAAAGGAATCTTTATAATGAGTCTGAGAAAAAATTCGATCAGAAAACCATGGGTTTTTATACTTATGTGCACAATGCCTGCGTTGATTCTGACAGGGTATTTTTTGATAATACCGGCCTTTCAGGTCTTCCGGCTGAGTCTGACAAATGCATCCATGTTGGGTTTTTTGGATCCCGATTTTATCGGTTTGTCGAACTACCGGCATATGCTTGGTGACAGACGGTTTATACAAGCCTTTCAAAATACAATAAAGCTTCTGATGGTTGCACCTGCCGTTACCGTATTAATTGCACTTTTTCTTGCTTTTGCCGTTACGCAAAGTAAGCTCAAAGAACGCTCGTTTTACAGGACGGTATTTTTCTTTCCCGCAATAGTATCAATGGTTGTAATAGGTATTATCTGGTCGTGGGTTTTTCATCCGAACCTCGGGATTCTCAACACATTTCTTGAAGCAATCGGTCTTGGGGCATGGGCTCAGCCGTGGATCGGACAAAGCAACACAGCTCTGTGGACTATTGCTGTTGCTTACATTTGGCAATCGGCAGGATATTTTATGGTCATGCACATCGCCGCAATAGACGGGATATCGACGGAAATATACGAAGCGGCCACGATAGACGGCGCCGGTCCCGTGCGTAAGCTATTTGGTATAACCTTGCCGCTTATTAAGGATATTGTCGGTATAACATTTGTGTTTGCAATATCGGGAACGCTTAACGGCAGTTTTGTTCTTGCTTCGGTCATGACCGGCGGCGGACCGAACGGTGCTTCAAGTGTTCTGCTTTATTATGTGTACAAGCAAGGATGGGAAAACGGTAACTTCGGTTATGCAATGGCAGTCGCTGCCGTCACTCTGCTGCTTGCAATAATTTTGTCTGTAACAGGCAGGTTGCTGTCAAGCAGGCAGACCTGAGTGAGGGTGATGATATGGATATTCTTTTGATATTAAAACTGAGACAAATATTATCAATGTGGATTGTAAGAATTTTTCTTGCAATTGTTGCAGTCATAACATTATACCCTGTTTTATGGAATGTTTACTCGGCGTTTAAAACCAATGCCGAATTTCTCGGCAATCCGTTTTCCTTACCCTTGGGTTTTGAAATGGATAATTTTATACGTGCATCGGAGAAAGTAAATATTACAGGCAGTTTTATGAATTCGTTGTTTGTAGTCACAGTGACAATTGCGGTGATAATACTATGTGTAATACCTTGTTCATACTGCTTGGGAAGATATAAATTTTTCGGAGCAAAACCGATGCTTGCGCTTTATATGGTTGCGATTTTTATACAATCGACATATATAATGATTCCGTTATACTTACAAATGCTGTCGATTGGAATGGTTGATAAACTGATACCTTTGGGCGTACTTTATGCGGCAACTCAGTTCCCGTTTTCGATTTTCCTAATGACCGGATTTATGCGAACAATCCCCAAAGACTACTCGGAAGCCGCAGTTATAGACGGTTGCAACAACTTACGGACACTGACGCATGTAATAGCACCAATGGCAAAACCGGGCATCATAACAGTATGCATGCTGTCTGCTATGGCAGCATGGAACGAATACCCGCTTGCTTTAGTATTACTGACAGAAAAAAACTACACATTACCCGTCGGTCTGCAACGCCTGTACGAAATCCAACGCTACGCCACAGACTGGGGCGCCCTCTTCGCCGCCCTGACCATTGTACTGATACCGACGATATTCATGTTCGCAATAGGCCAAAAATACCTGATAGAAGGCATCAGCGCCGGCGGCTTAAAAGGTTAGCACTTAAAAGGTTAGCAATAAAGATAAAAATCAAACGAAGCACCTTGTTTCGCTTGATTTTTATATACGATTGTGCTAAGATTCATATTGCCTTGCAGTACACTATGCAGAAAAACAGATGCTTCCGTAGCTCAGCAGGTAGAGCACCCCCTTGGTAAGGGGGAGGTCAGCAGTTCAAGTCTGCCCGGAAGCTCCATTTCTAAAGCTTAGAGTTGAAGAGGCTCTGAGCTTTTTTTTTGCATCTACCACTACCGCACTCACAATTTATCTAATGAATGTCTCGTTAATGGAGGATCAAAATGAGCAGTCGTAGTAATGATCAGGGAAGAGCATATGAGTATGCGTGGCTTAAAGCACTGGAAGCAAAAATTTCTAAGAAACGAAAAGTTGTTATTTTTAGAAACCCTCTATATATCAGGCAGACTTAATCTCCCGCTTAAAGGGATTTTATTGATAGGGTATTAGACAATCATGATAATTAAGTTTGAGGTTCCGTTATGAATACAACAGGAAGAATACTAATATATAAAACAGACGATGGGCTTATAAAGCTTGAAGTGGAGCACAAAGACGGATCTGTTTGGCTGACACAAACTCAGATTTCTCAGCTTTATGGGCGTGAACGCTCTGTTATTACAAAACATATTAATAACATATTTGAAGAGGGTGAAGTGGATCAAAAAAGCAATGTGCAAAATATGCACATTGCAAACTCCGACAAACCGGTTTCATTATATAGCCTCGATGTTATTATAGCTGTTGGATATAGAACTAAATCTCCAAGAGCCACACAATTCCGTCAATGGGCTACAGGTATTTTACATGAGTATTTGCAAAAAGGTTTTACCATGAATGATGATCTTCTTAAGCAAGCCGGTGGTGGTGGATACTTCGATGAACTGCTTGCACGGATACGTGATATCAGGGCATCTGAAAAAGTATTTTATCGTAAAGTACTTGATATATATGCAACCAGTATAGACTACGATTCAAAGGCAGAGTCAACAAGATTGTTTTTCAAAACAGTTCAAAATAAAATGCATTATGCCGTGCACGGACAAACTGCAGCGGAACTTATGCATGAACGAGCTGATGGTGACAAACCTTTTTCCGGGATGTCCACGTGGCGAGGTGAAATACCGGTAGAAAGTGATGCAGTTGTAGCAAAAAACTATTTAATGAGAGATGAAATAGATACGCTTAATCGTATTGTTATGCTGTACTTAGAGTTTGCAGAGCTGCAGGCAAAAGAGCAAATCCCCATGTATATGAAAGATTGGCTGGAACGTCTTGATGATTTCCTGCGTGTATCGCGAAAGGATTTATTAACTCATGCAGGGAAGATAAGCCATGAAATTGCTGAAATGAAAGCACTGTCTGAATTTTCTAAGTATAAAGAGCGTATGCTTAATGAGTTGACTCCCATCGAAAAACACTTCCTTGAAAGTATTGAAAATAAGCAAAAAGAGATTGAAGGGCACAAGTAAAAAATGTCCACTCTACCCTCTTCAACAGCATAATTCAGATGAACCGGTGCGTCAACAGTCGAGATGAACGCCTGACGGCGCTGTTGACCCACCAGTCCATCTGAATTCAAAAGTCAATAAGGGGTTTAAGGTAAAATATGTTATAGGACTGCTTGTACAGCGGTGGGG